>Ga0209647_1003736_pt1 | contig 11690 bp, 12 predicted proteins | sample GraSoi_2013_60cm_FD_185827 | JGI IMG/M metagenome (GOLD analysis project Ga0209647, IMG submission 185827) | Grasslands soil microbial communities from the Angelo Coastal Reserve, California, USA - Sample 9_17_2013_60cm (SPAdes) (version 2) | ecosystem: Environmental > Terrestrial > Soil >... | reverse complement strand
ATTGTGATGATCGATCGTGGCACCGTCGCGCGCCGTCGGCGTGATGCCGAGCCGATAGACGGTCGCACCGAGCAGGCCGTCCGAGCGAACACCGTCATCGGCAAGCGGAAGAACGATGCGCTCGCCTTGGCCGATGCGGCCGACGCCCGCGAAGACCTTGCCGTAGCTGAACATGAAGGACGGGCCGTCCATCACCGCCAAGTAGCGTTGGCGTACCAGCGCTACGACGTCCGGAGCGAAACATTCCTCGATCGTCTTGCCGCGGATAGTGACGCCGAGCATTGCGTTGATCGCCTCGCCGGCGAGTCGGCCGACGAAGGTCTCGCGGGCAAAATCGTAGCGCCACGACCAGACGATCGCGAGATGGCGTCCGAGCGCGTAGGCATCGATGTCGCGCCAGGCCGGCAATAGCCGATCGCCGCGCGCCGCATGCCAATGCGCCGCGATCTCGAGCAGGGCCGGCTCGTTGATCGCGGCACGGAACAGCGTGTAGGACATCGCGTTGGTGCACCCGTTCGTCGGCGTCTGGCCGACTTGAATATGGCCCAACGACAAAGGGGGCAAGGACTCTATCGATCAGGCACCCTGCCGATCAGGCACCCTGCCGATCAGGCACCTTGCCGATCAGGCACCTTGCCGATCAGGCACCTTGCTCTGGCGCCTGATAGGTCGGCGCCGGCGGCGGCGCACCCATCTTGTCGGGCATCTTGGGCTGCGGCTCGGGATAGAACATCGCGTCGCGCTTGTCCCACGAGCGCTCGAAGGGCCGCCGCATGGCGACGCCGCTGCCATGCGCCTCGGCATTGTCGGCGATCGCCTTCTGCAGGTCGCGCGCCATCTTCTCTTCCCACGGCAGGACGTAATAGCGCGGCTCGCGCACGTCCTTGAGCTGCAGCCAGAGATAGATGCCGGATCCTTCGACGACATAGGAGCCGAGCACCTTGGCGTCGATCTCGCTGGGACGCAGCACCTCGAGCCGGGTCGATTTCGGCCGCCCGAGCATGTCGGAATAGCCGAAGAAGAGGCCGGCGAGGAGCACCGCGAAGAAGCCGCTCACCGCGGCCCGGCGCCAGGCGCCGCCGAACGGCAGGCCGACGAAGGCATAGATGCCGAGGACGAGGGCGAGCGAGGCAAAGGCAACGACGAAAGCGGTCATGACTTCTTGTCTCCTCCGCGATAGCGCGCGCTGCGCAAATCCTTGTGCAGGCGGTTGAGGCTGCCGGGCACCATCTCGCCCTTATCGTCGAGGCGGAAGCGGAAGATCGTCGTCTCCTGGCCGATGAAGGTGAGGTCGACGGTCGACTGCGTCAGGTTGCGCACTTGGCCTTCCGGCGTCTGCATCGCCACCTTCGCCGTCACCTTGACGGGAAAGCGGTGATCGGCCGAGCGGTAGAGATGGGCGTTGACGGTGTACTCGCCGGCCCAGCGGCCGCGGCCATAGGCGACCTCGTAGTTCATCGAGTTGGGATCGCCGGAGTGGCCGAGATCGTCGCGCAGCAGGTTGAAGATGATGCCGGCCTTGTTCGAGTAGCCGACCGGCGCGTCGCCGGGCGCTTCGACCCAGAGATCGACATCGGCGTCGACAGCGTTGTCCCATTGGAGATCGACGATGACGGCGCCGGGTGGGGTGACGCCGCTGATCTCCTCCTGCTGCTTGCGGACATGCGCCAGCGCGACGGCGCCGACCACCAGATAGGCGAAGACCAGCAGGAACAACATGTCGCGGAACGAGACGTTCATTCCACGCCACATGGCTCAAACCTCCTGACGAGCGAGGAGATGGGCGTTGGTGCCCAGCCAGAGATAGCCGATGCAGGCGAGAAGGTTGGTGTAGAGCGCCGTGCCGGCGCCGACATAGATCGCCGTGACGACCAGCTTGAAGCTCTCGAAGCTCTGCGCCTTGTCAGCGGAGATGTCGCCGACCGTCATGATGAGGCCGAGGACGGTGCCGACCATGCCGAGATAGACGAGGACGTTGCCGACCCAGCGCACGCTCTGCCAGTCGCGCCGCAGGCAGCAGACGAGACCCCAGCCGAACAAAGCGGTGATCAGCCAGCACATGCCCGAGCTGTCGGCCTGATAGGGCTTGGCGAGCACCTCGGCGGCCAAGGCGGCGGCGACCAGCGCGGCGCCGATCAGGTTGAGGACGATGAAGCGGGCGACGAAGCTGCGCTCCGCCGCTCCTTCGACGGCGCGCGACAGCTTTTCCTGCTGGGCGCGCACGTCGAGCGCGGCGAGCGGCATTTCCGGCCGGGCGACGGCCTGCGGAATGTGCATCCTGGCGAGGGCAGCGAACATGACGGCTTCCCCTTAAAATAATCGTGGTATGCCCACGATATCGGGGAAGTGATAAATTTAACCTGAAGTAAAGGTAAAGAAACCGTAACGAAAATACTTGCCGGACTTCGGCGCTCAATCGCTCGACGGCGCGGCGGCGATCGCCGGCCGGTCGTGCAGGGCGCGGTCCTCGACGCGGGCGAAGAGCGCGAGGCCGAGCGCGAAGCAAGCGGCGACGGCGCCGAACATGATGCCGAAGGCGCGGGCGACCGCCAGCCGCGCGTCGTCGGGCAGGATTTGGCGCGCGAGATCCTCGAGGCTGGCGAGATGTCCGGTCTCGGGCAGCGCGCCGGCGATGAGGCCGAGCACCAGCGCCGAGGCGGCGGCGACCAAGATGGCGCCGCCGAGGGCCCGGGCGAAGCCGATGGCGCCGCTCACCGCGCCGAGATCGCGCCGGTCGACGGCGTTCTGGGCGGCGACGGTGCTGCACGGGAAGATCGGGCCCATGCCGAAGCCGGCGACCATGAAGATCAGCGAGGCGACGGTGGTCGACAGGTGCTCGGCGAGCAGCGCGAGGACGGCGAGCGCCAGCACGGTGACCGGCAGGCCGACGAGCGGCGGGCGCTTGTAGCGGCCGGAACGGCGCGTCCATCGTCCGGCGACATTGGCGGTGATGGCGCTCGACAGCAGCAGCGGGATCATCAGCAGCCCGGCCTCGCTGACCGGCGCGCCGAGCGCGACCTGGAAATAGACCGGCGCCAGCACCGCGAGGACGAGATAGCCGCCGTAGATGATGAAGATGGCGGCGAGAGACGGGCCGACGACAGGGTCGCCGAGGAAGCGCGGCGGCAGGATCGGCTCGCCGGAGCGACGCTGCGCGCGCACGAAGAGGATGCCGAGCACCACGGCGAGGGCGGCGAGCGCCAGGATCTCCGGTGACGTCCAGGCGAGACGCTGGCCGCCGAGCGACAGCACCAGCAGCAGCAAGACGGTGGCGCCGGAGAGCAGCGCGATGCTGGCATAGTCGATCGGCGAGCGGCGATGCTCGACCGGCAGCTTGCGCAGGGCACGCTCGGCGATCAGCAGGGCGGCGAGGCCGAGCGGCAAATTGATCCAGAAGATCCACGGCCAGCCGTAATATTGCGTGAGAATGCCGCCCAGGGTCGGGCCGAGCAGCGCCGAGGAGGCCCAGCAGATAGCGAAGTAGCCGGCATAGCGGCCGCGCTCGCGCGGCGAGACGACGTCGGCGACGATCGCCTGGGCGAGGGTGATGAGGCCCCCGCCGCCGAGCCCCTGCAGCGCCCGGGCGAGGATGAGCGCGACCATGTCGGGGGCCAGCGCGCAGAGCGCCGAGCCGACCATGAAGACGACGAGGCAGATGATCAGCAGCCGCCGCCTGCCATAGAGATCGCTGAGCTTGCCGACGATCGGCGTGACGCAGGTCGAGGTCAGCAGATAGGCGGTGATGACCCAGGAGATCAGCGCGAAATCGCCGAGATCGCGGGCGATCGGCGGCAGCGCGGTGGCGACGATGGTCTGGTCGAGCGCCGAGAGGAACATCGCCAGCATGGCGCCGGTGACGATGATGCGCACTTCGGACGGGGCGAGATTCATCGGACGGGGCGATCGGCGGATTGCATGCCGGACCCTCTCGCCGGTGCGCCGGCGCGTCAATCCCCGATCGAGCAAGGCCGCCATGCCCGGGAGCATGGCTGCCGATCACCCGGCGCGCGGCTTGCCGAAATAGAGCTCCGACCAGGTGAAGCGCAGCATGTGCTCCGGCACCTCGACGCAGCCGCCGATGCGGTCGCCGGAGATGAAGCCGATGCCGGCGCCCTTGGCGGCGAGGGCGAGGCTCGAGGTCCCGACGCCTTCCACCGCGGTCAGCAGCCCGGCCTTCTCGGCGGTGCGCGCGAAACGATCCATGTCGGCCAGGATGCGCTTCTCCTCCGCCCCCGGCGCGATCACCGCGTTGACCATGCGGATGCCGGTATTGCCGTATTGCGAGAGATCGGTGCGCCACCAATCGACGGTGGCGACGATCAGGCCGCAATAGGGCCGCAAGGCCGCCGCCAGCTCGGCCAGCCTGCCGTAGGGCACGCCGGTCGGCAGGTCGACGAGCTCGAAGGCGACGAGCTTGCGCAGATGCTCGGGGATCGTTCGGCACAGCTCGATATAGGCGCGAAAGCGCGGCACCGAGGAGACCGCCTCGAAGCTCATCGGGAAGGCCAGCCGCAGGCGGAACTTGTTCTGATAGAGATCGGTCAGCACCTCGATCCCGGCGCGCAGCGCCTCGCTATCGAGCTGCGCCAGCTCCTCGGGGCTCGGGGCATTCGGCCGCGTTCCCGCGACCGGCGCGCGCCGGCTGAGATAGGTCGACAGCACCTCGCGCTGCACGTCCCAGATCGGCCGGTAGACGATCTCGCCATGAGCGGCGAGCAGCCGCGCGGCAGCCGGCTCGGCGGCCGGCGTCGCCGGCGCATCATTCGATGACGGCTCGGTCGCCTCGGCGGCCGTCGCCGCCGCCGCGGCGGAGGCCACGAGGCTGGAGAGATTGGCCTTCTCCATCCGCAAGCTGCCGTCGGTCTCGCTGACCACGGTGCGGACGCCGATCTCCTGCGTCTCGCTGTCGCCGAGCAGCGTGCGCTGCACTTCCTGGGTGATCTTGGCGCAGACCAGCTGCGCCGCCGCCTTGCCCATCTCGGCGAAGACGAGGACGTAATCGTCGGGGCCGCCGGGGAAATAGACGTCGCGCGGCGAGATATGCCGCTCGATGATGCGCTGCGCCTGGCGATGGACCTTGTCGCGAACGCGCTCCCAATCACTGCCCAGCCGCTCGCGGATCGCGGCCAGGCCGACGAGATGGAAGGCGCCGGCGGCGATGACCTCGCGCCCCTGCACGACGGCGGCGAGGCGCGACTTCAGGCTGTTCGCCGCCTCCGCCGGGGCGGCGCGCGGTGCCGCCGGCTCGCCGGAGGCACGGCCGACCACGCTTTTCGCGTTCTGCGGGGCGGCCATGAGCTAGGTCGGCAGCAGGCGGTGCACCGCGGCGGTCAGATCCTGCCGCTCGAACGGCTTCGGCAGCACTTCGTTGGCGCCGAGCCGGGCCGCCATCTTGAGGAAATCGGTATTGCCGACGCGGCCGCCGCCCGACATGGCGATGATCGGCGTCGTGGTGTCGCGCTCGCGGATCTGCATGATCGTCGCGAGCCCTTCCTTGTTGGGCATGATGATGTCGGTGATGATCAGCTGCGGCGAGACGTTGGCGAGGACGCTGAGGCCCTGATCGCCATCGGAAGCGCAGGTGACCTCGTGGCCCTCGCGCTCGAGAATGACCTGGATGGTCAGCCGCACCGCATGATCGTCGTCGATTACCAGAATACGTGCCATCGAAGCCCTATCGGTGTGCATGCGATCAGCCCATGACCGTCCCGTGACCGTCAGGGCTGGCAACTACCGCGATGGTCGTCGTCCGGATGCCGCCGATCCTCACGCCGGCTTGGTGCCGGGAGTGGCGGACATCGACCGCAAAGGGATTATTGGGCACGATGATGAATAAGCCATGAATACAGGAGAAAAACCGGCCTCTTCGTCAGGCGCCGCCGAGCGCTCTCTAATCCCCCACCGCCGCCAGCACCGCGAGCAGGGCCTGGTCGAAGGCGTCCGCCGCCTCGTACTGCACCCAGTGGCCGGCATCGGCGATGACGAGGAACGGCGCGCTCGGCTGGATGCCGCGCAGCAGCCGGGCGCGCGCCGGCAGATCCTCCATCGCCGTCGCATCGCGCTCGCCCCAGATGCCGGCGAGCCGGCCGCGCACACGCGGCAGCACGCGGGTCAGCGTGTCGGTCATCGCGATCGGCGGGCTGTTGACGCGGCCGCGCGGCGCGTTCTCGGCCTGCAGATGGACGGCGAGATCGTCGATCTTCGTGCGATCGGCGAGCATCAATAGGGCGAGATTCTCGCGATGCACGGCGAGACGCCCGGCCTCGTCCTCGATATGGCGCCAGCTGAGCAGCGGCGCCATGGCGCTGCGCCGCAAGCCGAGCCCGCCGGCGCCGACCAGGGTGAGCGAGCGGCAGCGTTCGCCGAGCATCGCCGCGACATGGCCGCCGATCAGCCCGCCGAAGGAGAAACCGGTGAGGTGGAAGCGCTCGCCGGGCGCGAGGATGCGGGCGATGCCGTCGGCGGCGATGGCGGCGAGACCCTCGGGCGTATGCGGAAGCGGCGCCTCGTCGGACTCGCCGAGCCCGGGCAGGCTGGCGACGATGAGCCGAAGCCGCCGTGGAACAGCACCAAGGGCTCCCCCTCGCCCCAGACGCGCCACACCATGACGCCGTCGCCGCAGGGCGTCTCGATGCGTTGCCCGGCGGCGGCGAGGCGTGCGACCTCAGCCGCCGGCGTATCGTGCTCCGCCACCGTCTCGACTGCCATCGTCTCAATTGCCCTTGGCAAAAAGCGGATGGTCGACGCGGTCGCCGGGCTTGATGCCGAGGCGCGAGACCGTGCCGCCATTGAGCTCGAGGACGCCGAGCACCGGCTTGTCGGTGCCGATCGTGTCGAGCGACAGCGGCACGGCGCGCTCATGAATGTCGAGCACGGTGCCGTCGGCGCCGATGAACAGCATGTCGAGCGGGATCAGCGTGTTCTTCATCCAGAAGGCGACCGGCTGCGGATGATCGTATTCGAACAGCATGCCGGCATCGGGCGGCATCGAGCGGCGATACATCAAGCCCTGCATCATCTGCGGCTGCGTCTTGGCCTCCTCGATGGTGAAATGCTGCTTGCCCGAAGCGGTGTCGATGGTGAGCTCGGACTTGCCGAAGGAGGCGAGCTGGGCGCGCGCCGCCGGCGGCGCCAGGGCGACAGCGAGCGCAAGAAGAGCGGCGATCAGCAGCGAGCGGCGGCGGAGTGTCATACGGCCTCGGCGAGAAGTTCCGGCATAGTGTGGACTCGCGCGGCGAGTTGCGCCACCAGCGCGCGCACCTCGTCGCGCAGCGCGCCGCGATTGGGCGCGTCGGCGAGGGTGGTGAACCAATGCGCCGGCGGGTTGCGTCCGGCGCTGCGCGACCATGACAGGCGACGCAGCACCGCCTCGCCGGAATCGGGCAGCGCGCGCGGCGGCGCGATGCCGTTGAGCAGCGCCCAATTGCCCGCCCAGCAGCGCGCCACCGACCACGGGTTGTAACCGCCGCCGCCGAGCACGAGGAGACGCGGCGCCAGGCCTCTGATCGCGGCGAGAGCGTGCCACAGCGCGTTGTTCGACAGCGCGAGCTTGCTCAAGGGATCGTCGGCGAGCGCGTCGGCGCCGCATTGCACGATGACCGCTTCGGGCGCCAGCGCCCGGCCGAGCGGCATGATCAGCGCCTCGACGACATGCGCCATCTCGCTGTCGTTGAAGCCGGCCGGCACCGGCAGGTTGAAGATATTGCCGCACCCCGCCTCGCCCACCGCGCCGGTGAAGGGCCAGCGTGCCGCCTCGTGGACCGACAGCATGACGACGCGCCCATCCGCGGCGAAGGCATCGGCGACGCCGTCGCAATGATGGGCGTCGAGATCGACATAGTAGATGCGCGCAATGCCGCCATCGAGCAGGCGCAGCATGGCGAGGACGGGATCGTTGAGGTAGCAGAAGCCCGAGGCGCGCTCGCGGCGCCCGTGATGCGTGCCGCCGGCCGGGCTGTAGATGATGGCGCCGTCGCGCGAGGCGAGCAGCAGCTCGGCCGCCTTGAGGCTGCCGCCGCACGCCGTCGCCGGGCGCGAGAAGATCTCGGGGAAGAGCGGATTGCCGTTGCAACCGATATTGAAGCGACGGGAAATCTCCGGCGCGATATGCTGCTCCGCCTCGGCGCGTTGCAGCGCCGCGACGTAGTCGGCGCTGTGAAACCGCGCGAGCTGCGCCGGCGTTGCGAGCGGGCTGTCTATATAGGCAGCGTCCTCGAGCCAGCCGAGGGCGCGCACGAGATCGATCACCGTCGAGACGCGCGGGATCGCCAACGGGTGCTTCGCACCGTAGGAGGACGAGCGATAGATGTCGCTGCCGATGAAGAGCGGGCGGGATGCCATCGGCGATCAGTTAGCCAAGCGACCGGGTCGCGTCAATCATCGCCCTGCCCACGCCGCGATCGCGACCCCGACCGCGATTATCAGCGGGGCGATCGACCGGCTGTGGCAGCTCGCCTATGTGGTCGCCTATCGGCTGCTGCGGTTGTGGTGGATCGTGCGGCGGCCGGCGCATCGCGGCGCGCTCGTCGCGCTCTGGCACGACGGCGAGATCCTCGTCCTGCGCAGCTCCTACCGGCCGGGCTGGTCGCTGCCCGGCGGCGGCCTCGCGCGCGGCGAGAGCGCCCGCGAGGCGGCGTCGCGCGAGCTGCGCGAGGAGGTCGGGCTGGATGTCGCGGCGGCCTCGCTGCACGAGGCGCAGGCGCTGGAGCTCTTCTGGGAGCATCGCCGCGATCACACCACGATCTTCGAGCTCACCTTGGCGCAGCGCCCAGCGCTCCGCCTCGACAACCGCGAGATCGTCGCCGCCGCCTTCCACCCGCCGGACGCCATCGCGCCCGACGAGGTCGTGCCGCATGTCGCGCGCTATCTCGCGCGCTTCCAATCGGCCTAGAAGCGCCGCCTCTGCCGGCGACCCTGTATGACCGAACAGGACGCGCATCGCCGGTATCGGGAGACGAGATCTAGTAGTCCGCGCGCCTTGATGCAGGCGGAATGCAGGCGCTCCCTCTATAGATTGATTGGTCGTCACGCGCCGATAGCCCGGCTCGTCAAAGGCGGCAGGACCGACACCTAGGAAGCCCATATGTTGTATGGTTCGACGGGCTTTGCAGGCAGAATGCAGGTCGCGCCCCCAAGCCGTAGATGCGGCGCAGCGACGATCGCGCCATTGCCAATCTCGCTGGGAAGGAAAACCCTCCATCTCTCGACAATCCTCTCTCGAACAAATCATGAACGATAATAACCAAAAAAGCCGACAGAGTCAATCCCGAATTGGATATGAACTAAGGACCCCTACTCTTTCTTCGCCGGCTTCGGCGTCGAAATCGGCGGCAGCGACTTGACGTAGACCGCGATCGCCGCGCGGTCGGCATCGGTCAGCTTGGAGGTGCCCTTGACGACCTCGCCCATCGCCGAGCCGACGAAATCGAAATCGGGGGTCTGGCCGGTCTTGAGCAGGTCGGCGATCTCGGCGAGGCTCCATTTGCCGATACCGCTGGCGGGATCGGGCGTGATGTTGGGCACTTTCAGATTGTCCGGCCCCTGCGGGTTGCCGGAATAGGCCTTGCCCTGCTCGAGCCCGCCGAGGAGGTTGCGCGGCGTATGGCACTCGCCGCAATGAGCGACGGCGTTGGCGAGGTAGTTGCCGCGGTTCCACGCCGCATCCTTGCCGGGGACCGGCTGCAGCGGCCCCGGGCTGAAGAACAGCGCGCGCCAGCCGAGCTGCAGGAAGCGCCACGAGAAAGGCGGCGTGATCTCATGCCGCTTGTTGCGCTGCGCGACCGGCTCCTGGACCTGGAGATAGGCCCAGAGATCGGCGATGTCCTGGTCGTTCATCCCGGTGAAGGAGGGATAGGGAAAGACGGGAAAATAATGCGCGCCGTGCTGGGAAATGCCCTCGCGCAGGGCGCGGTGGAAATCCGCGAAGCTCCAGGTGCCGAGCCCGGTCTCCTTGTCCGGCGTGATGTTGGGCGAATAGAACGTGCCGAACGGCGTCGCCAGGGCGCGGCCGCCGGCGAGGCGCTTGCCATTGTTCTTGGCATCGGTGTGGCAGCCGACGCAATCCGCCGCGTCGAAGACATAGGCGCCGCGCTGGACAGCCGCCTCGTCGGCGCCGCGCGCAGCGAGCGGCGAACCGGCGAGGATGATGGCAATAAGAAATCCGGCCGCGCGCCTTCCAGCAATGAGGTCGATCATTACGCTCCTGTCACGCGGCTATCGGCAGGGGATCGGCCGCAAAGATATACGACGCCGGTCGCGGCGCAACCGGTGCACAGCTTGCTCGCAGCGAAAGGACCGCGCCGGCCGCTTCTCTATTCCATGATTCAGCGGCGGACGATGGCGACCAGGTAGGTACAGGGTCCCGGTCCCGGATTGGCGAAGGCGCATTCGACCGGCTGGCCGAGCTGCAGGCAGTCGCCGGCCGCGAGGCGGTGCTCGATTTCGCCCTCGCGGAAGATCAGCGTGCCGCCGGTGACCCAGATCTGCTGATGGATGAAGGTGAAGGCGGAAGCCGGATAGGCGATGCGGGCGCCGGGCGGGATCTCGACGCTGACGAGCTCGAGCGGGCCGCCGGAAGGCGGCGAGATGGCGCGCCGGACATAGCCGGTCTCGGGATCGCGCCACACCGGCTGGTCGGCGCAGCGGGCAAGACGCTGGCCGGCCTCCTCCGCCCCGGCGAGAAGCCGCGACAGGGTCAGCCCGAAGGCGCCGGAGAGGCGGCCCAGCAGCATCGCCGTCGGGCTCGCCTCGGCGCGCTCGATCTTGCTGATCATCGCCTTGGAGACGCCGGAGAGCGCGGCGAGATCGGCGATCGTCCAGCCGCGCGCCTCGCGCTCGGCGCGCAGCCGGCGAGCAATGGCGAGCGTCGGGTCGTCCACTATAGTAGACATTCATCCAACATAGGATATTATCTTCGCCGAAGCAACGTGCGGCGATGAGGAGCGGACGATGGATCAAGCGAAGCGGCGGCAAAGGGCGACGCTGGCGGCGCAGGGCGGATCGGGCTGGATCGATCCCGCGACCAAGGCGATCATCCCGCCGATCTATCTCACCACCACCTATATCCGCGATACCGACAACCAGTACCGCACCGGCTATTCCTACGGGCGGCCGCACAACCCGACCAACGAGCATCCCGAGGCGCTGCTGGCGGCGCTCGAGGGCGGTGCCGCCTGCCTCACCTTCGCCTCCGGCATGGCGGCGGCGACGAGCGTATTTCTCGCCCTCAAGCCGGGCGATCATGTCGTCGCGCCGAACATCATGTATTGGGGCCTGCGCAAATGGCTGCAGAGCTATGCCGCCGATTGGGGCCTCGCGATCGAGTTCGTCGACGGCGCCGATAGCGCCGCGATCGCCGCAGCGGTGCAGCCCGGCCGCACCAAGCTCGTGTGGATCGAGACGCCGGCCAACCCGACCTGGCCGGTCACCGATATCGCGGCCGCCGCCGCGGTGGCGCATAAGGCCGGCGCACTTCTCGCCGTCGACAGCACGGTGGCGACGCCGATCCTCACGAGGCCGATCGAATTCGGCGCCGACATCGTCATGCATTCGGCGACCAAGTATCTCAACGGTCATAGCGACATCGTCGCCGGCGCACTGGTCGCGGCGCGGCAGGACGCGTTCTGGGAGCGCATCGCGATGATCCGCACCGGCAACGGCGCCATACTCGGCCCGCTCGAGGCGTGGCTGTT
>Ga0209647_1003734_pt1 | contig 11694 bp, 12 predicted proteins | sample GraSoi_2013_60cm_FD_185827 | JGI IMG/M metagenome (GOLD analysis project Ga0209647, IMG submission 185827) | Grasslands soil microbial communities from the Angelo Coastal Reserve, California, USA - Sample 9_17_2013_60cm (SPAdes) (version 2) | ecosystem: Environmental > Terrestrial > Soil >... | reverse complement strand
AATTTTATGCTGCTGTACAACGAACACTTCCCGGCGCCTGGCACGCCCGTGACGTTGCGAGAGGAGCCAGGAGAGCGGCTCAACTAAAAGATCGTGCGCTTCGAGCATGCTGGCCATCTCATCTATTGTGAGCACTTCGAGCAGTTCGTGGCGGCCGTCACAGCGTTCCTCAGAGAGTACTAACCCTTCACACCAGTAGACATGAGGCACCTGTGCCATCGATCATGACTATAGATCGGAGTGACGGTGGAATTCTCACACGTGCCGTCCGGCAGAAGTTTCGCATAGGATGCGGGCTGCATTATGGCCCGGCGAGCTGCTTGAGCGCCGTGAGAAAACCAAGGTCGTCACGTTCGAACTGCTGGATGCAGTAGAGCGGCCTTTCACCACCATTTTCTTCTTCCCCATCGAAGAGTTGTGAATCCGGTTCCTCCATGGTCACAAAGCGCTTCCCTAACACAGCCTGGAGGCGTTCTCCATCTTGATAGAAGTACTCCTGCAAGAGCGGTATGGATGCGATAGTACCAGGCAAAACGTAGCCCCTTACCATCGTGGACGTTCATGAGGTAACTATGCCCGATCTGGTGATCGCGGTCAAGCACCGCGGCGATGCGCTGATTGAGACGCTTTAAAAGCTTCTGCAGATCAACCTCCCCCACCTGCTCGTTCAAGAGGGTGGGATCGGGCATGACCTCCATGAAGGCAAACCGTCGTCTGAGGGCCAGGTCAAGCAATGCGATAGAGCGATCTGCAGTGTTCATCGTCCCAAGAATATAGAGATTGGGCGGCACGCCAAAACGCTCCCCCGAATAGGGAAGATTCACGCGCAATTCATGGGCTTGTCCCAGCCGCTTATCATCCTCGATCAGCGTGAGTAACTCACCAAAAACCTTGGCGATATTTGCCCGGTTAATCTCATCTATCACAAGGATATACTTTGGGGTGTTTTCGGGGTACTTGTGCCAATCGGCTTCTGCGAGCAGACAGGCACGCTTGAAAATGCCTGGGACGACCGAGTACTCTACATTCGCTCCTCCATGCCGCTGCGAGCTGCTCTCGGCTGCATCAGGCTGATGGTCTAGGAGCGGCGATGTCTCACTCAGACGCGGCTTCAACCCCTCAACAAATTCCTCGTAGGCAAAGGATTGGTGAAAGGTCACCAGCGTGTAGTAGTGATCGAACGGGTATTCCTGCTGGCTGCGCAAAAATCGGCTGGCAAATTCATGGACGATATAGGTTTTCCCGGTTCCTGGTGGTCCGTACAGAAGAATATTCCGTGTTCGCTGGGCCAGTTCTACCAGCTGCTGGAGTTCTTGTGATAGCGTTTGCGTATCCTCGTCCGGGACCGCCGGGATTTCTACTTCCGGTGCGGGGTCGGTTGGTTTTACTTCTGGCGCAAGGCAGTCGTAGAGAAAGGTCATCATTTGCTGTGTATCAAATCCTGCGAATTCTGGCAGGGTAAGCAGGTGAGCGAGGAGTTGACGGTTGAGCGCGAGCAGGTCAGCATTGGCTTGCGGTTCGACACCGAAGAGCTCTAAGAAGTGCTTGAGATGCGCTTTGCTAAAGCAAGGAATAAAGGTCTCCGGGAAATAGAGGTAGAGCGGCTTGCTTCGTAGCACATAACGATTGGGGCCAAGAAGACGCGCGCCCAGCTCATCGAGCGCGTCAAGCTCCCCTTTTTGAGCCGTGGTGGTCAGCGCGACCAGCCCATTTTTCATTTTCACCAGTGCGTCTTCAACACTTTGGTACGTCTTGATGTTGTAATGCCATTCGTTATCGCCGCCGAGATAGACGCCAAATTTTGCAGAGCTCCCGCCACTAATGCTCCCCAGTTTTCTGGTTTTTGTCTCGAGCCAATAACAGAAGCCGTCGTAGCGTTTTCCACCTGCATACTGTTCTAGTGTCAAACTCCCGAGTGTTTCCATTGGGAAACGCTTGAGAAAATCTTCTAGCAACTGGCGCAGGCCATCCGGCATGATACGAGGATGCTGTTCAAGCCACGTAGCCAGTTCCTGGCGCCAATTTTTCCCTTCGTTCTTCACTGTTCTACCTCCACAGCGACAAGAGAATGTAAGCGGTCTTTGAGCCGCTGCTGCTCCACTTTTCGCCCAAGATCTTGACAAAGATCCACCGTTGCAGCGACAATCACCTGCTCACCTTCTAATGTATATGACTGGCAAACAGCCGCACTCTCAGCGGCTGTTTGCGGATAGAGGAGCAGGACGCGTGGGCACTGATAGCGTTGGGCGTAGGCAAACATCTGGTAAAAGTCATCAGGAGCGATCCTGACGCCCCCTTTCTCTGCGATGCGTTTGTATTTCATATCGATCAGCAGAGGAAAACTATTCTGTTCTTGATCGTAGACCACCAGGTCTGGTTTGAGGCGGAACACCTTTCTCCCGCTCTCCAGGTGTGCTGCCAGGGAGCGCACGGTCCCGGACGACTGCGGTCGTAACGCGCACGCTTGAAGCCCTGGCGGCAAAATCTCGCGTCGATGGCGACAGATGAAGGTGGTCAGAAACGACTCAAAGAGCTGATTCATGTCAATCACGAAAGCGTAGGTCCGGGTAGATCCGGTTGCCGGTTGGAGCGCACTGTGATCGAGAAACAGCCGGGCGAGTTCGAGGAGGGAGGCAAAACGTTGGTTCAAGCGAGTCATGACGATCGTATGCGCATCACTCACACTCACCTGCGGAAGCAGCGTGATCTCCTCCATCCATTGCCTCAGGCGCGCCAGGCGCCGTTTATTGCGCTCGTCTCGCGTGAGACGCCAGAGGCGTTCAACAACGAAGCGAAACACCCGGTTGAGGGGGACATCGGCCGTGTACTCGTCATAGCTGACGGTAAAGCGATGCTGCGCCTCCAGGTGGCGCAGCTGCGAGACGACATCGAGCTTCCCTTTGAGGAGTGGTAGTGTGTCCTTCACCTCCTGATAGTGGCGATAAGGACCACGCTGCCACTCCTCAAGGAGATGCCCGGCAAAGAGCGCAATTAACCCTTCAAACCAGTCGTGATCATACGCTGACAAGGAAGCGAGCCCATACTCACGAACGGGCAGGTGAAGGGCATAGCGCAGGAGGAAAAGCAGGTTGCGCGCTGCTTCTCGCTCATGCGCTGATCGCGGCTCCGTCGCCTGTGACTGGTACATCTTCGGAAGCACGTGGACGGTCGTTTGACCAAAACAGAAGACCCCGATGTGTGCCGTGGCCTGCAAGACGCGACGTCCGCTCGCGACTCCCGCCCGCAGCACTTCTTCCCCAGCGAGGTGAGACAAGGTGGACAGTTCGGCGAGGTCACGGTCGGTCCAGCGATATTCCCTTGTTTCATGCTCAAAAAGGGTGAGCGCTCCCTGCTGCGTTGTACTCATCCCATCACCTTCATGTTTCTCACATGCCTTACCAGCCGGGATCGCTGGTTTTCCTCTTGTAGATGGACAAACTTCTCCCCCAATGTTTGCTTGTTCACGTGTGAGGCGAAATGTTCTGCTTGTTGCCGAAAGGATAGCAAAGAAACACGGGAACGTCAACAGGAGCTATCCTGGAGGCAAACGGATACTTCGATTACTGAATGATCCTCACATACCCTCGCCGATCTCGACATTTGTGACCGACTGATCGGCATCGACTCTTCAAAGAGGGCAGTCGTGAGGATTTCGTGAATCTTAGCAAGGCCCTGGTGAGGTTCCCGCGTATCATACAAGCAGGAGAGTGCTTCCTGCAAAGGGCCTCCTTGTTATAGCAGAAGGCCCGGTCTGGCAAGCAGGTGCAAACAGAAGGGGCGTGTATTGTACACGCCCCATTGAGAGAGGTGACATGTGAGTGAGGATCAAGAACTCATCCCGATCGAGCAGCATACAGAGGACGGTGAGCAGCTTACCCAGTCTGGGCCGGAAGAATCTGAGGCGACAAGCGGGCGGGCGCTCGTCCCAGTACAGGTGAGTCAGGTAGACTTTTATGGCGATGGGTTGATGGTGGTGCTGGTTGAGATTGATGAGGAGCGACAGATCCTCGTCCCGCTCCACCAGTCCTGTCAGTATTTAGGAGTAAACTGGGCAAGCCAATATCAGAGGACCAAACGCGATGAGATTCTGGCCCGCGAGATGATGAGCGTTGTGCTCTTAACAATACTCATCGGGGCAGCTATGCGAAGAGTTTCTCGGTAAAAGAAGAGGAATAGGAATGTACACCAAAGAAGTCGAAGACAATGAAGATGACCAGAAGGCCCGTGACCTGGAGGCTACTCAGGAAAAGGCATTAAATCCGATCCAAGAAATCCGGATTAACTTTCATGGTGACGAGCTTCTTGTTGTATTGGTAGAAGTAGGCGGAGAGCATCGGGTATACGTGCCTCTTCGACAATTTTGCGAATGCCTGGGGCTTAATTGGCCTGGACAGTATAGCCGCATCCAGCGTGATGACGTGCTTGCAAGCGAGACAATAATCGTGGCGATTACGACCGCGCTCGTCCCGATTCGTGGTCAGAGAGAGAGTTATCCGACTCTGTGTTTACCACTGTATCTGTTGCCTGGTTGGCTTTTTGGAATTACGCCAAGTAGAGTCAAGCCTTCCCTCGTTCTCAAACTCCATCGGTATAGGAAAGAATGTTTCCGTGTATTGTGGCAAGCCTTTCAACAAGGTCGCTTGTGGCAGAACACACAAGAAGTAGACTCCTCTGAAGCAGAGATCTATTCTTGGTTGGCTCGCGGAAGGGAGAGAGTGTGGCGGGCACGCGAACGTGCAATCCAAATACAACTTCCTGCAACACTCACTGTAGAGCAATGGCTACGAACGCTCGAGCATTTTAGATGGAGATGTGCCTACTGCGAGCAGCGGCCTGGAGTCATCATCGAGCATTTTATCCCGCTCCCTCTTGCAGGAACCACAGCAGAGAATTGTGTACCAAGCTGTTACGCCTGTAATTCCAAAAAGGGGAATATTCATCCTGATTTCGTGACGACTATTCCGCGTCAGGTGCTTAATACTATTCAAGCGTATTTGTCCCTGATTTCTGTAGAGACGAGCAGTGAGGCGAGGGAAAGCCGAGTTGCTCTCGGAGGGTCGGGACACAGCTTCAATGAGAGTTCATGATTTGCGTGGTTATTACACCCACGCAAATCTGTAGTGAAATTTGGCAGAGGGTGTTTTATGAATGAGTATAACAAGGAAATGAGCCAATCCAGCGAGATTGAGGACGAGACAAGAGGTGTGCCTGCATTGGTCCCGTCGCAAATGAGCCAGATCGAATTTTATGGCGATGTTTTATTGGTGGTGCTGGTTGAGATCAATGGAGACCGTCAGGCCGTTGTCCCGCTCCGTCAGTTTTGTGATTATTTAGGCGTGGATTGGTCAGGCCAGCGTCAACGCCTCCTGCGTGATGAGGAGTTAGCAGGAGAGGTGATGACCGTTGCCATAACACCCACGCAAACTCATAAGCGTGGCTATTATAGCCGTCCAGTCCTGTGTCTGTCTCTGGATCTCTTGCCCGGCTGGCTTTTCGGTGTAACCCCTTCGCGTGTCAAGCCAGAATATCGAGAACGTGTCAGGCTCTACCGGAAAAAGTGTTATCAAGTCCTGTGGAAAGCCTTCTTGCAAGGGGAATTGTTCCCGGTTGAGGAGCCGACCATGGTGGAGGCGTCGGCTTCCACCATCACAGGGTCACATGATCTGCGTGTCATCGCCCTCTCTGAACAAATTGAAACGCTTTCTGCCATTGTAGAGTTGATGCAGGAGCATAAAGCAGCGTTACTGGCGGAGGGAAGCGCAATGGAAGCTGTCGCGGCCAACCAGCAGGAACTTATGACACGAACGGTTATGATTTCGTCGCAGCTTGACTATGTGGTCACGTTGCTGGAGGGGCTGGTAGGTCGCCAGGACACGACCGAAACCAGAGTAGCCAGGATTGACGAGCGAAGCGCTCACCTGACGCCACAGCACGCACACGATGTGCGTGAGATGGTGGACCGGATCGTGCAGGAGATTGATCGGCGCAGTCCGGGACGACCACTCACCTATGCGCAGGTGTATGCGCAAGTCTATGGTCGCCTCAAACGCCATTTCCGCGTGGCGAAATACGATCAGGTCTCAGACGAACGCTTTGAGGAAATCAAAACCTGGCTGCAGGAGGAGTGGCGCAGGGTACGCGGCGGTACCCTGCCGGAACAGGAAAACCTCTTCTAGGACAGAGCGAGAAGATGTGTCTCGTTCCAGGGGGACACTACACATCAAGCATCCGCAACAGGATGAGAAAATACGCGTTTGGTTTGCTAGCACATGAGCAAAGGAGTAGTCCTGCGCGCCAGAATCGGGGTGCAAGGAGGTATTCACGGTGCAATATGGCCAACTGTCCCATGAGATGTCCCAACGCATCGCCTGGTTGCGTGAACGGTTGCTCTGCTGGTTCGAGCACTATGGGCGGTCCTTTCCCTGGCGGGAGCCGGGGAGGTCACCCTATGAGCTTATCGTCGCTGAGATATTGCTCCAACGCACCACAGCGGCCGGTGTTGCGCGTGCTTTCCCCGGTCTCATCGCATTGTATCCATTGTCATCGCATTGTATCCATTGTGGGAGGCCATGGCAGGGGCGTCTCTTGCGGCCTCTCGGCCTCTGGAAGCAGAAAGCCCGGGCGCTTCTCGCCTTGGCTAACATCATCGAGAAGCGCGGTGGGGAATTGCCCTGCTCGCGGCGGGAACTGGAGTGCCTGCCCGGCATTGGTCCCTACACTGCCAGTGCGGTGATGGCGACCGTCTACGGGCTTCATGAGCCGTTCGTTGACGTGAACATGGCTCGTGTCCTGAGCCGCTTTTTCGGAACCCAGGCCTGCGCGGCGAGCGTTCGTAGCGCTTCCCTGTGTACCCTTGCATTTCACTTGGTGCGCGACGAGCGTTGCTTCACGGTTAATTGGGCCGTTCTGGATATGGGAGCGCTTGTGTGCCGCGCCAGCAATCCGCTCTGCCATGAGTGTCCCCTGCAAGAGGAATGCCAGTTTGTTAGAGGGAGTGAGCAATTTGGCGCTTAGGGGTTTTGTTCTCCCGTTGGGAACTGTCGAAGGCGGTGAGGAGCCAGGAGAGACCCGAGTGGTTGCCATGTGATAGCCACAATTGCTCCTTCCTCATTGCCTGAAAAATTTCGGCCTTTTCAACTCCAAGTGACAGCAAGTTCACACCCGTGTTGTGCTGGCTACTTAAGGCAACCGTTTATAGAAAAAGACAAATTTCGCGATCGGACATCTCAAGTAGCCAGCACAACGCTCATACGGCTATCTCACGATTGCTCCTTTGGTAACATTTTGCCGGAAGCGAGCAAAGATTGGCTTCCAAGATTTGTAATCTTGCCAGCACGGTTCAGCAGTGCTACAATGCCTCTGCAAACATACGATTGCAGCGTCCCCCACCATTCGTTCAGAAAGGATGTATCATGGACATACATGCACAAGTCGAGCGGGCTAGCATAAGCGGGGCAAGCGCCGCGGGACCCTCCTTCGAACCGGCGTTTTATACAGTGGACTCGATCAATGCAGTGACCTTGGTTGAAGGCATCAGCGCACGTTTCGTTACCGGGAGTCGTATCATGTTCTCTTTCGTGCATCTTGCACCAGGTGCTCTCATGCCCGACCATCATCATCCCCACGAACAACTGGGCTACGTGGTCGAAGGCTCGCTGTTGCTGAAGATCGCAGAAGACGAGCGCAACCTACAACCCGGCGATGCCTATGCCATTCCCGGCGGTGTCATGCATCGTGCCACTGGTGGACCCGAAGGCTGTCTTGTGCTCGACGCCTTCAGTCCTCCACGCGAGGAATACCTTGAACGCGCACGCCAGGCGACGAAGGCAGAATAAGGTACGATCCTTTGCAGAGGAGAAGTGGCATGGATCTTGGATTGCAGGATAAAGTAGCGATTGTAATGGCAGCCAGCAAAGGGCTTGGACGTGCGTGCGCTACAGCGCTAGCTGCGGAGGGAGCCCAGGTGACAATTGGCGCACGCGATGCTCAGGTGCTGGAGAAGACAGCACAGGAAATCCAGCAGACGACCAGGAGCCGGGTGCTGGCTGTCCCTACAGACGTGACCAAAGCGGAGGATGTGGAGGCGATCGTTGCTGCGACTGTACGCGAATTTGGGCGCATAGATATCCTCGTCAACAATGCGGGAGGACCTCCAGCGGGAACGTTTGCGTTATTCGGCGATGCCGACTGGCAGGTTGCTTTTGAACTGAATTTACTCAGCACTGTGCGGCTGGTGCGGCTCGTCTTACCACACATGCGCATAACAGGCAGCGGACGCATCATCACCATCGTCAGCACATCAGTGAAGCAGCCAATCGACGGGCTGCTCCTCTCCAATGCCATCCGTTCAGGCGTGGTGGGCTTGGCAAAAACGTTATCGGTTGAACTGGCCCCCGACAACATCACGGTGAACAACGTCTGCCCAGGACGCATCCTCACCGACCGTTTACGCCAGATCTACCACATCAACGAAAGGCTGCAACAAGGGGTGAGCGAAGAAGCAGTGCTCAAGGAAATGTCCCAGGATATCCCTCTGGGCCGGGTTGGTAAACCCGAAGAGTTGGGGGCGTTCGTGGCCTTCCTGGCCTCGCAGCAAGCTGCCTACATCACCGGAACCACCATCCAGGTGGATGGCGGCCTGGTGCGGTCGTTGTTGTAAGGAAACCGAAGTTGCTGGCTACATAAGACATCCGTTTTCCAAAGAGAGACGTTGGAACAACTCATCTTGTCACGACATCATTCTTCGATGGCTGGAGCCTGCTCTCTCCTCCCAGCACGAAAGGCACGTGCTCTGAGAAGCATGGGCAACCCGTGGCGGGGACGGACGGTAAGCATGGAGACTGGCTCCACGGGCGTGCCGGGAACCAACCGCAACTGGTAGCGGTTTGCCATCATCGTGAGCAAGAGTTGCCCCTCCAGCAGCGCAAAGCTATTGCCAATGCACAGGTGCGGTCCCCCACCAAAGGGGAAATAGGCGCGGTGGACTCCCGCAGCCGGATGATCGGGGGAGAAACGCTCGGGATCAAAGACCTCCGGTTGCTCCCAATATGCGGGATGGCGATGAACCGCGCAGATATTTGCCCACACGAGGTGGTTGGCGGGAAGACGATATCCACATACCTCGTCGTCCACGAGCGTCCGGCGGACCAGGGCGAAGGAGGGGGGATAAAGGCGCAGGATCTCGTCGATGACCATCCGCGCATAGGGCAGGTGTGGCAGGTGTGGCACCGCCGGCTGCTCGCCGTGCAGCACCATCTCGGTCTCTTCCCAGAGGCGCTGCTCCAGGTCAGGGTGCTGGGAAAGCTCGTAGCAGGCCCAGGTCAGCGTATTCGCCGTCGTCTCGTGCCCGGCGAAGAGCAGGGAGATAATCTCGTCGCGCAGTTGTTGATCGCTCATGCCTTGCCCCTCTTCATCACGGGCCAGCAATAGCAGGGAGAGTACATCACCGGCATCCTCCTGCTGCTGTCGCCGTTGCTGGATCAGGTCGCGCACCAGGGAATTGAGTGTCTCCAAAGCTGTGCGGATACGCCGATTGCGTGAAGTCGGTACCCACAGTGGTGGGAAAGGAAAAAAGACATACTCAGCAAGCGCTCCTATCATCGTCTGAAAGGCTCGTCCCGCAGGGTGCTGCTCATCGCTGAGATCGAGGCCGAAGAGTGTCATGCCGACAATGCACAACGTCACGCGCATCATCTCCTCATGCATATCCAGCGGCTCGTCCTGGTTGGGTCGCTGCTCCCAGCGTTTGAACATGGCGGCAGCGGCGCCGGTCATCTGCATCGCCAGGCCGGCGATGCGCTGTCGGTGAAAGGCTGGTTGCATCAAACGCCGCTGGTGTCGCCAGAGTGCTCCGTCAGAGAGCAGCAGGCCATTGCCCAGAAAGGGATGCAGCGGTTTGTAGGTAAAGACCTGGCGGTCATAGTTCCCATGGCTCTTCTGGAGAATTTGCCTGATGCCATCGGGGTGGGAAACGACATAGGTCGTCTTGGAAAGCAGACGCATGCGGGCCACATCCCCATACTCGCGGGCCAGTCTGAGATAGAAGTTGAGCGCGTCGTGCTGCAACTCGCGCGCATGCCCAAGCAGCACGTGCCCACGTGGCCCAGGTGGAGTTTTTCGGGCTGAGGGGATGGTGGGAGTGGATGAAATCGTCTGTGTCACGCGGCGGCTGTGCTGGCTACTTGTGGTATCCATCGGCCCGAATTGGCCTGGGAGAACACTTTATCCTTGCTCTTGCTCCTTGCTGATTTCTCAGCGGAATTGTATAATCTCAAGCATTGACTCGCTCATCTTCACCAAGGGGGAATGGACATTGTGCAAGGGATACTCACCATCATCACGTGGTTGACACACTTGTGTCTTCGGTCGCTGCACCACCGCTTCGTCGCCTGGACCAAACCAGACTCCACCTCCCTCCTGCTCTTGACGCTAACCGACCTTACCAGAAGCAAGTCCGAGCTGGTGGCAGAAAACGCTCTCCTGCGTCAGCAACTCATCATTCTGCGCCGACAGGTGAAACGACCAGTCTGTACCAAAACGGATCGGATGCTCCTAGTGCTTCTGGCCAGGATGGTCCGAACCTGGAAGCAAGCGCTGTTCATCGTTCAGCCAGAGACGCTCCTGCGGTGGCATCGCCAGGGCTTCAAGCTCTTTTGGAAGTACAAGTCCAGGGCAGCTTCTCTCAGGCCAAGAATATCCCAGGAGGCCGTGACCTTGATCAAGGAGATGGCGAGGGACAACCGACTCTGGGGAGCAGAGCGGATCCGAGGCGAATTGCTCAAGCTCGGCCTTCACGTTTCTAAGCGCACCATTCAGAAGTACATGAGGCAGGTCCGTGCTACTAGGCCAAGAGGCCAGACATGGGCGACCTTTCTGCATAACCATGCAGGACAGATCTGGGCGTGCGACTTCCTGCCTGTCACCGATCTCTTCTTCCGTTCGCTGTTTGCCTTTTTCATCATCGATCTGCACTCGCGCAGTGTCATCCACGTCGGCGTGACACGATCTCCTACCGATGCCTGGACAGCCCAACAACTGCGAGAGGCAACCCCCTATGGACAAGGACCGAAGTATCTCATTCGCGATCGTGATAGCAAGTTTGGACCTAGTTTCGTGCGTGTGGCTGCAACCAGCGGCATCAAGATCCTGAAAACGCCCTACCACGCCCCACGGGCCAATGCCATCTGTGAACGCTTTCTGGGCAGTGTACGTCGAGAGTGTCTCGATCAGCTGCTCATCCTACAGGAGAAGCAGCTCCAGCGCGTGCTCAACGCATATGTGAGGTACTTCAACCGAGCCAGGCCTCATCAAGGGATCAAGCAGCAGATTCCGGAGCCACCAACTCAGCCACCGCCACCAGATCCCACAGGTGGGAAGATCCTCTCCTTCCCGGTCCTGGGCGGGCTCCATCATGACTATCGAAGAAGCGCATAAGTTCTTCCAAAGAAGATAGAACTGCCAGAGACCTATGCAGAATGCCTCTCCGTGTTCATCACCATGCACATTCTTGTCATTTTCGGTGCTCCATGGAACACGTAAGGCAGATGGAGGCTTTCTGGCACAGGAGGTTCTGGCTGCAAAAACAAGGATATTCTCCCTATCTTGACTTCATGTGACTTTCAGGGGTCACATGACCAGGTATTTGAAGAGGTAACTTGCATTTTTCTCGCTGGATATTATAAGTAGCCAGCACAG
>Ga0209647_1003732_pt1 | contig 11699 bp, 10 predicted proteins | sample GraSoi_2013_60cm_FD_185827 | JGI IMG/M metagenome (GOLD analysis project Ga0209647, IMG submission 185827) | Grasslands soil microbial communities from the Angelo Coastal Reserve, California, USA - Sample 9_17_2013_60cm (SPAdes) (version 2) | ecosystem: Environmental > Terrestrial > Soil >... | reverse complement strand
GAGCGCGTCGCCGCCGCGATCCTGGGCATGAGCATCGGCGAGTACAAGGTCGAGCGCGTGCTAGTCGAGGAACAGGCGAACATCGCGCATGAATTCTATGCGGCCGTCCTGACCGATACGGACGCGCGCAAGCCGCTCGTTCTGTTCTCGACGCAAGGCGGCATGGACATTGAGGAGGTCGCGGCCGCCACACCCGATGCGATCCGGCGCCAGCACGTCGATCTGGACGTCGAGCCGGGCGCGGTCGATTTCGTCTCGATGTTAGCCGGCCTGCAGCTCGGCGATGCGCAGGCAAGCGTCGCAGATATTCTTTCTCGCCTCTATGCGGCCTATCGACGGCGCGACGCCGAGCTTCTTGAGATCAATCCGCTGGCGCAGCTCCGGGATCGGCGCGTGGTGGCGCTCGACTGCAAATTCGTGCTCGACGATGCCGCCGCCTACCGGCAGGAGGACATCGTCAGCGTCGCAGCCCCCGCCCCGATGACCGCGCTGGAACAGCGCGGCGCGGAAAACGGTCTGAAGTTCATCCAGCTCGACGGCAATGTCGGCGTGCTGGCGAACGGCGCCGGCCTCACCATGACGACCATGGACGTCATTCGCCACTTCGGCGGGCGGCCGGCCAACTTCCTTGAAATCGGCGGCGAGGCATACACCAGGTCGGCGGCGGCGCTCGAGCTCGTTCTGTCCAATCCCGGCGTCAGGAGTCTCATCATCAATTTTTGCGGGGCGTTCGCCCGCACCGATGTCATGGCCGAGGGGGTGGTGAAGGCCTGGCAGGAGCTCAAGCCCGCCATCCCCGTGTTCTTCTCGATCCACGGCACCGGCGAGGACGAGGCCATCGCGCTCGTTCGCGCGCGGCTCGGGATCGAGCCCTACGATCTGATGGAAGACGCCATTCAGGCGGCGGTGCGGGCGGCGCAATGATAATGCGCAGGAGTAGCAAGGTCATTGTGCTCGGCATCACCGGACGCCAGGGCACGTTCTGGACCGAGAAAATGCTCGCCTATGGCACGCAGGTCGTGGCCGGTGTCAATCCGAAACGCGCGGGCGGACGGCATTGCGATGTGCCGATCTTCGCCTCGACGGCGCAGGCCGTGCGAGAGACCGGCGGCGATGTCGCCGTCATGTTCATTCCGCCCGCAACCGCGCACGAGGCGGCGGTGTCGGCGATGGAGGCGGGGATCAAGCATCTGGTCGTGTTGACCGAGCACATCCCAGCACAGGACGTCATGGCGATGCACGCGGCTGCCGCCCGGCACGGCACGCGCATCATCGGCCCCAACACTGCCGGCCTGGTGACGCCGGGCGAATGCTTCGTCGGGATTATGCCCGCGTTTGTGCCGAGCGTGTTCAAGCCCGGCCATGTCGGAGTGATCTCGCGCAGCGGCAGCCTCGGCACGCTCGTCTGCCTCGAGCTGACGCAATTGGGGCTCGGCCAATCAGCCTTCATCGGCATCGGGGGCGACCCGATGCTCGGCACCACCACGCGCGACGCGCTCGCGGCGCTTGACCACGACCCCCCAACCGAGGCCGTCGTCATCGTCGGCGAAATTGGCGGCACAATGGAAGAAGACGCCGCCGACTACGCCAGGACGATGCGCAAACCGGTTGCCGCCTTCATTGCCGGCGCCGCTTCGCCTCCTGGCAAGAAGATGGGCCACGCCGGCGCCATCGTGACCGGCAATCGCGGAGGCTATGCGTCGAAACGCCGGGCGCTTGAAGCGGCCGGGGTCATCGTCGCCGATACGCCGGCCCAGATTGCGCACGCACTATCCGGAAGAAATCCAAGGCCGCGCCTACGCGCTGCCGGTGTTTCGTAACAAGTCCATCAATGCCGCCGCGTGTCCTGCAGGATCAGGTCCGAGGCCTTTTCGCCGATCATGATCGCCGGAAGATTGGTGTTGCCGGACACCAGCGTCGGCATGATCGAGCAATCGGCCACCCAGAGGCCCTCGACACCCCGCACGCGCAGTTGAGGATCGACCACCGCCGCGTCGTCGGCGCCCATCCGGCAGGTGCCGGCCGGATGAAAAATCGTCCGCGCCGTTCTGGCGCGCAAACGCCAGCAGCTCGGTCTCGGAATCAACCGCCGGCCCCGGAGTGACTTCGGCGGCGATATAGTCGGACAGCGGCTTGGTGCGCGCCAGCTCGCGCGCGAATGAAATGGCGCGAACCGCACAGGCGCGGTCGGTTTCGGTTGCAAGATAGTTCGCGTGAATGCGCGGCCGCACCAGCGGATCGGCGCTGGCAAGCTCGATACGCCCGCGGCTTTCTGGACGCAGCTGGCAGACCGAGAGCGTGAAGCCGGAAAAGTCATGAACCTCGCCGCCCGCCATGTCCGCGCTCAGCGTGGCCACATGGAACTGGATATCCGGCGTCCTCGAGCCCGGCATCACGCGTGCAAACAGGCCGCCCTGGTTGATGCCGATGGCGAGCGGTCCACCGCGGAAGAGCAGCCATTCAAGGCCGATGCGCGCGCAGCCGATGACGGAGCGCAACTGGTCGTTGGTCGTGATCGGCACTGCACAGCGGTAAATGAGACGAAACTGCAAATGATCCTGCAGATTTTCGCCGACCCCGGCGCGATCGACAACAATCGGGATGCCGTATTGGCGCAGCGCAGCTGCGGGGCCGATTCCCGACACCATGAGCAGGTGCGGCGACTGGATCGACCCGGCGCACAGAATAACACCGCGCCGCGCCCGAATGATGCAGTTCTCCGCGCCGACGCGGCATTCGATCCCGGCGGCGCGCCCCCGCTCGAACAGGATGCGCGTAGCCAACGCCTGCGTGATGACCCGCAGGTTTCTTCTTTTTCGCGCCGGCCGCAGATAGGCCTTGGCGGCGGAGACGCGCCAGCCGTCCTTCATCGTCAGCTGATAGTAGCCCGCTCCTTCCTGCGACTCGCCGTTGAAGTCGTCTGTTCGCGGGATGCCGCGCGCCTGCGCCGACGCTATGAAGGCTTCGATCAGCTCGTGCCGCCGTTTGATGCTGCTGACCGCCGTCGGTCCGCCGCTGCCGTGCAACTGGCTTTCGGCATGATCGGGATTGTTCTCCGACTTGACGAAATACGGCAGCACGTCGTTCCACGACCAGCCGGTGTTTCCAAGCCCGGCCCAATGGTCGTAATCCTCGTGCTGGCCGCGGATCGCAATCAGCCCATTGATCGAGCTCGATCCGCCGAGCACGCGACCGCGCGGCCAGTAGATCTGGCGTCCGTCCATGTTGCGGTCGGGCTCGGTGTAGAACTGCCAGTTGACGAGCGGGTCCCACATCGTGCGGCCGTATCCGATCGGCAGCGCAATCCAGAACCTGCGGTCGTGCGGCCCCGCCTCCAGCAAGGCGACGCGGTGGCGCGGATCGGCGGAGAGCCGGTTGGCCAACACGCAACCGGCGGAACCCGCGCCGACGATGATGAAGTCGAACTCGCCGAGATTCATTGATCGTCGTCGCCGATCTCGTCATGGATCAACATGCGTAGCCTGCGCTTGAGCTTCGCGTAGGCGGCGCTGTCCTCGTCCCGCGGGCGCGGCAGATCGACCTCGATGAAGCTCTTCACCCGCCCCGGCCGCCTGGTCATCACGACGATATAGTCGGCGAGCTTGATCGCCTCGTCGATGCTGTGCGTCACCAGCAGCACGGTTTTCGGCTCCCGCTGCCAGATCAACACCAGCTCATCCTGCATCAGGCTGCGGTTCTGCGCATCGAGCGCGGCAAACGGCTCGTCCATCAGGAGAACGCGCGGGCCAACGGCCAGCGCTCGCGCGATGGCGACGCGCTGGCGCATGCCACCGGAGAGATGATGCGGCAGCTTGTGCTCGAATCCCTGCAGCCCCACGAGCTCGACGTGATGGCGCGTCACCCGCGCTCGCTCCGGCCTAGGAATGTTCTTCATCTCCAGGCCGAACGCGATGTTTTGCGCCACGCTCATCCAGGGAAACAACGCATAGTCCTGAAAGATCATGGTGTGCTGCCAGCCGGGCTCGCGGATCGGCGTGCCGTCGACGGTGACAACGCCCTTCGTCGCCTGTTCGAATCCGGCCGCGATGTTGAGCAGCGTTGTCTTGCCGCAGCCGCTGTGGCCGAGGATGGCGCAAAACCGATTGTCGGGGATTTCAAAGCTGACATTGTCGAGCGCGACCACCGAGCCGATGGCACCCGGCTCCCCGTAGATCTTGGACACGGCGGAGACTGCGACCTGGCCCACGGCAAGCTACTTGGCCATCGCCAGCGACCACGGCAGCGTGCGCCGGGTGAGTGCACGGATGCCGGCATCGATGGCAAGGCCGACAATTCCGATGGTCAACATGCCGACGGTGATGATGTCGGTGCGCAGCATGCTGCGCGCGTCGTTGATCAGAAAACCCAGTCCCGAATTGGCGCCGACCAGTTCCGCCGCGACCAGCGCCATCCAGCCGAAACCCAAGGCGATGCGGATGCCGGTGACGATCTCCGGCAATGCGCCCTTGAGCACGATGCGGGTCAGCACCCGGCGCTCGGAAGCGCCGAGGCTGCGCGCCGCGCGCACCAGATTTGGCTCGATATTGCGCACGCCCATGATCGTATTGATCAGGATCGGGAAGAACATGCCGAGGAAGATGATGAATTGGTTCTGTTCGTCGCCCAGTCCGAACCACAAAATGCTCAGCGGAATCCAGGCGAGCGGCGGGATCGGCCGCAGCAGTTCCACGATCGGATTCATTTGATTGTAGACCGGACGCCACCATCCCATCGCCATGCCGATCGGGATTGCTGCGGAAGCAAACACAAACGCCGTGGCCTCGCGTTTGAGGCTGGCGACAAGGTGGTAGAACAACTCGCCAGACATGATCATGGCGGCTGCGGTGACGGCGATCGTGGTCGGCGCCGGCATGAGCACCGCCATCTGGGGATCGATCCGTGGCAGCCAAACGTTCGAGGTGAACTCCCAGAGCGCGATCATGACGCCAAACAGCGCCAGATTAGGCAAGTACGCGCCGACCCGAATGATCCAGACCAGCACGGGATTGACCGGCAGCGGAGCTGCCGGTTCGGGCGGCATCGGGGCTCGCGCGGCCTCGATGCGGCCGGACACGTCTTCGCCGGCGTCGCTTTGCGGCGGGGGGACGTGCCTGCTCTGCATCCGGCAACTCCGCCGATGGTGTCTCAGCGCACGTTCACGGCTGATAGGTCTTACCGACGAACGTCCACGCCTTGGTCAAGTCGCCCGCCTCGGGCCACGGCTGCGGCTTGCTGAGCGTCGTCACGTTGTCATAGGCGGGATACGGCAGCTGTCCGACCTTGCCTGACCAATTCGCCGGCAGGAACGGCGGGTTTGCCGGAATCTTCCAGCCCAACCTCTCATAGGTGCGGTTCATGAAGCGCAGATCGAAAGATTTTTCGTAATCCTGCGCCGTCAAGGTCTTCGTCAGGCGGTTGCGCTCCTTCAACCACTTGGCAATGCGCGCGTCCTCCTCGCCCCACAGCTTGGCAAATGGATAGCTGTAGGTCGGCTTGTAGAGATTATTGTAGAGCTGCGTCTGTTGCAGCAGCAGCGCCTTGCCATAATTCTTGAGCATCGGCTCTTCTGCCAGCAGATCCGCGGCCTTCTCGGGGTAGAGCCTGATCCACAGCGTCGCCTCCATGAAGGCGTCGCTGATCGCCTGAACGACGTCCGCCGCGTTGTCGATCAGTTCCTGCCGGACATAGAATCGGCCTTCGTAGAAATTGTATGGGAAGATGGTGTCGATCTCGCGTCCGGTCTTGCGCTCCTCGGTCAGGATCGTCACCGAAGGCTCCCATGGCACGACCGCCGCGATGCCGCGCGGCAGCAGGAGCTGCTCGGCGGGCGGCATGTTCTTCAGGATCACGTCCTTGCCGATCTGCAAGCCGACGACGTCGGCGGCCTGAGTAAAGTAGAATTCAGCCGACGAGCCGGTCACGATTCCGACCGTAGCGGACGGATTGCTGCCCTTGAGATCGGCGAGCTTTTTCAGCGGAGAATCGACCGGGACGACGGTCGAATGTTTCAGATTGGGCGCAATGACCGCGATGGCGCGCACCGGCACGCCGCGATCGAGCAAGGACGTGAACGGAAAGTTTCCACCATTGCCGACCTGCACGCGCGCGGAAGCGACCGCTTCATTGACATCCGGACCGGCGGCAAAGACCTGATATTTCGCTTCGAGGCCGCGCTTCGCGAGCAGCCCCGCCTTGTCCATCACCACGTTGATCGTGTTCTGACCCGAGAACGGTCCCTGCCACCCCACGCCCAGCGGCCACCAGCCCTTTTCCTTGAGCCAGGCGACCGACTTGTCCGAGACCTTCTCATAGGGCTGCGGCCATCCCCAGTCGGTGGATGATTGTGCTGCGGCAATCGCGGTGCCCGCGCCGATTGCAACGGCCGCAAGCACAATCGAGGTTGTGATCCGTCCGATGAATTGCATCAGCATGCCTTCCTCCCAGGTTTGATCGGCCAGCGCGAACGGCCCGCTGGCCTGTTGTCGTTCCGATCGTTTATTGGTGCGCGTTCAAGCTGGTTGCTCCATTGCAGGCTCAAGCACGAACAGCGTGCGCCCATACTCCACGAGTTCGCCGTTCTCCGCGCCGATGTGCGCGACGCGCCCGTCCTGCTCGGCGTAGACAGTGGTGAACAGCTTCATGACCTCGATCAGGCACAGCGGCTGCCCTTTCTTCACGACACTGCCGATCTCGACGAAGGGGGGCGTCTCGGGCGACGGCGCGCGATAAAAGGTTCCGACCATCGGCGCCGTGATTTCGAACTGGCCGGCTGCGAGAACGATGGTCCCTGCCGGCGATGGCGATCGGGTGTTGATTTCGGTCGCCGCCGCGGGCCGGACCGGTTCGCCCCCGCTCGGCGGCCGCGTCGCCTCCACGGCGCCGGCGCCGGTGCGACGGACGAACAGCTTGATCTCTCCGGTCTCAATGCTGACCTCGTCGCAATTGCTGCTGTCGATGATCTTGAGGATCTCGGCGATTTCTTCATAGCGCAGTGTCATGCCGCTTTTCCGCGCAGTTTCCGCCGCGGATTGGCGGGCGGCCGTTCGGTCTCGACGATCGTCTCGGACAGGCGCGCGGCGGCGGCGCGCAGCGATGGAACGTGTTTCAGCGCCTGCTCCAACGACATGCGCGCATTTGGAGCGGATACAGCTAAGGCGGCCGCGGGGCGGCCGCTTGCGCTTGCGACCGATACGGCCACGCACACCACGCCGGCCAGAAATTCCTGATTGTCGGTCGATATGCCGGTTTCCCGGATGCGATCCAGTTCCGCATCGAGCGCATCGAGATCGGTGATCGTGTTGGCCGTGTACGGGTGCAGCGGGGCCGCACGCAGCAGCATCGCGCGCTTCTGCTTGGGCAGCAGGCTGAGGAACAGCTTTCCCATCGACGTGCAATGCAGCGGCACGCGCGAGCCGGGTTCAAACCGCAGGCCGAACGGCCATGCCGATTCCACGCGATCGAGATAGACGACGTGGCTGCCCGCCATCACGCCGAAATTGCAGGTCTCGCCGAGTTCCGCCGACAACGCGGCGAGAATGGCGTGGCGCGGCCCGAGCTGCATCGACGAGGCGATGATGTCGAGACCGAGGCTGACAAGGCGCGCGCCCAGCACGAAGCGCCGGTCGCCCGGCTCGCGCTGCAGCAGGCCTTTGTCCTCCAGCATGCGCACGATGCGATGGACCGTGGGCTTGGGGATGCCGAGCAGAAGGCCGAGTTCAGTGATGCTCAGCGGGCGGCGCGCGCTCGCCATCGCTTCGAGGATCGCGACCGCCTTGATGGTGGGATAGGCGCGCGATGCGTCTTCCGGCCGCGCCGGGCGAGGTTGGGAGGGCAAGTCGCTGGGGCCGTGGGGGGTGTTCCAGGTCATGGCCTGTATCAAAATCCGGAACAAAACATCTTGCAATACGGATTTTGCTGGTTGATCATTTATGACAGGGTCGCCAGCAAGGGCCCCAACGGCCGTAAGGAGAAGCCGGTGCGGCGAGTTCTCATCGCCAATCGGGGGGAGATTGCTTTACGCGCCGCCCGCGCCTGTCGCCGCCTCGGCCTCGAGAGCGTGGCGGTTCATTCCACGGCGGATGCGAATTCGCCGCACGTTTGGGCGGCTGACCACGCGGTCTGCATCGGCCCTCCGCCGGCGAGCGCCAGCTACTTGCACGCCCCTGCGCTGATCGAGACGGCGAGCGCGCTCAAATGCGACGCGGTCTATCCCGGCTACGGCTTCCTGTCGGAGAAGAGCGACTTTGCGGCGAAATGCCGCGCGGCTGGTCTCACCTTCATAGGCCCGAGCGAAGAGAGCATCGCCTGCATGGGCGACAAGGTCGCGGCGCGGCGGATGGCGGCCTCGCTCGGCGTGCCGATCGTGCCCGGTTCCGAAGCTGGCTTCACCGATGCCGCCGAAGCGGCAACGGCTGCGCAGAAGATCGGGTTTCCCCTCTTGCTCAAGGCGAGCGGCGGCGGCGGCGGCCGTGGCATGCGCATCGTCGAGCGGGCGCAAGACTTCGCTTCCTTGTACGAACAGGCGAGCGCCGAAGCCAATGCGTCGTTCGGCGATCCGAACCTCTATCTCGAACGTTTCTTCCGCGAGGTGCATCACGTCGAAATTCAGGTGTTCGGCGATGCGCACGGCAACTACGTGCATCTGTGGGAGCGCGATTGCAGCGTCCAGCGCCGTCATCAAAAGCTCGTCGAGGAGGCGCCCTCGCCAGTGCTCGACGAACAGACGCGCCACGAGATGGCCGAGGCCGCGCTCGCGCTCATTCGCGCGCTGAAGTACGTCAACGCAGGCACCGTCGAGTTCATCTACGACGTCGTGAGCGGCAAGTTCTTTTTCATCGAGATGAACACGCGTATCCAGGTCGAGCATCCGGTGACCGAAATGCTCACCGGTACCGATCTCGTTCGCGAGCAGTTCAGGGTTGCCGCCGGCGAGCCTCTGTCGTTCGAGCAGCCGCCAGCCCACACCGGCTGCGCGATCGAATTTCGCATCAACGCCGAAAATGCCGATCTCGGCTTTCGACCTTCGCCCGGGCTGCTGAAACGATGGCGGCCGCCGCAAGGGCGCGACATCCGCATCGACAGCCATGCCTATGAAGGCTATGCGGTGCCGCCCTATTACGATTCCATGCTGGCCAAGCTGATCGTGACCGGACGCGACCGGCCCGCCGCCATTTCCGCCGCGCGCGCGGCACTTGCGCGCTTTCAGGTCGCCGGCGTCGCGACAACCATTCCCTTTCACGAGCGCCTGATCGCGCGGCCGGAGTTTGCCGGCGGCAAAGTCCACACGCGATGGGTCGAGCAGCAGATGACCCAGTAATGGCGGACCGGACAATCCAACTCGTCGACGTGACGCTGCGCGACGCGCATCAGTGCCTGTGGGCGACGCGGATGACCACGGCGATGATGGCGGAACTGGCGCCGCGGCTCGACCGCGCCGGCTTCGAGGCGATCGATCTCGTCGGCGGTGCGGTGTTCGACGTCTGCGTACGCTATCTCCGCGAGGACCCGTGGGAGCGCATGCGCATCGTCAGCGGCTGGGTGAAAGAAACGCCGCTGATCGTCATGACGCGCGGGCAGAGCCTGTTCACCTTCGAGTTCTTCGCCGACGACATCGTCGAGCTCACGGCCGAGCGGATCTTTGCCAACGGCATCCGCTATCACACGCCCTATGATGCGCTCAACGACATGCGCAACATGGAAGTGCCGGTGCGCGCCGCCAGGAAGGTCGGGCTCTATACCGTCGGCGGCGTCGTCTACACGGTCAGCCCGGTTCACACTGACGACTATTATGCGCGCAAGACGCGCGAGCTTGTCACGCTCGGCGTCGATGCCGTGTTCATCAAGGACCCGAGCGGCCTGCTGACGCCGGAACGGGCGGCGACGCTGGTGCCGGCGATCAAGGCTGCATGCGTCGCGTTGCCTTTGCATCTTCACTCGCACTGTCTCACGGGGCTTGCGCCCTACACGGCATTGCGCGCGATCGAGCTTGGCGTCGACGTGGTGCACACGGCAACGTCGACACTGGCGAATGGGGCTTCGCATCCGGCGACTGAAAGTCTTGTCGACAACGCCCGCCGCAGCGGCTTTACGATCCCGGTCGACCTCGCGCCGGTGGCGGAGGTCGCGGAGCGGTTGAACTACATCGCGCGGCGCGAGAACAAGCCGGTCGGGAAGATCGCCGAACACGATGCTTTTCACTACGAGCATCAGATGCCCGGCGGCATGGTCTCGAACCTCAAGTCGCAGCTCGCGACGCTCGGCATTGCCCATCGCCTGCCCGAGGTGCTGGAGGAATCGGCGCGCGTGCGCTGCGAACTCGGCTATCCCATCATCGTCAGCCCGTTTGCCCAGTTTGTGATGACGCAGGCCGTGCTCAACGTGATGGGCAAGGAACGCTACGGCACCGTGCCCGACGAGGTGCGCAAATACGTGCTCGGCTATTACGGCGAGATCGCCGGTTCCATCGATCCGAACCTCTACGACCGCATTGCCAACGGCGCCGAGTCGGCCAGGGGCCGCCCCGGCGACCTGCTCGAACCCGCCATTCCGAAACTGCGGCGCGAACGCGGCCCATTCGTTTCCGACGACGACCTGCTGCTCGCCGCGTTCTATTCGCGCTTCGAATTCGACGCGCTGAAAGCGGCGGGCCCGATCGCGACGGAATATCCGCTTGGCCGAACGCCGCTTATCACCCTGGTCAAGGAGATCGCGCAGCGCCGCGATATTCGCAGCTTCCACTTCGTTCAGCACGCGTGAGCACGTCCAGCATGTCCTCCGAACCCGCGATCATCACCGTTGCGATCACCGGGGCGATCCCGCGCAAGGCCGACACGTCCGCCGTCCCGGTGACCCCCTCCGAGCAGATCGAGTCGACGCAGGAGGCCTTTGAAGCGGGCGCTTCCGTCGTTCACATCCACGTTCGCAATCCCGACGAGAGCCCGAGTTCCGACCCAGCCTTGTTCGGCCGAGTGCAGGAGGGCGTGTCGAATCACTGTCCCGGCATGATCATCCAGTTCTCGACGGGCGGACGCGGACGCGAGCAGAGCGAGCGCGGGAAAATGCTCTACCTCAAGCCGGATATGGCGTCGCTCGCGACCGGCTCGGTAAACTTCCCCAAGCAGATCTACGAGAATCCCCCGCAGCTCGTGGAGGACCTCGCAAGCACGATGCTCGCCTGCGATGTAAAGCCAGAGATCGAGGTGTTCGACGTCGCGATGCTCTACAACGCGAAGGCGCTCGCCGACCGCGGCTTGCTCAAGCGGCCATGCCACGTGCAAATCGTCATGGGCATTCCAAACGCCCTGCCGGCGCGGCGAAAGCTGCTCGAATTCCTCATCGACGAACTCAAGGACCTCATGCCCGACGCCACCTGGGCCGCCGCCGGCATCGGCCGCCAGCAGCTCGAAGTCAATGAATGGTGTCTGGAGCTCGGCGGGCACGTCCGCACCGGCCTCGAGGACAACATCAAGTTCGACAAGACGCGCCTTGCCCGCAGCAATGCGGAACTGGTCGCGCGCGTTGCCGACTTGTGCGCGGCCAAGGGACGGCGCCCCGCGAGTCCGGCCGAGGCTCGACAGATCTTGCAACTGCCGCCGGCACGCAAGCCGACGGTGAAATAAAGGGGGAGGACCCATGCAAGCGGCATCACAGGGCAAAGCCGGCATGTCGATCGGCAAGATCGCATTGGCCAGCGCTATCGG
>Ga0209647_1003731_pt1 | contig 11704 bp, 14 predicted proteins | sample GraSoi_2013_60cm_FD_185827 | JGI IMG/M metagenome (GOLD analysis project Ga0209647, IMG submission 185827) | Grasslands soil microbial communities from the Angelo Coastal Reserve, California, USA - Sample 9_17_2013_60cm (SPAdes) (version 2) | ecosystem: Environmental > Terrestrial > Soil >... | reverse complement strand
TCATGCTCCAGTTCTACCAGGCGGGCAAACAGTACCTCGTTGTCGGCTTGCGCAAGTGGTTCAAATTGTTCATACCACCAGGTCAGGGGGCAATATTCAAATTCTGCAAGCTCGCTCGCAGTGAAGAGCCGTTGTCCTGGTCGTGATTGCTGTCGCTGTTGCATAGCCTTCATAACATGGTTTTCAACCTAGGGCAAAATCAATTGACCTCTTCAGTAATCTGGTGTATAGTGTCTCCTGTGAAGGAGCCTGTGGAGTTGTGTGGAGTTGGCTGGCTCATCTCCCCTTCCTCGATCCGCTTTGAGGATACTGCAAGTATCACAAGAGCAATATGCTCATCCAGGTCCACACCTAGCTCGGCGGCTCCTTTAAACAGGTCCTCGCGGTTAACTCCAGCGGCAAAGCCCTTTGACTTCATCTTTTTGCGCACGGATGCAACTTCCAGCCCGGCGATGCTTTTATTGGGATGTACCAGGGCCGTTGCCATAATCATGCCGGTCACCTCATCGCAGGCATAGAGTGCTCGTGAAAGCAGGTTATTGCGTGGGTGCGTAGCAACATTCAGATCATTGTGTGCCAGGATAGCGTAAATGATGCGCTCGTCATAGCCTCCCTCGCGTAACCAGCTTGCAGAGACCTGCGTATGCTCGCGCAGGTCTGGATATTCCTCGTAGTCGCAGTCATGCAGCAGGCCCGTCATAGCCCATAGTTCCTCATCTTCACCATATTTACGGGCGTAGAAACGCATAGCTGCTTCGACCGCCAGCATATGCTTCTGCAGATTCTCGTTCTTTACATGACTTTTCATCAGCCGGTAAGCATCATCTCGTGTTGGCATTGTCAACTCTTTCCATTACAGATATTCAAAAAGGTAAGCCATACATCTGCGTATTATAGCATACAGGCACTGATGTGAAAGGAACGAATTTTAGAATCCAGCGGAAATATCCTTGTCAGAAATAGTGCTTTTAGAAAGACAATGTGTTATACTCGTTGAGCGTTGTATAGCGCGTAATTGCTCGGAAATACAGAGTCTGGTGCAAGCCGTGCCATACACGAGAGTTTATTGAGATCTAGAACCAAGAATTGAGAAACAAACATGGCATTGAGTGATCAGACCCTGTATTGCCGGGACTGCAACCAGGAATTTGTTTTTACCGTGGGCGAGCAGGAATTTTATGCAAGCCATAACCTGATGAATACGCCTACTCGTTGTCCTTCGTGCCGCGCGGCACGCAAGGGGCAGTCCGGTGGCAGCTATGGCAGTGCCCGGGGCAGCAGCTCTCGCGAATCCCGTCAGATGTATACCGCAATTTGTTCCAACTGTGGCAATGAGGCCCTGGTGCCTTTCCAGCCCCGTGGAGACAAGCCAGTATTTTGCAGCGATTGCTACCAGCCACAGAAGTCTGGTCGTGGTGGTAGTAGTACTGGCCGTAGACAGCGCTGGTAATCTCCATGAGCGAAGTCAAAGTCAATCCAGGCGATTCGTTCGAGCAGGCACTCAAGCGCTTCAACCGCAAGGTACAGCAAGACGGTATACTATCGGAAGCCCGTCGCCGCAGCCATTACGAAAGCCCGCAGGCCCGTCGTAAACGCAAAGCAGCGGCCCAGCGCCGCAAACAGCGCCGCTCCCGCCAACCGAGCTAGTATCACTGCTAACATTCAGGCAAAGAAGCACAAGCAAAAGCCGCCCTCAGGTGTGCTGGCTGGTGCTTCTTTGTTTGCTATTCCTCTACCTAATTTCTATTATCGTCTATCGCTCTTTTACTCCCAACCCGGGCTCATCCGGCAGCACGAGTTTCCCATGCTCCACTACCACCCCCCCATATGGATCATTATCGATCAGTAAATTGCCATCGAGGTCCGCATAATCCACCAGCGGCGTCAGGTGCGCTGCAGCAGTAATCGCCAGTGAGCTTTCAATCATACAGCCAATCATAACACGCAGGTTATGTGCGCGTGCAACGTGTATCATCTTGAGAACATTGGTTATTCCGTTGCTCTTCATAAGCTTGAAGTTCACTCCATCAACGCACCCTGCCAACCTGGGAATGTCGTCAATTGTGACGCAACTCTCATCAGCAATTATAGGGACTGATACGTTCTCACGAATGAGCCTCAGCCCTTCCAGATCACGAGGGGCGATAGGCTGCTCGACAAACTCAATATTGTAGGGAGCAAGGGCGTTAATCATTCTAATGGCTTCTTTGGGAGTCCAGGCAGTATTGGCATCAACACGGATGGTTGCCGATGAGACTTCGCGGATAGCTTTCAGGTTATCAAGATCGTGTTTTGTGCCAACTTTTACCTTGAGAATAGGATAGTCACGAGCAAGGAGCGCTTTTTTCGCCATATTCTCAGGCGTATCAATGCCCAGGGTAAATGAAGTTTGCGGCGTATGCTTTGGGTTAAGTCCCAAGAGCTTATACACCGGCACATGCAGTATTTTCCCAACCAGATCATACAGTGCCATATCAACAGCAGCCTTTGCCGCAGGATGAAAGCGAATGAGATGATCGAGATTGCTCATAATATCTTCGATAAGAAACGGGTCATCGCCCAAGTTGTCTGCAAAGGTTGTGATGCATGAGAGCACCGTTTCCTGGTTTTCACCGTAATACTCATCAGGAGCAGCTTCACCATAGCCGACATGCTCATTATACTGTATCTGTACAACAACGTTTGATGAGGTGTCTTGCACTCCCCGCGAAATGCGGAACGGCGTCGTGAGCCTGAGATCGATAGGTTTTGCGTCAATCTGCATGATGCATGCTCTTTCTAACAGAACTGATCCTCTTTAAGGCCACACATGCCTGCCGAGCGCATCCATCAGAACACCAGCGCCGAAGCGCATCACATCAGTAGCTGGTAAGCCCGTCTCATCCTCTGCCTGCTTCAAAGCAATCCTTGCTTCTTGTTCGCTCAGGCCTGAGGTCACCAGCGAGAGACCAACGACCTTACACGGGCGTTCGGGTCGTACCCAGCTTACAGTGTCCTCGTTAATGGAAATCATGCGCTTCAACGAGGGAAAAGGGCAGTACGTGTAGCCTTCAATAGCAGTAGTACCTGCTATATGGCAGAAAATCATAGCTTCTGGCATAGAGCCATGTATAAGGCCGAGCGTCACCGGTGAGTAACCCGGATGATTGAGTGCGCCCTGCCCTTCTACAAAGACCCAATCGTATTTGTTCGTGAAGTCAAGAACCATTTCTTCAACCATACCGGCCACGAAGTCGCTGATGAGGCGGTCTACCGGGAGTCCACTCCCCGAAATCATGATACCCGTTTGCCCTGTAGCGACAAAAGCGCTGTTGAGCCCACGCCTGCGGACCTCTAGATCCAGCTCCAGGGCCGTAGACATTTTTCCTGTAGCGCAGTCCGAGCCTACCAAAAGGATAGTATGGCTGCCAGGGCGATGCGGAGTGAATTGAGCAACGCGGTTCTGAGCGGGTGGACGGCGTACATCCCAGATAGTTACTCCGCGCTTTTCCGCAGCGGTGCGTAGTTCCTCGTCATCCGCAATAAAGAAATGTAAACCGCTAATGATATCTAAACCCGCTTCGATAGCTGCCAGCAGTTGCCAGCGCCATTCTTTCGGCAGCGCCCCGCCCATAGGAGCAATACCGATCAACAGCGTATCTGGTTGGTATATGAGCGCCTCGTGAATGTCGCGCACGACGGGGATGTCCTGCCCAAAAGATGCACCGGGTAGCGCCTGTGCCACGCTCTGGCCCGCTTTTGTACTGTCAATCACGGCCACAACCGCATCTTTGCCATACCGGATGACGCCCGTTGCCGTCTTTCCGTAGTGCCACTCAAAGGCCCCCTCTGCCAGTATCGCTATTCGTCTCATGCCGTTGCTCCCTCATTAGATGTACAGCAAGCTACCAACTGATGTCTTCCATTATACAACCTGATGCGGATATGCGAACCGTTCTATGAACCGCGTAGGGGAAAAATTCTGAAAAAATGAACGGACCTATAGACTCTTAGCCCTAACCATGCTATCATTGTCACCAACGTTAAAGATACATGTCATGATGAAGGGGCGGGAACGCTATGCATTTTAACCTGATTCAATGGTTATTTACAGACCCATGCACTGCAACCAACTGCGTTGCAGCAACTTCCACCACTGCGGGGACTCCACCGGAGACATTTCATTTTTATGTCGCGTGGCTCATCTTCTGTAGCGCTAGTCTATTGCTTTGCTTTTATTATTCTGTAGAAGGCCGTAAGCGTTTCGTCAAAGATAAGCAGATCATCAAGTATATGCTCGATCGCTTCCTTGGTTGGTTTGCCGTCATCTGCATCATTGGCTATCCGCTGATCTTTGCGCGCGCTTACCTGTACGAATACTTCTTCGCCTGGCGTTTCTGGCGTTACCTCTGGCTTGCTGCTTTGCTGGCCTGGGCTATTGTCTGGATCGTCTATCTTGTGCGCAAGTTTCCCAAGGAACAGGCCAACTACCAGGCATACAAGAAACGTGAAAAGTACATACCAAAGAGCAGCAAGCGCAAGGCGGCCTCATCCAGGTAGGTAGCATGGCCTGTGCATGATCATCACTCGATCACTGGCATCATACTGGCCGGGGGCCGTAGCAGCCGCATGGGTAAAGATAAGGCCCTGCTGCCGCTTCCGGGCGATCAAGTAGTTACCTTCGTTGAGCACCTTGCCTCTGTACTTATTGCCTGTTGTACAGAGATAGTGATTGTTGCTCGCGACCAGGCGCATGCTGCGGGCTATAGCTTGCCTGGCGTGCGCGTCGCATACGATAAAGTGCCCGATTATGGCCCGTTAATGGGATTGTATAGCGGCTTGAGCGAGATACATACATCACATGCACTGGTTGTTGCCGTGGATATGCCCTTTGTCCAGCCCGCCCTCTTATCCTTGCTCCTTACTCATGTTCAAGCGCTCGACACACATACCTTGCTTGTTCCCCTGGTAAACAATGTCCCACAGGTTTTGCTGGCTATTTACCCCCGCTCCATACTCCCATCGATCGAGCAGCGTCTACAGCAGGGGCGGCACGACCTCCGTTGTCTGTTAGAAGCAGCCCACGTACTGTACATTGAAGAGGCCCAACTGCGCGAGGTTGATCCCCAGTTGCGCTCGTTCATCAATGTGAATACACTGGAAGAACTGCGGGAGTTAATGTAGGCACCCGCAGCTTCTTTACTAGGATGCGGCTTACTTCCCAGAAACCCTACTATTCCTCGATGTTTTGTTATACTTCTGCTTATTCCCATTTGTATAAAAAAGTGACATAATCTAAACCAAATTGATCTATTGATAGTTTTATCTTTACCACATTCGCAACCAATAACCAACCTCTCTCCTCCTATACTTAGCCTGTTGAGGAGATATCAGCGCATGTTTTGCACCTCTTAGCCTCAACAATCAACCTTCGATCCGGCATTTCCTTTCTGAGGTAGTGACTCTTTCTCCGGCAATTTTTGTGTGTTTGTGTAGTGCGTATTAACTGACAAGCGTTGGGACGACTTGGAACAAGTCGTCCCCTCAACAAAAAGGAGATAGATAGTCATGAAAGTCAGTGTGAAGTACTGGCGAAGCAGCCTGGCAGTGGTTATGGTGGTTATGGCGCTTATCATGTCGACGCCGGCGGTATTTGCAGACAATATAAACCCGGGCGTTCTCCCGATAAACGGCCAGATCGGGGGGCTGACGTACGGCCAATGGAGTGAAAAGTGGTGGCAGTATGCATTCTCGGTGACGACATTTGCTCACTGTCCGGCGGAACCCTCAGGCCAGATGTGGTTCCTGGCTGGGGCAACAAATAGGAGGGGTATAGCCGTCCGCAATTGCATCGTCCCTTCTGGGAAGAATATTATGTTCCCGGTCTTCAACGCAGAGTGGTCGGTTGCAGAAGCGCGGGAGCAACAAGAGACGACGCATAAACAGTCATGTTTCATTCCTGACCTACCAAACGGTACGAGTGATGCTGACCTGCTAGCCTGCGCCACAGCCCAGGCTAATCAAGCCCTTGATGAAGATGCATCATTAGAGGCTAAGGTTGACGGGGTGAAATTGCAAAATTTGCCGAATTTCCGGGCAGTATCCCCACCTTTCACCTTTACAACGGTGGCTGAAAATCCCTTTGGACTCTGTCCGGCAGATGGATCATGCCCGCTGACCAGCCGTGCAGTAGCCGATGGATTCTGGATTATACTGACGCCGCTGAGTCCAGGGATGCACACGGTTCACTTTGCTGCGTCGGTACCCTTCCCAAAGGTCAACCCACCAGCTACGCCATTTACGTTCACTACGGATGCAACGTATCATCTGATGGTGCAGCCCGGACAGTGACCTCTGTCGCCTCATTCGCGTGTGAAACTGGGACATGAGTGACACTCCGCCGCAAGGGCGAAAGCCCTGCAGCTTCTGACACTCCTACGTAGTCGGTTCCCTGAGTCGGTGTAGCGCGGCTATGACTCACATGGGAACCGTAGTGGGTGAGGAATATCTGAGCGGTGCTCATCCATCCTGAGCGACCTATCTTGAGCGGTGCCATGCTCGTTGCCATCTGCATGCCTTGCTTTCTTGTGTGGTATACTTGGAATATGAATGAGAAATACACGCTACAATTGAAATCAGTTGGAGATCATCTCGAGGTGACTATTCCTGAACTAAACATCACCGTTTCGACACGGCCAGGCAAAACTTCGCGAGATGACGCATTAGACGTTGCAGCTCAGGCGATCATTGAATATCACTTGAAGCAGCGTGAGGCTGCCCAGGTGAAAGCAGGCTAGGGACGCTCCACCTTCACCCGGACGAGCAAGCGCAGGTCACAACGCACTTCTACGGCATAGACGTGCGGCTGGTCCGTGATCGCTTTTGCAAGCTTCAACTGCGCTGCAAATTTGCTATCACCAAAGTAGACCATTTGCATATCCATCGTCGCTTCGCCCGTTACGGTAGACACAAACACGCTGTAGATATGTCCTGGTTGTCTCCTGCGCGGCATGGCTGCCTCCCATCTTGGGTACGTCTTGTCTAAGTGTTGGAACTGGTTTTTGAAACTGCTGCCAAGTGACGACAACTGTTACCGTTTGGGTCTACATCCATTAGGGGGAACGAGCAGGCCACACAATCCCCCCGGATTGCGTCCATAAAGGCCTTGTAAAGATACCCCGTATCTTTCTTGCCCTGCCACACTTCACCTCACTCGCCCGCGTGCTGGATAAATCTGCACTCTACGATTGACAAGGACGCTTCCACCCGCCAGTCGAGCGAATGATCTGACCGGTAACCCATCCAGCATCTTCGCTTGCCAAAAAGGTGATCAGGCGAGCTGCATCCTCAGGTTGTCCAAGGCGTCCCGTAGGAAAACGTGGCATGAGTTCTCGTTTCACCTCCTCGGTCATCCATCCCGTATCGGTGGGGCCAGGATCGACCGCGTTGACCGTGATCCCTCGTGGAGCAACTTCCACGGCCAGCGTGACGGTGAATGCCTCAATGGCTCCCTTGGTGGCGACATAGGCGAGCTTGCCTGGCATCGCTCCGCGCCCTTGTCCCGAGGTCAGATTGATGATCCGTCCGCCCGACTGCAACGCAAAACGCCGCGCAAACTCGATACTCAGCAGCATGGTTCCTCGCGTGTTCACCGCATAATAGGCATCAAATGTGGGAGCATCCAGCTGGTCAAAGGGAGCCGTAGTATCGTCATGGGTGGCATTGTTGACCAGGATAGAAGCAGGTCCCAACTGTGCTTCCACAGCCTGCATGATGTGCAGAGGAGCTTCGGCTGTCCCGAGATCGATCATCAGGTGTTCACAGCGCACGCCCGATGCCTGCACCTGTCTTTGCAAGTAGGCTGGTTCGTCTTCTTCCGCTCCCCAGGGCATGCGGTGATCGTATGAACTCCAATGCGTGAAAAAGATATCGCTGCCTGCTTGCGCCAACGCTCGACATACGGCAGCTCCAATACCCCGGCGACGGCTCGCACCGGTCACAATCGCGATGCGTCGGGCGGCATGTTGAGAGGTCATCTGCTTCTTCTCTCCGTCTTCCTCCAGCCTTTTCAGGAAAAACGATTCTGCATCCTTGCCCACCTGCGTTGCGCCATCGCCTTCAACGTCTCCTCAAATCCGCGCATCGTCAACCAGTTGCGCGTTTCCCCCGTAACAACAATATCTACTTGCTGCAACTGACCGGTCTTTGCTGCGCCACTCAATTGCATCGCCACTTTAAGCTCGGCTACAAACCTCTCGAGCAGTTCGCAAACTGCCTCGTAGCTCTCGCTTGCAGCCTTGAGGAAAGGAAAACCTATACCAACGAGTGTAGCTCCCAGGGCGAGTGCGCGGGCTATATCCAGGCCGTTACGCACACCTCCTGTAGAAATCAAAGGCAGACCTGCCACGCTTGCTTCGACGATGCAAACAGGTGTGGCTATGCCCCAATCCCGGTAAAGCTGACCGATATTCCTTGCCTTCTCATCGCCATGCGCTTGCGATCGTGCCGCCTCCAGCGCCGGCATACTACTCCCGCCGGCGCCTCCTACATCGATAGCAGCAACACCGCAATCACGCAGCAGCAGAGCCTGTTCGCGGCAGACACCGGCCCCTGTCTCCTTGGCAATCACCGGAACGCTGACCTGGCCGGTTAGCTCTTTAAGCGCTGCTGCCTCGCCAGCAGCGCGCCGGTCACCCTCGGGCTGGGCCGCTTCTTGAAGGCTATTCATATGTACTGCCAGCGCGTTTGCCCCGATCATCTCAATTGCACGCTCAACCTGTCCAATCGTAAATGGCTCGTGGCGTGACTGCGCAATTAACTGTGGAGCGCCAATATTGGCGATCAGAAAAGTGTTAGGCGCGTGTTCGCGTGTCACAGCATAGCTACTGCTGACATCAGGGTTGACAATACCCGCGCGCTGGCTGCCAACGCCAAGAGCCAGGCCATACTGCTCTGCTGCGCGTGCAAGGTTGCGGTTAATCGCAGTCACATCGGGATGCCCCCCCGTTAATGAAGAGATGAAAATGGGATAGCGCAGCGTATGTCCAAGAAACTTGACCGAGGTCTCGATTTCATCCAGGTTCACCTCTGGTAACGCCTGGTGAACAAATTGAATGTCGTTCCAATTCGCGCGTTGCGCCACGGAGATATCCTGCCCTAAAGCAACGCTGACATGTTCAATCTTACGCTGTTTTACCTCGTCGCTCATATGCGAACCCGTTCCTTTCGTTTCTTCTTTACTACTGATCCGACCGGATGAGTGCGCAGCACTAGCACGCAGTACTTCCTTTGGTCTTGCCTGACGGACGCAGTCCGTAGCGACGCAGTCGCGTTGGCAAGACCCATTTCAAGGCACGTTTCCGGTCGGAATAAGATCTTTTCACAATCAGATAGACAAATGGTATACCGAAAATGAGTAATGGTTGATATAGAGCAATCGGCCACCGGTCCAGGTAGAGCAAGGGATAGGTGAGCAGCGCAGTGCACGACAGCAATAATACACTCACCGAGAGTGCATCAAAGCGGCGCAGCGCCACGATCCATAGCGCCCACAAGATATACCACGGCCAGAATACCCCCGCTACAAACACCACGTACCATAAGATCGCTACACTCAGGCAACTGAAGAGCACCTCAACCCCCGGCCCATCCCGCGTAGGGGCGGGGGATGTGCGGGGTAGGGCGGGGATGCTTGCATCGCCCCCCGTGGAATGCCCATCCGCAATCGTAACAGGAGCCCTTCTCACCTTGCCCAAAAGGTAAAGATAAATCAGGGCAAAAATAAACAAGCCTGAAGCCACCAGCATCGTATTGGCGGCGCTGGATGGTTGCATATAATTTGCAGGAAAATTTGCACCCTGCGCTACCTGGCTATATAACCAGTCAAGTGGAACTGCCACCATAGCCAGCAGAGAATGAACGAAATGTTGCATATCAATTGATGTGCTGATCGCCACGAAGGTTGAGCCGCCATGCCAGAATGGGAGATATACAATCAATAGCGTAATCAACGTTACCAGCGCCCTCCAGCAGCAGCCCCAAACCACGCGAACGTTATCCCGTTCGTTGCGCATACTGAACCAGGTAAACAAGGGAGCAAATATTAACCCAACAAAATTTAGGCTGATTGCAAGCCCGGTAAACGCAAAAGCTCCAGCATCATACCACCCTCCCCTTTGCTGTACAAGGAGCCAGCTTGCCAGTAGCAGTAAACAGATCAGCAAGCCATCATTATGACCATTTCCGGCTAACTCGACCAGCGCGAGCGGATTCCAGGCATAAAGCAATGTTCCCGGCAGGCGGCGCGCAGGCGCTATCTTGCCAAGAATGGCCCAGATCAGCAGGCAATTGACCAGGTGAGAGAGCAGAGCCAGGCCTTTGAAAAGCAGTAACGTAGTAATCGGACTATTGCCCACTCCCACTAGTAGCGATGTGATGGCAAGCCACAGTGGGCCGTAGATCATTGGCACGCCGGGCTGGGTTATCCAGGGAAGATAGGGGTCTCGTTGAAATTGTGCGGGCGCAGTATTCATTGGATCGGCGTGATAGATGGTAAGCATGCGCCCGGTAAAAATGTAGCTGAAGACATCATTCGAGAAGAGCGCGGGCAAGAATAACAGCGTAGCACCAAACACCGCAGCTCCTACCAGGAGCAAAAGCAGCCAGCGAGAAGTGATGTGTATCTTATCGCGCCTCCGGAAAGCCCTTACAACCGCGTACAGGTAGATAGCGCTTAGCGCAATCAATACCAGGCCGAGCAGCAGGTAGTAGATGCCGCCGCCCGTATACTCACCGCTCGCGCTCCATGCCACGTGGAAAAGAAATTGTGAAGGCGCAAGTGTCCAGGGCCAGGCCGTCGCCAGTAGCGAGGTGTGCCCATTAATCGTAGACAAAGGGGCGAGCGCAAATACAACTAAATAGAGTAACTCGAGCGCAGCGCCAATCAGAACAAACTGAAGTAATTTCCCCCGGCGGATGGGTGGTTCCTGCTCCCTGCCCCCGTAGGGGCGGGGGTGGAATGGATGTGGGGTGGGGACGCTTGCGTCGCCCTCCGCCCCTTTCTTGCTATTTATACGGGACAAATGCATCATGTAAATCTCGCCACGCCAATTCACCACCCCTATCATAACCCCAACCTTGCAAACGCCGTATCGATATACCGGACGTAATAATCGGTATCCGTCAATTCGGCCAGCTCATTGGGTGAAAGATACTGCATAACTTCCTCATCATTATTGAGGAACTCAATCAATGCCTGTCCTTCCACAGCACCTCTACTCGACATGCTCCAGACCTTTTTCGCGTTACGCTGTACCATCTTGTACGCCTCCTGCCTCCCCACCCCTTTATCGATCAGAGCCAGCAGGATGCGCTGTGAGAAAATGAGGCCACCTGTCATTTTCAGGTTGGTACGCATACGTTCTTCATCGACTTGCAGCCCGTCCATGACCTCGTTGAAGAGGTGCAGCATATAATGAAGCAAAGTGCAGGCATCGGGAATGATGATCCGCTCCGCAGAAGAATGGCTGATATCGCGCTCGTGCCACAGCGCCACATTTTCCATCGACGTCACAGCAAAACCCCGCAGGACACGGGCCAGCCCGCAGATGCGTTCACACAATTCCGGGTTGCGTTTGTGCGGCATCGCTGAAGAACCCTGTTGACCGCTGCCAAACGGCTCAAAGGCCTCGCCCACTTCTGTGCGTTGTAAGTGACGAATCTCCTA
>Ga0209647_1003730_pt1 | contig 11705 bp, 8 predicted proteins | sample GraSoi_2013_60cm_FD_185827 | JGI IMG/M metagenome (GOLD analysis project Ga0209647, IMG submission 185827) | Grasslands soil microbial communities from the Angelo Coastal Reserve, California, USA - Sample 9_17_2013_60cm (SPAdes) (version 2) | ecosystem: Environmental > Terrestrial > Soil >... | reverse complement strand
CGGGCTTGGACTCTTTTTCCTGCGCCAGGGAATTTGCGGGCGCTAACGCGAACAAAGAAGCGGCGGCGCACAACAGGGTCAGGCGAGTGGCGGGGTTCATTCTTGAATTTCTCCTTGAATCAGGGAACGGCGTACTTTGTTTCGACGCATTCTAGCTCATTTTCGGTAGCCGCGGAATTTCACCGGCGGGATATTCGATGCTGAGCTGGTTGCCGGTTGGGGAGAGAGTGCAGCGCAGAGACGCGCAATCGTTGGCGATCCAGTCGGCGCCGGCCACGAGTAGCTCCTCATCGGTGCTGGTGGTGCGGATGGCAAGGACGCGGGCACCGGCGGATTTGCCGGCGCGCGTGCCGGAGGCGGCGTCTTCGATGACCACGCAATCAGCGGGCGGGAGTCGCAGAGCGGCAGCGCCCTTCAGATACGGTTCAGGATGCGGCTTGCCGTTCTGGATGTCGCTGGAGGTCACAAGGTGATGGACCAGGTCCCAGACGCCGGCCGCGCGGAGGCGGACTTCAGCAAGATTGCGCGCGGCGGAAGTGACCACGGCGCGACGCTCGGAGGGCACCGATGCGAGAAGTTCGCGGGCGCCGGGAAGCGCGACGACATCGGCAACGTCCTCGATTTCAGCCTGGAGCATCCAGTGGTTTTCCTCGAGATGGACATCCGGAGTTTCGTCAGGAAGCAGATCTTTGATGGAGTTAAAGCTGGTCCGGCCGTGCGCGAGCGCCGTGACGGCGACGGCATCCATGTTGTGGCGCGCCGCCCAACGGGCCCAAACGCGGCCGATGGCAGCGGTGGAATCGACAAGCACGCCGTCCATGTCAATCAACAATCCACGGCAAACGATGTGGGGCATAAGACAAAAATTGTAGCGTAGCCCGCGCCGGTGTTCGCGGGAAATTTAGCTGGCTACTGAAAAAGTCCCTCTATTGTCATCCCGAGCGAAGCGAGGGATCTGCTGTTTGCCGAAAAAGCAGGGGGAAAGCAGATTCCTGGTCGCCTGCGGCTCCGCGGAATGACACCGGCAGTAGTTTTCCAGCAACCTGTTAGCGAGAGGCGAGAGCTACTCTTTCCAGAGGCGGAACCCCCCGGTGAAGGCGTTTTCATTCTTGCCGAGGCGCGCTCCCGCGGGAAGCGTGTCAAGCTTCTTGCTGTTGCCGCCGCCGAGGACGACGTAATCCGCCGCAAGCGCTTCCTTCAGCCGTTCAACAATTTTCGCGACGTGGCGGCGCCACTTTTTCTTGCCAAGCCGCTCCAGGCCGCGAATTCCGAGATAATCCTCGTAGGTTTTCCCCTTTTTGTAGAGCAGGTGCGCAAGCTCCATCGGCTGCAGAAATCCGTCAACGATCATCGCGGAGCCGAGGCCGGTGCCAAGTCCGAGAAAGAGCATGTGGCCGCCGTCGTAGCTGCCAAGCGCCTGCATGGAGGCGTCATTGATAATCTTCACCGGCAGCCCGAAGGCTTTCGCGAAATTGAACGCCATCCAGCCCTTGCCGAGATTGTGCGGCTCGCGCAGCGGCCGGTCGTTGATGATGGGGCCGGGATAGCCGATGGAGACGCGGTCGTACTCCCAATCCTTGGTGGCTTCCTTGACCTGCTTGACCATATTGCCGGGGGTGAGAGTGGGGCCGGAAGGGAACCGGCGCGGCTCTTTCTGCCCGCTGGCAAGCATCTTGACGTTGGTGCCACCAACGTCGATCACCAGAATTTTGGAAGTTTTTGCGTTCGGAGACTTTTTCATTAGCAATCCTTTAAATGGTTGCGGCCGGAGAAAATGGCCGAGTACGAGCCGAGGCCGGTCAGGTCGAGAAGTCCTTATATCACAGTCATCTGCTATCCAGATTGTTTTGGGAGTGAAAGGTTACAGGGACCAGAGTGGCGGAAGTGCAGAACATCCAGCCGTTTTGCGGGCAAAAATGCGAGGTATGGCAAATGACCTGCTTTAGATTATCTGCATGAAAAAGGTTTTTACCGTAACGGAGGCCAAGGCGCAGTTTTCAAGGCTATTGCGACGTGTCGCGGCAGGTGAAAGAATTACGATTACAAAGCGAGGTGTGCCGGTGGCGCTCCTGATTCCTGTCCGTCCCAGACAAACTCACCCGAAAGCCTGAGGACTACGGCGATACTGCAAGTATCGCGGAGGGTACCTTGAGTCCAAGCATTATTGATGTCATTGAAAATTTTTGGGGCCACGATCCAATCACCATGATCGGGAAGGCCAATAAGACCAAGCTTCGGCAATTCGGAGTGGAAGTTAACAGGTTTTATAACACCTACATCCCCCCTACCTCGAACGCCGGAGAACTTAGGACGTATTATGGAGGTCTCGTCGCGGTAAATTTCTCCCTGCAGGGCAAGCAACAGACTTTCTTCAATAACCTCCTGTACGCTCACAGCACGATTGTCCCGGACCCTATCGCTCGATGGTATTTCGACGGCTATGAAGAACTAGCCAAGACCCCACCGGCTGAATATCTTAATGGTGGTGCCTCAGCCGACCAATCCGAGTGGATGGGATGGATGCTTAGTTCTTTCCGCGCTTTCCAGTGGAATCTTCAGGTTTGCAGAGATGTGCTCACTTACTTTGTCTCAGGATTACTCAACCTTAAAACGCTTGTTGAAGCTGGCGTTGTGGTGCTTATCTCGCAAGCACATTTGTTGCTCTCTGAATCCGACGCCGTTGTGCGATCCGCCTTAGAGGATGCCAATGATCCGAGTTTCACCGCCCTGTGCGAGAACCCGATCGATGAAATGCTTCCTTTGTGGGATAACCTACGCGGCGGAATCATGACGCTTGGGGGCCAGCCTGTTCCGAAAGATGTCGCATTGTGGTCTGCGGCCAAAGAGGCCGCATACTACATCCGAAAAAATCTACTTATTGCCGAGATCTGCGCCGGCGTATACGTGCCCGAGAACAAAACCGACTTTGCGCTGCTATCCGGAATTCTTCGTCGAGCGGGTAAACAGATTGGCTGCAGCGATTGGGATATTGTTGCCGCTCAGAGTGTTAAAGATCTTAAACTGCCCAGCATTGAGGGGTTGCCTCTGTCGGAACTCGCAGCCATCAGAAAGGATGAGAGCGCTTTCCAAGAATTCAGAGTCTGGCTTGCACGCAAGCTGATGAGTGCAGAGGCAAGACCCGGAGCAGGTCTCATCTCGTTGACGAGCGAGGAAATAGAAGGCGAGGTTTCTCGACTAAGAGAGAGATTGAGCAATTCAAGTGTGATAAGAGAGCGTCTCAAACAAGACGGGATAAGTATCGCGGTCCAAACCACAATCGGAGTAATTACCGGAGGCCACTTTGGGGCACCGGTCCTAGGGGCGACCGCTGGTGCGCTGGCCGGAATTGCCTCTGCGCTTCTGACCCGCGACAGGGACGCCATTAGTGTTCTAGCAAAACTGGCCAGAATGAATCGCTCCTCGCCGGATGCAACTCTGGGCAAAGCGGGGATTGTTCAGGGCGTTCCTCGCGCTCTGGCACAGCCGTTTTTCGGCGAATTCCGCGCTGGACCTAGGCCTGTGATACCTGCCGCGTACACGAAGGCGCATCTCAGGAAGATCGTAGAAAAGAGTCTAAGTCCGAACACCACTGGGAATCCCTTTAAGGCTATCCCCAGTTCCTAGGCAGGCACTTGAGCTAAAACGTAGAGTTGGGGTGGGAGACGGGGATTGAACCCGCGACATTCGGTGCCACAGACCGACGCTCTACCAGCTGAGCTACTCCCACCACCGGTTGACTGCAGACAGTTTACGCTACTTTCGCTTTGTGGAAAAGTGGGGTCAAATGGGTTAATCATGTCAATTCTATTGCCAACCGAAGAGGCAGCGACGATGGCTCCAGATGTCGGTCCAAGTCGCTTCAAAGTGGAAATCGAGAGATTTGTAGTGTAGGCGCAACACGACCATTATTTGGGCGGGCAGGAGTGTGGGGTCGGAAGGCATCCGGTTTCTCGGCTTTTGCAATGATTAAATTAGCCCAAACCTACCCGGCCCTCGCGATTCGGTTAGGCGCTGGAATGCTCGCCCCACTTGACCGTGCGATCCGAGAACTCTACGCCTAGCCAAAAAAAATCCTGTGTTTTTGACAAACAATAAATCACTCTTCCGACTCTCGGAAATCCCCCCGTTAAAGGAGTAATAAGCGGCTCTTCTCCAGGCCGCCAAAATTTTCTGCTGATTACACGCGCACCATGGGGGCTTACATTTTCCGTAACCGTTCGCTCAGGAGCACGGGGATCTTCTAGAGCTGCGAGGTATACGGGAATTGAAGTGGGAAGGCGCTTCTCAAGCCTGCCATCGAAAAGTCTTTGGTTGGGTCCTCTGCGCTGGGTTGAACCGCTCATCATTGGCTCCCACGGGGGCTGAGGAAGCCCCCGATAGCGCGACTACAAATAGCTTCGCACGCCGAATTGAGCCGTCAATTCGCAAAAGACCCCAATCGCTGTTCAGGTATTTCCCTACATTGGGCATTTTGCCGGCGTGGCGCGGGCCGCCAGGATGGCGGCGATACGCTTCTGCGGAATCGTTCTGGCGTTCGGGCAAAACGGGGCCCCCCTTCCTTCGTCAGGGCAAGCGCTGAAGGGGGCCGCCACAGGTTTGCTTGATTAGGTCTTAGCTAGGTGGAAACTGCGGGATACGTTGCGGATGGCGGAATGTCGCGCGTTGTTAGACTGGGATAAAGAGCCAGCCTAAAGCCTGGCCACTACAGTGGGAAGTGTGTCTCCGCGCATGAATCCGCAGCCGGCAGACCGGTTACATTTTGACTTGCAGCTCGCCTACGCGCGGCCGGTGACCGCGACGCTGGCGATCCTTGGCCTGTTGGAGCTTCGCCCGGCCAGGGAAGTGGAACGCCCGCTGGCGTTTCTGATCGCGTATGTGCTCGCAGCGATCCTGATTCTAGTTCTGGAGCGGGCGCTGCGCAGGTATCACTGGCGGCTGCCGTTGGTGTGCGACATCCTCGCGGCCGGAATTTTCCTCTATCTTTCACCTGAACAAATCCCCACGTGGTTCCTGATGTTTTTCGTGGCCTTTGCGGCGGGCTACCGCTGGAACCTCAGCTACTCGGTCTCGCTGTGCTTCGGTTTGCTGTTGCTCGGGTTCGCGCTGCAGATGCATTGGAAGTTGCCGGAGCCGGGTTCGCGCGATTTGGCGTATTCGGTTTCGCTGTTTACGGCGGCATTTCTGGGCACGGTAGGGCTGGCGTTTTTGGGAGACCGCAACCGCCTATTTGCGGGCCAGCAGGATTTTCTGTCGCGAATTTCGAACTCCATGCACGTGGATTTGGGCCTGGCGGAATCGCTGCGGCTACTGCTGGAGGAGCTTTGCGCGGAGTATCAGACAGAAGCAGCCCTGCTGGCCTACCGCGACGCGGACTTGGAGCGGATTTTTATCTGGCGAATGCGCTCGGGCGAAGGCGAGCGGCTGGTGCCGGAAAATCTGCCGTTGACGCGCGCGGACGGGTTCCTGCTGGACGATATGGAAGCGTCGCTGGCCTGGAATTCGCTGGAAGGCCGCGGCGACGGGTTCGGCTGGGACCGCCGAAACAAGCAGGTGCTGAAAATACTGCCGCGCATTCCGGGGCCCACGCAGCTGGAGCTGGGCATCAAGAATTTCATTTCGGTGGCGTTTGATCAGGAAGGGCACGCCGCGGGACGCCTGTTTTTGATCAACCGCAGGCCGGGGCAGGAACCGTTTATCGCCAACCACCTGGAGTGGTTCGAGCGCATCGCGGCCCACATCAGCGCTTCACTGGAGAATATTTTCATGCTGCGGCACCTGCGGGCCCGGGCGATTGAGGCGGAGCGCTCGCGGATATCGCGCGACCTGCACGACGGCATTCTGCAGACCCTGCTGAGCATCGAAATCCAGATAGACGTGCTGCGGCGCAAGGTTTCGACCCACCTGGAGCAGGTGGAGCCCGGGCTGGCGTCCCTGCAACAGACTGTGCGGAACGAAAGCGCGGAGCTGCGCCACCTGGTGACCGACCTGCGCCCGCTGCGCGTGCAATCCGCGGACATGGTGGATCTGATGCGGGGATTCGCGGAGCGCTACCGCAACGAGTCCACGCTGGCGCTGGATTTGTTGGTGGATTCGGCCGAATTGCACGCTCCGGACCGGGTCTGCCGCGAGATTTTCCAGATTTACCGTGAAGCACTCAACAACATAAAAAAGCATGCGAAGGCTTCCCATGTCGTGGTAAAACTGTCGCAGGATGACAGCCGACTCACCCTCGTGGTGGACGACAACGGCGAAGGATTTAGCTTCGCCGGACGCTTCACAGGGGATGAGCTTGACCGCCTGCGGCTGGGTCCGATTTCCATCAAGGAAAGAACGCGCACGGTCGGGGGAGTGCTGACCGTAGAATCAAACCCTGGGCATGGTGCGCGCTTAACGATCGAGGTACCGCTCGGCTGATATGGCGAAGACCAAACAGCAAATTCGGATTCTGATGGCGGATGACCACGCGATCTTTCGCGACGGGCTCCGCAAATTGATTGATGGTGATGAAGACATCACCATTGTGGGCGAAGCCCAGAACGGCGCGGAGTGCATCAAGCTGCTCGCCAAACTGAAGCCGGACATCTTGCTGCTGGATTTGCGCATGCCGGACAAGGACGGGCTGGCGGTGCTGGAGGAAGTGAACTTCGACCAGACGCCGACGCGGGTGATCGTGCTGACCGCGGCGGAAGACGACCGCGACGTGGTGCGGGCCATGCGGTTGGGCGCGCGCGGCGTGGTGCTGAAGCAGTCCGCGACGGATTTGCTAGTCAAGAGCATTCATCGCGTGCATGCCGGCGAAATCTGGCTGGATAACCGGATGACCGCCGAGGTGATGAAGGCGTTTGCGAAGTCTTCGGAGTCGGGGCCGCGGCGGGAAAAACCGCTTCTATCGGACCGCGAAAAAGAGATCGTGCAACTGGTAGCGCAGGGCTTCCGCAACAAGGAGATTGGCGAGAAGCTGTTTATCTCCGAACAGACCGTGAAAAACCACCTGCATAACATCTTCGATAAGTTGGGCGTTTCGGACCGGCTGGAGCTGGCGCTCTACGCCATTCACCACCGGTTGATTGATCAAACGTAGGCAGAAGTTCAGGAGTTTAGAAGTTCAAGAGTTCAGAAAGCGCCGCCTCATTGGCGGCGCTTTTCTTTGGCATGTCCACAAAAGACACCATACTCAATGCTGGTATCAAGTATGGTATAATGCCAGGCATGGCAAACACGCGAAAAGTGACAGTGGAATTGCCTGCGGAGTTGCTGGACAAGGCCCAACAAGCGAGCGGTAGCGGCATCACGCAGACCATTCGAACCGGGCTGCAATTGGTGGCGGCGTCGCGTGCCTATGCCCGGTTGCGTCAAATGCGCGGGAAGGTACGATTTAGCCGAAGTTTGGCGGAGTTGAAATCTGACCGATGATTGCGGCGGACACGAGTACTTGGATCTCATTCTTCGAGGGTGCTAGCGGCGAAGACGTGCAAATTCTCGACAAAGCCCTGGCCGATCGGCAAGTCTTGATGGTGCCGGCTGTTCTTACGGAATTACTGAGTGATTCAGGAATTGTGGACAAGGTGGCGGAAAGCCTCAAAGAACTCCCGCTTATGGAGATCGAGCCGGGCTACTGGCAAAGGGCTGGAGAGTTGCGGGCAAAAGTCTTGGCGAAGGGCCGTAAGGCGCGACTGGGCGACGCGTTGATCGCACAAAGCTGCTTGGATCACGGGATAGGGCTGCTCACGCGCGACCGTGATTTTCGAGGGTTTGCAGAAACTGCCGATCTAAATTTGGTGGCTGAGTAATCTCAATCGAGCACCTTTCCGTGCAAATCTGGCATTTGTACAAGGATGCAGCGAAGTGAACCGAAGCAAAGCCCGCATGGAATGTCGTCAGGGTCGGCCGAACTGACGGTTCCAAGCTGGTACAGCACGTATAAGGTCCTAGTACATTGGTACTTTCAAAGGGCCGTTTTATTTTGTGTCTTGAGTCCTATTGTTGATTGGACACAGAGCAGATAGACTTTGGCTTCGATGAGGGAGGTCCGCTTTGACCGGCTCTGAACGCCGCACTACCCAACGTTTTTCCATGCGGCTGCCGCTTACCGTGAGATGGACCACGGGCGCAGCTGTTGGAGAAACCACAACGGAATCCCGCGATGTAAGCTCCCGCGGAGTCTATTTCTTCCTGTCGAAGGACGTCAAAGAAGGGTCTCCCGTGGAGATCCTGTTGACGCTGCCGAACGAAATCACGCTGGCCGGACCGGTGCGCGTGCGCTGCCTGGGGCGCGTGCAGAGGACCGAAGCCCGCGATGAAGGCAGTGTCGGCGTCGTGGCGGCAATCGAGCGCTACGAATTCCTTCGCAACACCGAAGACAACTAAGAATCTCGCATCGCGAACTTGAGTTTCAGTACAAGTTCCTAGCTCGCTCACTGCGGAGGCGGGCGGGAATAGCCGGAGTGCCTCGGCCCCTCAGCGGAGCGCTCCGGCTGAAATTTTGTGGTGGTGTTTCCTGCCTCGGAGTTTTCCAAATAATCTGCGCTTCGAAGTTTGAGAACTGCGTTACTTCCCCCGAGTGATTGCCATTTGGCGAACCCGGGGGAATTGCTTTTGGGGCACGCCTGTCCTTTCGGACAGGGGATATCCACAGGCGCGCCGGGGCATGATGGGGTTACTCGCCCAGGAGTGGTATTCGTGTGCCTCCGGCATTGGAGGCAGGCGGGAAGAAAGAAAGCCAATGATTCAACGGTTGCCCAAGCTCAGCGCGGATTTTCCAGAAGTGCACAAACCGAAAGGAACGGAACGCCTGGCGACTGCCGAGGAACTTGCCGTGATCGGCGGAGCGCCTCCTGATCCCGCGGAGGAAGCGGAGATACTTGCGTTGCTGGAAGTTCAAATGAAGGTGGATTTGCAGAAGGCCGCGGTGGAGAGCGCGGTACAGGCGCGGCAAGCGGCGTTGCAGGAATTGGTGGCCGCGTTGGAGCCGGAGCTCCTCGAATCGGCGGAGAAATCAACAGGTGTGGAAAAAATCAAAGCAAGTGCTGAGCCACAGCCGGCAGCGAAAATATCTCCGAATGCAGCAGGAATTCTAAGCGAGCCGGAACGCGTTGCGGCGGCATTTTTCGGTGCGGAAGAAGAAACGCCAGTGCCGGTGCCGGTGGCGGCGCAATCCCCATTGCTAGCGCAAGCACCGATTGCGGCGCAGGCGCTTACTGAAGCGCGGGCTTTGTTCCACGCGCCAGCGCCGGTTGAAACACAAACGCAGGCACCAGAGCCGCTGCAAGCGGAGATTGTGGCCGAGTTTACGCCCGAGTTAGCGCCCGAATTTGCGATCGAAAGCGGAAGCGAAATCATCGCGATGCCCCGCGAGGAAGCGCACGATCTGAAAACGGAATTGCTCCAGGTCGCTGAGGCGCTGGACCAGCACCGGCTGTGGGTGGAATCGAATGGCGAGCAGGGAATTCGCGGAGACTTTGCGGGCGCGAATCTTTCGGACGCCGATTTGACGGGAGTGAATCTGCAATCTGCGGACCTCACTAAGGTGAATCTGCGCGGCGCGGACCTATCGATGGCCAATTTGCGCGGAGCGAACCTGGTGGAAGCCGACCTGCGCGAAACGAATTTGCTGGGCGCCGAATTTTCCGGTGCGAATCTGATGGGCGCGAATCTCTATGGCGCGCAGGGATTGTGGGCCGGGCGTTTGGGCGGTACGAATCTGTTTGACGCCACCTTACCGGAGGCTGTTGGCGCGTACGATGGCGGAAAAACCATCGGGCAGTTCACCCAGGCGGCGCGGCGTTTTTATCTGCTGGTCATTGCGATCTGCGTCGGAGCCTGCGCCATGGTGGCGCTCACCAGAGATGTGCGGCTGCTGCTGGATGAATCAGCAATGGTGCTTGCGCGGATCCCGAACCTTTTGCCGTTGCAGGGATTTTACATGGGCGGGCCGCTGCTACTGACCGTGCTGTATCTGCGCTTGCAGTTTTTGTTGCTGCGGTTGTGGGGCAGCATGGGCGCGTTGCCCGCGGTTTTTCCGGATGGCCAAACTCCGGAAAAGGACGGCTCGTGGTATCTGATGGGGCCGATCCGGCAGCACTTGCGCTGGACGCGGGATCCGCGTTCGCCGCTGGCGATGGTGGAATGCCGGCTGGCGAAATTGCTGGCGTACTGGGCCGTGCCGGCGACGGTGTTCCTGTTCTGGCTGAGGTATCTCGTGATGCAGGATTATCGCGGGACCTTGTTGCAGGTGTTTCTGCTGACCCTGGTGGCTGCGGCGGGATTTGCCATGCCGAAGATTGTGGCGCGGGTTTTGCGCCCGGGCGATTGGACGGATGAAAGCACGCCGCAGTTTGTGCGGGATGTGGGCGGTGCGTTTAGAGTGCCTGTGCTGGTTGGCATGGTCGTGTTCCTGATGTCGCTGGGCGTGATTCGCGGCCTGCCCGCCGACGCCAATGCGCGGCCGGACGTAGGACGCGGCGATCCGCGGCGTTGGGCGGCGACGGCATTTCAGGCGCTGGGCTACCGGCCCTATGCGGATGTGACGGAAGAAAGCATTTCGACGAGCGCTGCGAAACCAGTGAACGATAGCGAGACGGGGACCGGAAGCGGCCCCCGTCTGAACGAAATCAACTTGCGTTATTCGCGGGGGTACCGGTCGCAGTTTGCGGGCGCGCGGATGTGGCGGGCAAATCTGGAAGGGTCCAGCTTGTCGGAAGCGGATTTCCGCGCGGCGAATTTGCGGGAAGCAGTGCTACGCGGTGCAAACCTGGACCGCTTGCAGGCCGCCAAGGCCAACCTGGTATCCGCGGATGCGCAGGGCGCCCAACTGGCGGGAGCGGATTTCCGGAACGCGGATCTGTCTTATGCCAACCTGGACGGCGCGAAACTCACGACTGCCAATTTCGGCCGCGCAACGCTGTACGCGGTGAAATTACGGGATGCGGATTTGCTGCGGGCGGAGCTCTCGCACGCCGATTTGCGGGACGTAAAGCTGGACAACACGGTGCTCTCGATGGCTTCGATGGAGCAGACGGATTTTTCCGCGGCGAAAATGACGGGCGTAAACCTCACCGGGGCGCAAGCCAAGGGGACGATCTTCCTCGAAGCCGACATGAGCCGGGCGGACTTGCGCGGCGCGTCGTTTCCCGGAGCAATTTTGCGCGATACAAAACTGGATGGCGCTCGAGTGGAAGGCGCGGATTTTCGCGGCGCGCTCGGCCTGGAAGCCTGGCAGGTCTGCGCGACGTCCGGCTGGCAGGGCGCTCAGTTCGATGCGGACGTGAAATCGGCCGTGCTGCAGAGTTGCGGCGCCGCGCAAGGCAGGAACCAACAGTAAGCCTCGGGGACCTTCCCGGGTTTCCCGGTCACAGCTCATTGACAATTGGTAATTTTCGGGGGGATGATTGCCCATCCTTTCGAGCCCTCTTCTATGCCGTACGCGCATAACAGGGGGAACCCATGTCATCACCAACCAAACCAACCGAAGAAGCGATCAGCCAGCTTTTGCACGCGGGCAAGGAACTGCATCCGCCGGCAAACGCGAAGAACGCAGCGCGCCTGAAAGATTTTGACGCCGAATGCAAGCGCGCGGCGGACGATCCGGAAAAGTTCTGGGCGGAGATCGCGAAAGAGCTGCACTGGCACGAGCCGTGGAGCAAGGTGTTCGACTGGAAGTATCCTACGTTCGAGTGGTTCATCGGCGGGCGCTGCAACATTACCTA
>Ga0209647_1003728_pt1 | contig 11710 bp, 12 predicted proteins | sample GraSoi_2013_60cm_FD_185827 | JGI IMG/M metagenome (GOLD analysis project Ga0209647, IMG submission 185827) | Grasslands soil microbial communities from the Angelo Coastal Reserve, California, USA - Sample 9_17_2013_60cm (SPAdes) (version 2) | ecosystem: Environmental > Terrestrial > Soil >... | reverse complement strand
GATGACGACTAGCTGAATCGCTCACCATTCTCTGGAGTTGTGCAAGATGCGTACGAATTCTATCCCACATATCCCAGGCAATTCAGAGTCGATGACAATAAGCCTATATGGTATGCGGGCCAAAATAGGGAACGCCTGTTCGGCCCGCCGGATCCCGTGTACGAACCAATCTTGCGCCCTAACCCGGAAATTTCATCATGGGAGCAAAAAAGTAGCGAAGTCTTTTAATTAACCTGTTAGCATTGAATCGCTTACAAACAAAGCAACAGGAGACTTCGCTAATGGCAGAATGTAATGAGTTAGAGTTCGAATTACCAGGCTTAAATGGGAGAAAAATTGAGGGCAACTTTGCGGGTGGAAATGTCAGCAGCGACGGTGGGTTGGTGCTGCTACGACAGGTCGATCGCTGGATCGGACTAACCAAAACTCTGGCCCAGCGATTGCCCGATGGGCGGGATCCCGACAAGATTGAGCATTCGCTGGAGAGCCTGCTGCGCCAGCGTATTTACGGTTTGGCCGTTGGGTACGAAGATCTCAACGATCACGATTTTTTGCGTAAAGATTTGCTCTGGCAAACGGCCAGTGAGCGAACAGAGGAACTGGCTAGTTGCGATGGCGCTGTGCCGCTTAGAGAATCGTGCTGGGCGAAAGGAAGCTTGGCTGATGCACCCAATCTTGTTCGATCAATTCGTGGGCAGTTTCGAATCGGCTCCTTCTGAACTGACGTTGGATTTGGATTGCACCGACGATCGGGTGCACGGCCTGCAAGAGGGTCGACACTTTCACGGTTATTACTACGACTTTTGCTTTTTAGCGCTGTACGTCTTTTGCGGCGAACGGCTGCTGGTGAGTTACCTGCGCGAGAGCAACATCGATTCGGCCAAACATGCTTGGGCGATTTTAGCGTTATTGGTCAAGGCGTTGCGGCAACGCTGGCCGGAGGTCAAAATTACGGTGCGCGCCGACAGTGGCTTTTGTCGATGGAAGATGCTGGGTTGGTGCGAGCGAACGGGAGTCAACTACATCGTCGGACTGGCCAAGAATGAGCGCTTGCACGCGCTCTCGGCCAAGATGCAGAAACGGGCCGAGCGCAAGTACCAACGGAGCGGCGAAAAAGTGCGACTCTTCACTCAATTTAAGTATAAGGCTCAGAGTTGGGACCGGAAGCGACGGGTCATCGCTAAAGCCGAACACTCCCTCAAAGGTGCTAATCCGCGTTATGTTTTGACCAATCTGGAAGGTCGCGCGCAAGCTCTCTACGATGAGATTTATTGTGCGCGGGGTGAGATGGAAAATCGCATCAAGGAACAACAGCTTGGTCTCTTTAGTGATCGCACCAGCTGCCACGCCTGGTGGGCTAATCAGTTTCGGCTCTTGCTCTCCTCGGCAGCCTACGTGCTCTTAGAAGCATTGCGTCGGCTTGGGTTAAGCGGTACGGAATTGGCGCGCGCTCAGGTTGGAACCATCCGCTTGCGCTTACTCAAAATCGGCGCGGTCATCACCCGAAACACCCGGCGCATTCGATTGTGGTTGAGTTCCAGCTTTCCACTGCAGCAGCTCTTTTGTTCCTGCTTGGTTCACTTCTACGGGTGAGCTTCCGAGTGGTGCTGACCCCGGCACCCGAAAAACAATGGTGGCTTGGGCGGGGTGTCTTCCGATGCCGCTCCTGCGCCATCATTTAGCCCGCTTTTCGGCAAAACTCTTAGCCGTCAACCCCTCACGTGTCCCGCCTCAGCACAAACCACCATCTGGTGCAAAAAGCGGGCTAGTGGCTTTTCCGCGCCGTGAAATTTAGTCCGCAGAGGTGGTCAGGCGAACGTCATCATTGACAATGAAATGCTCTTCACATTGAAATGAAATAGTGACGGGCAAGGCTCCAACCGTGTTCGTAGTGGATGACGACGCATCCGTCCGCGGGGCTCTCGCCCGCTTGCTGCACTCGGCCGGCTACCAGACGGAAACCTTCGCCTCGGCGGAAGGATTTCTCGCCCAGAGCCGCTTTGACGCTCCCGGCTGCATTCTCCTGGATGTGCGAATGCCCGGACTGAATGGACTCGAACTGCAGCAAGCTCTCGCTGCCGCGAACCGGCAGTTGCCGATTGTCTTCATCACCGGACATGGCGACGTTCCGATGAGCGTGCGTGCGATGAAGGCGGGAGCTGAGGATTTTCTGCCTAAGCCGTTCGATGACGAAGAACTATTGAAAGCCGTCGCGCGCGCGTTAAACAAGAGTCAGCGAGAGCAAAACGAGCGAACGGAAGTCGCCGAAATCCGCCGGCGGCTGTCGAGTCTAACCCCACGCGAGCGCGAAGTACTTTGTCACGTCGTCGCCGGCCAGCTCAACAAACAGATTGCGGCCGATCTTAGTATCGCAGAAAAAACGATCAAGGTGCATCGAGGCCGGGTCATGGAAAAAATGGGCGCCAGTTCGCTTGCCGGGTTGGTCGCGATGACAGGGCGAATTGGTATTCACACGCCGCTGTAAGCCGATAAGGGCCCGAAACAGCCAGCAACAATCTAGGCGACAGAATGGAGTCATAGGCACTTCAAAGCGTTGGGAGATGGATGCGAAACAACCTTATGGCGGTTGGACCGCAACGTAGCTTACGGTACTACCAGAATACGCTTTTACGTACCAATTTCCGTCACATTGATAGTAGGTTTGCTCGCCAACGCGCACCTCTGTCGGGGTGCAGGGAGGTGTCGCCGCGACTGCTGCCGATTGAGTCGCTGCACCAAGTGCATAACCGGTAACGCCGACAGCAGCGGCCCCTAACGGATAGCCATACCCCGTTCCACCGTATCCATAAGGGTGATAATCGTCCCAATTCTCATTCGCATAATTCTGCCGGTCTTGTTGGTTCTGACTTACAGCGTTCTGCCGACCCTGTTGGTTCTGGGTCGCAGTGTTCTGCCGATTCTGTTGGTTCTGGCCGGTAGTGCTCTGCGCGGTTTGTTGGCGCTGAGACTGGTTCTTGCCGGTAGTGCTCTGCGCGGTTTGTTGGCGCTGAGACTGGTTCTTGCCGGTAGTGCTCTGCGCGGTTTGTTGGCGCTGAGACTGGTTCTTGCCGGTAGTGCTCTGCGCCGTTTGTTGGCGTTGAGTCTGGTTCTTGCTGGTACTGCTCTGCCGGTTCTGCTCGTTACCGCTTCTACTTTGCTGGCTTGAGGTGCGAGCGCCTTGCGACGATCTTTTACCAGACGAAAACCCACCGCTACTCGCTGGACCTTCTCTGGAAATTCCACCTCTTCCACCGCCACCACCGCCACCACCTCGACCGCCCCCGCCTCCGCCTCTGGCACCGGCGGTCTCAACCTGGACCGCGAAGATTAGGGCAAAAATAAGGATGCTTGGTGTGGCGGTCATTCTCAATAAGGATGAGCACATCATTTCTGGCCTACTTTCTTATTCTTAGAATTGGCTTTGGTAGCGAGATCGCGAACTTCAGCCAGGAATTGAATGCGTTCTGCTCCGTTGGGCGGAGTAAACGTAAAGAGCGCATTGGAGAGGTCTGGAGCTAAATTCCAGTCGGAGAAGTCAGCACGGAACTGGGGTTGCCCGGCTTCGTCTTTGTAGGTAATCACAATACGCCTGGGTAAAGGCTTGTCGCCCTGTGCAATCCATACTTGGAAGTCAACGCCACCGGTTGTTCGCACAGCTAGGTGATCACAGGGCACGTCAGTGATCGTTGTTTTTTCTACGTAATCCGTGGAAGCAACCCGGTCGTCCAACTCGCTTGGAAGCGTGCTCAGGAGCATCATCGCCAGAGGAACCCGGACCTTGAGATCGCCTACGACGTACTTGATTGCCTCATCCAGGGTGCCTGGTCTCGAAGTGGTCGCGTAGATATTTTCGTTCGATAGGTAGACCGTAATATCCTTGCCATCGAAAACAACCAACCGTTTTTCCCCATTGCTGCTCTCGACTTCAATCCGCAGGTGATCGGGGCGGCTGATAGTCAGTTTACGAATCTCCCCGAACTCAATCTTTTGCCCGGATTCCTGAACCACGTCATAACCTTCGCGAACGAGCACACTGAAGCGTTCAGCCTGAGCCAGATATTCGCTCATCTTTTTGAGCAAGGGCGCAGCCTCAGGTTCGGAAGGCGACGCCGCCGGACTTTGCCCCTGAGCGCTCAATACTGGTACCGTTAGGCTCAAGAGAAGCAATGCCAGGCGCCATTTTCTTTGCTTTAGTTTCAAACTGGAGCCTTTTGGGGGTGCGCACGTTTTCATAATGGGAAGAACTACCATCCTATTCGCTGAAGGAGTCAGCAAGAGCAGAGACACTCCGGGTTGATTGCAACAACGGGGACAAAGGTTAAATACGGCTATTTTTCCGACTCCGCTATGGGACCAAAGTGCAATGGGGTAAGCGCCCCGAAATCAATCTCGGATAAAATTCCGAAGGCCTATCGTGATTCCATTGGCCGTCACCGTCCCGCCATTAAAAGCGAAAATGCTCGCCGCTGCGGAATCCGCCGCCCCGGCTTCTTGCTCCCCGCGCCGGGCCGCGTTTTTGCCCAGCAGAAAACCGCCGAACATTCCGCCCAGCAAAATGACAAACAGCGCTATCGCAAGCTGCCAACTGGGGATCGAGTATAATCGTTCCATACGCGGCAGCGGGCCGTACGATCAATGGTCCTCTGGACGATCGTGAAGTGTTTTTGGTCCGATGATAGTGGTGTCTATCATCGCAGCTATTCTTCGTTTAACTGTTGCAGGTCTGGAGTCGTTGGAACACTAGGGCGCTGAGGAGGAACCACAATGCGTCCGCCTTCCAGCGGGAAATGCATGCGGAAAAGAGCACCCAACATGGCTACGGAGTTGTCGCTCCACAGCCCGCCGTGACCCCAAATAATATCCTTTGGCACTCTCACAATCCAGCATGGTACACGGGCATTACCGGAATAAACGAATTGCCACCGTCGCCAAAGTTCCTTTCCGGTAGATGGTCTGACATCATCGGGATTATAGTGGGCATTCCGGCAGAAACGGTTTTCGTGGCCATCGTTACGTTCGCTGGTGTAAAAGATCTGGTCTTGCACATTTTGCCTGATATTGGCTTCGAATGCCCTGTTCTCCTGCGCTATTAGATCGGATGGCGGAGTGGTCTCCCCAAGAGGTACAACGTGATAATTGACTAGGTACGGATTGTTGCCGGGTGTCCGAGTGTAGAACTCCCGTTCCGAAACTTTGTGTCCGTGAATGCCGGGCACCGATACCTTATCCCAATGGTAGCGAAGATTTATCGTGTTATAGACTCCCGTACCAATGGGAAAGAATTGGCCCGTCGCCTGATCGTTCTCTGATTGCAGGATGATCAAAAACGGACGGTTTTCCTCTATGAACACACCGCTTTCCAGAGAGGTTCGAGCAACATACGCATGCCGTTTTTCGTCATATTTATAAAGATAAGCAAGCTCCGACATCAATTGCCGGGAGCCAATAGAGCTATCTGCCGAATTAAACGCCACCGCCATATCCCATGGGCTGGAATTGCGTACACCGTTGCTGCCGGCATCGAGAATGGAATGAGAAATGGTATTCCCCAGTACCAACCCTCCAAATGAATGGCCTAGGAGCACACAATGGTGATATTTCTTATCTGGTGCTCGAGCCGCTAATGCGAGCTCACTGATGGCGGCTAAGCAGCCGTTTTGGGACGCAACTATTTGACCAGCGGACTTGCGGCTCCAGAACGTCAATAGACTCAGTCCTGGCACAGTAAGATCTCTGCCGCGCCATGCGATATAAACGCCGATCACGTTAATCTTTCGCCCGGTCATCTCCGGAAAACGCGACATCGTATCGATGAAGTGTTCGAACCGACAGACGTCTCCCGAAATCGCGTTGTTTTGCCAGCCGTGGATGTAAACGAAGAGCAGCGGACGCTCCGCTTTGCCGATTACTTGGAGAGCAGCACCGAGTTGCGATGTATCTAACATCGAGCCTTGATCCCCGAATTCGATCAATGCCAATTTATAGCGCCCGTCCTTGGGTCCTCGTACTGAGTTGAACGGTTGACCCGATGTATTCGCATGGTACGGACCATAAGCAGCACAGCCCGCGACGAGGACCGTGAAAACAAATGTAACAAAGAGCCGGCAACCCAAACTAAGATTCCGCAATGAGCCACACCGCTGCCACCGATTGTCCTTGATCCACGCTGCCGGAATCAGTCTGGTAAAAGGGGGTACCCTCCGATTGTACCGCCCGTGAGATGGAGTATCAGGCATTTAGAGCGAATTCTAGAGTGTCCCTTACCGGGCCGTCTATAGGACTAAAGTCCAATAGGAGGTAGCATAAACGTTCAGAATAGGGATGTGCGATTCATGCCTCGAGTTGGTAACAATGATGGCCAACAGAAATTTCAGGTGCTAGTAAACGTCACGATGCTCATTGCCCAGATGATGTTCCAGTGAAGCGGCCGATAGATGCGAAAGAGTATACGCCAGTTGCCTGCGCCGTCGATTAAGGCAGCGTCGCGAAAGTCGCGCGGTACATCGTCGAAGAATCTCTTTCTTTAATCAGCCGTTGCTGTTCTCTCGTCTTCCCGCGCTGCGCTGTCTGGATGAGCGTTGTCGACGTCGTCCAATGACAAGATCGATTCTCTGAGCAGGATGGTATAGGGATGCCGCGGGTTAGACAAAACCTCTCGGGCGGGTCCGGCTTCAACCACCTTCCCTCTCTGCATGATCAGGACGCGATCGCTGATGCAGTAGGCCGTAGCGAGGTCATGAGTTATGTAGATGATCGATACTTTCAACTCGTCGCGGAGGTTCTTAAACAGATTGACGATCGACATGCGGAGCGAGGCATCGACCATCGATACCGGCTCATCGGCGACAATGAGGGTTGGTGACGATATGAGCGCACGGGCGATGGCCGTCCGTTGAAGCTGGCCTCCCGAAAGCTCATGCGGGAAGCGCCCTTTTACTTCGGCCAGCGATAGACCGACCTTCTTCAAAGCCTCGTCGGCGGCGGCTTGGCGCTCAGCACGGGTGCGGCGTCCGGCAAAGTGATAAGCGGAAGCAAACAGGTAGCGATCGACCCGCTTGAGCGGATTGAAGGCCTCGGCAGGATTTTGGAAGATAGGCTGCACCTTCTGCATGAACCGCAGCCGGTTTCGCCTTCCGCGGAACCTGGAGATATCTTCGCCGAGAAAACGGATAATGCCCTGGCTCGGCGCCAGCGTGTTCAGGATCATCCGCGCAAGAGTTGTCTTCCCGCTGCCCGATTCGCCTATGATCGCGAAGATTTCCGGACGGGCGGATTCTAGCGAGAAGCTGATATCATCGATTGCCGCAAATTGGATGCGGCCAAGGAGGCCACCCGTGGCAAAGGTCCTGGTGACGTGCTCGACGGAAAGCAGGGTGGTCACTGCAGAAACGTGGCGGACTTCTCCGCCTTGGTTAGCTTGCGCGCTGCGGCGGAATCGGCAGCAGGTTTCACAAGTGGGCTGACGGCGTAGCATGCGACCCGGCGATCGGGTGCAAGCGTGGTCAGCTCCGGATGGGCTTGGCGGCAAATGTCCATTGCCACCGGACAGCGCGGGTGGAAGCGGCAACCCGGTGGCGGCTCGGCCAGACTCGGCGGTGCTCCCGACAACGCGTTCTTCGGGGTAAGGTCGCCGATCCGTGGCAGGCTGGCGACCAAATGTTGAGTGTAGGGAGATGCATCGGCTCGCGAAGCATGTCGCGGGTGGGACCTTCCTCGATCAATCGGCCGGCATACATGATGCCCAGCCGGTTGGAGATATTGGCGTGCACCGTTAGGTCATGGGTCACGAAGATCATGGACGAGCCTATCTCGCGCTGCATTTCGAGGATCAGTGCCAACACGTCCTTCTGAACCACGACGTCGAGCGCCGTTGTCGGTTCGTCGGCAATGATGAATTCAGGCCGGCACACGGTGGCAAGCGCGATAGCAACACGCTGGCGCATGCCGCCAGAAAGCTCATGCGGGAAAGCGGTAAGCACCGATCGCGAAAGGTGAAGGCGTTCGAGATGCCGGTTCACGACGTCGAAGAATTGGATCTGGTTGAGCTGCATATGTGGAAAGGCGAAATCCTTGAACGATTCGCGGACCCGGCGGACAGGGTTGAGCACATTCATTGAGCCCTGTGGGATGTAGGAGAGATGTTTCCAGCGCATGTCAGCGAGCGCCTTTTCATCAAGGTCGTAAAGATCGCGATCAAGGAAGTTGTACTTGATGGAGCCACCGAGAACGCGGAGCGGCGGACGGATAGCAGCGGCGATGGTTCTGATGAAGCTCGACTTGCCGCAACTCGACTCGCCGGCAATCCCATAGATCTCCTTCTTGTTAACTGACAGCGTGATGTCGTCGACGGCGCGCACCTCGCGCTCAATGCCGAAATAGCCCAACAGATAATAGGCGCGAAGATTTCGGACTGAAAGGGCAACATCCATCAGCTCAGGCTCCCATCCGGGCAAGCCGGCTGCGCGGATCGATGAATTCGTTCATCGAGACCGAAAGCAGGAACAGTCCGATGAAGGTGATGATCACCGTCGCCACTGGGGCCAGCACCCACCACCATATTCCGGCCACCATGGCCGTGTGCTGGTTCGCCCAGTAAATCATCGTCCCGATGGTCGGCGTCTCGATATTGGTGAAACCGATCACCGACAACGTCACCTCAAGGCCGATGGACCAATTGATGTTGTTCATGGTGGTCGAGAAGACGATCGGCAACACGTAGGGTAAGTGCTCCTCGAGCAGGATCTGACGCGTGGGCATCCCTGAAAACACGCTCTGCGTTGTGAATTCGCGGTTCCGCAGACTGAGGGCGACAGATCGAATAAGGCGTGCGTCATAAGGCCAACCGAGCGATGCCATAGCGAGCGCAAGCACCGCCCAGGACATGTTGTCGTGCATCATGAAGTAAAAAAGCGTAAGAATCGGGAATAGTGGGATGACCACGAATGTATCGTTGATCGACATCAGTACCCGGTCGACCACGCCGCCGGCATAACCCGACACCAGCCCAACTGCCAACGAGATGATCCGGCTTAGGAAGGCGACGGCGATTCCAAAAAGTAAGCTGTTTCGCATTGCCACCGTGAGTTGCCAGAAGACATCCTGGCCTCGCGAATTGGTTCCGAGCGGATAAGCCCAGGAGGGCGGTACATCGGGGGGGACAAGGTAGCTGTCCTTCGGTGGATAAGGAGAGAAGAACGATGCCACCGCCAGGGAAAGGACGATCAGCATGAGGATCGTTCCGATGGCGAATTCGCGATTGTAGCGGAGCAGGTCGCGGAAAACTCTTAACATAGGTCTATTCGACTTTCACACGGGGGTCGAGGAGCGGATAGAGCAGATCGATGGCGAAGACCGCGGTGGCAACCGCGACAATAGAGATTGACGTGATGCCGAGCACGAGGCTGTAGTCACCTGTGTTGACGCCGCGCACCAGCAACGTGCCCAGCCCGGGATAGCCGAACACAACCTCAGTGATGATCGCGCCATTGAAGATCCCGCCAAGTGACAAGGCGAGACCCGTCAACTGAGGCGCGAGCGCATTGCGCATGATGTAGGACGTCAGAATTCGGTGCCGGTCGACACCGGCCAACTCGGCAAAAACGACATAGTCTTCGGTGACGATGTTCGACACCAGCGAGCGCATGCCGATAAACCAAGCGCCAATCGTTATGAGCACCAACGAGACGACCGGCAATATCGAATGTCCTACGACACTCGATACGAATGGAAAGCTGAGATCAGGATGGATGTTCATCTGGAATCCGCCGCTGATCGGCAGGATCGGCCAGATGTACCCGAACAGGATGAGCACAACGAAGGACATGATGTAGCTCGGGATAGGCTGCAGGCCGGTCGCGGCGATCCCGACCGCCTTCAATAGCCGGTTTTTGCGATAGTATCCTGCGAGGCCTCCCAAGAAATTGCCCACACCCCAAGCAATGAGCGTAGACGTGAAAAGCAGCCCGAGCGTCCAAGGTAGCGCCTGGCCAATCAACGCCGAAACCGGCGTGGGAAAAGCGGAAAGAGAAGGGCCAAAATCGCCGGTGGCCAAGCGCTTCCAAAAGTTCGCGTATTGCTGCCAGATCGTCCCGTCGAGACCATAAAGCTCGCGCAACGCCTTGCGCATGATTTCCACAGCCTGGGGATCGGATTGGCCGAACTGCGTCGCGGAACTGATCGCTTGCTCGACAGGATCGATCGGCGTGGCGTGCGTCACAAAGAAAACGATGTTGATGCCGACGAAGACCACGAGCACGAATTGCCCGAATCGACGAAGAAGATACAAGGTGTAGGTCCTCATGTCCGTGAACCCGTCCGCAGCCCCAAGGAAGAACCTGGGGGCCGCCCCGTTTCAGGTGGTTAGGGTCACTATTTTTTCGCGGCCGGCTTCAATTTGACCATCATATATTTGGTGTTGGCCCAATTCGGCACCGGATCGGTGTATGGATCCGTTTCGGCGTTGGGGTAGCCCGTCCAATAGGTCGTGTCCATGACCGTGAACACGTTATACGACATCAGCGGGATCTGGGGCATCTCCCTCACGGCCAGCTTTATATATTCCTGGCCAAGCTCTACGCCCTTCGGATCGTCGAAACCGATTGCACGGATCTGCTCGATGATCTTGTCCAGTTCGGGATTCGACCAACGCTGGCGGTTTCGCGGCGGCTGCCTTTCTCCTGGCGGCTTCAAAAATTCTGAATGCCAGCTGTCCAGAAAGAATGACAGATCGGGATGTCCGCCCCATGTCTCGACGCTCCACGCGATCGCGGCCTCGAAGTCACCAGATTCAACGCGCGGAAAAAAGTCGCTCGGATAGGCCTGTGTCTTTGCATCAATCCCGAATTGTCGCCATTGTTGGGCGATCATTGTCCCGGCACGGGTCATGACCGGCCGCTGGTCGCCTTCCACCAATAGAGTGATAGAGAACGGCGTGCCGTCCGGCTTCACCCACTGGTTGCCGTTTTTCTTAAAGCCGGCCCGCTCGAGGAGCTCCGCCGCGACTTTGGGATTGGGCTTCCACCAGCCCCGGCCGAAAGCGGCTGCTATTTCTTTTGGGTCCTTCGGGATCTGGTCTCTCATCGAGGGCCGCAGCATGTCCGCAATTTGCTGTCCGATGGTCGGATCATATGGCTTGTATTTCGACTTGCCGATCTCGATCTCGAAACTCTTCAACCAATCCTCGAGCGGATCGAAATAGTATTTGGGATAAAGTCCGGTCGGTGGCACGCCGATTGCCGAAATGGTTGCGGCGCCGCGGTACGAGGCTAAGGAGACGGCCTTAATGTCGATGAGGAGCGCGAGCGCCCATCGCACATCCCGATTTTTGAACGCGTCGACTTGATTGTTAAGAATAACAGCCGGCAGCGTCGGATCCGGATGGGCATAGGGAAATCCCTTGAACCAGCCATGCGAGGATGGCGATTGCTTAGCAAGTGTAAACATTCCCTCGGGCGAGGTGTCGTGGATAATGTCGAGTTGGTGATTGAGCTGCATGATCACCCGCTTGTCCGGGGGACCTGGATCGATATAAGCGACATATTTCGGTCCGGGCTCGCCGAAACGGGCAAGCGTCGTCCGCTGCCAATCGTCACGCCGCTGCCATATGTACCACTCGCCATTCGGGTCGAAGCTTTTTAACGTGTAGGGACCGAGCGTGACAGGCGGATTGAAGTCGAATTTGGTGGGGTCTTGCTGCTTCTCGAAAATATGT
>Ga0209647_1003727_pt1 | contig 11711 bp, 10 predicted proteins | sample GraSoi_2013_60cm_FD_185827 | JGI IMG/M metagenome (GOLD analysis project Ga0209647, IMG submission 185827) | Grasslands soil microbial communities from the Angelo Coastal Reserve, California, USA - Sample 9_17_2013_60cm (SPAdes) (version 2) | ecosystem: Environmental > Terrestrial > Soil >... | reverse complement strand
ACCGATTTCGCCCCGCAGCTGCTGCTCTCCCGCCCCGCCGAGGTGAGGGTCGCCCACGCGCCGCTGCTCGCGCTGTTCACCGAGCTGATGGCACAGGCCGAAGCCGCCGGCCAGCTGCGCCGCACCCTCAAGCCCCGGCGCGCGGCCACGCTGACGATGCAGACCGTCATGTTCACGGCTCAGTCCAGCGGCGTCTCTGAGGATGACGAGAACGCGCACCCCATCACCGCAGACGAGGTCTGGGACTTCTGCGCCACGGGATTCGTAAGGAGTAGCTGAGAAGCCGACTCTCCTACCCGGTGCGCCGCAGTGCCGGTTGTGAGCGAATTCTGCCGCCGATTATTGAGAATACTATTCTCTGTTCACGAGAGAGAAGCTCGCAAGAGAGGAAAGCGTGGTGGATATCAGCGGAAGCTCAGCGGTCGTCGTCGGCGGGACGGGCGGCCTGGGCGAGGCCACAGTCCGCCGCCTGCACGCGGCGGGAGCGAAGGTGGTCGTCGCCGACGTGGCCGACGAGAAAGGCGCGGCACTGGAGCAGGAGCTGGGCGTCCGCTACGTGCGGACCGACGCCACCGCTGAGGACGACGTCCGGGCGGCGATGGCGGAGGCGGAGGCGATGGGCCCGCTTCGGATCTCGGTGGATGCCCACGGCGGCCCGGCGAGCGGGGGACGGCTCCTCAGCAAGGAAGGCGAGCCAATGGACCTCGCCGGCTTCGAGACGACCATCAAGTACTACCTGACCGGCGTCTTCAACGTCCTGCGGCTGGCCGCCGCTGCCATCGCCCGGCAGGAGCTGGCCGATGGCGGCGGCAGGGGCGTCATTGTCAACACGGCGTCGATCGCAGCTTACGAGGGCCAGATCGGCCAGCTCCCCTACGCCGCCGCCAAGGGCGGCGTGGTGAGCATGACCCTCGTCGCCGCCCGCGACCTGTCCCCCGTCGGCATCCGCGTCGTCACGATAGCCCCGGGGACGTTCCTGACCCCCGCCTACGGCCGGGCGGGCGACCAGCTCGAGGCCTACTGGGGCCCCCAGATCCCGCACCCCAAGCGGATGGGCCAGCCCGCCGAGTACGCGGCCCTCGTCCAGCACATCTGCGAGAACGGCTATCTCAACGGCGAGGTCATCCGCCTCGACGGCGCCCTCAGGTTCCCGCCGAAATAGGCGGCACGCTCACCCGAGCATGGCGATGATCTGGGGCAGGTCGACCGTCGAGCGGATCCCCGGCGCCGCCGCGCAGACGACTGGCACGGCGTTGACGGCGCGGTTCGCCGTGTACCCGGGCGATACGGCACCCATCCGCTCCAGCGGCACGGGAAAGCGGATGTCGATGTCGAGGGGCGCGTCGCCGTCGACCCAGACGTGCCAGCCGGTGGCACGGACGTCCCACGAGGGGTCCAGGTCAGCGGTGCAGTACCAGGTAGCGCGGAAAGACAGCGCCGGCCGGCCGCCCCGGATACCCGATACCGTCATCCGCTGGGCGGCCACGGTGCCGGCCTCCACAGTGCCCGCCGCGATGTGAACCGGGCCGCGGGCGGCCGCGACCTCCCCGCTCGCCTCGATGGAGTCGAGCGGCATCGCGAGCGCGTCGGCGACGAGCTCCAGCGACGGGCCGAAGCTGATCCGCCCATACGAGAACCGGCGCACGTCGAACTCCGCGAGTGGTTTCCCGAAGCCCATCACGTCGAAGAGCAGCCTCGGCGAGTCACGCTGCGAGAGATCGGCGAACTCGCTGATCGTCAGGCCATCGAGGCGCCGCTGGATGGACGCCAGCACCAGCGGGACGGCCTCCGTTATGAATCCGGGGCTGCTCCCGGTGCTGTGGATCGAGGCGCCGCCGCGGTCGCATGCGGCCTCGACCCGCTGGCGAACCGCGGGTTTGAGGCTGTCCGCACGATGGAACTCGCCGCGGGTCGTGACGACGTTCACGCCCGATGCCAGCAGCCGGCACACCTCGTCGATGTCGCAGGCGGCCGGCATGTACAGGACGCAGTCGGCGCCGAGCGCCAGGATCTCGTCGATGTCGTGGGTGGCGACGACGCCGGTCGCGGTGAGCCCGCACAGCTCGCCGGCGTCCTTTCCCGCTTTGCCGGGCGTATGAACGTACACTCCGGCCAGGGTCAGGTTCGGGTGCTCGATGACGGCTCGCAGCGCGCGGGCGCCGATGTTCCCAGTGGCCCACTGGACGACCCGGTAGTCGCGGCGATAGCCGGCCCGCTCGGTCATGACTGCCCCCCGCTGTCGCCGTGCTCGCCCAGGCGGGGCGGCGGCCCGTAGCCGGGGTTGTATCCGGCGACCCGCACCGGGCTGCCGACCAGCCGGAAGCGGCCGGCCGTCACGATCACGTCCGGGGCGGCCGCCAGCGCCTCCGGCAACGTCCGCACGGCCGCCACGGGTACACCCAGCCGGCGCAGCCGCGACTCCCAGCCCAGGGCGGTGTCGGCGGCCAGGGCCTGCGTCACGGCGACTAGCGCCTCCTCGCGTCGCGCCGTGCGCTCGGCCATGGTCAGGAAACCGGAGATACCGGCCTCAGCGGCGAAGGACTTCCAGAAGCCGTCGTGCGTGACGAACAAGGCCAGGTATCCCTCAGCCGTCGGGAAGAGCTGCGCCGGGACGTAGAAGGAGTGCGCGCCGAAGGGCAGCCGCCGTGGCTCGGTTCCCTCGTTGAGGTAGGCCGCCGCCCGGTAGTTGAGCTGGGACAGCATCACGTCCCGCAGCGATACCTCCACCTGGCCGCCGCGCCCGGAGACGATCTGGGCGAGCAGGCCGAGCGCTGCGGTCAGCCCGGCCGAGTTGTCGACCGAGGAGTACCCGGGCAGGGTCGGCGGCCCCGCGGGGTCACCGGTAAGCGCGGCGACGCCGGTGGCCGCCTGAATGAGGTAGTCGAACGCCGGGTCGTCGCCCGCCGCCAGGCCGAAGCCGGTGACCGCGACGCAGACGATCCGCTCGTTCCGCCGCCGCAGGGCCTCGTAGGTGAGCCCGAGCCGGCGGATCGCCGACGGTTTCAGGTTGACCAGCAGCGCGTGCGCGCCGGTGACGAGCTCGCCCAGGCGCATCTGGCCCTCCTGCGAGGTCAGATCCAGGCAGATGCTGCGCTTGCCCCGGTTGAGGCTGGCGAAGTAGGTGTCGCCCACCTGCCGCGAGATGTCTCCGCCCGGTGGCTCGATCTTGGTGACCTCGGCACCGAGATCGGCGAGCATCATCGCGGCGTAGGGGCCGGCGAGCATGTGGCCGACCTCGAGGACGCGGATGCCTGCCAGCGGCGCAGTCATCGCAGCTGCGCCCCGAGTCCGGCGATCACGTCCCGGGTCCGGTGCTTGGAGGCAACCAGCTCGTCGCGGCCGTGGCCGACCGGCAGCAACCGCACCGACAGGTCGGTGACCCCGGCGTCGGCGAACCGCCGGAACCGCGCGGCGATGGCCGCCTCGTCGCCCGCCGCGCACAGGTCGCCGACGTCCCTGGCGTCGCCGCAGGCGAGCATCCGCTGGTAGTTGGGGGAGATCTCCGCCTCCCCGAGGATCCGGTTGGCGCGCTCACGCGCCGCTTCGACCTCCGAAGGCCGGCACAGGCAGACCGGGATGCCCGCGACGACACGCGGCGCCGGACGTCCCGCGCCCGCGGCCGCCTTGGTGATGCGCGGCACGACGTGGTCGGCGATCGCGCGCTCGTCAGCCATCCACAGCACGGTTCCGTCGGCCCGCTCGCCGGCCAGCGCCAGCATGACCGGGCCGAGCGCGGCGACCAGGACCGGCAGCGGGGCAACCGGGCCGAGGTCGAGCGGGTTGTGCACGGTGAACGTCTCATTCTCCACATCCACCGGACCAGGCCCGGCCAGCGCGGCGTCCAGGACGTCCAGGTAGTCGCGGGCGAAGTGAGCCGGTCGCTCGTAGGGCAGCCCGAGCATGTCACGCACGATCCAGTGATGTGACGGCCCGATGCCCAGCGCCAGCCGCCCGCCGGTGGCAGCCTGCGCGGACAGCGCCTGCCGCGCCAGCGCGACCGGATGCTGCGCCTGCACCGGCACGACCGCGGTCCCCAGCTCGATCCGCGCCGTCCGCGTCCCCATCACCGCCACGGCGATCAGCGCGTCGAAATCCCCCGGAATCTGCGGCACCCATGCCGTGGCCAGTCCCGCGCTCTCAGCCCACAGGACATCCTCGATCATCCGCGCGACCTTCCGCGCAGAGTCCCCCCGCTCCGGCCCGATCATCACGCCGACTCGCACTGTCCCTCCAGGTTTCAGTTCGGGGCCCGGACGGCGGTCAGCGCGCGAACCTCTGCCACGAGGACGTCCAGCGGGGTGCCGGTAGGGAAGACCGCAGCGGCGCCCGCGGCCCGGAGGCGGACGACATCGGCCGGAGGGATCGTGCCGCCCACGATCACGGCGATGTCGCCGGCGCCAGCGGCGCGGAGGCCCTCGATGGTGCGCGTGGTCAGGGCGAGATGCGCGCCCGACAGGATGCTCAGGCCGACGACGGCGACGTCCTCCTGGACGGCGATCGCGACGATGGCCTCGACCCGCTGGCGGATGCCGGTGAAGATGACCTCGAAGCCAGCGTCGCGGAGCGTGCGAGCGACGATCTTGGCGCCGCGGTCATGGCCGTCCAGTCCGGGCTTGGCGATCAGGATCCGGGTCGGCATCAGAACACCACCGGCTGCCGGAACTCGCCCCAGACCGCCTTCAGCGCGGCGACCATCTCACCGACCGTGCAGTAGGCGCCGGCGCAGTCGATCAGCGGGGCCATGAGGTTGCCGGTGCCCTCCGCGGTCCTGGCCAGGTCGGCCAGGCGGGCGCGGACGGCCGAGGGATCGCGCTGCGCCTTTACCTCGGCGAGCCGCTTCAGCTGCCGGTCGCGGCCCGCGGCGTCCAGCTCGTAGGTCGCCAGCTCGGGAGCGGGCTCGCCGGTGACGAAACGGTTGACCCCCACGACCGGCCGGGTGCCTGCCTCGACCTCCTGGTGCGTCCGGTAGGCCTCGTCGGCGATGAGACCTTGGAGGTAGCCGTCCTCGATGGCCTGCACCATGCCGCCATGCTGCTCAAGGTCCGCCATGATCTCGACGATGCGGGCCTCGGTGGCATCGGTGAGGGCCTCGACGAAGTAGGAGCCGCCGAGCGGATCCGCGACGCGGGCGACGCCGGTCTCGTACGCGAGGATCTGCTGGGTGCGCAGGGCGAGCGTCGCCGACTCCTCGCTGGGCAGTGCGAACGGCTCGTCCCAGGCCGCGGTGAACATCGACTGGACGCCGCCCAGCACCGAGGCCATCGCCTCGTAGGCCACCCGGACGACGTTGTTGCGGGCCTGCGGGGCATACAGGGAGGCGCCGCCCGCGACACAGCCGAAGCGGAACATCGACGCCTGGTCGGAGGTCGCCCCGTACCGTTCCCGGACGATCGTCGCCCAGTGCCGCCGCCCGGCCCGGTATTTGGCGATCTCCTCGAAGAAGTCACCGTGCGTGTAAAAGAAGAACGAGACCTGCGGGGCGAACTGCTCGATCGTCATCCGGCCGCGGGCCAGCACGGTGTCGCAGTAGGTCAGCCCGTCGGCGAGGGTGAAGGCCATCTCCTGCACCGCATTGGCCCCGGCGTCGCGGAAGTGCGCGCCGGCCACCGAGATAGCGTTGAACCTCGGGACCTCGGCCGCGCAGAACTCAATGGTGTCGGCGATCAGCCGCAGGGACGGTCCGGGCGGCCAGATCCAGGTGCCGCGTGAGGCGTACTCCTTGAGGATGTCGTTCTGTATCGTCCCGGTGAGCTTGCCCCGGGGGACTCCGCTGCGCTCGGCGGCAGCCACGTAGAACGCCAGCAGGATCGCCGCCGTCCCGTTGATGGTGAAGCTCGTGCTGATCCGGTCGAGGGGGATGCCCTCGAAGAGGATCTCGGCGTCGGCGAGGGTGTCGACCGCGACACCGACCCGGCCGACCTCCTCGCTCACCTCGGGGTCGTCGGAGTCATAGCCGCACTGGGTCGGCAGGTCGAGCGCCACCGACAGCCCGGTGCCGCCCTGCTGGAGCAGATAGCGGTAGCGGCGGTTGGACTCCTCCGGGGTACCGAACCCGGAGTACTGCCGGAACGTCCACAGCCGCCCCCGGTAACCAGAGGCGTAGTTACCGCGGGTGAAGGGAAACTGGCCCGGGTCGGGGAGCTCGGCACGCTGGTCCGCCGGTCCGTAGACCGGCCAGAGGGGGATCCCGGACGAGGTCTGGGCGAAATCGTTCATCGTCAGATACGTTACTTGCAAAAAATGAGAATTCCAATATCACTGAGGAGAACGGTGATGGCCGAGGTAGTGCTGGAGCGGCATGAAGGCGTCGCGATCCTGACCGTCGACCGGCCTCGCGTGCGCAACGCCATCAGTCCCGCGACCATGGACGCCCTCGATCACGCCCTGGGCGACGCGGCCGACGCCGGCGTCCTGGTCATTCGCGGCAGCGGCGACCGGGCCTTCATCTCCGGCGGCGACCTCAAGGAGCTCGCGAAGGTCCGCACCCATGAAGCCGCCGTCGCGATGGCCGTCCGCATGCGCCGCATCTGCGACCAGATCGCCACCTTTCCCGTCCCCGTCATCGCCGCCCTCAACGGCCACGCCCTCGGCGGTGGCGCCGAGGTCGCGGTGGCCGCCGACATCCGCGTCGCCGCCGACGACATCGGGATTGGATTCACCCAGGCCTGGGGCGGCGCCGAGCGACTCGCCGCCCTGGTCGGCCGCTCCCAGGCCCTCCTGCTCACCACCACCGGCGACCGGCTCGACACGACCGAGGCGCACCGCATCGGCCTGATCGACCGTGTCTACCCCCGCGCCGCATTCGAGGAGTCCTGGCGCGACCTGGCCGACCGCATCGCCGCCTCCCCGGCCCGCGCCATCAAGTCGGTCATCGCCCAGGCCGCCCCGCACCACCACCCCGCGCACGAACGCTCAGCCACCACCGCCTTCGCCACCCTCTGGACCTCCGACGCCCACTGGACCGCCGTGGCCAACCTCAGGTCAACAGGTCCTTCATGACCTTGCCGGTAGCGTTTAGCGGCAGTTCGGCCATGAACTCCACGTACCTGGGCACCTTGAACCCGGCCATCCGGTCCCGGCTCCAGGCGATCAGTTCGTCCGCCGAGACGGGGCCGTCCCGGACCACGAAGGCCTTCCCGACCTGCCCGAGGCGCTCGTCCGGGACGCCGATCACGGCGGCCTGCGCGATGCTGGGGTGCTCGAGCAGGAAGTTCTCGATCTCCGCTGGGTAGGCGTTGAAGCCGCCCACGATGAACATGTCCTTCTTGCGGCCGAGGATGCGCAGGCGGCCCCGGTCGAGGCTCCCCAGATCCCCGGTGTGCAGCCAGCCCTCCGCATCGATCGCCTCGGCGGTCGCGGCCGGGTCGTCGAGGTACCCCTTCATCACCGAGTGCCCGCGGACCAGGACCTCGCCGTCGTCGGCGATGCGCACCTCGTAGCCCTCGCACGGGGCGCCCACGGTCGTCGCGATCTCCTCGAACGAGTCACCGGGCCGGGACAGGCTGACCGTCCCGGCCTCGGTCAGGCCGTACCCGGTCATGATCGTCTGGAACGGCAACTCGCTGCTGACCCTGCGGATGAGCTCGACGGGGATGTCGGCGGCTCCGGTCACGGCCAGCCGCAGCGACGAAAGATCCCGTCGCCCACCTGCCGACAGCAGCGAGTGATACATGGTGGGCGGCCCCGGCAGCACCGTGACCTTCTCGCGTTCCACCAGGTCGAGCACCTGCGCTACGTCGAAGACGGGAACTGGGATGATGGTCGCGCCCCGGATCAGGGACGTGATGCAGCCCGCCTTGTACCCGAACATGTGGAAGAACGGGTTGACGATCAGATAGCGGTCGCCTTCCTGCAGGCCAACGGTGTCGCACCAGTCCGCGGTCCACCGGAGGTTCTGAGCGTGCGTCATCATGACGCCCTTGGGCCGCCCAGTCGTCCCCGAGGTAAAGATGATGTCGCACAGGTCATCACCGCTGACCTCGGCCTCGAATGGCGAGCCGCTGGCCAGGAAGCCCGACTTCAGGTCGATCAGCGGCACCCCCGGGGGGGCCGCGTAGTCCAGGCCGATAAAGCCCTTCTGGACGAGGACGGCCTTCGCCCCGCTGCGGCGGATGATATCGCCCGCCTCATGCTCCTTGAACCGGGTGTTGACCGGGACCACCACTCCGCCCGCGGTCAGCAGGCCGAATGCCGCGATGATCCACTCTGCGGAGTTGGGCGCCCAGATGGCCGCCCGGTCGCCCTTCCCGATGCCGGCCGACGCGAACGCCCCCGCGGCCACGCGGACCCGGCCAGCCAGCTCGGTGAACGTGAGCCGGAGCGGCCCGTCCACGACCGCCTCGGCGTCGCCGAAGCGGTCGGCTGTGCTCAGCACCATCCGGGGGATGGTCTCCCAGCTCATGCTGCGATCAGCCGGGCCAGGTTGCCGCCCATGACCTTGGCCTTGTCCTCCTCGCTCAGCTTGGTTCGCTCGTTGAGCACGTCGATGTACCTGACCGGCTCGGCCAGGCCCTCCGGGTGCGGGTAGTCGGAGCCGAACAGGACCCGGTCCACGCCGACGATGTCGGCCAGCTCGCCCAGGTTGTCCTCCCAGAACGGGCTGATGTGGATCCGGGTGCGGATCTCCTCCACCGGGTCCCGGGGGAACAGGTTTGGCACTTTCTTGTAGACGTCAGCCAGCTGGTCCAGCAGCGGCACCAGCCACGCGGAACCGTTCTCGATGACCGCGACCTTGAGCTCGGGGAAGCGGAACAGCGCGCCGTGACAGACCCAGGAGGCCACCGCATCGGTGACCGGCCGCCACTCGCCGACCATCCGGAAGGCATTGGCGACGAACGGCAGCATCTCCGTGCTGGAGCCCTCCCAGTCCTGGGAGTACCGGGCATAGCCGCTGTCGGAGGAGTGCATCGCGACCAGCACGCCATGCTGCACCACCCGCTTCCAGAACCGGTCGAATTCCGGCTGGGCGAACGAGCGCGAGCCGCGGAACCCAGGCACCGGCGCCGGGCGGACCAGGATCGCGCGGGCCCCCCGCTCGACGGCCCAGTCGAGCTCGGCGATGGCCTTCTCCACGATCGGCAGGCTGATCACCGGGGTGGTGAAGATCCGGTCCTGGTAATTGAACGACCACACCTCGTCCATCCACTGGTTGAGCGCGTGCACGACCACGTGGATCAGCTCCGGGTCGTCCCGCATGCGCTCCTCGAGCAGGCTGGCCAGGGTCGGGAACATCAGCGTCCGCCCGATCCCCAGCTCGTCCATGAGCTCCAGCCGCGGCGCCGGCTCCCGGAAGGCGGGGATCGACCGCATCGGCTCGCCGAAGATCTCCCGGCGGGACTTGCCCTCGGGGTTGCCATGTGCGAAGTACTCCTCCATCGCACCCGGGCGGGCGACCACCTCGAAGGTCGGGTTGGGGATGTACTCGCTGATCTGGCCGCGGATCGCGATCTTCGTCCGGCCCTTGATCTGCACGTACTGGATCGCGCTCTCGTACTCCTTGGGCAGGTGCTTGGTGAACGCCTCCTGCGTCTCGTATAGGTGGTTGTCGGCGTCGAACATCTGGTACGGCAGCCTTGGTGACGGCATGGAGACCCTCCTTTGCTCAGCAAGAGAATACTATTCTCGCTTTTCGCGCGCTGCAATGTCCCTGCGGAGGAGGAACTTCTGGACCTTGCCGCTCGGGGTCCGCGGGAAGTCCGCCACGGCGTGCAGCTCCTCCGGCCACTTCTGCCGCGCCAGGCCCGACCGGTCGAAGTGAGCCCGCATGTCGCCCATCGTGGGCGCCGCGTGCCCGGGCTGCAGCCGCACGACGGCCGCGGCGTGCTCGCCGAGCCGGGCGTCGGGGGCGGCCACCACCGCGGCCTCTGCGATGCCGGGCATGGCGAGCAGTACCTCCTCGACCTCCAGCGCGCTGATGTTCTCGCCGCCGCGGATGATGATGTCGGCCTTGCGATCGGTGATCGTGAGGTAGCCGTCCTCGTCGATCACGCCGATGTCGCCCGTGTGGTACCAGCCGTCGTCGTCGAAGGCCCTCTCGGTCAGTGCCGGGTCCGTGTAACCGAGGCACAGATCCGGCCCCCGGCTGAGGATCTCGCCCTCGCCGGACAGCCGGATCTCCACGCCGGGCAGGACGTTCCCGTCGGTGTACAGCCGCTTGGGCTCGGGCGCGGTGTGCTGGGAGCCCGTGATCGACGGGTGCTCGGTACTGCCATAGGAGCGCCACACCGTGATGCCCAGAGCCGCCAGCCGGTCGGTCACCGCCGCTGGAACGGACGCTCCGCCGAGGCCGGCGTACTTCATGTGCGCCATATGCCGGGGCGTGAAATCGGGATGGTCGAGCAGGCTCGTCAGGTAATAAGGCGCGCCACCCCCCACGGTGAGCCCGTCGCTACGCATCAGCGCCAGCACCCGGGCCGGGTCCCAGACGTCGGCCAGGTTCACCGGGCTGGCGTCCAGCACGGGGATCAGGAAGGCGCTCACCATGCCGATGAAATGCCCCACGGGAGCCGCGGTGAGCTGCGCTCCCCGGTCGGACGGGGAGCGCTCCGCGAGCTGGCGCGTCTCGAAGCCGAGCGTCTGATGGCTGTGGATGACGCCCTTGGGGTCGCGCGTGGTGCCGGAGGTGAAGGCGATCAGCGCGGGGCCCGCCGGGTCCGCGGCGATGGTGCCCGGCATCGGATCGGCGCTGAGCAGGTCATCGAAGCTCGCGGAGCTTGCTCCGTGGCGGGGGGTTGACGGGGGGTCGTCCCCCCTAGGGCCAGCAGAGTCACGGCCGACCAGCCCGACGACAGGCACGCCCGCGCACAGGTCGGCCTGGTACTCCAGCCGCCCGAACCGCGCGGCGGTGACGAAGACACGGGGCTTGATCGTGTCCAGGATGTACCCGACCTCCTTGCGGCCGTAGAAGTGGACGATCGGCACCACGACCGCCCCGAGGAACGCCGAGGCCCAGAACACCGCGGCGGCCTCCATCCAGTTGGGCAGCTGGAACGCGACCAGGTCACCGGGACCGACGCCGCGGGCGCGCAGTCCCCCGGCCAGCCTGCGCGCCACCCGCTCGACGTCGCGGAACGTTCCGGACCATGGCCGCACAGCCGAGTGCACCCGAAACGCCGTCTCAGGAGCGGCCTGCAGGCCGCGCGCCAGCAGGTCGCCCAGGGTGTCCCGGGTCCACCAGCCCTCCGCTTCGTACCGCTTGACCAGATCGGCGGGGATCGTTCGCATGGTGCGGGCTCCGTTCTGTGCGATAATTGAATTCTCCTATGACGAGAAGATAAATTCCATACATGGTGCGAGACCATGGCTTCCACTCGGTCCGGATCGCCCGGATCATCCAGGAGACGGCGGACGCGCGCACGTACGTGCTCGACGCCCCGACCACCTCCCCATCCCCCTTCACTTACCGGGCCGGGCAGTTCCTGACCGTCAGGGTCTGCGGGACGCTGCGCAGCTACTCGATGTCGAGCTCCCCGGATACCGACGCCGAGCTGATGACGACGGTGAAGCGGGTCCCCGGCGGCCAGGTCTCGAACTGGATGCACGATCACCTGGTGCCCGGCGATGTCATCGAGGTCACCCGTCCGGCGGGGGTCTTCTGCCTGCGGGAGACCCCCGCTCCGCTGGTGGCGTTCGGCGGCGGTAGCGGCATCACGCCGATCCTGTCGCTCGCCAAGAGCGCCCTGGCCACCACGAGCAGGCGGGTCCGGGTGCTG
>Ga0209647_1003726_pt1 | contig 11713 bp, 9 predicted proteins | sample GraSoi_2013_60cm_FD_185827 | JGI IMG/M metagenome (GOLD analysis project Ga0209647, IMG submission 185827) | Grasslands soil microbial communities from the Angelo Coastal Reserve, California, USA - Sample 9_17_2013_60cm (SPAdes) (version 2) | ecosystem: Environmental > Terrestrial > Soil >... | reverse complement strand
CCTTGCCAATCTGCTGCTCCAGCCGGTGCGCTTCGCGGTCAAAGACTTCAATGAACTCATTGCCGATGATCTTGCGTTTCTTTTCCGGATCAATGACGCCAGCGAGCTTGCGGATAAATATTTCGCCGGCATCGACCGCGACCACGTTCAAGCCAAGTCTCTCGCGGAGGCTCACCTGAACTTTTTGGAATTCGTTCTTGCGCAGCACGCCGTTGTTTACGAAGACCGAGATCAAGCGGCGTCCAATGGCGCGGTCAACCAGCGTGGCCGCCACCGCCGAGTCCACGCCGCCGGAGAGAGCGCAGATGGCCCTTCCCTGTTCGCCCACGGTCTCGCGAACCTGGCGGATGGTTTCGTCGATGAAGTGCTGTGGGGTCCAGTCACCGCGCGCGCCGCAGATGCCATAGACAAAGTTTCGCAGGAGATCGATGCCGCGTTTGGTGTGGTGGACTTCAGGATGGAACTGCACGGCCCATATGCGGCGGGATTCGTCCTCCATCGCGGCCAGAGCGGTGCTGCTCCGGGCGACGACGCTGAAGCCGCCGGGCAGTTCAAGGGCCTCGTCGCCATGCGACATCCATACGTTCAGGGACGCAGGCAAATCTTTGAACAACCGCGATTGCCCGCTGACCGCGACTTCCGCGTGTCCATACTCGCGCCGGGGGCCGGGACGGACCTTACCGCCGAGCTTGTGCGTGATGAAGTGCAATCCATAGCAGATGCCGAGCACTGGAAGACCCAAGGCGAGGACGCGGTCGTCGGCGGGCGGAGCGTCGTTATCGTAGACGGAGGACGGCCCTCCACTCAGAATGATGCCCGCAGGACGGTAGCTTTTGATTTCATCAAGCGAGGCGCTGCACGGCAGGACGACGGAGAAAACTTTCAGTTCGCGGATGCGGCGGGCAATGAGCTGCGTGTATTGCGAGCCGAAATCGAGAATAACAATGGATTGGTCTTCCACGAACAATTTTCGCTGATTCGCGGCGGAGTGTAAAGGCAAATCAGAGCGGAGAAGACTAACCGGCGTGGGGCCTTGAGGATTCCTCCAGCAGTTCGGCTACGTCCCTTTCGCCGTGCGCTGCGGCCAAGGCAAGATACGCGGCCATGCGCGAAACGTAGAGGAAATCCGAGATGGCAAAGTATGCCAGCGCCAGCAGTATCGCCAGAACGAAGAGTGCCTCGGGCGCGGTCCCTGCCATGCGGGAGGTAAGACCGCATAAGGCAAGCACGATCAGCAGGAGCACAAGCCGCAGCAGCAAAAAAACAAAGCCGGTACCGGCAAAGTCAGAGCGCTGCTGACCGACGGTCTGCCGTGCCTGGCGGAAGGCGCTGCGAAAGCTTTGTCCTTCCCGGCCAAAGATGGCACCCACAGAGAGATACCAATTCAGCGCCAGCCAGGAGGCGCCAATCAGGACGACCAGTGGAGAAGCTACAGTGTACAAACGAACCAAATCTGGTCTGGGACCACGCGTGGCGAGATAGAACGCGCCCACGATCGCGGAAAGCAACAATAGGACTGCCATCCAGGTCGCAAACGCCCGCAGGATTTGCAGAACCAGCATGGCACGAAAGCGGAGCGGACTGGCGGCGCTGAGACGCCTTACGGTGATGCGCCGGGCGGCGGCGACAAGCAGGCTCCATATTAGCGCAATCACAATCGGCAACACGATCAAGGCCACCAGCAGCCGATTTCCCAGCCTGAGCACAATCGTCAGCAGCACGATCCCGATTTTTGAGTTGTCGTGGCTGCGCCATGCGGAGACAAAGGATGGGCCGATATTGAGAGGGCCCAGAAGCATGAGGCCGGCGATGAATAGCAGAAAAAACGCGATCAGAGCGAACGACCAGCGCCACAGGATTTCAATCAGGAAAACAGCCGGGTCGCGCCGTACGGCACGGAATGCCTTCGTGATGGGGTTAGGTGGCTGGGTCATGAAAGATTGTCAGCGAACCACCACGTTCACGAGTTTCCCCGCGACCACAATCACCTTGGCCACCTGCTTGCCTTCAATGGCTGCCCGGACTTTCTCGTCGGCGAGCACGCGCTCGCGAACCGCGTCTTCCGGACTGTCCGCCGGAAGGACCACGTGACTGCGGAGCTTGCCGTTGATCTGAACGGCGTAAGTGATCTCGTCTTCCTTGGCGAGCGACGCGTCATACGCAGGCCAGGGATAGCGAAGGAGGTTCTCTTTGCCGCCTAGCGTCTCCCAAAGTTCGGCTGCAAGATATGGCGCAAAAGGCGCGAGCAACAAGACAAGCTTGCGCTGTGCGTCAACCAGTAGCGCGGGCGGGAATTTTCCCGTGGCTATCTCGTCTTCCGCGCCGTAAAGCTCATTGACAAACTCCATGATGGCGGCAACAGAGGTATTGAAGTGCCAGCGCCCCTGGAAGTCTTCCGTGACGCGTTTGATAGTCTGGTGAAGCTTGCGCTGAATCCTACGGGCCTTGGGTGAAAGCTGAGCCGAGACTGAACCCGCTCCGTCTTTTCCTTGGGAGTCTTGCGTCGCTGCATGCCGCATCACGAACCGGTACGCGCGCCCGAGAAAACGATGGACGCCTTCCACGCCGGTTTCCTGCCAGTCAAGCTCACGGTCGGGCGAGGTGGCAAAGAGCGAGTACATGCGCGTGGAATCGGCGCCAAACTGCGCCACCATATCGTCCGGCGAAACCACGTTGCCCTTGCTCTTGGACATCTTGGCGCCATCTTTGATCACCATCCCCTGGGTGAAGAGACGCGTCGCGGGCTCGTCGTTATGAACGATTCCGAGGTCGCGCATGAACCTGGTCCAGAAGCGCGAATAGATCAGGTGCAAAATCGCGTGCTCCACGCCGCCAATGTATTGGTCGATTGGAAACCAATAATCGACCGTGGCCGTATCAAGAGGGCGGTCTTTGAGCTGCGCGTTGGTGTAGCGATAGAAGTACCAGGACGAATCGACGAAGGTGTCCATGGTGTCAGTCTCGCGGCGCGCAGAGCCGCCGCACTTGGGACAGGTGGCGTTCACAAATTCAGGCACGCGTCCGAGCGGCGAGCCGCCTTGCAAAGTAATGTCGACATTGTCGGGCAACACCACGGGAAGGTCTTTCTCCGGCACCGGCGCCACGCCGCATTTTTCGCAGTACAACATGGGAATGGGCGTACCCCAATAGCGCTGTCGCGAGATTCCCCAATCTTTAAGACGATATGTGACCGTACGCTTGCCAAAGCCATGTTGCTCGGCGTAGGCCGACATTTTCTCGATGGCATCCTGGTTGGAGAGCTCACTGAACTCGCCGGAGTTAATGAGCAAGCTGTCCTTCTCAGTGTACGGAAGCACGGGCGGCTCCGGTTCGCCGGGCCCAGGCGGTTCTTTAGTGCGGCGCGGGAGGATGACAATACGGATTTCCAAATCGTACTTCTGCGCGAATTCATAGTCGCGCTCGTCGTGCGCCGGAACTGACATGATGACGCCGGTGCCGTAATCCATCAGGATGTAATTCGCCACCCAGATAGGGACTTTTTCCTGGTTGAAGGGGTTGATGGCGTAGCGCCCGGTAAAGACGCCATGCTTCTCGATTGCGCCAACGTCGCCCGCTTCGCGGGCACGCACCTGCTCGCGAATGAGGTCCTCAACCTTGGCGTGCAAGGCTGGATCGTTGCCAATCAACTCGCCGACAAGCGGGTGCTCTGGCGCAAGCTGGATCGACGTTGCGCCGTAAATCGTGTCAATGCGGGTGGTGAATACGGTGATCTTGTCCGCTGGTCCGCTTACAGGCCCGTCGATTTTGAAATCGTCGATCTTGAAATCAATGAGCGCGCCTTCACTGCGACCGATCCAGTTGCGCTGCATGGTTCGCACTTTTTCCGGCCAGCCCTCAAGCTGGTCGAGCCCGGCAAGCAACTGCTCAGAGTAGTTCGTGGTGCGGACAAACCATTGCTCCAACTCGCGCTGCTCCACCTGCGTTTCCTCATGGCGCCAGCAGCAACCGTCGACGACCTGTTCGTTGGCCAGCACGGTGGCGCACTCCGGACACCAGTTAACCTTGCTCTTCTTGCGATAAGCCAAGCCCTTCTCGTAAAGCTTTAAGAAAAACCACTGGTTCCACTTGTAATACTCGGGGAAACAGGTGGCGATCTCGCGCGACCAATCGTAGGCGAAGCCGAGCCGCTTCATCTGCGCTTTCATGTGCGCGATGTTGCGGAGCGTCCACTGCTTTGGCGGCACGTTGTTCTTGATAGCGGCGTTTTCAGCGGGAAGCCCGAACGCGTCCCAGCCCATGGGATGAAGCACGTTGCGGCCGTTCATCCACATGTAGCGGGCAAGGGCGTCACCGATGGCGTAATTGCGCACGTGCCCCATGTGCAAAGCGCCGGAAGGATACGGCAACATTTCCAACACATAGTATTTCTTGCGCTTGCTGTCATGCCCCTCAGCGGCGTAGAGCGTGGGATCAGACTCCCAGCGGGCGTGCCACTTCTCTTCGATGCGCTGCGGCTCGTAGCGAAGCTCGCGCTGCTCGGGTTGGTTGGCGGCGATGTTGATGGTTTCCGACATGTTCTTTCTATGCTCTCTTCTGCTTGCCTGGCGCCTCCGCGACTCTTACCAATCGCTTCAACGTTTCTATGTTGCGCAAATCGTCCTGCGGCTCGTCGATCGGCGTTTCCGCGATGAAGGCCGCGTGCTCCGTGCGCGGATCGTTCAACAACTGGCGGAACGGCTCCAGACCGATGGTCCCCTGGCCGATGTGCTCGTGACGATCGCGCTTTGAACCACGGGCATCTTTCGCGTCATTGCAGTGCCAGACCATCACGTTCCTCAAGCCAACGCTCTCTTCCAGCTTCTGCATGGTTTCCTGCCAGCCGCCTTCGGTGACAATGTCATATCCGGAAACGTGAGTGTGGCATGTATCAATGCAAGCGCCCACGGGACAAACAGGCCGCAGGTACTCCAACAGATGCGCTACCTGGTCAAACGATCCACCCAGAGAAAACTCCGACCCGGCGGTGTTCTCAATCAGAATGCGAAGGTTCGACTTCTCCAGCTCCAGCCCTTCGGCGGCTTCAGCGATCGAGCGAGCCACAAGCTCCAAACCTTCTTCACGGCTGCGCCCACGGAACGATCCCGGATGCAAGACCAGGTACTCAGCACACAGGGCCAGCGCACGTTGCAGCTCGCCGCGAAATGCCAGCACCGACTTGCGATGAAACTCCGGCGTCGCGCTGGCCAGGTTCACCAGATAACTGCTGTGGATGGCCATGGGGCCGATCCCATATTTTTCCCGGAGCCCGCGCATGGCGTCACACTGCGAAGCGGCCAGCGAGTAAGGCTTCCACTGCCGTGGAGGAAAAAATCTGAAACGTATTCGCTCCCAGCCTATAAGCCCGCTCCGCCGCCATCTCCACGCCGCCCGCCGTCGAGGTGTGTATGCCGATACGCCTCGGACCCGGCTTAGGCGGCTCGCCTTCAGCCCACAGCAGCACGTCCTTCATGCTGAGCCGCTTGCGGTCCGGCACCGAAAGCTGCTCACGCTTGGCTACGCTGATACGCTCTGGGCCCCCTGATGGCATGCGCTAAATGATTGATTTTAACATGCTAATATCGAACATCGATGATCTGGCGTGCCCGCAAACATGAGTAACCTCAGCGCAAGTGCCGCGACGGCGAAACAGCCGCTGCGTAGCGCTTCTCTCCTGCCGATAGCGGTGACAGCGACGCTGTTTGCGCTCTTTTTGTTCATGCGGGTCTGGCGATTGACCGACGTTCCGCTGGACGGCGACGAAATCTTCAGCCTACTGCTGGCGCGGGGGAACTGGCACCAACTGTTTGATGGAGCGATCCGAGACGCCATCCATCCGCCGCTGTTTTATGTGCTGCTAAAGATATGGGTATGGGTGGGAGGCGATGGCTTGCTCTGGCTGCGGCTCTTCCCAGTTGCCGTTGGAACACTTTGCCTGGCGCCGATGTTTCTATTGTGCAAAGACCTGAGCGTTCCACGCGGCGCGCGCAATCTGGCGCTGGTGATTGGCAGCGTGCATCCCTACGCAATTTTCTTTGCCCAGCACATGCGGATGTATTGCCTGCTGGGTCTCTTTGGTTTGACGTCAATATGGGCGTTCCAGCGATACCTGCGTGATTCCTCGCGGCGAAACCTGGTGATTCTGTCGGCGGCAAATCTGCTGCTGGTGTATTCGCATTACTACGGCTGGCTGATTATCGGCCTGGAGTTTTTGTACCTGTTGTGGAAGCGCAGAAGCGCTGTGCTGCCGTTTATCGGCGCGAGCCTGGTGGTGGTGGCTCTATTCAGTCCGTGGGCATGGGCGGCGGCCCAGTCATTGCACGCCAAAGGAGGCCTGGCGGAAAACCTGGGCTGGGTACCGCGGCCAGACATCCGCGACTTGACCTGGTTTTACGTTGAACTGGGCGGCTTCACCGAGTTCCTGCGCATCGGGTCGCGGGCAACACTGGTGATTTTTGTCATTTTGTATCTCAGATACCGGCGGCGGTCGGAAGCAGGCTTTCACTGGCTGGTGGTAATCAGCCTGGCGCCACCACTGCTGACCTATCTGGCGTCGCAATGGCTCTCACAATCGATCTGGGGACACAGGCACCTGGTGTTTGCGCTTTGGCCGTTCTTGATTGTGCTCACAGACATGATCTGGAACCTGCGCCCGCTGGCGCGCTCGATCGCGGTTGCCGGAATTGTTGTGTGGGCCGGCTTTGCGGCAGCAGCCTATTCGCCGGAGCACCAGAAGATCCATTGGGATCGCCTTACGCTGGCCATGCTGGATGAAGAACCAGGGATCGCGGCGCGCGTGCCGCTATATACGGTGGATCCGTACCTGCATTACCCGATATGGTTTCAGTTGGAGTCGTTAAAGAGTGGTCGGCTTACGCCTTTAGGGCCGTACGTGGAATCGCGCCCGGACATTGGAGTGCTAAAGGCCAAGGCTGAAAAATTCGCGGTCAACAAGGTAAGCAGCCTGGATGCCGCGCAAGGAAATTATTTCTGGGTGGGATATGTGGATTCAGCGTGGAATGGGCCGCAGTCGCCGAAGCAAATTCTGGAGCAGCGCGGCTGCAAAACAGGGCACGAGCTTACTGCGCGCGACCGCTTCCAAAGCGTGAGGCTGTTTCCTGTCGAGTGCATCGCGGCAAGCCGCTAAAACAAACGCTTCCCTGCGTATATCCGCCGAGTTTCCATTGCTCCCGAGGGCGAAATCAAAGTAAACTGAAGCTTCAGCGGAGGTTGAGGGCACGATGCTGGTTGTGATGAAGGCGCAAGCCACCGAAGAGCAGGTGCGCGCCGTTTGTGAACGGATCGAGTCGCTGGGCTATCGCGCGCATGCCATACCCGGAGCGCAGCGGACGGCAATCGGCATTACCGGCAACAAAGGGGCCATGGAACCGGGCACGCTGGAAGAGATGTCCGGCGTGCAGGAAGTCATACAGGTCAGCAAGCCGTACAAGCTGGTGAGCCGCGACGCCAAAGAAGAAGATACGGTCATACGGTTTGCCGGAAGCGACGGCGGCTTTGGCGGGCGCGATCTGGGAATTGTGGCCGGCCCGTGCTCGATTGAGTCGCGCGAGCAGGCATTTGCCATCGCCGAACGAGTAGCCAAGGGAGGCGCACGTTTCTTCCGCGGCGGCGCTTACAAGCCTCGCACTTCACCTTACGCGTTTCAGGGTATGGGTGAAGAAGGGCTGAAGATCATGGCCGACATCCGCGAGAAATTTGGTTTGCGGATCATCACGGAAGCGCTGGATGAGGAATCGCTGACGCTGGTGGCGGAGTATGCCGATGTGATCCAGATCGGCGCGCGCAACATGCAGAATTTTTCCCTGCTGAAGAAGGTGGGACGGCTGCGCAAGCCGGTGATGCTGAAGCGCGGCATGTCTGCCACGCTGGAAGAATTCCTGATGGCGGCGGAATATATCCTGAGCGAAGGCAACTACGAAGTGATTCTCTGCGAGCGTGGCGTGCGCACCTTCGCCGACCACACGCGCAACACGCTGGACCTGAGCATTGTCCCCGCGGTACAGCGGCTGAGCCATCTGCCAATCGTTGTTGATCCCAGCCATGGCACGGGCAAGCGCAACAAAGTGCTGCCGCTTTCGCGCGCCGCGGTGGCAGTGGGCGCGGACGGGCTGATGGTGGAAGTACACAACGATCCGGACCACGCGCTCTCTGACGGAATGCAATCCATCTTTCCTGACCAGTTTGACGAGCTGATGCAGGAGATACGGCAGATAGCCGCCATATTGCACCGCAACGTACAGGAGCCCCGGACGCTGCCGGCTATCGCAAAGGCCGGCAGGTAACTTGCGCCGCTTTACTCTTCCTATCTGTCTTCTGCTAGCCGCCGTTATTGGCTGCAAGGAGACGCCCGAACCCAGCGCCAACTATCGCGAATACGCTTATGTTTCCATCGGCGGGAGCAACAGCGTGACGGTGATTGACCTGCGCGCGCTGGCGATCCTGGCAGCCGTTTCGGTAGGACGGAGCCCGACCGGGCTGGCGGTGAATCCCACGAAGAACGAGATCTACGTCGCAAACACCGAATCAAACAACATCAGCGTGATTGACGCGGAGACCAACAAGGTGGTCTCGACCATAGGCGTGCATCGTGCGCCGTTCTTTGTCGATGTCTCGCGCGATGGCAAGCGCGCGTACGTGGCCAACTCCGGCTCTGCCAACATGTCGGTCATCGATCTGGAGCAGCGCAAGGTCATCAAGTACATTCCTACCGGCAACGGGAGCAACCTGGCACGTGTGACACCCGACGGCAAGCTGGCGATCGTGGCTCTGCACGACGAGGATGCAATCGCCGTTGTGGATACGGACAAGCTGGCGGTGCGCAACAAGGTGAAAGTCTGCGCCAGGCCGGTGGAGATGGCAATCCTGCCGGACTCGAGCAAAGTTTTTGTGGCGTGCAGCGATTCCGGGCAAGTAGCCGCGGTGGACTTGAAGACCGACAAGCTGCTCACGCTGCTTGACGTGGGCAAGACGCCGATCCACGTGGTAGTAAAGCCCGATGGCGGAGAAGTTTTTGTCTGCAATTACGATGGCAGCTCCGTCTCAGAGATGATCACCAATTCAAACGAGGTCAACAACACGTTTCCCATCGGAGATCATCCGGTGCGCGCACTGGTCTCACCGGACAATGCGCTGCTCTACGTGGCCAACTTCGGGTCTGACTCCGTTGCGGTCTACAGCATTGATAACGGAAGACGGACAAAGTCAGTCCCGGTAGGCAGCCATCCGGAAGGGATGGCGCTTTCCCCCAACCAGTTGTTGCTGCTGGTAGTGAATACCGGCAGCGGCGACATGACCGTGCTCTCGCTGATCGACAGCAAAGGCAAACCGCAGCCGGAAGCGCCGCTGCTGGAGACGATGATTCCGCTGGGCAAAGATCCGCGGGCGATCGTGGTGAAGGCGTTTGTTAGCCAGCGGTAAACTCAGAGCAGGCCCAGGCCGCCATCGACGGTGAGGACCTGGCCGGTAACAAAGTGCGGTGCGGTGGCGAAGTACATCACGGCGCTGACCACGTCCGCGGGAGTTCCATTCTTCTTCATGGGAGTTCGCTCGGCCACGCGGTGCAACAGCGCGGGATCTTTTTCGGCGGCACTGCTATCGATCATGCCCGGGGCAACGCAGTTTACGGCAATCTCCGGCGCCAGCGACTTGGCCATGATCTGAGTCAGCATATGCAACGCCGCTTTGGAAGAGCAGTAATGCGCGTGAGTAGCCCACGGCTTCTGCGCGCCCAAAGATCCCAAATTGATGATACGGCCACGCGCGTTGCGAAGCGCCGGAATGCAGTATTTTGAAACCAGGAACGGCGCTCGCACGTTGACGGCGAATACTTCGTCCCATTGTGCAGCGGTGATGTCTTCGAGTTTGGCAGTCTGGAAGATGCCGGCATTGTTGATGAGCAGATCGATGGTCTTGAAGCGGGCGAGGGCCTGGGTGATGGCCCGTTGTATGTCCTTTTCGTCGCGAAGGTCACATGGGATGGCGAGGCCCTGGGCGCCGGCGATTTTGATCTGCTCCAGCGTTTGAGTGGCTTCACTGGCCGAAGTACGGTAAGTAAATGCGACGTTGACGCCGGCCTGCGCCATGGCGAGCGCGATGGCCCTGCCTAAACGCCGAGCGGCGCCGGTAATGAAGACGGTCTTTCCGTGGAGATCGCTCACGAATGGCATTGTAACGGGTATCCTGTACCGCTCCTACACGATGACAGGGCTAAGCAGTATGTGAGCTTAGTAGAGGCATGAATCTTTTGGACATTTCTATCTATCCAATGGCGGTATGAGCAGCAATCCTTATTTCATTGCCTACCCAGAAGCAGATACGCACCCACAAGCGTCGCCTTCAACTGAAGCTGAGGCCATGGATGCCTACTCCAGCGTGGTGACTAGCGTGGCGGAAGCGGTAAGTCCCGCGGTGGTCCGTATCCAAGTTGAAAACGAGCGCGGACGAGGCGGCAGCGGGTCCGGTTTCATCTTTACGCCCGATGGATTCATTCTTACCAACAGCCACGTGGTGCATGGAGCGGAGAAGATTACGGTATCGACGCCCGATTCCGGCGACTTCAAGGCGCGGCTGATCGGCGAAGATCCTGATACGGACCTAGCGCTGTTGCGCGTGGACGCGCCAACTTTGCAGAGCGTCAAGCTGGGCGATTCGCGCAGAATTCGCGTGGGACAACTGGTGGTGGCGATCGGCAATCCTTATGGCTTTCAATACACGGTGACCGCCGGCGTGGTGAGCGCGCTGGGACGCAGTTTGCGTTCGCAGTCGGGCCGGCTGATTGAAGACGTAATCCAGACGGACGCGGCGCTAAATCCGGGAAACTCCGGCGGCCCGCTGGTGAATTCGCAAGGCGAGGTGGTAGGCGTGAACACCGCTACAATCCTTCCGGCGCAAGGGCTGTGCTTTGCCATTTCCATTAATACGGCGCAGTTCATTGCCAGCAAACTGATTCGCCACGGCGAGGTGCGGCGCAGTTATATCGGCGTGCAAGCGCAAACGGCGGCGCTGAACCGGACCATCGCGCGGCATTACGAATTGAAAGCCACGACAGGCGCACTGATCCTGGCCGCTGAACCTGGAAGTCCGGCGCAACGTGCCGGCCTGCAGGAAGGTGATGTGATCGTAAGTCTGGGCGGAGAACCGGTTGAGGGCGTGGACGTGCTCCACCGGCTGCTGGGCGAAGAGCGGATCGGCGTGGCTTCCCTGCTGACGGTGCTGCGCGGCTCGCGCCGGCTGGAATTCAAATTGGTTCCGGAGATGCGGCGAAGTTAACTACAGCCCAAACAATTCTCTCAACCGCCTAGTCTGGGCACGGCTGACGGGGACTTCGGTTTGCTTGCGGTCGTCCATGCGAAGCTGGTAGGAGCTCTTGAACCAGGGCACCACTTCCTTGATGCGGTTGATGTTGACCACAAACGAGCGGTGGGCCCGCCAGAACATCTCCGGGTCGAGCGCTGCAAGCAATTCTTCCAGCGTGCGGCAGTTGGACTGGCCTTCAAGGTTGGTAGCCACCACGCTGATGATTCCGTCTTCAATTGAAGCGAAGCAAACGTCTTTCTGATCGACCAGCAGGAGGCGTCCGGCGGCGCGGAGCAGGACCTTGGAGTTCTGCGGGCGCTGCGATTCCAGCAGCTTCATGAGCGTATCGAGCTTCTCAGTGCCGGCTGCAGCGCCATGGACTTTCCTGCGCGCCTTCTCT
>Ga0209647_1003724_pt1 | contig 11715 bp, 9 predicted proteins | sample GraSoi_2013_60cm_FD_185827 | JGI IMG/M metagenome (GOLD analysis project Ga0209647, IMG submission 185827) | Grasslands soil microbial communities from the Angelo Coastal Reserve, California, USA - Sample 9_17_2013_60cm (SPAdes) (version 2) | ecosystem: Environmental > Terrestrial > Soil >... | reverse complement strand
AAAAACTGCTGATCTCAATTTGAAGGAACCTGGTGACAAAGCAGAAGCGGTCAAGCGCTTACTCCCGATAATAAGTATGATTCCTAATCGTACAAAGCAAGATGAGTATCTTCAGAAGCTAGCTCAAATGGGTAGTGTTAATGAAGTTAGTTTGCGTAGAGATTTACAAGATATCTTGAGAGGGCGATTGACTACCGGTACTGTAGCTAAGTTTTCGGAGGCATCAGGCCAGCAGCACAGCGGTAAAGAGAATGGTGGAAAGCTAGCACTAACGGGTACCGGCTCGCCTGATTGGATAGGTAACGCGGAGGGCGAAGCCGAGGATCTCCATAGGAAGCAGAGCCAGGTGCAGGGGCTTGACAAAAGGAAGGCAGTTAAGTTACAATGGGAGGACTACCTGATTGGGCTACTCGTGCAAAATCCTGGGTTATGTCTACATGTTTGTGGTATAATAAATCATGGTGACTTTGCTGGGACAGACACGCGAGAGTTGTACCACATTCTCAACTCTGTTTATCAACGTGACTCTACCTCCCTACATGAACCCTTAGAACAATTAGTGCCTTCTGCTTTGCTGACAACGGTGGCGAGGGCGCGCAAAAGTGTTGAGTCGAGGTCCCCGTTAGATGGGGCGGGACAGATTAAAGCAGCTGTCCAATGTGCTACCCGGCTCAAACGCTCATGGTTGTTACAATTAAATACCGAATTGCAGTATGTTTTGCGCGAAACAAAAGATGCTGCAGTGCAGCAACATCTGCGACTTCAACTGTTGGAAGTTCACCAGAAGTTGCGGACGATCGATTCAGCTACACATTTACAAGGGTAAGGAAAACTTTTGGGTGTATGCTGATACTAGTGGTAAATAGTGGAATCATCTTTACCAAGTTGGATCAGAAAACGGGATCTAATCACTATTATTCGTTTATCATATCAAACCTGTTTTCTGAAGGGGGGATGCCATAAATGGTGAATAGGGAACAAGAAGTGATTGATCGGGTGCACATTGATCGTGTAGTTAGCACGGAACCATTGAAAGAAATGTTCAGTATTGAACCTCTTGAAGAGTCGTTATTGAGTAATACCGAAAATGTTTTTAATATTGATACTATAGGTCATCAAGCTCATACGCAAGATAATGGTAGTCTTGTGAAACCTGCGGATGAGCACGAGTCGTTTGACCTGTTTTCTAAACTGCAGGACGAAGAGCCTATGGATGCCCTGGATCCAACCAAAGAGCCGCCAGCAGATTGGGAGCCCGGTCCAGAGGATGAGGTGGACGCTATGGCCAGCACCAAGTGGGACGATCTGCAAGATGGCTTCGGCATTGTGGTTGCAGACCTGGAAAGTAGCCTGGACGATCCCGTGCGCATGTACTTGCGTGAGATCGGTCGTGTGCCTCTGCTTTCCGCAGAGGAAGAGGTACGCCTGGCGCAACGTATGGAGCGCGGTAAGGCTGAGCGTATCAAAGCGCATCCAAATCGTCGCTATGTTGATGATGGCGAGGAAGCCCAGCGTCGGTTGACTGAGGCAAACTTGCGCCTGGTCGTGAGTGTCGCAAAAAAGTATATCGGTCGCGGTATGAGCCTGCTGGATTTGATCCAGGAGGGGAATATTGGCTTGATTCGAGCTGTCGAAAAGTTTGACTACACCAAGGGCTATAAGTTCAGTACCTATGCAACCTGGTGGATTCGTCAGGCGATTACGCGTGCTATCGCCGACCAGGCACGCACGATTCGTATTCCTGTCCATATGGTAGAGACGATCAATCGCCTGATTCGCATCAGCCGCCGCTTGCTGCAAGACCTGGGACGTGAACCAACGTCTGAAGAGATTGCGGAACAGATGGAGATCAGTGCGGAGAAGGTACGGGAAATTATCAAGGTCAGCCAGGAACCTGTAAGCCTGGAGACCCCCATTGGTGAGGAAGACGATAGCCATCTAGGTGACTTTATCGAGGACCATACTGCCCTGGCTCCCGCCGATGCAGCCAGCCACCAGTTGCTTAAAGAGCAGGTGGAAGACGTGCTTGATAGTTTGACTGAGCGTGAGCGTAAGGTCCTCCAATTGCGCTTCGGCCTGGATGATGGCCGTAGCCGCACTCTGGAGGAAGTTGGGAAAGAGTTTCACGTTACTCGTGAGCGCATCCGCCAAATTGAGGCCAAAGCTCTGCGCAAACTACGCCATCCGAGCCGCAGCCGCAAATTGAAAGACTACCTCGACTAAGTACACAGTACAACAATAGAGGCAGGTTTCCCCACGGGGAAGCCTGCCTCTATTGTTGTTGTGTGTTGGAGTGAGCTTGAGCCTACCTCTGTTGTTGTTATGTGGGAGTGAGTTTGCCAGCCGGCCTGTCAGTGCCATCAGGGTCATGGAAGAAGGTCCGGACCTCGCCGCTCCCATTGAAGGGCGGGGTGAGAGGCGTCACGGTGCATACAAGAAACCGTGAGACCCTCTCCCGTTTCCCTTCAGACCCGTGCGAGTTTTTCCGGGTTGGCAATGATGCGAATCGCCTGAATACGCCCTTGCTCCACATCCATGGTCAGGACGGAGAATACTTGACCGTTAGCGCGGATGATCAGGGCGGCTTGACCGTTGATTTCCTCTAGCTCGACACGAGCGTTCTCCGGCCAAAAGCGCTTCGTTCCCAGGCTAAAGCGTGCCACGGCATCACGCCCGCGAATCGGGCGCAGCGCGGCCTGTTTGATTTTCCCACCACCATCAGCCCACAGGATCACATTTTCGGAGAGCATATCCGTCAGGGTGGTCATTTCTCCGCTCCGCACTGCTGCCAGGAAACTGGTAAGTAGTTGCCGGTGCATTTCAGGAGCTTGTGGGAAGCGTGGCCGCCGATCGACCAGGTGTTGCTTCGCCCGGCTGAAGGAGCGGCGACAGGCGGCCTCACTCTTCTCAAGCATGGCAGCAATCTCAGCAAACTCGTACTCGAAGACTTCGCGCAGCAGGAAGACCGCTCGCTCGAATGGTTGGAGTTGCTCCAGCAGCACCAGGAACGCCAGTGAGATCGACTCCTCTGTCTCGACTCGCTTTTCGGGATTGGCTGCTTCGGGCATTTCTTCGGTGAGGATCGGCTCTGGTAACCAGGGACCCACGTACTGTTCTCGCTTCCGGCGCGCGAGCTGGAGTTGATCCATACACAAACGCGTGAGGATGGTGGTGAGATACGCTTTGAGCGAGTGAATGGTCGCAGGCTCCGTGGTCTGATAGCGCAGGTAGGTCTCCTGCACGAGATCCTCAGCATCCATCGCACTCCCGAGCATGCGGTAGGCGATGGCAAAGAGGTAGCTACGATAGGTTTCAAAGGATTCCACTCTGTTTCCTCCTGGAATCGACTCATGAGAACAGATGCTGTCCCCTTTGTCGTCTGTTGGATGCTCTCTGCCGCAGAGAAGACGAGCATCCAACAAGTATGGGAACTCTTCTCGCGTTTTGAATCGGGCAGCGCAAGTGGCGCTACTCTGCCATCTCTTCATTGCTCAAGCCGCTTCAGAGGTTGGAGAGACCGCGACCACCGCCGCCTTTCGGCGCGTGAAGCGCTCGCCGATGGCCCCAATGAGCACGAGAGCGCCGAACCCCACGACCAGATGGGCTGTCTCGACCAGCCAGTGTAGGTCCCCTGCCAGGATCATCTGCTGCATGACGCCAAAAATCGGCACGATGAACGCGTAGACAATCCCTATAGCTCCCAGTCTTCTCAACCCGCTACTGAAAACCGCTATCACAGCCAGGATCAGCAGTGTGAGGGCAACAATGAGACCAAACAACATATGGATAGTGGTGAAGTTCGCGTGGGTATATGTGCCCATCCCAAATGCTACCGCTACCAGCGCGGCGATTGTGGCTATAATTCGGAAAGGACGTGCTACATTCATGAAAAATTCCTTCCACTCAGTGAAATCTCACAATGATAAGATGACTCTGGTTCCAGTTATTAGAACGTTTCCCGCATATACAAACAGTGGGGCCTTATCTGTTTTTGCTATGGCTTTCTTCCTTTTTCTCAGCTTTTGCTAGGCTCCTTGAACGCCTCTTGCAGCATAAACTTCACCATGCTGGGCTGCACCGAGAACGTTGCCACCGCTATAATCTTACGCGAATACTGGTCAGTGGCGAGCTGTTTGAGCATGCAGTCTGCCAGGTCTGCCCTGGAGGTAAATCTTCCGCTTATGTGATCTTCAGCCACCTGATAGTCAGTGACGGCTGGCGTCTCAAAGAGACCAGAGGGCCGGACGACCGTCCAGTCAAGTTCGCTATTCATCAACAGCGTTTCCATCTGTTTCATATCCGCATATGTCGTCTGCCCAATAGTGGATATAACGATCGGTTGCAGAATTTTGTCAAAGATGAAACCGCCCCCAGTATCGTGGTTAGTACCAGTAGCACTTGAACTCACACAGACGACGCGACGAACACCGGAGTGGTTCATGGCCTGCACAATATGGGCCATGCCCTGCGAATAGATAGTAATCGGTTTGCGACTAAAGGGGACACCGAGGGTGGAGAGGACGGCATCCTGTCCGGCAACCGCTTGTTCAACCAACGCGAGATCGAACACGTCTCCACCCATCACGTTCAAGCGGGCGTCTCGTAGTGGGAAGGCTTCCGGGTGACGAGTAACTGCCGTCACGGTATGTCCTGAGTCCAGGGCGTGTTTCGTCAAGATTTTACCTGTCGCACCATTCGCTCCAAAAATGACAATTTTCATTATATTTCCTTTTTAGTATTTTATCTCCACAATCAGGTGATGCTTTTTCCTATGAGTAGAGACAGTTTCATCATGACCACCACATTTGGTCATCATAAAGAAAGAGGGTTAAGGGGTCCTTTTTGGGACAGCTTTCCTATCGAATTTTGCCCATGCGACCCATCGTATTCCTTCACCGCGAATTCCGCGACACCAGACTCGACAAGTTGCTCGATGTGGCTATTCACTTGCCTCACCATTTCTTCTGGGACATATTCTGCCCCCAGAGCCACGAACCTATCAATCTGTTCTTGCAATGGAATGTCTGTTGGAATAGTCTTTGTTAAGACGTTTGCTAAAGAGCCTGATGGGATGTTCGTTGCCATCTTCCCTCTTTCCTTTTCTAGAAGTGGAGACGTTATTGTAATGACCACCATTTGTGATCATCATAGAGAAAGAGGGTTAAACGATCACTTTTGGGACAACTTTCTTGCTCGCGGGCTGGCAAACTCACTCCCACATAACAACAATTGCGAACCGCGCAGCGGTTCGCAATCAATGAAACAAACTCAAACATTTACTGCTAAAATTGACTCTCTTGCATCATTGCTATACTAAAAGTAGGATAAATTTCATCTTTGTATATAGAATAGTATGAATGATCAATGATGTGGAGATTTTAGATGTTATTGAAAAACCGTATGGCACCTCTTTCCCGGCCAGCACAACCGGATGAAGCCGTATCTCAAGAGGATGCCTGGCTGAATGATGTTGGACCCTTACTGCAGCCTGAATCTGCCGCAGAACGCGAACCAGAGGTAACTCTTGCAAAACAAGCGCAGCCAGAGGAGCATCAGCTAACGGAGGACTTCTCGGCTGCGCAAATGCCTGTGAGTATTGGTCCGGATCATCGACTCTGGCCCCTTGTGCTGGCCTTGAGTGAGCGCATCTGGCATGAATTACATCAAAAACCAGATCTTTCATCTGTTCCGGAAACACTACTGGTAAAATTTGTGCGCAAGCGTGCCATTGATATACTTCGCACTGAGTCTGCCTTAGTTCAGCAGGTAGGTGATGCAGCTCAGGCTGAATTGCTTCTACAGGGCATAACCACTGAAGTACTCGGCTATGGTCCTCTCGAGGCTCTACTGAAAGATGAGAGTATTTCAAAGATCATGGTGCTTGGCCCTCACCTTATCTCTATTGAGCGCGACAAGAAGGTTGAAGATGTTGCCTGCTCCTTTGCAGATGACCGCCACATACTGCGTATTGTTGAGAATATGCTGCGCCTGGCTGGTCGGCGCCTGGTGCCGGGCTGGCCTATTGTAGATGTGCGTTTGCCGGATGGCTCCCTTGTAAACGTTGTGTTACCGCCGAGCGCTGTCAATGGACCGGCGATTACCATTCGCAAAGGCCCCAAAAAGCCTTTAACCATGAGTGACCTGCTTGCTTCCGGTGCTCTGACCGAGGAAATGGCTGATTTCCTCAATGCCTGTATTCATGCCCGTTTAAACATCATCATCTGTGGAGAAGTTGACTCTGGCCGCACCACCCTGTTGAATGCGCTTAGTACATATATTCCGCCAGATGAGCGTGTCGCTACGATTGAGGAAGTAGCGGAACTGAAATTGAGTCAGAAACATGTTATAGCCCTGGTATCCCAACTTGCTTCTCCTGGCAGTGTGAGCAATGTTACCTTGCGCGACCTCGTGATCAATGCTTTGCGCACCGGCTCAGAACGTATTTTGCTTGGTGAGTGCCGCGGTGATGAGGTAGCAGAGCTGATCCAGGCCATGAATAACGGCTATAGCGGTGCCTTGATGACAATCTATGCCAGGGATGTTCGTAATTGCCTGACACGCCTGGAAATGTTGTATCAGGCAGCAAACACAGCGCTGCCACTTACCCTGTTGCGAGCACAGCTTGCCACAGCCCTGGATGTAATTGTGCACATCGCACGTTTGCGCAATGGCTCGCACAAGATATTAAATATTGCCGAAGTGCAGTCCGTCGAAAACAAAACCATTAAACTACAGAGCATCTTTCATTTTCAAAATGCCGGTTTCGACAAGGGATCGGGTCAGCTCAAAAGCTCCTTTGAGCCAAGCGGCTTTGCCCCATCTTTTCTGTCAAAATTTGAGGCCATGGATTTACACTTCTCTCCTGAGATGTTCCAACCGAAAAATGTGTAACAGCCAAGCTGTAACAGCTTGACTGTTACAAGAGCAGAGTTGCATATCTACTGGCTGATAGTTGCCAGCGTTCTGCGCACGATCTCCACAAATTCCGGCTTGAGGCTAGCTCCACCTACCAGGGCCCCATCAATATCAGGATGGACCATAAATTCGCCAATATTGCTGGAGGTGACGCTGCCACCATACAGGATACGCAGAGCCTGAGCGGCTTGCGGTCCATACATATCCCCATATAACTGGCGGATCAGGGAAATTACCTTCCCCGCCCCTTCAGCGGTTGCAGCTTTGCCCGTACCAATCGCCCAGATAGGCTCATAGGCGATAACAACCTTGTTAACCTGGTTCTCTGTAAAGTTTGCCAGGCTATGCTGTACTTGTGAGCGTATCACCTGCTCGGTTTGACCAGCTTCATACTCGTGCTCATGTTCACCGATACATACGATAGGACGTAATCCATGGTGGAGCGCTGCCTGCGCTTTTTTATTCACCAATTCATCACTTTCACCAAAATAGGTGCGCCGTTCAGAGTGGCCAAGGATGACCGAGCTACATAGCTCATGCACCATACCTGGCGAAATTTCGCCTGTGAAGGCCCCCTTCTCCTCAAAGTACATATTCTGTGCGCCCAGCTCAATGTGGGGATGTGGAGCACCGTCTAGCACATCACGCACAGCCGCCAACGAGATAGCCGGTGGACATAGGATAGACAGCACACGTTGAGAGTGCTGTACTACCTCTCCCAGCGCGGGTACAATCTCCCTGGCAAAGCTGGCTGCCTGCCTGGGACCATAATTCATTTTCCAGTTGCCCGCGATAATCGCGGTGCGAGAAGAAGTTTTCATGCTATTTATCCTGTAATGCGGCAACGCCGGGTAGGGTACGCCCTTCCAGGAACTCCAGCGATGCACCGCCACCTGTCGATACATGTGACATCTGCTCCGCTGCTCCCGCCTGCTCAACGGCGGCCGCTGAATCGCCTCCGCCAATAATAGTGGTTGCACCATCTCGTGTGCGCTGCGCCAGAATCTCGATCACCGCTTCTGTGCCCTTGGCAAAAGCCGGCATCTCTGCAACGCCTAGAGTACCGTTCCACACGATCGTCCGCGCGCCTGCCAGGGCTTCGCGGAAAGCTGCGATGGTCTGGGGACCAATATCCAGGATGCGCCAATCGGACGGAACGTGATCGCTAGAAACCACCCGGCTATGGGCATCGGCGGCAAAGCGATCTGCAATAACCACATCAGATGGCAGCAGAAACTCTATCCCTCGCTGATGCGCTTTTACAATCAAATTAGCTGCCTCATTCACTTTTCCCTCTTCAAAGAGAGACTGGCCGATTTCATAGCCCTCGGCTTTGAGAAAAGTATTTGCCATGCCGCCGCCAATGAGTAAGATATCGACCATGTTAATTAACCGTTCCAGGACGATGATCTTGTCAGAAACTTTGGCCCCACCGACGATAGCTGCAAAGGGTCGGCGAGGGTTTTCCAGGGCAGCACCCAGGAAATTGATCTCCTTCTCCATCAAGAAGCCCGCGACACTGGGTAGATGATGCGTGACGCCCTCGGTTGAAGCATGAGCGCGGTGAGCTGTCCCAAAGGCATCATTCACATAAATATTCCCCAGCACAGCTAACTGGAGGGCAAAATCAGGATCGTTCTTCTCCTCTTCGCCATGAAAACGCAGATTTTCAAGTAAAAGGACATGACTTGGCTGCAATGCCCTGGCCTGAGCCTCAACCTCAAGACCGACACAATCCTTGGCCATTGCGACCGGTTTACCCAGCAATTCACTGAGGCGCTGAGCAACCGGGGCCAGGCGCATACTTTCAACGGGCTTGCCCTTGGGCCGTCCCAGGTGAGACATAAGAATTACAGCCGCCCCCTGGTTGAGGAGATATCTGATTGTAGGAAGCGCGGCTTTGATGCGTGTATCATCGGTAATGTGCCCCTGGTCGTCCAAAGGCACATTGAAATCAACACGCACAAGAACCCGCTTACCCGTAACATCAATATCACGGATGGTTTTCTTGTCCATTTTTTACACTCCGGACTAAAAGCCTTTTTGGGCGATAAAGTTTGCGAGATCGGCAACGCGGCAGGAGTAACCCCACTCGTTGTCGTACCAGGCGATTACTTTAACCATGTTGCCACCCGTGACCATCGTCGAGAGACCATCAATGATCGAAGAGTGTGAATCACCCCGGAAGTCCATGGAAACGAGAGGCTCTTCTATATAATCAAGAATACCTTTGAGTGGTCCAGCGGCAGCCTCCTTAAAGGCGGCATTGATGGCATCTTTGGTTGTCTCTTTGCGCACAGTTGCTACAAAGTCCACCACCGAGACCGTGACCGTTGGTACGCGCAGGGACATACCGTCGAAGCGCCCTTTGAGTTCAGGAATAACCAGAGCGAGCGCACGAGCGGCGCCCGTTGTCGTAGGAATAATATTCGTCCCGGCTGTACGTGCGCGACGCAGGTCTTTATGCACCTGGTCAAGAATACGCTGGTCGTTGGTATATGAGTGAATGGTGTTCATCAAGCCACGTTCAATGCCAAAGGCATCATTGAGCACTTTGGCCGCCGGAGCCAGGCAGTTCGTGGTACATGAAGCATTAGAAATAATAGTATGTTTGGCCGGGTCGTACATGTTGTCGTTGACCCCAAGGACGATTGTAAGATCCTCACCTTTAGCGGGAGCAGAGATGATCACTTTTTTAGCGCCGCCCTTCAGGTGCGCCGCCGCTTTTTCTGCATCAGTAAATAAGCCGGTTGACTCAATTACCAACTCGACGCCTAAATCACTCCAGGGAATCTGGGCCGGATCGCGTTGTGAAATTACTTTAACAGTATGCCCATTAACGATAAGCGAGTCAGCAGTGGCTTCAACTTCACCTGGGAAGCGGCCATAGGTGGAGTCATACTTTAAAAGGTGAGCGTTAGTCTTAGTGTCGGTCAAATCGTTAACAGCAACAACTTCAAGGTCTTTTGGATGGCGTTCCAGTATGGCTTTTAAAGACTGACGACCAATACGACCGAAACCGTTAATACCTATGCGAGTAGTCATGGTATGTGTGCTCCTTGTTATGTAACTAGCATTGACTATCAACAGGAAAACACGAAGAGAACAGGAGAATGTTTCACGTGAAACATTCTCCTGTTCCACTCCTAGAACTTTCCTACCTACAGGGTATCACTTGCATTAAAGAATGGTCAAGGGAGGCTCTGGAACGGGAATCACAGGGATCACACCAATAGAAAAACGCACATAATCATCAGTATAGCCAAAACCAGAACCCGGCACGCCGGCGATACCAGTTTTCTCAAACAGTGAGAATGCGTCTTCACCAGGTTGTAGTTTGCTCCAGTTATAGACCGTCGCGTCGTCGTCGATAAAAATGTGCTCAAACAGGTGCATCTTTTCATTGATGGCGCGCAATTGCCCAATAAAACGTTGCCTTCTAAGACGGTAGAACGCTCTCAGCTTTTCAGTGATCCATGGACGAGCCTGCATCAAGCGCATATAGGCCATAAAACGGAGTTGCCATTCGGCTGGCATCGAAGCTATGCTATTTGACCAACCAGGTGCGATTGCATTAGCCAGGGCAACTGTGCCGGTTGTAACCCAACCAAAGCGTTCGCCTGTCAGCGTATGCGTTTTTGAAAAACTGCTGACAAAGATGCAGTGCTCTAAGACATCAGGAGCGCTAAAGGTAGCCATGCGTGCCTGGTCTTCCTCGGGCTTGCCAGTTCCAATATAGGCGAGATCAGCCAGGATGAGTATTTCTCGCCCTTGCTCACGATACTTGCGCAAGACTGCATGAATATCATTCAATTCTGTAGGTGAGTATGCAAAGGTAGTGGGATTGTTTGTAATAGTAAGGTAGATGATACGGATATCAGAGTATTGAGCGAGCAAGTCGTCGAGCTGCGCGGCAGTGAGTTTAAAATGATGTTCGGCCAGAGTCTGGAAACAATGTAAGCGATAACCATATGACCTCGCCTGCCATTCAGGTATCCCAAATCCAGGTTCGGGAAACAAAACGGCAACTTCTGAGATGTGTTGCTCCCGGTATACTTGTCTTAGTCCGCACAGGACTTTATTGATACTGTCCATCGCACCCAGGCCCGGGTAAACCTGGTCTTTGGTGACTGCCAGCCCTTTGCGCTGCATTTCTTCGGCCAACCAGTCGCGGAGGATGGGATTGCCGACAGCGAGGATATCATAAATGCGTATATCAAAATGTTCCGCCAACAATAATCGTTCGCATTCCATAACTTGATTTTTTAACCAGAGGTACGTTTCACCACTGGCGACATATCCGTGAATGTTCTCATTTGGTAGGGCTATGCCTAACTCTTCTGCCAGCATGCGGTAGTCACCGGGACCACCTGGCTCACCTTCGCATTCGACAACCCGGCGGAGATCCACATCACCTATGGTACGGTTAACAATTTCTGTGTTCATCACTTCTTCAGTAATCTGTAGTTCACGACATCGCTGCTGCAGATCGGCAACCATCCGCGCCATAACGCGAATTGGCCCGGCACCCTCCTGGATAATGGGACGATAGTGAAGAAGCAGTTGGTGACGGATCTGTCTAAGTTTTGCACGCTGTTCATCAAGCGTCAATGGTATGGAAGAGTTAGGCGAATCCACAGAGGCATGGTGAGTAATCACCTGCGTTACTCCCTTCGTTTGCGCCTGACATGGCGCATTCTCTAAAGCATAGTCTCCGTTGACTATGCTACCGTTAAAAGTGTAGCATATGGGAGTTGGCAAAACAAGTAAACAAGTAGCAAAGGGAAGGTTCAAAATGTT
>Ga0209647_1003719_pt1 | contig 11726 bp, 12 predicted proteins | sample GraSoi_2013_60cm_FD_185827 | JGI IMG/M metagenome (GOLD analysis project Ga0209647, IMG submission 185827) | Grasslands soil microbial communities from the Angelo Coastal Reserve, California, USA - Sample 9_17_2013_60cm (SPAdes) (version 2) | ecosystem: Environmental > Terrestrial > Soil >... | reverse complement strand
TGGGCGTACCTCATGGAAAAGGGCTTTCATCCAGACAGTCCGCAGGATGCCTCGTGGGGCGAACGTTATTTCCATTTGCCCGATCCTGATGGCCATGAGCTTTCATTTGCTCGTCCGATCTAGCGGTTCTTTACGTGCTCGGCCGAATGATCACGTTTGGTGGCTAATCGTTGCTCGCAAACCGTGACTCGATTGATAGCTCATGGTTGCTGCCCCACAGATCACCGCCGGTCAGGGCGATGCCAGAGGACCACCGCCCCCACAGAGACCAGAGCAGCAGCGGCAAGGCCGTAGAAGCTTACTAAACGCAGCTCTCGAGCAAACGACCGCCCCTTGAAGGTCACTGACACCAAGTCGCAAATCGTCGAAAACAGCAGCAGGGCGATAGGAAAATGGGTTATGCCCGGTGAAGTTTATCCCAGGGGATCGAGGACATTAAAAGGAACGGTTGCTAACGTCACCTACTCTTGATCTGGTTGAGCAGGGTCAGGATCTTGGATTTGGCCTTGGCCGGTAACCCGGACGGATCAATCTTGTCGATGTTCACCGGATCGCCAACGACAACGACGCACATCATCCCCATCAGCGTGTGGATCTTGCAAGTGATGACGTAGACGCCCGGTTGGTTGAACGTCACCCTCGTATCCTGGTTCGTCTTGCCATCGATGGGCTGTGCGCCGTCCGGGATCATGCCGTTGACGGAGTGGACATTGTGACCTTTGTCGGAGGCGATGAAGTCGACCGTGTCGCCGGGCTTGACGCGCACCAGCTCGGGGTCAAACACGAAAAAACCGGTGGGGCCGCGGTTCAGCTCCTTCACCTGAAGCTCATCGGCACGGACGGGGAACGCCACGAAACAAGTGGCGGCAAGAGCAATTGAACTAACGGTCTTTAGCATCTAATTAGTCTCCTTCTTTTCCGGGTTGCTCTGAGTCGTTTCGCACAGACTCCTGAATAACCAGCAGCAGGCTGACCGACCGGCTCCGGCCGCATCCATCTCGCAGTCACGGAGGGGCAAAACACTATTTTTGTTTCGGGACAAACGATCCCGGAGGGAGAGTTGGAACGGTGGCAAAGTCGGCAGGCAGATTGCCCGTCAGGCTCTCGAGGAATGCGACGATATCGCCGGTATCCGCGTCGCTGAGTGTAATACCCAACTGCACCCGCGCCATGACCCTCACTGCCTCCGGAAGGGTACTCACCGACCCGTCGTGGAAGTAGGGTGCGGTCTTAGCGACGTTGCGCAGGCTTGGAACTCGGAAGACGTACAGGTCGTTAGGGTCTTTGGTCACGTCGAAGCGTCCCTTGTCAATGTTTGTGCTGCCCGTCGCCAACCAATAGTCTTCGACCACGCCGAATTTTTGGTACATGCCACCGCCCACCCCCACGCCGCTATGGCACATCACGCAACCGGTATTGATGAATTTTTGCAGCCCCGTGCGCGCTGTCCGGGAGAGGGCGTCGGACTTGCCGTTCAGATAGGCGTCGAACGCCGAGGGCGTCACCAGGGTCCGCTCATAGGCGCCGATCGCCTTCGCAATATTCTGTGCGGTCATGGGATTCCCGTCATCAGCGAATGCTGCCTTGAACAGGGGCGCATAGCCAGGAATGCGGCCGAGCCGATCCTCTACCGCCTTCAGGTCGGGCTGACCGGAAGTGATCGGCGAGGTAAGTGCCTTTATCACCTGGTCCTCGACGCTCTCGCGATCGCCTCGCCAGTGAATAATGTTCAACGCAGAGTTGAGGTTCGTCGGGGCATTGCGCGGGTGCAGCCGCTGTTTGACGCCGATCGACGTCGGAAGAGCATCCGTCCCGTACAAGGCGGGCTGATGGCAGCTCGCACAACTCATGTTACTATCCACCGTCAGCCGTGGATCAAAAAACAACTGTTGCCCGAGTTTCACGCGTTCTTTAGTGATAGGAGATTCTGGCGTTGCCATGTCCTTGGGCAGCGGCTGGAAGAGTTCTTGCGCTCGTTTGAGCAGGCTCACATCGTCCTCTTCCACCGCCGTCGCGAGTGAGATTGCGAGCACCGCGGCGACACCTGCCCCACTGACGCAGAGATTGGCCATCGAGCTCTTCATTTGTCTGAAACTCTCACCGGAATGTCTTTGCGCCGAAAGTGAGATCACTTTCGCTGTATCATTCGAGCTTCTCCGTGACCTTCTTGACATCCTCGCCCTTCATGAGCGTGATGTTTTCGCCACCGGTTTTCCCGCATCCAGCGTAGGCGTCGCGCTCACGGCGCGATAGCCGCTGTTCGCCTTCGTGGCATTCTCCACGGCTTTATCGAGAGACACCTTAGCCTTTGCCACGGCTTGGCTCTGTTCTTTGGCGTTCTTCAGGTCGTCGGCATCCGTGATCTTCTCCGCCTTCTTGATGCCACCCGTTTTATGATCGACGATGACCTCGCTGAATTGGCCGCCTTTCACTGTGTAGACGGAGAGCTGGAAAGCACCGTCTGCGATCTCAAACTTACCTGAGATCGGCTTCCCTTCGCGCTCACTTGCTTTGAGCCCCTGATTAAGCGAGACGCTCGTCTCCGGAAGCGCCTTCGCGAGCGCACCCGGGTTGTCTCCTGCCCTGGAGGACAGAGCGACAGCGGCGAGAATGCCTGTCACGGCGACGGCAACGGCCAAGTCTTCTCTCATTGTGTAAGCCTTCATCATTGCTCTCTTAGGTGGTATCGAGTGAGTCGCGTCTTGGGCTCGTCGAAGGGTGCTTACCTTAGTCATCATCGTCTTCTTCCTTCCCGACGCCGATGAGCTTTCCATCCTCAGCAATCTTGATCTCGATCTTTTCGCCTCCAGACTTTTGGACTTGAGCTTCGTAATTAGTTTTGCCGTCTTTGGTTTCTTTCATGGTTTCGGTGACCGTTCCTCCCGCAAGATTGTCTTGGATCGTCTTCTGCACCGCAGGTGGCAGGTCAGTCATCGCTACCTTCTGCTTGTTTTCGTCCTTATCCATGCCCGCATAGACCAGGGCGCCAATTGTTCCGAGTCCGATGATGACGGCGATTGCCGCTATAATTCTTCGGTTCATTTGAATGCTTCTCCTTTTTTGGCTGCGATGATTTCGCATGCAATCCTTGTGAAGTGTGCCAGGATACGCCGGCATTTCGCCGGCCGTTACTGAAGATATCCTGAAGAATTGTTCAGAAAGCTTACAGCGTCAGTTCAGAAAAGGTAAAATCTAATACGCTAAGGCTTTCATACTCACATCAAAGCTCTCGTGGAGATGGGCTGCCCGAGGTTGCCCACAAGACGTCCAATTCCGCGACTGAGCCGTCGAAAAAACAGACGTTGTGGAACGCATCATGAACGATCGCTTCACCGACCACGCGAGCCTGCGCGCCGTTGTCGCCAACGACGAATATACGCGTGTTGTGATCGGTCATCGGTAGACGTCCATCATCCTTGGCTTTGGAAGCATCGCGTAGAGGTATCCACTTCGCGTTTCGCAACCGCGGGCTGGCACCCACCGTTTCCCTTGCATCGATCAACACGGCCGTCGAATCTTGAGCCAACAGATCTACCAGTGCTTGTTTTTCCACTTGCATCAGCCCGCCCAATGCGCGCCACACCGGAACTCCTAACTGGTATCTCCGCACGTTGTGATACCCTGCCTTGACGAGCTCATCCCCAAATCGCTTGCTTCTCCCGCAATTGAGCCCGTTACAATACAGGATCAGCGGCGTACTTTTGTCGGGAATAGAGCTCAGGATCGAAGTGACATCGGCGACGTACAGGGCCGGAGTGGTCCCCGCCTTTCCCGGGACCGTCCTCGCGCCGGGAATATGGCTCACGGCATACTCGTCGAAAGGCCTGGCGTCAAGGATCACGGCGCTGGCATTATTTAGCGCCGCTTCGTAGTGGTGACCTCAGGACAAGAAGCTTGGTCTCCGATAACGGCATCAAAAACGATCGACCGATCGGCCATTGCCACACGCGTCTCGCCGGCAGCTTGGCTGAGATCAGCGCGAGCGCACACGACCATCCCCGAGAAGATCGTTACTAATATACTTTGATGTATTTTCATTTTGTTATCTTTCGATCTTGTTGCAATTTTGTTCTTGCGAGATGAACAAACGTAACGCGGGACTTTGCGGAACGTTACTGAAGAGATCCTTAAGAATTGTTCAGACGCTTTAAGAACTCTCGGTCGGAAAACAGAAATACGCCCGTGCGGTCACTATTCTCCAAGTTTGGGCTCTACCGCTTCTTTCCCGCATGCGGAAACCGAATAGAGCGGTCTGACTATTTGGGCATTACGATGCGGAAAAGACTTCCGTGGCCTGGTTCACTTTCCAGTTCGATATGCCCCCGTTGCCGTTCAATAGCCCAGCGCACTATGGCCAAGCCGAGGCCCGCACCTCCGCTAGCACGCGATCGCGCCTTATCGACGCGGTAAAACCGCTCAAAGATTTTCTGCTGGTGCTCTGGAGCGATTCCCGGACCTTGGTCGATAACTTCTACCAATGCGCCGGAATCGCGCCGTCGCACCTGCAAGCGGATCATCGACCCTGTTGCGCTGTAGCGAATCGCATTGTGTACCAGGTTCAGTAAAGCAAGCCGAAGTAGTTCGCGATCTGCCCGAACGGTTAACTGTTCGGCGACGATTTCGATCTGCTGGTTTTTTTCCTCTGCCAATACAAAGAGCGTCTCTCGAACTTCACTCAGAAGACCGGCAAGATCGAGCTGGTGCAGAGACGGAGAGACTCCGCCGGTGTCTGCCCGGGCGAGCAGAAGCAGCGCATCGACAAGATCGCTCAGTCGACGCGCTTCTTCCAGCATACTTGAAAGTGCTTCTCGCAGACTCTTGGTATCTTCGGCCTCTGATCGCAGCGCTGCTTCACCGACGGCCCGGAGAGCTGTTAACGGAGTGCGCAACTCGTGCGAGGCGTCAGCGGTGAAACGGCGAAGTTCCCCAAACGAGTTCTCCAGTCGGGCAAGAGTTGCGTTAAAAACGGTCGCCAACTGACCAAGTTCATCGTGGGGATTAGGCACCGGGAGCCGTCCCTCCAACGACTCAGCCGTTATCTCACGCGCACGGGCTGCTATCTGACTCACCGGCGAAAGGGAACGGTGAGCGATGAGGTAGCCGCCAACTGCCGAGAGAGCCACGCCCCATGGTAGCCCGAAACCAAGAACGGCTCCAAATTCCGCCATAGCTCGCCGAAGTTCTGCCTCGGACCGAAAGACCCGCAACAGCACAGGCTCACCTGCAATCAGCGTATTGTTTGCCAGAGCACGGACGTGGAGATGCCCCTGCAGTTCAGCCGAAAATGATGTGACCCCGCCTACGCGAGGCAACAGTGAGGAAAGGGGTTTCCAGTCACTCGATAACCCTTCACGCAACAAGATTGAACCGGTGGGCGACAAAATCTCGAACCAAGGGCCTGCTTCTTTTTCCCATTCAACCTCATCTTTGTCCTGACCGGAGCCAGGCCAACGAAGGTTACCTGCTGGATCGCGAACGACCCTTGATTCGATCATCTCGAAGTCACCGCGTAATTGGCGATCCAATTGAGATAACAGCCGTCCTCGCACAACGAAAAACATCAACCCACCGAGCGCCAAGAGAACGAACGTCGAGGTTAGGGCGTACCAAACTGTTAATCTAAGGCGCAGTGAACGTCGCTGCCACCATTGTCTCATGGGTCGGCCTCCTCTCGCAGCACGAAGCCCACGCCTCGAACGGTATGGATTAGACGACACGCAAATCCGTCGTCGATCTTCCGCCGCAACCGGGCAATATGAACATCGATTACATTATCGAGCGGCGTAGCTCTGCGAACCTCTTGCCAAACCTCCCGCGCGAGTGTTTCGCGACTGACAATTTGCCCCGCATTTCGGAACAATTGAACCAGCAGATCAAACTCTCGCGGTGTTAGATCAATAACCCTTCCGGCTCGGACTACCCTGCGCACAGTTACGTCAATATCCAGGTCGGCTACGTGCCAGTGAGTAGGTTTTTCTTCAGCCGATGAATCGGCTGTTGCTCGGCGTAAGAGTGCTCGGAGCCTTGCCGCCAATTCCGCTAGGGCGAAAGGCTTGACTAGATAATCGTCCGCGCCGCTATCGAGTCCGGCGACTCGATCTTCCAGAGCGTCGCGAGCCGTCAGCAAAAGAACGGGCGTTTTGGAGTCCTTTGCGCGCACGGTCTTTAAAACTTCCAGACCGCTTCGGCCCGGTAACATCCAGTCAAGTACAACGGCGTCAAAGTGCTGACTGCTTAAGACGAAAAAACCATCCTCGCCGGTTTCCACCCAGACGGGAGCGAAGCCTTCCGCTTTCAAGCTGTTTAATACGGCGCGAGCGGTTTTTGCCTCATCCTCGATCAACAGAATTCTTGCCCGGCTGGAAGCATTCATTGGAGGGTTCTCATTTGTCTTCGAGACACTAGCTCGAACCATTGCTTTGCCCTTTTGCCAAGTCCGGCCACGCTAGCCCCAGCCCCTTCCGCAATTACGGGGCATTCTTCACGACGCGATAATCATCGAAATAAACAACGCTATCTGCTTTGGACCAAACTCCGATCTTACCAGAAACAGGACTAGGAAGATCGTGCTCAACGTAGAGCTTATTACCTAAGTAGCCCTTCACGTGCTTCCCGCTGACTTCGAGTTTCAGATCGTGCCACTGCCGGCTTGGGGTTGGGGTGTTACGAGTCCATTTAATCTGGGAGCGCTTGCCGTGCTCGTACTTGAACAGCACGAGGTTATTCTCCAGACAATTCGCACGCAGGATCAGGTAATCGCCGTTCGGTTTGACATTGAAGATGATTCCGGCAGCTTGATCGATCCGCCCCGAAACACCCTCGAAGCGCAGACTGATCTCACCTTCTCGAAAATCGTCGACTGATTTCAAGATAGCGATCGGGAAGTAAGCGTATGCGGTGACGTTGTCGAGAAACTCAGCATAACGCTCGCCGTATAACGCCCGCGCTTTATCTGCCAGTCCGGCCGAGGTCTGTCCGCTTGACCATTTGGTGCCATCAACAACGAGCACCTTCTTGTTGTTTTCTGCCGTGCCGATAGACCATTTTCCTACCGCAGCAGCAAACGTGGACGGCTCTGCTCCAACTTTCTCTTGTGACAAATCGATCGTCACAGAATCGGCAGCGCTGAGATTCGCGACCGGCAAGATCATCAATCCGGCTGCCAAAAATAGGAACGTCTTGGTAGACTTATTCATTATAGGTTCTTGGGGGGTGCGTTTTCGAGATGAGGACGGAACAAAGGGTTTGCTCGAGCGCGATAGGCGGCCGCTTAGAAACCAGCAGCCGAGAATGCCCGCCGGCAGGACGCCATAAAACCACCAAGCCGCTGGAGTCGAATCGGCAACCAGCGGGTGACCAATAAAGGCGGGCGTCTCAATTGGCGTAACGGTTACTCCCGCGAGTTTGTGTAGAATCGGAAGAATCTCGCGAAAACTGTTTGATCGACTCTCTTCTCGACGGCCCTGATACTCGTACGTAATAAGGCCGTACCGATCGTCTTCTTGAGCGCCGAATGGGCCTACATTCGGCACTGCTCCGTAACGGATGTAGACACTCGGAACTATCCGCCGAAGTTTAGCCAATACGTTGCTTTCCATTTCGCGTAACCGGCTGTCGTCCGGCGAAAGATAGATAGTGATGTTCAACGGCTCTTTCATCTGGCGAAGCGCCATTTCATCGGCTGGATTGAAAGAGTTCCGGCGGTCTACGGTTACGTCAGCGTAGAACCGTACGTGACCTGCAGCTGCAAAAATGATCGTGCTGGCCACGAGGATGATTGCGCTGCTGAATAGTTTCCTTCGATTGGTGACGCCGCTTGGAAGCCACGCAACTGCTAGCGCCGTGAAACACAATGCTAACACACCAGTCTGGACGATCTGAGTAAGGCTAAACCAGCCGTGCTCACATTCGCGTAGCACGGCGGTTGGCGAGAGTGAAGCAAGATACGCTAGAGGTCCGCCTTGAGAGCCGACGGCAAAATCCAGAACCCAGAATCCCAGTGTGAATGCTAGTGTGACAATCGCACCGGAGGAGACTGAATCAGTCACTGTGGCAGCAAAGAGGGCAACTGAGGCGATCGCGACCGCATACAGTGCGTGACCGAGAAGAAGATTTGCCAGCTCAGTTATGCTTACGAATCCACCCAAGCACTTCCAGAGAACGATGGCAGAGATGACAGGGATCGAAGATAAAGCCCAGACGAAGCAAATGGCGCCTAGCTTGAGAAGGACGAATGCGGTTTCGCTGATCGGCAGCTGCACCCCTAGCTTTAGCGCGCCGGTTTGTTTCTCATGACCGAGAGCCCGAATCGCAACAAACGGAAAGAGCAACGTTGTTGCCAAATAAAATGCGCCCAGCGTCGGCACTAACACCCCATCAAGCGTCGTCATCCCGCCCGCTAGTTCTGAACGCTCGATCGCCGTGTGACTAGCAGCCGAAAACAGATCAATTGCCTGAACCAAGCTGTAACCCAACAAAGGACAAAGGAACAACAAAAGGATCCAGAAAGCTCGGTTGCCAACGAGCTTGCGCACCTCATACCAAAAAATAGTGGAGGCGCGTCTAAGGTGACATCTGCTGTGAGTTGAGCGCAAGAAACAACTCCTCCAAGCTTGCCCCCGGAAAGCCGCTTACCTCCCGAAGTTCGTTCAAGGAACCGAAACCGAGAACGCAACCATTGCTTAGCAGCAGAAGCCGGTCACAAAATCGCTCCGCATCACGCAATTGATGAATGGACACGACCAATGTACGACCACGTTGCGCCGTCGAGCGCAGGAGATTCATCACGTCCAAGGTTTGCAGCAAGTCGAGTCCGTCGAATGGTTCATCAAAGATTAGCAGCGGCCTGGCGCAAATTAACGCGGTCGCTAGCAGGAGACGTTTGCGATATCCTTTCGAGAGCGCAAAAGCAGGCTTCGCTAACACTTTTTCCAGCGATAACTGCGAAAGGATTTCCTGCACCTTTGCAGCTTTAACCGCAAAGACATCCCCATAGAACTTCAGAATCGTGCGCACGGACTGTTCCCCGTCAGGCAAAATCCCATCCGGTAAGTAAAACAAGTATTTTTTCCGCTGGCTCCGGAGCACTGCTCGTTTTTGCCAAGCAATCGTGCCGGAGTCCGGATGAAGAAGACCCGCTATGCATTCTAGCAATGTCGTTTTCCCAGAGCCGTTTGGCCCTATGACACCGACGATCTCTTTTTCTCGAACCGAGAACGAGATGCTGGTTAGGGCAGCCGAGTCACCGAAGCGCTTGCTCAGGTTTTTAATTTCGAGCAAAGGAAAACTTAGTGTCTCGACGGACGCGGCCATTATCAAGCGCACAGTTTGTTCAAGGGGGAATGTCGGGTCTCTCTCATCCGGCCGAGCCTGTTTTTCAGTTGTTGGCAGCCAACGGCTGAGTATTGATAGCGGCCTTGACCGCTTGAGCTAAAGCTAACGCTTTTCCCCCCCATAGTAGTGAAGAAAGATCATCCGCGGGTTCTCGCTAGTCATGTGTTGGTGGATCGCAACGATATTAATCCCGTTGCCGCGTAGCGTTTTGAGAACCGTCTGAAGCTCGTTTTCAAGCATAACAAAGTCTCCGACAACGAGCGCGTCGTCCGATGTACCAGCGAAGGCCGCCCATGTGTTAACGCCCATGGTATTTCCCACAGTGCAGCCGCACGCCATTTTTGTCTCACGCCCGATCGTAACCTTATACATACCATCCTTCGCATCGCCCTTTGAGCAAAAACTTGGCTAATGGCTTCGCCCTCAATCGAACTCTTCTCTGGTAATTGACCCAAACTGAAAGATTTTGCCGGCTGAGCATTGGCCGTGCGGATTTCCTTCACTTTATCAAAGAGTGCCCGCACACCTTCGGCCAGCCTATCCACAGTGCCTTCACCGCCGATGTGCATGAAGTAAATCTTCGGTTCGTCGAAAAAGAAGTGATTATGCAGTGTGGTTACTTCCAGACCCTTGCCCAGGGGCACGCTCATGACCGGGTTCACTTCATCCTCGAAGAGAACCATGTCGCCCATCACCCTAATCTTCGATCCTGGGGTGAAGGCCGCCCATGAGGTAAACCCCATAAAGGGGGCAAGCCGGGCCTGATCAACAAGTAATGGCAACATCAATCCTGGGTTTGGTGACCTTAAAGCTATTCTCCTTTTCGTTCAGGACTCCTCTAAGACCAGTAATGGATTCGATCTTTGCTGTGTCCAGGTCGGTTTCGACGGCGAGACCGATCGAAGCGGGCAAAAAGAGCAGGCCAGTACAGAGGCTGACGGTAGCGAATATCATCGCAAACGGAAAAGATTGACACTTCATGGAGGTTCTCCTAGTAAAGGTGGTCAGGTTACACGTGTTACATTGAGAAATATCCGTGTCAAGCTAAGCACCCCGGTTTCTTGTCTGTCTCAGCTGCTTCGCTAGCATCTGACGGGCCAGCATAAGGCTTGAAGCACGGGAACGTTCCTGAAGATTTCCTGAAGAATTGTTCAGAATTCGAGACTCTCCGGCAGGCGAGAGAACCATTTTCCTGGGGACAATGGCAAATAGTAGGTCTAAGGGGTTTGGACCAGCTTGAGCGCCTGTTTTTCCTGGGCGGATGCCTTCCGCTCGCCTCCCCTTAGGACACCATCCGCCACAAGGTAAGTTGCGAGCCAATGCCCCGTCCAGCGCCGCGCGGTCGGCACCCGTTTGTCCCCCTGAAACAATCTTCGGAATAAATAAACCGCCTCCAAAACAAACCCTCTAAAAGCCGATTAGAGCGCGTTTGAGAAGGTACCCGCTATCCTAACACCCGGTAAGAACCCCATTTTATAAGGCAAACGCCTACCAGCGGGCAGCCGATCTTTCTGGCGTGCCTCCGAGCGGAACGAGGTCCATTCTTAACCCCCTACTTAAACATGAGAATGTATTTTATCGTGTGAAGCCCTTTAGGGGTGCGCGCACCCCTTTACGTACCTTTGTTGGGCTAACCCGAACACACGGATTGGGCGACGCTCGGCGCCTCGCGCCTCCGACCGCAGTCGCCGGCGCGGCAATGCAGTGGGCACGCCCCGCCCGAAAGCTGGGCTCCGCAGTACCGGTATGGCACTGAAGACGCTTCCTGCCACCCGGGCGCGGGCCGCCCGCTAAAAATGGATTGAGCTAAGCCGGTTGCTTATTGGGTCCTATCGCAGCTTGCCTTGTGTAGCCCCGTGTTCATTTGACCAAATTTGACCGCTAGAATGTAGACTCGGGTGAATGTCGAAGTTCCAGAGCCACAGACATAAACGAAGGTTACTTCTATTTCTCCACCAATTCCAAACGCCGCGTCCGCCGAAACTCGCGAACCTTTTCGATGTTCTCTGACGACCAGTGACACATCCCCTTTAGGATATCGCGAAGCGAATGACCGAGCGGCGTTGCATCGTACTCCACCCTCGGCGGTACCGTTGGAAAAACCGTGCGCTTGACCAGGCCGTTGTCTTCCAGATCTCGCAGTTGCTCGACAAAGACCTTTTGAGTGATCGGCGGAATGCTCTTCCGCAACTCACCTGATCGACGTGGCCCCTGGATCAGTTCCCACAGAATGAAAACCTTCCAGCGCCCGGCCAGAATATCCATGAGCTCCTCGATCGGGCAGGCTTCGGTGCGGTTCCGGGGTGTCGTCATAAGGAACTAATCAGTGTTTAAGTAACGAAAAAGTGCCGTCTTGTCGACCCCCGGCAGCCAGCTAAAGTGTCGTCGCAGGC
>Ga0209647_1003716_pt1 | contig 11729 bp, 8 predicted proteins | sample GraSoi_2013_60cm_FD_185827 | JGI IMG/M metagenome (GOLD analysis project Ga0209647, IMG submission 185827) | Grasslands soil microbial communities from the Angelo Coastal Reserve, California, USA - Sample 9_17_2013_60cm (SPAdes) (version 2) | ecosystem: Environmental > Terrestrial > Soil >... | reverse complement strand
ATGTTCCGTCCTTCTGGCGCGCAAACAGCCAGTTAAACAGCGCCGTGCGGACGTTGCCAATGTGCAGCTGTCCCGTGGGCGAGGGGGCAAATCGGACGCGCACCTTGTTGTTTCCGGCCATACTATTGATGGTAACAAATCCACCTTTAGCAACGCCTGCTGCTCACCTTTCATCTGACTTCAGGTAAGCACCGGATTCGAATGCCAGCCACTGCCGTAGGGCCTCTCATTTTCTTTCTCGCGATCCTCCTCACCTCGGCGCACCTCCTGGGCTATCTGTTCACCCGCCTGCGCCAGCCGCGCGTGATTGGCGAAATCCTGGCCGGTATCCTGCTCGGACCCTTTGTGCTCGGAAGGCTGCCTCTTTATACCAACGCCCTGCAGCTGAATATCGCCGCCGACTCCAAGCAGGCCGCGCTCGATCTGCTCTATCAGTTGGGGCTGCTGTTGCTTATGTTCCTTTCTGGCGCGGAGACCAAAGCGCTCTTCCAGAAACATGAGCGCCGGCAGATTGCCTGGCTCGCCTCCGTGGGAACCGTGCTGCCTTTCTTCATCATGCTCGGCCTGGCTTCATTCATTCCGCTGGGCTGGTTCATGGGTGACAAGCAGAACCGCACGTCTCTGGTGCTGGTCATGGGCATCGCCGTCGCAGTCACTTCTATTCCCGTCATCTCGCGGATCTTTTTCGATCTCAAAATCCTGCACACGCGTTTTGCGCGGCTGGTGCTGGGTGTGGCCGTGCTTGAAGATATCGGACTATGGGCGGTGCTGGCCGTAGCCACCGCGCTGGCCAGTTCCGGCAGCTCGCCGAAGCAGGCGATCGCCGTTCACATCGGTCTCACACTTTTATATTTCGCTCTTGGTCTTACGCTGGCGCCGCGTGCCGTCAAGCGGATCTCCAAATCCCGCTTCAACATGCTGGCCAACAACTCACAGGTCACGTTCACTCTGCTGATCGTCTTTTCTTACGTTGCCGTGGCCGGATTGCTGAATGTGAATCTTGTCTTCGCGGCTTTTCTGGCGGGCTTTGCCGTTTCACGCAAGCGTCTCGGCGACGCTCTGGAAAATATTTCGCGCTTCTCCTTCGCGCTCTTCATCCCCGTGTACTTCGCCCTGGTCGGGTATCGTCTGATCTTCGGCAAATCATTTTCCGTGACCATGCTCCTGGCCTTTCTTGCCGGCGCATGCATGTTGAAATTGATTTCCGTCGCGCTGGGAGCGCGGCTTGCCGGTTTCCGCGGGCTTGATGTGGTGAACCTCGCCGTCGCCACCAACGCCCGCGGTGGCCCCGGTATTGTGCTGGCCAGCGTGGCTTATGAAGCAGGCATCATCAGTGCCGCTTTCTATACGACGTTGGTTCTTGTCGCCGTGCTCACCTCACAGGCCGCCGGCGCGTGGCTGGAATTTGTCTTGCGCCGGGGATGGCCGTTGCTTTCGACCGAACCTCCCACAGCCGCCGCGATCGCTGATAAGGAAAAACTGCCGGAGCAGTTGGTGGCGTGAGAGAAGCACTCAGCATTCAGCACTCTGCATTCAGCCAAAACTTCTGACCGCAATGGACGCGAAGGACGCAAAGACTAAGGAACTAAGTCGATCTCTGCTGACTTCGCAAAAGAATTGCCTCGTCTCGCGATCAAAAACCCTTTCTCTTCTTTGCGCTTTTGGCGACCTTTGCGGTGACAATTTCAGTTTCAGGGCTGAATGCTGAGTGCTGACTGCTGAGTGCTTTCCCGCAGATGCGTCTGGCTTATCCGGTCATGCCAGCCCAGCCGGTCTTCATCGATCAGCGCCCAGGCATAGCCCAGGCCGGCGCAAAAGCCGGAGAGTGCGCTGGCCACCGCTCGGCATCGGCGCGCGAATAGAGATGCCGGCTTGCCTTCAAACGTGCAGAGTTCCAGGTGCGCCATGCGCATTCCGGGCGTGCTGCGGCCATAGGTCAGAAACAGGTATTGGAACACCAGCCAGAATGTTCCTCCGGCCACCACCGCACAGACCATTGTCAGCTTTGATTGCGGCGTCTCCTCCGCCAGTTGCAGAAATGTCAAGGCAAAGACTCCGCTGGCAATGAAGACAATCGCCACATCCACCAACCCGGCAAGGGCTCGCTGGCTCAACGGAGCAGGGTGCGGGATGAGATCAAGCTCATCGTCCAGCCGGCTGGTATCGGGCTCCAGATGTATGTCGGCGAAGCTCGGTAGCAACTCCATCTGCTGCGCTTGTTCGATTGCAGGAACGGGCGCATCCTGTGCCTCAACAATTCTCGGCGCCTCAGGCACGGGCTCGGCCAGTTCATCGAGCATTACTTCCTGCACCGCAGGCAGCGGCGCTGGTGTGGAACGTGGGAAACGTATGATCTTGCGCGGCTCCTGCTTGACTATGATCTCGGCAAACCGTTCCGGCGGTGGCGGCATGGCAGCGGTTCGCGGCCCAGCGGCAAAGGAATAAGGCTCGTCGGCGGTAAAGTCCAGCTCCATCGCGTTGGGGTCGGCAGGCCTCCGCCGGCGCGCACGATGCTGTTGCACCCGTGTGACCACTTCTTGCCGCCACGCTAGCTCTGTTGCTGTGCCCGTAGCCGCTGCTGAGCTGCGCGGAGCAACTTCCGGCTCGCTGCCGGCAACCACCTGGCGATCGACGAGTGCGGAGGAATTCCTCCCGGGCTCCCATTCGCGCGCCGCTTTTGCGCTTGAATGGGCAGAGCCGTGGCCGCAAGGATGCGGCTTACCGCAAACGGGGCAAGTCATGAACGATTCAGAGTTTCGCCAGAAGCGGGAGGCAGCCGGGCCGGAGCAGGCTTTGCTTTTCGAAAACTGGCCGTGTTAACTTGCCCAGTCTGGTCTTTCTACGGCATGCGTTCCCAACACAAGTTTGTTATCACAGCGGCATTGGTTTGTCATCTGTTTCTCGCCCCGCGGCTAGTGACAAGCCAGGCGCGCCCGGAGCAGCCTGCGGAAAATCCAGCGCCTGCTGCGGAGCAATCCGCACAGCCATCGCCCACGCCCGCAGAACAGACCAAGCAAAACGCGCCTACGACTGGGGAACAAACCGGTGGATGCCACTCCGTCATCACCGCCCCTCCTACGCGCCAGCCGCAGAACGGCACCGCGCCGGGCGAGAAGGGCGCGAACTCCGGCGCACAGGGCACACGAAAGCCTTTGCCCATCAGTGAAGAGCGTCCGGTCATCATTGATGCTCGCGAGTGCGAGAAAGCCGGCAACATTTATACGCTGCGCGGCAATGTTGAAATCAAATTCGAAGACTATGACTTCCACGCGGACAGCGCCACCTACGACGCTTCCACGGCTGACGTCACTGCCAAGGGCAACGTCTCTCTCGATGGCGGCCGCCGTGATATGCACGTCACCGCCAGTGAAGCCGTGTATAACACTCGCTCGCACACCGGCAAGTTTTATAACGTGCATGGATCCACCGGCGCCCGCTTCAAGGGCAGGACTGTCACGCTCACGTCCTCCAGCCCCATCTCTTTCACCGGCAAAATGGTAGAGCAGACTGGACCGGATGAATACGTGCTCCATCACGGCTCGGTGACCTCTTGCGAACTTCCTCATCCCAAATGGACCTTCAACGCCGAAAAAATTATTCTGCGGGTAGGGAACTCGGCCCACATTTACCACACCACATTCCGGCTGAAGGGCGTGCCGGTGTTCTACCTGCCCTATGCGTCGCCGCCGGTGGAGCGGCTGGGACGCAAGAGCGGTTTTCTCATCCCCAACTTCGGCACCTCCAACACCAAGGGGACCATAGTTGGCGACGCTTTTTACTGGGCCATCAATCGCAGCATGGACGCCACCATCGGCGGTGAATATCTTTCCAAGCGGGGCTGGGCGCTGACGGAAAATTTCCGCTCCCGTCCCAGCGAGCACTCATTCCTCAACTTCAATTATTTTGGCGTGATGGACCGCGGCATCAGCACTTCCAGCATCAATGCCGCCGGCCAGACCGTGACCCAGACCACAAGGCAGGGCGGTGAAGACGTAAAGCTGAACGCGGAAACCATCTTCGCGCATGACATTCGCGGTGTTGCGTCCATTGACTATCTCAGCTCCTTCATCTTCCGCCTCGCCTTCACTGAAAATTTTTCACAGGCTGTCGATTCTGAAGTCAAGTCTGCTGCATTTTTGTCCAAGAGCATCCAGGGATTTTCTTTCAACACGTTTCTCACCCGCTATCAGAATTTCCAGAGCAAGAACAATGATGACGTAATCACCATTCTGCATACGCCGGGGTTTGAACTTTCCGGCGTGGACCGCCCGATCTTCGGATCGCCCATCTATTGGTCCTATGATGTTGCGGCCGAAGGCGTGCGGCGCAGCCAGCCTGGTTTCGTCACACCCGGCGTGGTCGGCCGGTTTGATGTGGATCCCAACGTCAGCCTGCCCATCTTCTACCGCGGCTGGATGTTTCGTCCCGAAGTGCAGCTCCGCAACACCATTTATTCCGAGCAGCAGTTAAACGTTCAGCCTGTGGCCACTATCCTGCATGACCTGTTCAATCGTCGTGTCATCGCCTCCAGCATTGAGTTGCGCCCGCCTGCGCTGAGCAAGATCTTCAACGGCAGAGTGGCCGGCCGCAAGCTCAAACACACGATTGAACCGCGCGTGGTTTTCCGCTACACCAACGGCGTGGAGAATTTTGCCCGGATCATTCGCTTTGATTTCCGGGACATTGTGAGCAATACCCACGAAGTGGAATACGGGCTGCTTCAGCGCCTGTATCTCAAGCGCGAGCATGCAGGATGCAATGACGAACCTGACGGCAGCCCTTCCGCGGCGGGGTCGCAGGCCGCCTCCATTGCAACGCCATGCGTTCCCTCAGGCGCGGACGAGTTCGTTACCTGGGAAGTCAAGATGAAGTATTTTGCCGACCCCAATTTTGGCGGCGCAATTGTGAACGGCACGCGCAATGTGCTTACTACCTCCGCCGACTTCACCGGGATAGCCTTCATCACCGATCCGCGGCGCTTTTCCCCTGTCGTCTCGCGCCTGCGCCTGCGCACCAGCAACAATAGCGACATGGAATGGCAGCTTGACTATGACACCAAGAAGGGCCGCATCAACTCCAGCGCCCTCTACACCGGATTCCATTTCGGTGACTTTTTCGTCGGCGCCAGCCACGCCTACCTTCAGGTGCCGGGTGAAGTGGTCACGGATCCCGTCACCGGCCAGCCGCTGCCAGTGTGCACGCCGCACGTCTTCAATCAGCCGGCCTGCGTGCCTCCGTTGTTTGACCAGATACGCGCGCAATTGGGCTACGGCAGCCCCACCAAGAGAGGCTGGAGCGCTGCCGCCAATATCGGCTTTGATCGCGAGTTCAACCTGCTGCAATACTCCGCCGCCCAGACGGCTTATAACTGGGACTGCTGCGGCCTCAGCTTCGAATACCGGCGCTTCTCGCTCGGTTCCGTCCGAAATGAAAACCAGTACCGCTTTGCCTTCACCCTGGCGAACATTGGATCGTTCGGCAACCTCAAGCGCCAGGAGCGGCTGTTCTGACCCTCACCCGCTGCGAAGGAAAACCTTTGGAACACAGAGGAACATAGGAGATCTTTTGAGTGAGACCTAAAGACCTATCACGCGATCAACTCAGAATATTCCTTTATTCCTCTGTTCCCTCTGTTCCTCTGTGTTTCAAGGTTTTGGGTTTTTCCCCGTCGCGTCCGCTAGAATTGTCATATGGATTTGTCCCTCAAGCAGCGGGAGATGGAAAACGCTCTGCGGTCCCTCGGCCGCACGCTGGTCGCCTACTCAGGCGGCGTCGATTCGGCTTACCTGGCCTGGGTCGCTCACCAGGTGCTGCGGCAGGACATGCTGGCGGTCATCGCCGATTCACCCAGTCTGGCGCGCACCCAACTCCAGGACGCGCTGGCCTTTGCTGGGGAGCATGGAATTCCTGTTGAGGTCATACAGACCGCGGAGATGGAACGCCCCGAATACGTGCGCAATGACCAGCAGCGCTGCTTCCATTGCAAAGACGAGTTGTTTCAGGTGATGGAGGAGTTCGCCGGCCAACACAACTTTCAGTCTATTGCTTACGGCGTGAATGTGGACGACCAAAGCGATTTTCGCCCGGGGCAGGCGGCCGCGCGCAAGCATCACGTGGCTGCGCCGCTGCTCGATGCAGGCTTGACCAAGGCAGAAATCCGCGATCTTGCTCGGCACGCCGGCCTGCGCGTCTGGGAGAAGCCGGCCTCGGCTTGCCTCTCATCGCGCATTGAGTACGGCAGGCCGGTCACGCTCCAGGCGCTCTCCGCCGTGGAGCAGGGTGAAGAAGCGCTTCGCGCGCTCGGCTTCCGCCAGTGCCGGGTCCGCCATCACGGCGAGATCGCCCGCATTGAGATTGCTAAAGACGAACTGGCGCGCGCCCTCACCACGGAAATGTTTTCTGAATTTACCCGTATCTTCAAATCTCTGGGATTCACCTTTGTCACCATCGATACCGAGGGGTTCCGCTCCGGCTCAATGAACGCCGTTAAAATGCCGGCGCCTCTGATTAAGCTCATCTCCTGAGCATACGGCCGCGCCTTCATGAGATAATCTGTGAAGGTCTCGTACGACGAGGTGATCGATTTTGGCTAGATTTAGCGGCATTTTCTTCAGTATTCTCCTGTTCCTGTCCCTGACGGCCCACTTTGGCTCCGGCCAAAGCACAGCGGCACCCGCAAAAAAGAAAGCCGGCGCTGCTCCCGCAACTGGCAAGGCTGCCGCTGCTAAAAAGGGTGAGTCTGCTCCGGCAGACAAAAAGGAGACCGCAGCCAAACCGGCGCCCAAGCCCGAGCCACTGACGCCGGAGATCTCACACCGGATACAGATCGAGATTCGCTCGCGCTACAATGTGCCCCCGCAAATAAACATTTCCATTGCCGATCCCAAGCCAGGGAGTACGCCCGGTTATGACGACCTGGTTGTGACCTTCACCGGTGGAACTCACACGACCAATCATGAATTTCTGATATCGGCTGACCGTAAAACCCTGGCCCACATAGAGAAGATCGACATTTCCCAGGACTTGATGTCGAAAATTGACGTCAAGGGCCGTCCGGTTAAGGGCAATCCCAGCGCCAAGGTCACCATCGTCAATTTCGATGATTTTCAGTGCCCTTTCTGCTCCCGCATGCACGCCACACTCTTTGACAGCGTGTTCAAAGACTATGCCGACAAGGTCCGGGTGATTTACAAGGATTACCCTCTTCTGGAAATCCACCCCTGGGCCATGCGCGCGGCCGTGGATGGGAATTGCCTGGGCGAGCAAAACGGCCCGGCTTACTGGGACTTTGCCGACTACGTCCACGCCAATCAAAAAGCGATTGCCGGCAAATCGCGCTCGGAAGCTTTCACCAACCTGGACGCAGCAGCCAAGGAGCAGGCGCAAAAACATCAGCTGGATCAGGAGAAGCTGCAGGCTTGTGTCCAGAAACAGGATGAGACTGCGGTGCGCGCTTCCATGGCGGAAGGCGATAAGCTCGGCGTTGACTCCACCCCAACTCTCTTCGTCAACGGGGAACGGTTTACCGGCGCGGTTCCGGAGCAGGAGCTGCGTGCGGCCCTGAACCGGGCTTTGACGGATAGCGGGCAGCAAGCCCCCGCCAACGCAAAAAAGTAGCCATGCGGCTTAAAGTCGGGTATCGTACCGTATCTGAATTGGCTTTGGAGGCGATGCTTGGTCCAGGCGCTTAAATATTGGCGCAGTGTGTCTTTTCTCGTTCTGGCTTCAGCTTTGGCGCTGGCGCTGGCCGGTTGTCCTGGCCGTGGCGGTGACAAGGACGTCATGGCCAGAGTGAACTCATACAAGGTCCTTCGCTCCGAGGTGGACAAAACCTACAACAGCCAGGTGGCAGGATCTCCACAGAAGCCGACCACTACCGAAGAAGAAGCGCTTCGGCTCAACGTGCTCAATCAGATCATCTACCGTCAACTTCTGCTGCAAAAAGCCGAAAAGCTCGGCGTGGTGGCCACAGACGACGAAGTGGAAACCAAATTCAACCAGGACAAAGCTCCCTACAGCCAGGAGCAATTCCAAAAGCAACTCAAGGACAGCGGCTTATCAGAGGACGACTACAAGCTGGACATTCGCCGCAATTTGACGGTGGAAAAACTGCTGAACAAAGAAATTGCGTCCAAAGTCACCATTTCCGATGCCGATATTCAGGCCTATTACAATCAGAACAAGGTCGAATTCAACCTGATTGAACCGCGCTATCGACTGGCCACCATTTATGTGAGCAACCAGCCCTCCGCCGAACCCGGCCGTCCTACCGACAAAGCCCAGCTTGAGTCCTTGGCCCGCAAGAAAATCCAGATGATTCATAACCGTCTGGACAGCGGAGAAGATTTCGCCGAATTAGCGCAAAAATACTCTGAGGACCCGGATACGGGCCGCTCTGGAGGCGCCGTTCCGCCCGTGCCTGAATCCCAGATCAAGAACCTGGATCCCATCACCCGGGACACCGTCCAGAAACTTAAGCCGGGACAGTACACAGATGTCATTCCGGCAATCAACCCCCAGAGCCATCAGCAGGGCGGTTATCAGATCATCAAGCTCAATGGCAAAGACATTGCCGGGCAGCGGGATTTTAACGATCCCCAGGTGCAGCAGTTTATCCGCAACAAGTTGCGCAGCCAGCGTGAGCAGATCCTGCGCGCCGCCTATGATGAAGTTTTGCGCGACAACGCGGAAATTCACAATTACTACGCCGAACAGATCCTGAAAAATACCGGCACCAAATAGCTGTCGCTCCGCTCCAAACCGCTGAGGAGCATGTTTGCCCGTGAGAGCGCTGGTGCGCCTGAGGCACGGGGCTCGGCGCGCAAGTCGGCCTCGCCCTCCGAGGGAAATTTGCCCAGGTTTATTCGACTTCGGCCAGCGATTGGCCCGCCTCCACTGCCGCGCCTTCAGTCACAGTGATTTTTTTCACCACGCCTTTTTTGGGGGCCTTCAACTCGTTCTGCATTTTCATGGCTTCAATCACAATCACGCTCTGGCCCGCTTCCACCGGACTTCCCACGGGTACCAGCAAGCGGACTACTTTTCCTGGCATTGGGGCGGTAATTCTTTTTACGCCCTGTTCGGCTGCTCCGGTCCTGCGCCGCGAACGGAAGGACCGCGGATCGCGGACCGCCGCGCTGAAGCGCTCATGCCCAATCACAATGCTGGTCTCGTTTCCCGTACCCTCCTGTTTGATCTCGTAGGATTTGCCGTCCAGCAACAGTGAGAGCACGCCATCCTGGGCTGCGGTCACGTCCAGCGGCAGGTCGCGGCCATCCAGTGCGCACTTCCAGCCGGTAGCAACCCGCTGCAGTTCCACGCGATAAGTCTTCTCCGCGATGGTCACTTCATAGATCATTCGCCGCCGACCCCTTCGCTGCGGGCCGTTCGCTTCCAGTTGGAGAGTTCCGCATCTTTCGTGGGTTCCGGCCGGGCTCCGTTATTGCCATTTTTTTTGGGCGCGGTAGCAGCAAACAGAGCAGCCGAAACGGCGGCGATTTCTGAAAGCCCGTTGCCTGAGGCGCCCACTTCTGGTTTTGCCGCCAGCAACCGGTCGAGAAAGCCGGTATCGATCCGCGCCGCGGCGAAGTCAGGATGCTCTAGGATTCTCCGGAACAGCGGCAGATTGCTCTTAATACCGCCGACAAAATATTCGTCCAACGCGCGCTTCATCCGCGCGATCGCCGATGGCCGGTCGGCGGCGTGTACGATCAGCTTGGATAGCATCGGATCATAGTCCAGCGGCACCGTCCAGCCCTCATAGACCCCGCTGTCCTCGCGCACGCCCGGCCCTGACGGCCGCAATAGTTTGGTGATCTTTCCCGGTGACGGAAAGAAATTGTTCTCTGGATCCTCCGCGTAAATCCGGCACTCAATGGCATGGCCGCGTAGCGTCAGCTCTTCCTGCTTGAACGGCAGCTTCTCTCCTGCGGCAATTCGCAACTGCAACTGCACAAGATCGAGCCCCGTTACCATTTCCGTCACCGGATGCTCCACCTGAAGCCGGGTGTTCATCTCCAGAAAATAGAAATTGCGCGCCGAATCCACCAGGAACTCAACCGTGCCTGCGTTGGTGTAGCCGGCCGATTTCGCGGCCTGGACCGCCACCGCTCCCATCCGCTGCCGCATGTCCTCATCCACAATGGCCGAGGGCGCTTCTTCTATCACCTTCTGGTGCCGCCGCTGCACCGAGCACTCGCGTTCGCCCAGGTAGACCACGTTGCCGTGTTCGTCGCCAAACACCTGTATCTCGATGTGGCGCGGATTCTCAATGAATTTTTCCAGGTAGATCTCGCCGTCATTGAAGGCGCGCAGGGCTTCGCTCTGCGCCGTCTCAAACGCCGCTTTCAGCTCGCCGGCGGCACGGACCAGGCGCATGCCTTTGCCACCTCCGCCCGCCGCGGCCTTGACCATGACGGGAAACCCTATCTTGTCCGCCATCGCTTCGGCCTCGGCCAGAGTGAGCCCGCGCGCCGAACCCGGGACCATGGGCACGCCGGCGGCCTGCATGGCCGCGCGCGCACGTGTCTTCGATCCCATCAGCTCCATGGCGGCGGCCGGTGGCCCAATGAACTTGATTCCCGCCTCGGCGCACGCGCGGGCAAATTGCGCGTTCTCGGAAAGAAAACCATAGCCGGGATGAATGGCTTCAGCTCCGCTGCGCCTGGCCACATCGAGGATCTTGGCAGCGTTCAGATAAGACTCCCGGGCAGCAGCCGGCCCGATCGGATAGGCTTCATCGGCCTTGCTTACGTGCAGGGCGGCGCGGTCAACTTCAGAAAAAACCGCCACCGAAGCAACACTCATCTCACGGCAGGCGCGAATGACGCGCACCGCGATTTCACCGCGATTGGCTATAAGGACCTTGGAGAACATAGTAGAAACCTTGATTGTAACAACAAAGTTGCGGACAGCCGGTTGCCCACGTGGCCGAAGCAACCCATGGAGCAAGCGCGATTGCGCTCACAGAAAGCTGCCGGTAAAAACAAAAGCCCCTCGCCGAAGGAGGGGCTTTATTCAATGAGAGTTATTTACTTCGATTTTGGCTGTTCCAGCACAATACCGCCGCTGGTTTTTTTGGCGGCTGCGTCGGCCTTCTTTTTGCGTGCGGCCATGGCCTTGTCGCTCCAGTCGTTGGCCGTCTTCACGTATTCGGCGCGCGCCTGGGCATCTTCGCAGGTCATATCGGCGGCTTTACGGCGATAAAGCAGGTTCATATACGCCATGGCGTCGTCATAATCCTGGCGCTTGTCGATGGCCGTCTGCAGCATTTTCATGCCTTCATCCACAATCTGCCCGTCTGAGTTCTTCATCTGGTCGCAGATCTTCTGGCTGCCTTTGCCTTTCAACTCGTCCTCAACCCGCAAGCCTTCTTTCGACTTCACGTCCGCTGCGTCCTTATAAGTTTGCGACCAGTCAATCACGCCAACCGAATAATATGTTTCAGGATCGTTGGGGTCGGCCTCAAGGGCTTTCTTGTAATATTCCCGGGCTTCGTTGAACTTCTTCTGCTGCATGTAGAGGAAGGCGATGCCCTTCAGGCTGGTCACGTTCTTGGGATCCGATTGCAGGACGTTCTTGTATTCTTCAATTGCCTGCGCCGCGTTCCGCAGGTTCTCCGGGGTATCCACACCGGGGACGTATTGCTGGGCATAGGCGGTGGCCAGGTACATCTTGGCGACTTTCAGGTCATTGTCCAGGCTGACGGCGTTTTTGAAGTGCTCGATCGC
>Ga0209647_1003715_pt1 | contig 11729 bp, 9 predicted proteins | sample GraSoi_2013_60cm_FD_185827 | JGI IMG/M metagenome (GOLD analysis project Ga0209647, IMG submission 185827) | Grasslands soil microbial communities from the Angelo Coastal Reserve, California, USA - Sample 9_17_2013_60cm (SPAdes) (version 2) | ecosystem: Environmental > Terrestrial > Soil >... | reverse complement strand
CGGGAAAACTCCAAACACCGCCGAACCGCTACCAGCCAGCAAGGCTTCTGTAGCTCCTTGGTGGAGCAAATCCCGCCTGATCTTGCCAAGACGGGGATGGCGCTGGAAGACAGCCCCCTCGAAATCATTCGAAAGAAACGCTTCCTGCGCGCTCCAACATAGAGCACAGAACTTAAATAGTTTATGGTTCGCGGCGGATTTTGTCAACGAAGCCAATTCCGGGGCATGCAGCCAGCGGTAAGCGTCAGGAGTGGGGACGTGGATGTCGTTAGGCGAGACGATCAGCAGGGCCCGCCTCGGGGCATCCGGCAGCGGGTAGATTTCTTCGCCTTTGCTGATACCCAATGCCGTGCCGCCAAACAGAAAAAAGGGAACGTCCGCACCGAGCCCGGCGGCGATATCGAGAAGGCGCGCCGTTTCAAGCTTTTGACGCGTGAATTGCAGGTACCCAAGCAGCGCCGCTGCCGCATCGCTGGAACCGCCTCCCAATCCGCGACCAGCTGGAATCTTTTTTTGGAGCAAGATTTCGACGCCTGGGCGCAGGCGCGATTCACGGCGCAGAGCGTCCACAGCGCGGTAAACCAGATTCTTCTCGATCTCTTCCTTCGCGAGGGTTTCGTTGCCCTGAATCTGCAAAGAGATGCCAGGACGTCGCGAGGACCGGAACCCCAGAGTGTCATGCAGCGACACGGTTTGAAATATGGTGCGGAGTTCGTGGTAGCCGTCGGCGCGCTTTCCCAGCACTTCCAGACGCAAGTTGACCTTGGCGTACGCCGGAATTCGGATTGTTCGCATTTACGGACTCAGGGTTTGGCGTCGGCAGGAGGAGTTTTCTGCGCGACACGATGCTTGTTCTGGCTGAGCTTCTTCTCCACTTCCGCGACTTTATCTTCTTCGAGGTCCGCTGGCAAGGAGCGGTGCCATTCGTTAATCGATTTTTCCCATTCCGCGACAGCGAGATCCATACGGCCTTGCTTGGCCAGCACATCGCCCAAATGTTCGCGAATGGTGGGATCGTGGGATTCGCGTTCCACGGCTTTGCGGAGCGTCAGTTCAGCCTGCTCGAGCTTGTTCTGTTTGTAGTAGGCCCAGCCGAGGCTGTCCAAATAGGCGCCGTTGAAAGGCTCCTGGTCGAGCGCGCGCTGAATAAGATCGTGGGCTTCGTCGAGGCGGATCCCGCGGTCAGCCAGCATGTAGCCGTAGTAGTTGAGCACCATGGCATTTTTCGGATTGACGTCGATAACTTTCTTGAATTCTTCCTCGGCTTTTTCGTACTGCTTCTGCCGTTCGAAGATGGCGCCCAGGATCAGCCAGGCCAGTTCGTTGTCTGCGGGCTGAACGGCAAGGGATTCTGCCTTGCGCGCGGCGGTCTCAGCTTCCGTGAAGCGATGGCTGCGCTCGTAAATCTGCGCGTAACTCAAGAAAGTTTCGCGGTCGCCGGCTCCGCCCTTCAGGCCAACCTGCAGCAGCTTGATGGCTTCATCCGGCTGCCGCGCTTCGCCGAGCATCATGGCGAGGCTGCTGCGAATGGAAGAATCGTCAGGATATTTGGCAATCGCTTCCTTGCCGGCTTGCAGGGCTTTCGGCAGATCGCGAGCCTGGCGATACGTGTCCATGATCAGCAACCGCGAGCGGCGGTCTTCTTCATCGCCCAGGCGGCTGAGTTCCTGAAAGGTATAAATGGCGGCCTGATAGTTCTGCGTGTCCTTATAGAGCATGCCCAGTTGCTGGTACAGAATCGACAACGAACGGCGGCGCGACGGCAAAACTTTGGACTGCGCTTTTACTCCAGTGACTGCATCGGAAAGCACCCGAATGGCATCTTCGAAGCGGCCTTGCGATTCGTAAATCATCGCCTCGTTGTACATCACTTCCAGGCTGCCGGGCGCGTACTGCCGGGCCTTCACAAGGCTTTCTTCGGCTTTATCCAGCTGGTGGAGTTCGCGATAAATTTGCGCGATGCGGAGATAGGTATCCGCGTCGTCGGGCAGCAGGTCGGAAAGTTTCTGATAGGCGGCCAGCGCCTCGGTGTACTTCTCTTCGGAGAGCAAAGTCTGCGCCAGGCCGCGAAGGTGGCTGAGTTCCGAGGGGTCCAAGTCCACCGCTTTGCGATAGGCCACTTCCGCCTTGGAGAAATCGTGAGTCTGGGTGTAGGCGTCGCCAAGATGGTCATAAAGCGTGGGTGAGGGCGAGTGGTCGATCATGCCGTTCAACAGGGCGATCGCCTCCTCAGCCTTGTTCTGATCCAGCAGCAGCTGGGTAAGCTGCTCGACCCCGGAATCGTTTTCGGGGTCGTCCTTCAACAGATCGCGCAGGACTCCTTCGGCCTTTTCGGCTTCGTTGTGCAGGCGATAGAGCCGCGCAAGCCAGATGGTGACTTCCTGGTCCGAAGGATCAAGCCGGTGAACCGCGTTGTATTCCTGGATCGCTTTCACAATCGTTTCGGACTGGATGTTGTTCCCGTTGATGTCGCCCAGGCTGCGCAGATAGACCAGTGCGAGAAGCCGGTGGGTCGGGAGGTCGTCGGGATTGCGCTTCAAAACTTCGCTGGCTTCGGTCACCGCTTCGTGAACCCTCTGCGCTTTCCAATACATTTCGGCCAGGCGCTCCCCGATGACGGGCGAGGTCGGATCGACCGCATAAGCTTTTTTGTAGGAGTCGATCGCGCGCGATGCGTATTCCCCGGCGCCGGTCTGCTCGTACTGCTGCTCGTAAATGTGGCCCATCGTGAAGTTGTAGTAGGCGTCGGCGCGAACAGGGTCCTTGCGCGTCGTGGAAGGCTGCGCGAGGGCGGCGTTCTGGGCCAGCGCGGGTAGCGCCACCAGGCAGGCGCAAAAGAGAGGAAGTATCAGGCGATTTAGGGTCATATGGTTCGTTTTTTCAGTATCCCATGCGATGGAAACGCGGTCAAAAGCGAAACGGGAGGGCGTTTCGAAGAATTTGTGCCACAGAAGTAGGATGCGTGGGTCGGCGGAGAGGTTTCTGGGAAAAAGAGTTGACAATATTCTGTATTTCTGCAACTATCGAAATATGAAGAAGGCCGACCCACTTCTGGTTACCCGTTGCGCCGACCGGTTTTCCGCGATTGGCGCTGAACCCCGGCTGCAAATTGTGCGATTGCTGCTCTCCGCTCACCCGACAGGGATGGTGGCGGGAGAGATTCAGGAAGAGCTGGGCATCCCCGCGTCGACGCTCTCGCATCACTTGGAAAAATTGCGGCAGGTGGGATTGGTGGATGTGCGGCGGGCGGGGACTTTTCTTTGGTACACCGCGAATGCGGATGCGCTGCGAGAGGTCCTTGGATTTCTCTACGAGGAATGCTGCACGCGGAATCGCGCGGTGTCCGCGGAAGATTTTGTACAAATTTCGAAATAAGAACGGAGAAAGGGATCATGAGCGAATCCAATATCCAGGAAGCGGTGAAGGAGAAGTACGGAGCGGCGGCGAAGCAGGTAGCCGAGGGAAAGTCCGCTTGTTGCGGCGGCGGAGCGTCATTGAGCGGCTGCGACCCAATTACGCGGAATCTTTACGGCGAGGCCGAGAAAGGCAGCTTGCCGGCGGACGCGGTTGCGGCGTCGCTCGGCTGCGGGAATCCGACGGCGCTGGCGAAATTGCAGGCGGGCGAAGTAGTGCTGGATCTCGGCTCCGGCGGCGGAATCGACGTGCTTCTTTCCGCGAAGCGCGTTGGCCCGACTGGCAAGGCGTATGGCCTGGACATGACCGACGAGATGCTGGCGCTGGCGAGGGAAAATCAGCGCAAGGCCGGTGTGCAAAACGTGGAGTTTTTGAAAGGCACAATCGAAAACATTCCACTGCCGGACAACACGGTGGACGTGATTATCTCAAATTGTGTCATCAACCTTTCCGGCGACAAGGACCGCGTGCTGCGCGAGGCCTTTCGCGTGTTGAAACCGGGCGGGCGGTTGGCAGTTTCCGATGTTGTGCTGCGCGGCGAAGTGCCGGCGGAAATCCGCAAGAGCATGGAGCTTTGGGTTGGCTGCATCGCAGGCGCGTTGCAGGAAACCGAGTATGTACAAAAGCTGGATGCGGCCGGGTTCGACGCGATTGAAGTGGAGCCGACAAGGGTTTACCAGGTGGACGAAGCCCGGGAGTTTCTGGAAGCGGCGGGATTCGACGCGGAAAAGGTTGGCCCGCTGGTCAAAGACAAGTTCATGAGCGCATTCCTGCGCGCGAGCAAACCGGCAAAGCAGTCGTGCGAATGTCCACCGGGTTGCGTTGATCTTCCCTGCTGCAACTGAGGTCCTGGCTGTGAGCAAATCCTATAACGTTCTATTCCTGTGCACCGGAAATTCCGCGCGTTCGATTCTTGGGGAAGCCCTCTTAAATCACCGTGGCAGGGGGCGCTTTCAAGCGCATAGCGCGGGAAGTCATCCCGCCGGGCGGGTTAATCCATTCGCGTTGAAGCAACTTGAATCTGCGGGCCTGCCGGTCGAAGGTTTGCGAAGCAAGAGTTGGGATGAATTTGCAAAACCGGGCTCGCCGCAGATGCAGTTTGTGTTTACAGTTTGCGATTCCGCGGCAGCGGAGATTTGTCCGGTGTGGCCGGGACAGCCTGTGACCGCGCATTGGGGAATTCCGGATCCAGCGAGTGTTGTGGGATCACCCGAGCAGATCGCGCGCGCATTTCGGGACGCGTTTGTAACCATGGGCCGCCGGATCGATTTGTTCTTGAGCTTGCCGATGGAGAAGCTCGATATGTTGGCTGTCAAAAAAGAGGTCGACCGGATCGGCCTGCAATAAATTCTTTGTCCCTCGAGTCACGGGCAGAGCGGCACGGCGCACAACCGTTATTGCTTTTGTAGCGGCCGCCTTCTGAGGCGGGCGCCTTTCGCCCGAAACCAGACAAACGTAAAGGGCGCGTAGCAAGGATGAAGCGAGAAGCGTCAATCCGGAGATTGGCGTTCCCAGGCGTATCAGTGCAGGAAGTGCCGCATGTTGGTAAAAACCATCGCGAGTCCCAGGCGGTCGGCGGTGGCGATGACTTCGGAGTCTTTTACGGAGCCGCCTGGTTGAATCACGGCGGTGGCGCCGGCCTTGGCGGCTTCTTCAACGCCGTCGGAAAATGGAAAGAAAGCGTCGGACGCGACGGCAGTTCCCTTCAGGGAGTTTTGCGCTTTCATCACGGCAATTTTGACGGAATCGACGCGGCTCATCTGTCCCGCGCCGACGCCCACCGTTGCGCGATCCTTGGCGAAGACGATGGCGTTGGATTTCACGTGCTTGCAAACTTTCCAGGCAAAACTTAGATCGGCAAGTTCGGCGGCCGACGGTTCACGCTTTGTGACCACCTTCAATTCCTTATCCTTCAGGCTGCCAAGGTCGGGCTGCTGGATCAGCATGCCGCCCAGAATCCGCTTCATCTGCAATTCCTTGTCGTGATCCAGGCCGCCCTGCGGCAGGTGCAGCAGGCGCAGATTTTTCTTGGCCGCAAAAATTTCCTGCGCCCGATCGGCAAAGCCGGGCGCCACGATGCATTCAACGAACAGTTTGGCGACCTCTTCGGCGGTCAGCGCGTCGACGATGTGATTGAACGCCAAGACTCCACCGAATGCGGAGACCGGGTCGCTAGCCAGAGCTTTTGTGTAGGCATCGAGCAGAGTCGCCTGCTCGGCGGCTCCGCAGGGATTGTTGTGCTTGATGATTACAGCGGCGGGCCCTTCGAACTCGGCAACCAGACTACGGGCGGCTTCGAGGTCAACGTAGTTGTTGTAGGAGAGTTCCTTCCCCTGAAGCTGCTTTGCGGCGGCAAGCCCCGTGGCCCGATGCCCCGCGGGAATGTAGAGCGCGGCGGCCTGGTGCGGATTTTCTCCATAGCGCAATTCCTGTTTGCGCCGGAGCGTGATGTATACGCGTTCGGTCAGCGCGGCTTTCGGCTGAATTTCCAGTTTTTCGCCGTGCACAGCCAGCCGCTCCAGGTTCATGGTAATCACGCTGTCATACCGCGAAGTGGCGCCGAAGACTTTTCTCGCAAGGTCGAGTCGCGTGGCAAGCGAGGTGTCGCCCTTGGCCTCGAGTTCCGTGGCGATGCGGTCGTAGTCCGCCGGATCGGTAACCACTGTTACGCTTTCAAAATTCTTGGCCGCCGATCGCAGCATCGTGGGGCCGCCGATGTCGATGTTTTCGACGAGTTCATCGGGTGGAAGATATTCCTTCGCGGCAGTGGCCTCGAAGGGGTAAAGATTCACGACCACCAGGTCGATCGGCGTGATGCCATGCTCCTTCACCTGCGTCAGATCATCCGGATCGTGGCGCCGATATAGCAAGCCGCCATGGACCTTCGGATGCAGAGTCTTCACCCGGCCGCCCAGCATTTCCGGCCAGTTGGTGTAGTCGGACACGTCTTTCACCGGCACGCCGCCCTCACGCAGGAGTTTCGAAGTTCCGCCGGTCGAGAGAATTTCGATTTTCAGCGCCACCAACCTGCGGGCAAATTCCAGAATGCCGGTTTTGTCGAATACGCTGAGCAGCGCGCGCTCCACAGCCATGTCGCCTCCAATGCGGTAAAGGACCCACCAGTTTACGCGGAGGCGCAAAAAACCGGAAACGCAGACCTGTGGGAAAAATCGACTCACTGTCATTCCGAACGAAGCGAGGAATCTGCTTTTCATGAAAAAGTCAGGAAAACCACGTTCCTCGGGCAAACTCCGCCGTCGGAATGACAGGTTGGAAGGTGTTCCGCAAACTGTTCAGGATTTGACGAGGGCTTTGAGTTTCACCTGGCCGTCGACGGTTTCGACGACGTATTCGACCTCGTGGCAATTTTTCTGGCTCTGGAGGTCCTTGGTCTTTTTGCGCACAAATTCGTTAAAGCCGGCGTGCGTCATTTTGCCCATCGCTTCGCCGGCTTCCTGCTTGGCGCGAACGAAAGCTTCGTAAAGTTTCTCGACTTTGTCCGGTTCTTTTTCCGGCTCTGTGCAGACCACGCGGAAAACCTTAGCCGCCTCGGCAGCGGCGGCGTCCGTCACAGCTTGTGTTTTGGCCCGATCGGCTTCAATCGCTTTGGCGGCGGCGCCGAAGTGGCGCTGCACTTTGCCTTCTTCACGCTGCGCCAGCCGCTTGCGGAAAATGTCCTTATACTTCGCATAAGTTTGGGCGAGATTGCCGTAGCGGAAGCGCTGGCCGTATTTCATGTCGCCGCCGCGCTCGCCGTAACGTTTGACGACCAGTTCAATGCGCCATTCGATTTCGGTGGGAGGGCGCTTGCGGCCGCCACCGAAATACATGTCGTACTCGATCTTGAGCTGACGAATGTCGCGCTCGAGTTGCGAGAGATCCTCGTCAATGGTGGCCATGAGATGGAAATCCCCGAGAATTCATCGTAGGGTCGGTTTTGGCGGGCGTCAACGGCGGAGCGGCCAAGCGATGCGCATGAAACAACGGCTCGGGGAGCACGCGGCTGGCCGTTCGAACACTTGGCAATTGCCGGGCGATTCCCTGGTGTGCTCCAATGGCGGCATGCCGGAAAAAGCGAAACCCGCGACGAGCGCCGATCAGACCATGCTATTGCGTCGCCTGCCCTCGGTGGATGAATTGCTCCTCCGGCCGCTGGTCGCGGAGCTGGGCAGGACGCTGGAACGCGGCTTCCTGGTGGAGACGATTCGCGGCGAGCTCGCGCAACTCCGCCGGGAAATTGTTTCTGGGGCGCCGCAGGAAGAAGCCGGGCTTGCGGCTGAGGCGGTTGAATTACGCGTGGTGCAGAGCGTCGAGCAAACCCTGGCGCCTTCGCTGCGCGGCGTGATCAACGCGTCGGGCGTGATCCTGCACACCAACCTCGGACGGGCGCCATTGCCGTCCGCAGTGCTGGAAGAGTTTCGCCAAACCGCGACGCAATATTCGAATCTGGAGTATGACGTCGCCGCCGGCGCGCGCGGAAAGCGCGACGTTCACACCTCGCGGCTCATCGAGCGCCTGACAGGCGCTGAAGCGGCGATTGTGGTAAACAACTGCGCAGCGGCGGTGCTGGTCACGCTCGCGGCCCTCGCACGCGGCGGCGAGGTGATCGTTTCGCGTGGCGAATTAATCGAAATCGGCGACGGCTTCCGCATTCCGGAAATCATGGAGCAGAGCGGCGCGGTATTGCGCGAGGTAGGCACCACGAATCGCACGCGACTCGCCGATTACGAAAACGCGATCAACGAAAAGACCTGCGTACTCTTGCGGGTGCACCCTTCCAACTTCACGGTGTCAGGTTTTACAGAAAAGCCGGAAGTAGCCGAACTGATTGCCCTCGGGCAACGCACGCGCTTGCCGGTAGTTGAGGATCTGGGCTCCGGCTGCCTGGTGGATCTTTCCCCCATCGGGATCAGCGAACCGACAGCGCGGGAAAGCGTCGAAGCCGGTTTTTCGCTGGTCCTTTTCAGTGGCGACAAAATGCTCGGCGGGCCGCAGGCAGGCATCATCGCCGGAAAAAAAGACTTGGTCCACAAGGTGCGGCGGCATCCGCTGTTCCGCGCACTGCGGGTGGACAAGTTGACGACTGCCGCCATGGAAGCAACGCTGCGCGCATATCTACGGGGCGCATGGAACGAGATTCCCGCGCTGCGAATGATGCAGACCAGCATCGCAGAGATTTCCGCGCGCACAGAAGCCTTTTACAAAACGCTTTCCGCGAAAATCGCCGGCGCCGATGTGGAACTCACAATTACCGACGGGCGATCGCTGGTCGGCGGAGGCTCGACGCCCGCGCAATCGCTGCCAACGAAGGTCTTGCGCATTGCCAGTGCCCGGCATTCCGCCAGCGATTTGGAACTCCGGCTGCGAACAACCGCGGCCCTGACACCCGTGGTCGCGCGAATTGAAGACGACCGCCTGCTGATCGATCTCCGCACCGTTTTTCCCGAACAGGAACCGCTTCTTGCGGAAGCGCTCATCCGCGCGCTGGGCTAAACCCATCTTGCGTAACTCAAGATCTTCCTGACATTCGAACCTCAATCGCAGTTGTCATCTTGAAGGCCGCACCTTTTGCCGCCTGAAGGATCTCCACTTAAACCATTTCCTGGACTTTGACGTTGAGATCCTTCAGCTATCCTTATCGGATAGCCTCAGGACGGCATCAACATGCGAGGTACCATACGGTTGTTAAATCGGAACCCAAAAATGAAGATGAACTGCTTTGTGGTGCGAGGCGGGAACCTGAAGGCCGTTCGCAAAACACTGCCCCGGCTCAGGCCGGGCTGGGCGCTGGTGCGAGTGCGGCTGGCCGGGATTTGCAATACGGATGTGGAGATTTTGCGTGGCTACCATGCTTTCCGCGGCACGCCGGGGCATGAATTTGTCGGCCAGGTGGTGGAGGTCGCGGGAGTTTCCCGGGCGGCGAGAAAACGCTGGGTCGGCAAGCGCGTGGCGGGTGAAATCAATGTCACCTGCGTGGCTTACGGATTTCGCCCGCTCTGCGTTTTTTGCAAGCGCGGATTGAAAACGCATTGCACGCGGCGGACGGTGTTGGGAATCGTGGCGCACGACGGAGCGTTCGCGGAATTTCTGGCGCTGCCGGTGGAAAATCTGCATTTTGTGCCCTCCGGCGTCAGTGACGAGAAAGCTGTGTTCATTGAACCCCTGGCCGCGGCGTGCCAGATTCTGTCTCAACTCGATATCCGAAAATTTCCCAAAGCAGCCGTGCTTGGCGATGGCAAGCTGGCCCAGCTGATCGCCATGGTGTTGCGAGCCGCCGGTTCACGCGTGGTGTTGTATGGAAAACATCGCAGCAAGCTCGCGCTGGCGCGGCGGGCTGGCGTCACCACGAAACGAGTTCGTGGCGATGCAAGCGATCTATCCCGCGTCAAAGAAAACTACCGGCTGGTGGTCGAGGCAACTGGTTCCCCGACGGGCCTGGCCCTGGCGCAAAGGATGACCGAGCCGCGCGGCACTCTGCTGTTGAAATCCACATTCCACGGCGCGGCACCTGTCGAAACCTGGCCCATCGTGGTGAAAGAGATTACTGTCGTCGGCTCGCGCTGCGGGCCATTTACCAAAGCGATTTCCCTGCTCCGCTCCCGCAAAGTCGATCCCACACCTCTGATCTCACGCACATTCCCGCTGACTGATGCAAATGCAGCCATCGCATACGCCCAAAAGCGCGGCGTGATGAAAGTTCTGCTGAGAAACCAATAATTACAAGCGGTTGATGCACGAGGCGACGCAGGCAGCGCCGAAGCCGTTGTCGATGTTGACGACGGTGACGTTGGAGGCGCAGGAATTCAGCATGCCAAGCAGCGCGGCTACCCCGCCGAAGCTGGCTCCATAGCCGGTGCTGGTGGGCACGGCGATGACCGGAATGCCGACGAGGCCACCGACTACGCTGGGCAGAGCGCCTTCCATGCCGGCGACGCAGATGATGACGCGGGCTTCGGTGAGCGCGCTGCGATGGTCCAGCAGACGGTGAATGCCGGCAACGCCCACATCGTAGAGTTGCTCCACGCGATTCCCCATCATGCGGGCGGTCAGCACGGCTTCCTCAGCGACGGGGATGTCGCTGGTGCCGGCGGAAACCACAAGAATAGTTCCCTTCCCCGAAATTTCTTTGTTTCGTTCGATGCTGATCACGCCGGAAAGCGGGTGGAATTTTGCGCCGCGGCTCACACGCTTCACGGCCGCAGACATTTTCGCGTCGGCGCGGGTGACCAGCACGTTGTGGCTCGACGCTTTCTTCGAAACCATCGCCCGCACAATCTCCGCCACCTGCCCGGGCGTTTTGCCTTTGCCGAAAATCACTTCCGCGTAGCCCTGCCGCAACGCGCGGTGATGATCCACCTTGGCAAAGCCGATGTCTTCAAACGGCAGATGCTTCAATCGCTCCGCGGCCTTTGCAGGGGAGAGCGCGCTGGAGCGGATTTCCTCGAGAATTTTGAGCAGTTCAGACTGGTTCATGATTTGTTGCCGGAAGATAGTCTAGCACCACAGCAGTGTGCAACTGAGGCGGGTGGCATGCCAGAGAATCCGCGAAATTAAATCTTGAAAAATCAGGAGCGAAGCTCGACAGAAGGGATACGGGGCGAACCGCCGGGAACGGTCACGTGGCAGTGTTCTGCCTCCGAAGGACTAACCGCTTCGGTGATCAGCTCGGCGACCCAGCCAATCAAGGGAAGGCGCAGTATCCATCCGCAAAAGGCCCACGCGAAATTGAGGTGATCAAACCCGCGAGCGATCGCCCGAATGCCCCGGACTTCGCTATCTCCGCCGGCAATTCGATAGGTGATGCGAGTAATTGTGTTAGGGAAATGCGCCGTAAGCGGCAAAACGCGCAACTGTGTGGGACACTGTGCGGCGAACCACCGCGCGAAGTGGCCGCAAGGTCCACAATCCAGATCCAAGTAGAGCGCCGCTGAATCGGCCGCGCCAGCAGCGGCAATCCACGGCCGCCAGCGCGGAAGCCAATGGCGAACATTGCGGCGATAGAGTATCCACTCCGCGCCGAAACGCGCCGCCATTTCTCCGTCTTCGTTCCAACGCGCGATCGTCAGGCTGTACACCAATCCAAGAAAAGCCGCCGCCACGATCCAGCCATTTTTCCAGAAGAGTCCCCAGAAAAAGAGAACCCCGAACTTTCCAATCTGCATCGGATTGGCGACGTAGGAATAGATTCCGGTGGTCACAAGTCGCGACGGAGCGTCGTAAGGCATCGGCGTTCCGCGACCGGCGGCATGGAACTCTTGCATCGAGGTGATCAGGAAAACGCAGGGCAAGATCAAAAACTGCAAATAGAATTTGTC
>Ga0209647_1003710_pt1 | contig 11737 bp, 12 predicted proteins | sample GraSoi_2013_60cm_FD_185827 | JGI IMG/M metagenome (GOLD analysis project Ga0209647, IMG submission 185827) | Grasslands soil microbial communities from the Angelo Coastal Reserve, California, USA - Sample 9_17_2013_60cm (SPAdes) (version 2) | ecosystem: Environmental > Terrestrial > Soil >... | reverse complement strand
TTGTGGCAGGATTGCTGGCTTGAACCGGGGCGCCGTGGGCGCATATTCGACGGATGCCCGAGCAGCGACCAACTTTCATGGCGCGGAAAAATCCCGGAACTGGCTGGGGGATCGATATTCTATGGCCCGACGGCGAAACGGAAGTAATCAAGGGATTTATTACGGAACATGACGCGGCTATCTGGATTGCCGAGCACTCCAAGGGATGGCAGGGAAACGCGAATAGCGACCCACCCCAAGCGTCATAGGGACAGGAACACGGGGCTCGCCGAGAGACCTCCTCGGACGACTTGCTAGGGCCGTTAGAAACATCGGCGGCAAAAGGTTAGGTAAAGTAAGGCCGCCTCAGTTGGCGGGCCACTTATTTCGTCCATTTTTCGAGTGACGAAGGATTTCCATGAAGGCTTTTATTGCGGCATGCATGGCAATCGGCATTCTTTGGGCTTTAGACGTCGAGATGAACGGCGGTCGTTACAGCGACGTGGTCAAGAAGGCTGTCGTGAGCGTTTTGCCGAGCAGCGGACCTTTAAAGGACCGAGCGCGTTGAGGCTTTGAGACCGGGGCGGCCATGAATGCGGAGCTTTGGCTATGAACGGTATTCTTCCTCTTCACATTCAAAGAAGTTTAGAGCAGCGGTGGGCCGCTAAATTTGTCGCGCCAGTCGCATCGGCCGCGCCCAAAAGCGTTGGCTTGAAAGTCGCCGTCAAAAGCCTGCCGCGGCCGGCAAAAGCAAAAGAAAAGCCCGCTGATTTGAGTCAGCGGGCTTAGTTAGCTTGGCTTCTCCCCGTAAGACCGCACCCGGCGCGAACCGGCGCGCCATGACCGTCCCCGCTAGCCGACTGTCACGGCATTTGACGCGAACGGTGCTTCCATCGGGCCATCTGACATTGCGATGTGAGTAAAATCCGGATCCGGCTAGCAGCGCAAATTCAAGAGACGGATGAGCAGCAAAGAAAAGGGCCCCAGCGCAGGGGCTGAGTGCGCGGAGGCCATTCAATTCCTCGGACGTAATGTGGGGGACATTGCATCCGGTCGTGCAGAACCAAGTGACCCGAGCAACAATGGTTCCAAACAGACTGCCTAACCGACCCTTAGATTTTCAGCGGACGTCTTGCCCCGGTTTTCCATCTCCTCGTAGCTCACCTTGGCACCCTCATTGAGGCTGCTCAGGCCGGCTTTCTCAACAGCCGAAATGTGCACGAAGACATCCTTGCCGCCGCTGTCGGGTTGGATAAACCCAAACCCCTTCGTCGCGTTGAACCATTTTACTGTACCTGTCGCCACGGCGGCTCTCCCTTTTGAAACGTGAGCGCCAACTTAGGCCCGCAACGCTGTGCACGGCAAGAAGAACCCGCTTGGGGTGAACCGGCGGGCCGAAGTATCTGGCAATGTCCGATCATCGGTCGCTCTCGGTGCAGGCTTTAGGACTGCGGCCCCTCAGCTGGATTCTTCGCAACCGCGCATGTAACTGCTCTGCCGATCACTCCCATAAAGCCAATAACCACACCGTTCACCTTCGGATAGCCGCTGGTTCCGGTTGTGCCGGAGGCCCACCAAACCGCTTAGGTGCGGGTGGCGGCCCCGGCGCCGGGCCGTCTCCGCCTGCCCGCAAGTCACCGGGTTGGATGCAGCGCAGCGAGATTATAATTTCAGCTTGCATGGCAATTAGCGGAGAGGAACACTCCAGACGGCGGCTTGCAGAGCTGGGGCTGAAGGCTAAACCAAAGGGCTACCGATGGGGTCCGGCAGCAAGAAAGGCACCCATGCAGACGTTCCGACCACGTCGGAAACGGAGGAAACCCACGGCCTGGCGCGACCGACTCCGGTAAAGGAAAGGAGGACTCCCGAAGAATTGGCCGCGATGATCCGCCATGACTTGAGCAGCGTGGACGGCTGTCCTAAGCGCGGAGTCACCGTGACCGTCTACGGTCTCAACCCGTGGAATTCGATGCTGACGTTTGGTGTCGATGCCGGTCCCGTCCCCAACAAGGCCGATCTACAGAGTTTTTGTGATCTCATCACCGAGCGGTTGAAGCGGTTGTACGACATTTAGGGCTTGGTCCGAGCGGCTTTCGCGCGCCCGACGCGGCGTCCAATTCCAGTCGCCAAAGCGATAGGTCAGCTCGATTGTTCATTGGGCCCCCACGGGAAACCGCGATTGGATTATGGGATTGCGTACCAGTCAGAGCTGGCGATGCGAGAGGCGCCCGCGTCGTGTCAGTTGGGTGGACATGGTCACCACGGGCGAACCCGGTGGACGTGCCGACTGTTGCCGTTCCGTCGATGAGTGGCGTTGCGCTTGCCGCCTGCGCTAGCACAAGTGCCGTGGTAGCGAGTTGCGTGGTGTTGGTGTCGACCGCAGCCGTTGGTGCAGTTGGCGTGCCGGTAACTGGATTGCCCTCTCCCGTTACGACCCGCCACCCCCAATCGCTTGTGTTGCCCGACGGGCAAATCACCCCAAGATATTGGTCAATCCCTTTATAAGAAAACTTTCCTCTTCGTGATTTGGTGGAATCAACCCTACAACTCCGGCCATCCCGTCCCGTCAGAGGGGCGTTGGCCATCGTCACGAACGTGGGGCGGGGAGCGGTGGACGCGGCAGCGTCGGGCGCGAGCGCAATTGCAGGGCGGGTTTCCCGTGAGCGATCAAGCGGCGTGCAGACGAACGGCGCCATAGCCTGGCGGAGCCCTCGGGCGAAGACAGGCTGCTGTGTACGGCAAAACCGTGTGGGCCTGGCATCCGTTGCTGATGTCAAGCTGGCGGAGGTGAAGTCGGCCCGACCGGGTTTCGATCAGCCTTAATCCGTCAGCGACGGTGACAAAAACGAATTCGTCGCCGGGGTGAGCACGGCATAAGCCGTCAAACCATTGCGCAGGGAAAGTCGGAGTGCCTCCGCTGAACCTGTATGCTCATGTGCAGCCTTTTTTGATGCACATCGCACATGAGACCGCGGGTACAGCGTGTACCCGGCTTTCCCTGCGCCCTCTGATTTCCAAGGGGGACAACGAAATGCAAAACTCCGGGCGCATCGCGCCGCGAGAATGCGGACGCATGTTCAGTTTCGTAGGATGGATCGCTTCCGCCTTCGCTAGCAATGACGGAGAGAACCCTACCTCGCCCCCTCAAAACCACCCAGAAACGCCGTGAGGTTGTCGCCGAGCACATCGGAGAGATAGCCACCCTCCTGAACGATCACAGTCGGCAGGCCGATCCCCGCGATGGCGGCGCCGATGTGGCTGAAACCGTTGGTGGTGATCGACATGCCTTTGAGCGGATCATGTTCGGATGCGTCGAGACCAAGCGCCACGACCAGCGCGCCCGGCGCGAACGCATCGATGGTCTGCTTCGCGTTCGCCAGCGACTGCAGGTACGCGTCGTCGCCGGTGCCGATCGGCAGCGGGATATTGAAATTGGCGCCGAGACCGGCGCCCTCGCCGCGTTCATGCGCGTAGCCCCACACGAACGGATAGAAATGCGCTGGCTCGGCATGGATGGAAACCGTCAGCACGTCGGGCCGCGCATAGAAAATACCCTGCGTGCCGTTGCCGTGATGCACGTCGACATCGAGGATCGCCACGCGCTCGTGCCGGAGCCGCAGGTGTGCGGCGGCAATCGCGGTGTTGTTGAGGAAACAGAAACCGCCGGCCATGTCGGCATAGGCGTGATGGCCGGGCGGACGGCACAGCGCGTAGCTGGCATCTTCGCCGTCCAGCACCAGTTGCGCCGCAGTGACCGCGACATCGGTGGCAGCACAGGCGCCGGTCCAGGTGCCCGGTCCGATCGGGCAAGCCGTATCAGCCGTGTGCCAGCCGAGTTTGCCGACAATGCTGGTCGGATAGGTCGCGGCCTGGCGCACCGGATGGATGTTGGCGATCATTTCCGGTCCGGCATCGCCGAGCGCCGACCATTCGTTCCAGGCTTCCGCCAGAAAGCGCAGATATTCCGGACTATGCACCCGGGCGCGCGGTCCTTGGCCAAATGCAGTTGGTTCGATGATGTCGTGCGATCCGGCCGCAAGACCCCTCAGCAGCCGATCGGCCCGCTCGGGCTGTTCGGTGGTGCGCCTGACGACGCCGCGCACCAGAAAGAATTGCGGATCATGACTGCGATGCCGTTCGGTGTAGACCGCTTTCACGTCGATATCCCCTTGGGAGCGAGCAGAGATCCCGGAGTAGATCAACATTCACGGCGCTGCAATCCGAGCCGGGCGCGCGGGCCGGAGTGCGCATTTTCTGGGCTTCAGGTGTCGCCCATTTCATCGTCCCGTAGCGATCGATCTGCCCCAGCCGCATTTGTGCCCTGTGGCAGCGGCGGCATCGTTTTTGCAAGTCATATCAGAGCTAAAGCCACGCAATAATGTGCCGTTATGCGCCTCGAATCGGAAAGAAAAATCATGTTGAAGCGAGTGTTGGTCGGCTTGGTTCTGGTCTGCGGCGCGCCTGCTGCAGCGCTCGCGCAGGAGCCGAAGACTGGCGGCGTCATCAATGCCGTGATCCAACCCGAACCCCCGGGTCTGATGATGGCCATGGTCCAGAACGGTCCGACCCAGATGGTGTCCGGCAACATTTTTGAGGGCCTGCTGCGCTACAGCCCGAAACTCGAGCCGCTGCCGGGCCTCGCCGAGAGCTGGACCGTCAGCGAGGACGCCAAAACCTATACCTTCAAACTCAAGCCGGGTGTGCTGTGGCACGACGGCAAGCCCTTCACCTCAGCCGACGTGTTGTTTTCGATCGAAATGCTGAAGCAGACCCACCCACGTGCGCGCAACAATATGGTGCAGGTCGAAAAGATCGAAGCTCCCGACGATCTCACCGTCGTGTTCACGCTGAAGCAACCGTTCGGCCCGTTCCTCGGCATCTTCGAAGTCGGCTCGATGCCGATGATCCCGAAGCATCTCTATGAAGGCACCGACTTCAAGACTAACCCGAACAACAACGCGCCCATCGGTACCGGCCCCTTCATGTTCAAGGAATGGCAAAAGGGTTCGTTCATCCACCTCGTGAAAAATCCCAGCTACCACGAGAAGGGCATGCCCTATATCGACGGCATCTACTGGCAGATTATTCCGGACGCCGCGGCGCGCTCGGTGGCCTATGAGACCGGCAAGGTCGACGTGCTGCCCGGCGGCTCCGTGGAAAATTTCGACGTTCCGCGCATCAGCAAACTGAAGGACACCTGCGTCACCGGCGCCGGCTGGGAATTCTTCAGCCCGCTCGCCTGGATGTGGCTCAACAACCGTTCCGGCCCGACCGCGAACAAGAAGATCCGCCAGGCCATCATGTATGCGGTCGACCGCGATTTCGCCAAGGACGTGATCTGGAACGGGCTCGGCAAGATCGCAACCGGTCCTTCAGCGTCCACCATCAAGTTCTATACCGATGACGTGCCGAAATACCCATTCGATCCGGCCAAGGCCAAGGCATTGCTGAAGGAGGCCGGCTACAATGGCGAGAAGGTGCGCCTGATGCCCCTGCCCTATGGCGAAACCTGGCAGCGTTGGGGCGAGGCCGTGAAGCAGAATCTGATCGACGTCGGTTTCAACATCGAGACCGTCGCCACCGACGTGCCGGGCTCGAACCAGAAGATCGGCGACTGGGATTACGATATCTCCTTCACCTATCTCTACCAGTATGGCGACCCCGCGCTCGGCGTCGGCCGCAACTATGTTTCCAGCCAGATCGTCAAGGGTCAGCAGTTCAATAACGTCGAAGGCTATTCGAACCCCGAGATCGACAAATTGTTCGCCGACGGCGCCGTCGCAACACCCGACTCCAAGCGCATGGAGCTCTATACCAAGGCGCAGAAAATCCTGGTCGAGGACGTGCCGGTGGCCTGGATGCTCGAATTGCAGTTTCCGACCATCACCCGCTGCAAGATCAAGAACCTGATCACGACCGCGATCGGCGTCAATGACGGCTTTCGCGAAGCCTGGATCGACAAGTGATGCGTTTGACCACGCCGAACCGCAATCGACCGGAATGAGCCTCTGATGCTGTCGTTTGTTGGCCAGAGGATCGTCAAGGGCGTGATCGTCCTGTTTGCGATCATCGTGCTGAACTTCTTCCTGATCCGGCTCGCTCCGGGCGATCCCGCCATGGTCATGGCGGGCGAAGCCGGCGCCAGCGACCAGATCTTCGTGGCCCAGCTCCGGGAAAAATTTGGTCTCGATCGTCCGTTGCCGGAGCAGCTATTCCGTTACGTCAAGGGCATCGCCAGCTTCGATCTCGGCTTCTCGTTTCGCCAGCAGATGCCGGTGTCCAAACTGATCCTGGACCGCCTTCCCGCCACCTTGCTGCTGACGATGACGGCGTTCGCGATTTCGCTGGTGTTAGGCATCCTGTTCGGCGTGCTGGCGGCGCGCTTCGCCGGAACCTGGGCCGACACCGCCATCACCGTGCTGGCGCTGGTGTTCTACGCCACGCCGCTGTTCTGGATCGCGCTGATGGCGATCCTGCTGTTTTCGGTGACGATGGATTGGCTGCCGAGTTTTGGTTACGAAACAATCGGCGCCGGCTATACCGGGTTCGCGCATGTGCTCGACGTCGGCGCGCACCTGATCATGCCGGCGGCGACCATCGGCCTGTTCTTCATGGCGACCTATACCCGCATGACCCGCGCATCGATGCTGGAAGTGAACCGGCTCGATTTCGTCAAGACCGCCCGCGCCAAAGGGCTCGCCAACAACGTGATCCAGCGTCGCCATGTGCTGCGCAACGCGTTGCTGCCGGTCGTTACCTTGGCCGGCGTCCATTCCGGCACCCTGATCGGCGGCGCGGTGCTGACCGAAACCGTGTTCGCCTGGCCCGGTATCGGCCGGCTGATGTACGAGGCGCTGCTGCAGCGCGACTACAACCTGCTGCTCGGCGTCTTCGTTGTCTGTTCGGCGATGGTGCTGATCTTCAACCTGGTGACCGACCTGGTCTATCGCATGGTCGACCCGCGCATCGAATTCGCCACATGAAGCAGTTCTGGAAATCGATGCTGCGCAACCCCGGCGGGATGATTGGCCTCGTCATTCTGGCGATTGCCGTTCTGGTCGCGCTGTTCGGACCGTGGGTGTTTCCGAACTCGCCGTGGCGGATGGTGCAGCGGCCGTTCCTGCCGCCCTTCACTCTGGCCAAAGTGCCGCTGGGAACCGACGCGCTCGGGCGCGACGTGTTTGCCGGCATCATCTACGGTGCTCGCGTCTCGCTGCTGGTCGGTCTGGTCTCCACGCTGGTTGCCTTGGCCGTCGGTGTGCCGCTCGGCGCCATAGCCGGCTATTTCGGCGGCAAGATCGACGACGCCCTGATGCGCTTCACCGAATTCTTCCAGACTGTCCCGAGCTTCGCGCTCGCCATCGTGCTGGTCGCGATCCTGCAACCGTCGATCTATTCGATCGTCGGCTCGATCGCCATCGTCAGCTGGCCGCCGGTCGCGCGGCTCGTGCGTGGCGAAGTGCTGTCGTTGCGCACCCGCGAATATGTCCAGGCCGCCATCGTTACCGGGCAGAGCCATTCTTGGATCATCTGGCGCGAAATCCTGCCCAATGCGCTGTCGCCCGTGATCGTGCTGGCCTCGCTGATGGTGGCCACCGCCATCCTGCTCGAGTCCTCGCTGTCGTTCCTGGGCCTCGGCGATCCCAATTTGATCTCCTGGGGCTACATGGTCGGCGCCGGGCGCACGGTGGTGCGTCAGGCCTGGTGGATCACGGTGTTTCCCGGTTTCGCCATCCTGCTCTCCGTCCTCGGCCTGAACCTGATCGGCGAAGGCCTCAACGACGCGCTCAACCCGCGGCTTGCCAAGGGCGGACGCTGAGATGTCCCGCACCCCATCCGTCTCGATCAGGAACCTGAAGATCGCGCTACCCCAAGGCAGCGAACGTCCTTACGCGGTCGACGGGGTTTCGTTCGATCTGGTTGCCGGCGAAATCGTCTGCGTGGTCGGCGAGTCCGGTTCGGGAAAATCGATGTGCGCCCATGCGCTGATGGGACTGTTGCCCGACACGGTCACGACGGAAAGCGGCGAGATCGCCTTCGAAGGCCGCAACCTGCTCGCCTGCAGCGAAGACGACTGGCACGACATCCGCGGTCGCCGCATCGCCATGGTGTTTCAGGAGCCGATGACGGCGCTCAATCCGTTGATGCGGATCGGCGACCAGATGATGGAGATGTTCGAAGCCCACGGCCTGCTGACGCCGCGCGAGCGCCGCCAGAAGGCGCTCGGCCTTGCCCGCGAGGTCGGCCTGCCCGAACCCGATCGGATCGTGCGCGCCTACCCGCACCAATTGTCCGGCGGCCAACGTCAACGCGCGATGATCGCAATGGCACTGGCGCTCGAGCCGGCCGTGCTGGTGGCGGATGAACCGACCACCGCGCTTGACGTCACCACGCAAGCGCAGATCCTGAAACTGATCCGCGACCTGCAGCGCCGCCGCAACATGGCTGTCATGTTCATCACCCATGATTTCGGCGTGGTCGCCGACATCGCCGACCGCGTCGTGGTGCTGCGCCATGGACAGGTGGTCGAACAGGGCACCGCCGGCGAAGTTCTCGGCCGGCCGCAGCATGCCTACACCAAGGCGTTGCTGGCCGCGGTGCCGTCCATCCATCCGCCGGCGCGGGCGCCGCTCGGCGAGCGGGCCAAGGCGGTTGAGGTCATCGGCCTCGACAAGACTTACGTCACTGCCGGCGGCTGGTTCCGGCCGGACCGCAAGGTGCAAGCCGCCAACGCGGTCAGCTTCGACATTCTCAAGGGTGAAACCCTGGGCCTGGTCGGCGAATCCGGCTCCGGCAAATCGTCGGTCGCGCGGCTGGTGATGCGATTGATCGAGTCCGACCGCGGCACCGTCCGGCTCGGAGACGTCGATCTGATGCGTCTCGGCTCGAGCGCGTTGCGCCAACAGCGGCACCGGATCCAGATGATTTTTCAGGATCCGTTCGCATCCCTCAATCCCCGCCGCAAGGTCGGCGCCATCATCAGCGATGGGCCGATCGCCAACGGGACCGCGCCCGATGCGGCGCGGCAGCGCACCCGTGAACTGCTCGCTCTGGTGGGCCTCGATGCCGGCGCGATGGAACGCTATCCGCATGAATTCTCCGGCGGCCAGCGTCAGCGCATCGGCATTGCCCGCGCGCTGGCACTGGATCCCGAAGTCATCGTGGCGGACGAGGCTGTCTCCGCGCTCGACGTGTCCGTGCAGGCCCAGGTGCTGGCGCTCTTGGAAGACCTGAAGGCGCGGCTTCATCTGTCGATGCTGTTCATCACCCATGACCTGCGCGTCGCCGCCCAGATCTGCGACCGGATCGCGGTCATGCAGCGCGGCGTGATCGTCGAGCTGAAGCCGACCGCGGCATTATTTGCGGCGCCCGAACACCCCTATACACGCGAACTGCTCGCGGCGGTGCCGGGACAGGGTTCGCCGGCGGCAGCGACCCTGGTTTTGCCTTCGCACGTCGAAGGAGGTAAACCCCTTGCGCAGGGAATGATGGACGCATCGACCCGCTAATGTCGTTCCGGAGCATCCCGTTGACCGTTCGCCGCCGCACCGTTCTTGCCGTTCTCCTTGCTTTCGCGGCCATGTCCGGCCCCGCCATGGCCCAAAGCGCGATTGCCGCGGCTGTCGCCAAGCCGGTATCGCTGCCCGACATCGTGATCGGGTCGGCCAAGGCGCCGGTGACCATCACCGAATACGCCTCGATGAGCTGCCCGCATTGCGCGGCCTTCGGCGAGAATGTGTTTCCGCTGCTCCGGTCCAGATTTATCGATACCGGCAAGGTGCGGTTCGTGTTCCGCGAGTTTCCGCTCGACGCCAAGGCGGCCGCGGCCTCGATGCTGGCGCGCTGCATCGCCAAAGATGATTCCGAAAAATACCTCGGCGCGATCGAGACCCTGTTCAAGCTGCAGGAACGGCTGGTGGCGCAGACAAAGGACACGCTGTTCTTTGTCGGCAAGATGAAGGGAATGAGCGAACAGGAAGTCGAGGGTTGCGTAAAGGATCAGGCCCAGCTCGACCGGCTCGCTGCCGACGCGCAATATGCGCTGAAAGAGTTGAACGTCGTTTCGACGCCGACCTTCTTCCTGAACGGCGTGAAGCTTCAGGGCTCCATGTCGTACGAGGAGCTCGAAGAGCGGCTCAAGCCGCTGCTGCGAAAATAACCGCGGCCCGCGTGCGCGGTTTCCCCCTTGTCCGGCGCGGCGCCCTCGCCGATGATGGCGCCAACAAACAAACATACCAGGGGAACGCCATGGCCGCCGTCTTACGCGTATTGCTCGCAAGCCTGTGGCTGGCGTCCGGCGTTGCGACGGCAACGGCGCAAGGCTATCCCAACAAGCCGGTCCGCATCGTGGTCGGGTTTACCGCGGGCGGACCGACCGACGCCATTGCGCGGATCGTGGCGCAGAAGCTTTCCGACAGTCTCGGTCACCAGTTCGTCGTCGAGAATATCGGCGGCGCCGGCGGCAATACCGCGGCCGGCCAAGTCGCACACGCGCCCGCCGACGGCTACACCATCATGGCGATCAGTACCGGCTTTGTCGTCAATCCCAGCCTCTATGCCAAGGTGCCGTACGACGCGGTCAAGGATTTTGCACCGGTGACGCTGGTCGCGGTCTCGCCGAATATCGTGGTGGTCAATCCGTCGGTACCGGCCAAAACGCTGCCCGAGCTCGTGCAGCTCATTCGCGACAATCCGGGCAAATACAGCTTTGCCGGACCCGGCGTCGGCTCGACGCCACATCTCGGCGGCGAACTGTTCCGGCTGGCGTTCAATCTCGATCTCGTGCACGTGCCGTTCGCCGGCGCGGGTCCTGCGGTCCAGGCTACTGTCGGCGGCCATACCCCGATCGCGTTCACCGCGCTGCCAGCGTCGCTCTCGGCGGTACAGGCAGGCCAACTCCGTGCGCTCGGCATTGCGGCCAGCAAACGCGCTGCGGGGATGCCCGACGTGCCGACCTTTGCTGAACAGGGCATCAAGGATCAGGATGCTGAAACCCTGACCGGAATCGTAGCGCCAGCGGGAACCCCGAAAGAAATCGTCGACCTGCTCTATCGCGAGATCGCGAAGGCCGTTTCCCAGCCGGATGTGAAGGAACGCCTAACGACGCTTGGCTTCGACCCGGTCGCGAATACGCCGGATGAATTCGGCGCCCGCATCAGGTTGGAGATGGACAAATGGGGCAAGGTGGTGCGGGACGCCAAGCTGCGGATCGAGTGAGCTTCCGTACGCCCTGAATTATCGCGCCGAAGGATTACTCCGCGGCGATGAAGGTCAGGCCGATCCGGTTCTTCTGGATCCAGGCAACCTGGCACTCGTGAACGATCGATGAATCCTTCGCCATCACCAGACGGAAGCGTTGCGGGACGAAGGCCGCATTTTCGACGTCGATCGCCGCCCCCTCGACCGAAACATTCCGCACCACACAGCGCATCACCGAGCCGCCTGACGACACAAAGGCCGGCTCGTCGGTGTCGGTCCGCGGATGTCTTCGCTTCTCTTCCATTCCGTTTGGTCCCGGATGTCGCTCAATCGATGATGATATCGGCAAAACATTAAATAATGGCGCGCTGCAGCAGGTGTCGGCTGGCAGCAGCACGGAGCGTGCACGCTGGATGGTTGCCCCCGATTCAGGCCGGCAGCGCAATTGTTTTTGTGCAGGGCAGTGCGACGGTCCCCGTCGTTCGCACGCAGATGTGCCCCGCGTCAGTGCAGGCTTGCCGATGGCGCCGGTAGCAAGATAGCCTTTCAACACACGCGG
>Ga0209647_1003708_pt1 | contig 11739 bp, 11 predicted proteins | sample GraSoi_2013_60cm_FD_185827 | JGI IMG/M metagenome (GOLD analysis project Ga0209647, IMG submission 185827) | Grasslands soil microbial communities from the Angelo Coastal Reserve, California, USA - Sample 9_17_2013_60cm (SPAdes) (version 2) | ecosystem: Environmental > Terrestrial > Soil >... | reverse complement strand
GGTATCCCCATCACGCGCTTCACCACGTACATGCCAGGTTCTTTGGGATGGAGAAACACAATAATGTCACCCCGCTTGACCTCGCGATAAGGCATGATCGGGCCAATGTACTTCGCCTTTGCCATGGGCGTGAGGCGGTCCACAAAAACATGGTCGCCCACCAGCAGCGTGTTTTCCATCGACCCGGACGGAATCTCAAATGCCTGGACAATAAAAGTAATAATGAAGAGTCCGGATACGAACACCGCCGCGATGCCGGAAATGGATTCAGAAAGGCTTTCTTTCTTTTTTTCCGGTTTCTTGTCTTTGTTTTTAGCGAACAAATAACTTCCCTGGAAAGAGTTTTGTCGAATCAACGCACCAGACGAAACATGCGGCCCCAGCGTGCCAGTTGCAGCAGGTGGGCCATTTGTCCCGAATGCAAAAGTTTATCATTGCTACGGTCAGGTTCCGAGCCTTTGACGGAGAGATAGATGACCAAGGGTCGCCCAATTATGTTGGCCCGTGGTACAAAGCCCCAATAGCGGCTGTCCACGCTGTTGTCACGATTGTCGCCCAGAACAAAGTATTCCCCCGGCGGGACCACCACTTCGCCATCACTCAAGTAGTTCTGCAACTGGTAGCGCCAGTGCCGGTCGATGTCCCGCGAATAGCCCATCTGTGAAGGAAAATTATCGCGATATCCGTCCGGAATCCACTGCCCGTGAACGGCGTAACTTTCATGCAGCGCGACGCCATTCACGTAAACGGCCTTGTTGCGCAAGCGAATGTGGTCGCCGGGCAAACCGATCACGCGCTTCACCAGGAACTGCGAAGCGTCTACGGGAAAGTAAAAGACGATTATGTCGCCCCGCTCGATCTTGCCGTAAGGCAGCAGCCGGCCGGGACCCGCATCGCCGGCAAAGTGCAGCTTGTCCACCAGCAGAAAGTCGCCAATCAGCAGCGTGTTCTCCATGGAACCCGATGGAATCTGGAAAGCCTGCACGACAAACGTAATTACAAAAACGCTGAAGATCACCACGGTAAATAACGCCTGGATGCCAAACAATCCGCGCTGGTGCGCATGGTCTGCCGCCGGCCGTGCTGAGGCATCGCCGGCGATCGGCTGCTCCACAGCGCTCTGCTCCGGCGCCAGGCTCTGTGGCTCAGGCTGGCCGGCAGAAGCTTGTTCCGCTCCGGTTTGTTCTTCCTGGTTCATTCTTCAGGTTGTGCGCGCAGATGTTCCAACGCCTGCTTGGCCGCGAGTTGCTCGGCCTTCTTCTTGGTTCCGCCTTCGGCCCGGGCCACGTATTCCGGCTTGCTCTGGCCCTGTATGTAGATTCGCGCTTCCACGGTAAAGGTCTTGCGATGGTCCGGCCCTTCTTCTTTCACCGTGGCATAGACCGGCTGCTGGCGTCCGCTGGACTGCAGTAATTCCTGCAAGGCAGACTTGTAATCCGCCAGGCTGAATTCGCTCTCGCCCTCTGCCGTTATGGCTTCCAGCTCAGACTCCAGAATCTTCTTGATGATAAATTCGCGGGTCTTCTCCAGTCCCGCATCCAGATACATGGCGGCGATCACCGCCTCAACAGCGTCAGAGAGCAGGGTACCTTTGGACCGGCCGCCGCTGCGCTCTTCGCCGCGTCCCAGGCGCAGGTATTGTCCCAGCCCGATCCTGGTGGCCACGCTCACCAGATGCTCCGCGCTTACTAGGTGCGCCTTCAGCTTGGAAAGCTGGCCTTCATGAAATGTGGGAAATCTTTCAAACAGGAGCTGGCTGGTAACCAGGCCGAGCACGGCATCACCAAGGAACTCGAACTGCTCGTTGTCGAGCTTCTCAATGGTCCCTTCCGGGCCGCCGGCCTTGGATTCCTCATGCGCGTGCGAGCTGTGGGTCAGCGCGCGCTCCAGCATGTCTGGGCGCTTGAACGTGTGTCCCAGTGCTGCTTGCAGCGCGGCTAGATCTGCTTTCATGGCGATTGTGTTCACTGCGGCCCCGCTGGTCCGGAGTTGCGCGGACCTTTTGCCAGCGCGGCCAGACGTTCATGCTCAGCTTCAGCCAGCCTTTGCAGTTCGGGATTGGAACTGGCAAGTTGCAACGCCTGCTCCACCGAGTTCAGTGCCGCACTATATTTCTTTCGATGGTCCTGGGCCAGAGCCAGATGGTACCAGACGTACGGATCTGGGCGGACCTTGGTCAATTCAGCGGCAAGTTGCAGGTCTTTTTCCGCTCCGGCATCGTCTCCGGTCTTCAGCTTCATGATCCCGAGCGCAGAGTAGGCCATGGATTGCAGCGTGGTCTTGTAGAGCGCAGCCGTCGGCGCCTCACCCGTGGCAGAAGGCGAAAAGCTGGTATCCGCCGACTGGATGGCGCGATTGGCGTTGCGCTTGATGGCTGCAATCTTCTTTTCCCGGTCGTGATCATGGTCACCCAAGGTGTCCGCCAGCGCCGTGGCGGTAAGCACCAGTGCCAGTGAATTGTCCGGATCGAGCGCCAGGACTTTCTCACCCATCGCCAGCATCCTGGCCGAATCATTTTCGTGCTGGTATTGCAGCATCGCGCTGGAATAAAGGTAGTGGCGCAATTCGCTTTCAGGATACCGGGCGGCAAAGTCATTGGCGGCAGCTTCCGCGGCGGCAGGGCCCCTCACCGCGTAGGCAGCATTAAAGTCGTCGCGCTCCTGCTGGGTCCTGGCCTGAGGATGCGCAGCCGATGGACTGGCCTGCCCCGCTTCGGCGCCCGCCTGTACGCATACCAACAAAGCGATGCACCACAACCAGCTCATTCTCTTCGCAAGAACAAGCTTCGGCCGGGACGGGGAAGGCGAATCAGCATTTAAAGGTTCTCTGCGCTTTGCGCTCATAAAGACAACTACATTCTATTTCGGAGCAGACCCGCTGGTCAGCGTCTCCAACCGCTTCTGCTCACCTCGGGCCAGCTCCTCCAGGTCGTTATTCGTGCCAATGATCTGTAGCGCGCGGTTAATAGAGACCAGCGCCTCCGGGTATTTCTTCTGGTGGTCCTGCGCCAGCGCCAGGTGGTACCAGAGATACGGATCAGGCTGGCTTTGATTCAGATTGGTTGAGAGCTTCAGTTCATTTTCTGCTGCCGCATCATCGCCTGTTTTCAGATCAATGATTCCCAGCGCTGAGTGCGCCATCGACTGCAATGTGCTTTTGTATGCCGTCACCTGCTCAGGGGTCGCGTTGGCGGGAGGCACGAAACCTGAATCTACGGTGTCCAGCGCATGTGTGGCATTCTTCCTGGCCTGCGCGATTTTGGCCTGCTTGTCTGCATCGGCATCACTCAAGCTGTCGGCAAGAACTGTCGCCGTAAGTACCAGTGCGATGGAATTGTCAGGATCCAGCTGCAATACCTTCTCTCCCACACTCAACATCTTTGCCGGGTTGTTTTCATTCTGATAGTCATGCATAGCCTTGGCGTAAAGGTATGCCTTCAACTCGCTGGCCGGATACTTGGCCGCGAATTCGTCCGCAGCTTTTTCCACGGCTGCTCCGCCCGTGACGGCGTACGCGGCGTTGTAATCATTGAATTCCTGATGCGTCTTGGCCTGGGCCACGTGTTTGGCCGGCAGTGGTCCTTGTTTCGAGGAATTGGCCGGCTGCTGCGCAGACATCCCGGCCCCACAGCAGATCACCAGCATCAACAGCGCTCGGTACATATACTCCTTCACGGTTTGGCCAGCCTGCGCGGCTGATACGGCTCGGTCAACCCTTTTTCCGCCGCGACCTTGGTATCCGCTGAGGGATCACCTGCAGCCAGCGCCGCCCGATAATGCTCCATGGCAAGGCTGCGGTTTAGCTGAACGTCATAAATCCGGCCCAGATAAATATGGCTCCAAGCCAGGATGCGTGAATCGTGCACGGACTCGACAGCCTGCTCAAAGCTGACGCGGGCCTCCTCCATTTTGCCGGAGAGCGTGGCGATTCGCGCCAGGATGAAAACCGCGCGGCCGGGCTGATCTCCGCCATGATTGTGTTGCAATACCTGGTTCGCAATCTTTGCCGCGCCCTCACGATCGCCGGTGGCCAGCTTCTGTTCCGCGATGTTCAGCAGGCGCTCTTCATCCGGCGCGGTCTGCAACGCACTTACAACCTCTGACGAGGCCTCTGACCGGAACACCACGTCGCGGGCGCGTTTTCTCTCCCGCTCCAGGCTGATGCCGTGCAGCAAATCGCCATACGCGTTCTTCAGCCCCATGGATTCCTTCTCAAAGTCCGCCAACTCGTCATAGAAGACGCGGGTCAACACAAACCCTTCTTCGACGGAACGTTTGATCGAAGCGCTTCGCGCCGCTTCATTCGACTTGGGAATCGCCGTCCGCGCTTCAATGGCGCGGATCAGGCATTCATTCACCAGCAATGAGATATCGTTCTTAAACGACTGCGCCATAGGGGCCCTGCGCACATCTTCCAGCAGTGGCTCCAGCGCTTTCAGGGAGTTGGCATGGCTCATGGCGAGAGGATCGAGCACAAAATGAAGATAGGTATGCCGGATCTCAGGGAACCGTATGTGCCCTTCACGGTCAGGAGAGAGGACCATGTAGTAATTGTTCCCATAATTGCGTGCATCCACCTGCGCGGGTGAGAGCAGCGGTTCCAGGTAAACCACCATACGCTGTCCGGGATAGTTGCTGAACGGCAGCTTCAGATAGAGATCGGTTTGCTTCAGCACGTCGGAAACGGGATCATGAAACTGCAACACCAGGCCCTCATATTGCACCTGAAACTTCTGCCAGATGGCGTGAAGCCCAGCCGACTGATAGAACTTTTGCAGCAGAAAAACCACTCCCATCACGCGCGCGGCGTCGGGCGCCAGATCGGCTTCCGGCAACGTGGGAGCAAAACCCGGCGGAGGCCCTAACTCCAGTCCCAGCGATAAATAAGGGGTCACATCGTTCGTAGCGCCCGGCAACTGGTGCTCGGTCCAGAACTGGCAAATTGCGTTCCGCTTCTGCTGCCCCTCCGGCGATTTGCTGATCGCCGCCTCGACTTCTGCCCGCACCGCCTGGCGCAGCGGCAAAGAAGCTTCCAGGCCTGAGTCATAGCCACAACTGTTGAGGGCGGCGGCCAGACTGAAAAAGGTCTCACTGACTTCCAGTTGCGCCTTGGTGGCCTGGGCCACAGAGTTCCGCGAGGCCGCGGCCAGCAGCAGCAAACAAACCAGTGTTTGAATTTTCCGCTTCAGGTCCCCTCCAAATGTGTGGGAAAGCTTAAGTTTAGGCCAGAAAATCAAAAAGGGTCAAACTCAAGGTTTGACCCTTCGGAAAGCAATGTAAAGGACCTATCCCTTCACATTGATGTGTGAGAATGACATGATCGCCTTGCCCGCCACAGGGCGTCCAAAGGACTGTGCCGGAGCAAAGATGGTGAAGAGCAGGGCGCGGTTCAGTTGCGCTCGCACTTCCTCATCGTCGCGACCGGAGATAATCCGGTAGTTCTCCACCCGCCCGCTGGCATCCACATAAGTCTCGATCACCACCGGCGAATCCAGGTTCAACTGGCTCTCAGGGTATTCTGAGAGCTGCAGCCTTGGCGGTGTGTAAAAGGTTGATGGCACATCATCATAGGCGCTGACCCGGGCCGGAACCAGCAGCCCAATCAGCGCGCCAAAGAAGATGATGGCGGAAAGAAGTCCCGCGGTCGCCGGAAACATGAACCCATTGAATGCGTTTTCCAAACGTACAACGTACCCTTGCAGGATTCCCCGGCCGCTGCGCGAACGTGCGCTGGAAATGGCTACACGGATCTTGAGCGCCAGGTCAGAGGGGGGCTGGCGGCGTCCAAGCGATGAAACCAACGAGCGCGTATTTTCCAAAAGAGCGTAGTCTGACTGGCACTCCGCGCATTCGCGCAGATGTCCGGAGACCTCGTGCATCTCCGCGCCGCTCACGGCGCCATCCAGATACAAAGAGAACAGGGGCTTGGCCTCTGTGCACCTCATGACTGTGCCTCCACTTCTGCTTGCGCCGGTGATCTGCGAATCGATTCCGGCTTGTTACCCCCCACCTCAGAATTCATTTCCCTGACAAAGACTTCCAATCTTTTCTTCAATGCGTCGCGTCCGCGGATCAGCCGGGATTTCACTGTCCCCAGCGAAACCTGCAGGACCTCGGCAATCTCCTCATACGCAAGGCCCTCAATATCGCGCAGGACCACGGTGGTGCGATAGGGCTCCGGGACCTCTTTCAACTCCTGCTCTACCCGCGCGCGGACCTCTTCATGGGCAAATATCTCCATCGGCGATTCCCGCTTGTCGGCCAGAGTGTCACACAGGCCGAAAGAATTCCCTTCTTCGTCCACGTGCGCTTCCATCGAGGTCTCTTTGCTCTTGTGCCGGAACCACCAGCGCCTCTGGTTTGAGGCCTCATGGATGGCGATCCGATAGAGCCAGGTCTTCAGGCTGCACTCGCCGTTGAAGCGCTTCATCCCGCGAAAGACTTTTAGAAAAACCTCTTGTGTGGTGTCCGCGGCATCTGTAGGGTCGGTCAGAATGCGGTACACCAGGCTGTAAATCGGCTGGTGATAATGCGCAACAAGCCAGTTATAAGCCTCTTCGGAACCCGCTTTCAGTTCCGCGATAATAGAAGCTTCTTCGGCCCTTATACCGATTGCGCTGGCAATATTTCCCAATGCTGTTACTCCCGCCATTCTTCGCATGGCGTCACCCCAATTCTCTCAGGATATGGACGCCACTACAACTGCTCGACTTGGTAACGGCGGTAACCATTCACGGGATACAGCAATTCCTTCATAGAGATAGACCCCGGCTGGGGCTGGCAAGTTCCAGAAACTTGGGAATTTAGTGCGGGTCGCCGTCGGTTGCAGTGGTAGCAGGGACCTTCGGCGGGGAAGTCTTTTTCTTCGTTGATTTTACGGCCGGTTTAGGCTTCTGCGGGGGAAGATCGTTTTCATCGATCACAACAACCTTCTTGCCCGGCGCCAATGCCCGCGGGCCCCCCGCCGGGATGGGAATCGTACCGGAGGATGCCAGGTGATTCGCACTCTCCAGCCTCCCCGCCGCCTGCTCTATGTACAGAGACAGGTTCTTGCGGGCCGATTCGAGCGAAGCAGCGTCCGCCGCCAGGGGCTCAAATTCTTCCTTTTTGCCCAGGCCGCCGGCAACATCGGCCAGGTAACTCAGGTTTTCATAGACCACATTCAGGTTGTGATAGAGCTTGAAGCTGGACAGAACTCCGCCGCGGCTCGCTTGCACATCATTGATCATCCCCGGAATGGCGTTGGCGATGTTCTTCTGCAATGACTCAGCTATCTCCTGCAATTGCCGCTTCTGTTCCGAATCCGTCTTCCATCTTTCGATGCGGAGCTTGCCGATGTTGACGCTGGTGGAACTTGTGGCTTGTTGGATCTGCAACAGAATCGCGTTCAGGGGCGTGGCTTGCGGCGAAGGCTGCGCCGGTTGGCTCGCGCCGCCCTGCGCCATCGCGCCGGACACTGCTGAGAGCAAAAGAACGATGACTGCCAACACACTCTTCATGGGGACTGCTCCTGCTCTAGCTTGAGATGAGGATCGCCGCCCCAGGGGTTACTTCCCTTCGAGCTTTTGCACACACTCTCATTAGGCCGCGATCACACCCAAAGAGCAACATAATAGGATACACAAACCCGGCGTGCGCCGCTGGACCACTCCGATACGAAACAAGAGCCCTTTTTGGCGCCCCTTCACCAAAAGGATTAAGAATTGTCAGTTTTGTTTGCCCGCTGAATCCGTGTCACTCGTGTGCCATCCAATAATTGACTAAAGCGTTAAATTCATTCGAACTGATTTTTTAACCGCTTTTTTTGGAGGCGTATGAAAAAGGCTCTACATATATTTCTAGCCATGGCTCTTGTCGTGGGAACCACCGGAATGGCGCTGGCAAACTCCCTCGACGCCAAAGTTGCTTCGAACGGGAATCCGAGTCTGGAGCAACGGCTCTCCGGCGAGGTCCGTCATGAGCTCGTGATGATCCCGCAGTACACCCTCTTTGACAACCTGGCATACCGCGTCGACGGCGGCACCGTCACTCTTACCGGCCAGGTCCGCGATGCAATCGTTAAGGACTCCGCCGAGCAGCGGGTCAAGCACCTGGAAGGCGTCGAGCGGGTGGACAACCAGATCGAAATTCTTCCGGCGTCATTCAATGATGACCGCATCCGCCGGCAGGTGGCGCGGGCGGTATTCAATGATTCGCGCTTGTCCATGTACGCGATCCAGCCGGTCCCGCCGATTCACATCATCGTGAAGAACGGCCACGTGAACTTGGAAGGCGTGGTGCGGACCCAGACCGACAAAGACGATGCCTTCATCCGGGCCAACGGCGTCCCTGGCGTGTTCTCTGTGGAGAACAACCTGCAGGTGGAACAGCCAAGGGGAAAGAAGGGATGACATCGTAAACAGCTAGATTGAAAAGGAGGCGCAGCTTGCGTCTCCTTTTCTGTTCTGCGCAGTCCATAGTCGCGAGCTATGGATATTGCAATTGCCATTACCTCTACCACTCCGCCATCAACGTCAGAATATTTGGGCACTACTTCATCGTCAGGAATTGCGGCAGGCCTTCCGCGGCATTGCCGATCGCACGCGCCAGACTGAGCTTGGCAAGGTTGTGCGCGAACAGACTGTTGATGTAATCGAGATCTGCCGCCGCCAATGACTCCTGAGCCTGCACCAGCTCAACATTGTTGGTTACACCCGCCTGGAACCGTTGTTTTGTCAGCTCAACCGACTCCGTCGTCACCTGAGTATTTCTCTGCGCCACTGCAACCTGGCTGGAGGCAGCTTGGAGATCGAGATATGCGTTGCGGACTTCGGCTTCAATCTGGCTCTTGAGATCTTCGATTTCAGCCTGACGCTGCGCCAGCGCTGCGTTGGCCTGCTCGGCATCGCCTTCGGCGCGTCCTCCCTGCCACAGAGGAATACGTACGGTGCCGGACAATGTGAATGTCCCATGTGATTGCGCTGGATTGGTGCCGATCACGCCGTAGTCTCCGTTCAATGACGCGGAAGGCAGGCGTTCGGCTCTCGCCGCCGAGACAGTGCGGCGGGCAGCGCGTATCTGGGCTTCCGCTGCTTTGAGATCCGATCGCTGTTTGAACGCCTGGTGCAAAGCATCTTCAAAGGTGAGTGCCGGCGCAGGCGCAAACGGAATTTCGCCGGCGACGTCATATTGGTCGGTCGGCGGCAGGCCCGTCATTCGCGCCAGATTGATTTTCTGCTTGGCCAGATCGTTTTGCAGAGAGAATAATCGTTGCTTTTGGGTCAAGAACTGGACTTCACTGCGATCAACGTCGACCTGCGCGACTAATCCTACGTGCCGCTGTTGCAGCGTTTGCTGGTAGAGGGCGTCGGCGGTTTCGATTTGTGCGCGGGCTGATTGGACACGCGCCCTGGCGGCGATCACCTGGAGATATGCGCCGCCAACCGCGAGCACGACCAGGTCTCGCGCGTCACGCACCGAGAACTCACTCGCCCGCACCAACTCGGTGGCAGATCGATAATTGTTCATCGCAGCGCTGTCAAATAATGTCTGCGAAAGCCGCGCCCGCAGATCAAAAAAGTTAAACGGCCCCACGATGCTGGGAATGCCTGCGCCCGGTATCGGTATGTTGATGCGAACGCCATTCGCTCGCAGATTCACCTGCTCCACAGTCTCTCCAAGGCTGCCGTTCACGTTGGGGAGGAGAGTGCTGCGCGCCACGCGGCTTTGGCCATGGGCAAAACGCGCTGCGTGGGACTGGCCCACGGCGCCCAGGTTGTACTGCAGGCCGCGTTGAATCGCCTCGGCTAGCGACAGCTTGCCGGAAAAGGGCATGGAGGCGGTGCTGCGCGTGCTTCCCGCAAACGGCCCCTGTACCTGGACGACCGGGTTCACCGTGTTGATACTGGTCGTCGTTCCCGGTACGGGCGACTGAGTGGTGGTCACCGACCCGGTCTGTCCCGTTTTTCCCGAGAGCGGAAGCTGGTTTGCCGTGGCGCCCTGTTGCGAACTGCCGGTCGCGCCTGGCTGTGCCACCGCGCCGGTTGCAAGAAACAGGATGAAAAGCAAGCCGGTTGTTCGACGAACCAGATTCAAAATGACAGATTGTTCGCGAATGATCATTTATGAGACCAGACCTTTCTACTAGCTAAGCTGTTTTCTGAAGCGCCACACGCTCAGTGAAACCAGGACCAGCGTAAAGACAAACAAGGCAAGAAAATTCGGCCACAAATCGGCGAAGCCGCTGCCCTTGAGCAGGCCTGCGCGTGCGATGGCGGCAAAGTGATGGATCGGGTTCACCACCGTAGCCGGCTGAAGCCATGAGGGCATGGCCTCCACCGGGGTCAGCGCTCCTGAAAGAGAAACCAGCGGAGGATTAATAAAGAAGGCAGTCAGTTGCGCCTGCTGGGCTGACTTGCTGAAAGTCGCAATCACCGTCCCCAGGCTGATGCCGGAGAGAATGCACAATACGCCTCCAAAAAATATGAACAGCACCTTTCCATGAAATGGAACATGGAAAACAACCTTGAGCACTACCAGCGCCAGCAGCATCATGGCGCACAGAAGCACAAACAGCGGAGTGATCTTGGCGATGATAATTTCTGATGTGCTTGCCGGCGACATGAGCAGCTGCTCGATGGTGCCTGCTTCGCGCTCCCTCACCATGGCGGCCGAAGAGATGAGCGAACTGTTCAGAATCAGCAGCAGCCCGAAGACGCCGGTGACAATAAACCATGAGTCGACCAGACCGGGGTTATAAAGAAAAGCAGGAATTAGAGTGATGCGTCCACGGTGATTAATGTCCACTGCTCCTATCCGCTGAAAGCTGGCGTGAATTCCCTGGCCTTGTAAACCGGCGTTGTAGCTCTGAATCACTCCTTCCGCATAGGACTGGCTGATGCTGGCGGTGTTGGCGTTCATTGCATTCAACAGCAGCTGCACCGTCGTTGGCCGGCCACGGCGCAGATTGCGGGAATAGTCGTATGGAATCACGACACCAGCATCCAGCCTGGCCTCGCTGATGGACGTGCCCAGTTGGTTGACCGAGTCGTAGTAACCCGCCAGACGAAAACTTTTGCTTTCGGTCAGAGTTGCAATCAACTCACGGCTCTCGGGCGTCCGGCAGTCATCCACGATTCCCAGGCGCATGTTGGTCACGGTCGCGCTCAGGGCGAAGCCGAACAGCGTCAACTGCAGGACCGGCGGCAGAATGAGAGAGATCGCCAGACGGCGGTCACGGCGGATCTGCCCGAATTCTTTGCGAATCAAGGCGCGAATGCGGTTGTTAAAAATGCGACCGAAGAAATCTTTCATGCCTCACACCTTGAGCTGCATACGGCGCATACTGCGCCATGCCATGAAGTAGAAAATCAGCCCGATCACCGCGATGATCAACACCTTGAACCAGACCGCCGGCCATCCGCCGCCTTGGAGAAGAGCGTCGCGCACCACCTCAATGTAATAACGCCCCCAGACGAAGTTTGAAATCCAGCGCAATCCGGCAGGTATGTTTTCAATCGGGAAGATCAAACCGGAGAGCAGGTTTACCAGCAAAAATCCGCCAAAGGCCACGACCTGGAGCGCCGCCGCCTGGTTGGGGATGGTGGCTCCCACCATGGTTCCAAACGCTGCTACGCAGAAGGCGTAAAGAATAGTGGCAATCAGAAAAGGCGTGGGATCGCCGGCCAGACTCAGACCAAAATAGGTCAAAAGCAAAGCCATGCCGCCGGTCCACTCGGCAAGCATCACCAGCATGAACGCC
>Ga0209647_1003706_pt1 | contig 11743 bp, 14 predicted proteins | sample GraSoi_2013_60cm_FD_185827 | JGI IMG/M metagenome (GOLD analysis project Ga0209647, IMG submission 185827) | Grasslands soil microbial communities from the Angelo Coastal Reserve, California, USA - Sample 9_17_2013_60cm (SPAdes) (version 2) | ecosystem: Environmental > Terrestrial > Soil >... | reverse complement strand
GGCCGATATCATTGCGCCCGGCGAACGGACGGCGCCGCGCGGACTGCTGACGATCACCGCGCCGGTGACGTCTGGCGAGGAAATCCTCCGCCCGATCATCGACGCCTTCCTGGACGAGTATCCGACGGTCAATGTGCGGCTCTATCTGCTGGATCGGCCGGTGAATCTGATCGACGAGGGCATCGATCTCGCGCTTCGCATCGCGCATCTCGCCGATTCGTCTCTGGTTGCGATCCGCGTCGGCGAGGTGCGGCGCGTGGTCGTCACGGCACCGCGCTATCTCGCGCAGCATCCGGTGATCGAAGAGCCCGCCGATCTCGCCAAGCACCAGATCGTTTCGATGACCCATTTCGGGTCCGACAGCTGGAGCTTCCCGTCGCTGGAAGGATCGTCGGTGCCGCGCACGGTGCACTTCATGCCGCGCTTCATCGTCAACACCATTAGGGCCGCCGTCGCGAGCGCGGTCAACGGGCGCGGCGTGACGCGGATGTTTTCCTATCATGTCGCCGACCAGCTCAGCGACGGATCACTGAGGATTCTGCTGGCGAACGACGAGCACGCGCCGCTGCCCGTCCACCTGATCGCGCCGCACGGCCGGCTGCAGGTGCCCAAGGTCCGCGCCTTTGCCGATTTCGCGGTCCCGCGGCTGAAGGCGCATTTCGGCAGGCTCGCCGCCGATGCCGGCCGCACCGAAGTCATTCACTCGCGAGGCGGAAGAGTATCTGCCGGATAACGGCTATTCGCGCGCCATGTGATTGAATCTAGATGATCCGTGTCCGGCGCAATAACGCGCCCAGTACATCGAGGTTCATCATGGGTACCGAGCAGAAGGTCGCAGTTATCACCGGCGCATCGCAGGGCATCGGAGCCGCCCTCGTCAACGCCTATCTCGACCGGAATTATCGGGTTGTCGCCACTTCCCGCTCCATCAAGCCGTCGACCAATCCGGACGTGCTCACGATTGCGGGCGACATCGGCGATCCCGAGACCGGCAGGCGCGTAATCGAGCAGGGCCTCGCCCGCTTCGGCCGCATCGACACGCTGGTCAACAATGCGGGCATCTTCATTGTGACCCGGTTCACCGAGTATTCGGCCGAGGAATACGCACAGATCGTTGCGACCAACCTCAACGGTTTCTTCTTCATCACCCAGGCCGCGATTGCGGCGATGGAGAAACAGGGCCGCGGCCACATCGTCAACATCACGACGAGCCTGATAGGTCACGCCGACTCCAAGGTGCCGTCGGTGCTCGCCTCGCTGACCAAGGGCGGTCTCGACGCCGCGACCCGGAGCTTGGCGATCGAATATGCCAAGCGCGGCATACGGGTGAACGCCGTCGCGCCGGGCGTCATCAAGACGCCGATGCACCCCGTCGCGACGCACGAAGCTCTCGCCGCGCTGCACCCGGTCGGACGCATGGGCGAGATCTCCGACATCGTCGGCGCAATCCTCTATCTCGAGAGCGCGCCCTTCGTCACCGGCGAGATCCTGCATGTCGATGGCGGCCAGAGCGCAGGCCGCTGACCCGGATTCCGATCATTTTGCAAAGGAGAAGTATCATGAGCCAGCTCGATAAGGTTCTGTACACCGCCAAGACCCACACCATTGGTGGCAGAGAAGGCGCATCCCGCAGCCTTGATGGGCGCCTGGACGTCAAGCTCTCCCGTCCGGGTGCCGCAGGGAACGGCACCAATCCGGAGCAGCTGTTTGCCGCCGGCTGGTCGGCCTGCCTCCTCAGCGCGATGCAGGTCGTCGCAGGAAGGCAGAAGATCACCTTGCCTGCCGACGCAGCGGTCGACGCCGAAGTGGATCTCGGCCCAGTGGGCGATGCTTATGAAGTCGCTGTCCGCCTCGATGTCAGCTTGCCCGGCGTAGAGCGTGAGGTCGCCGAGCGGCTGATCGAGGCGACGCACTTCGTATGCCCGTACTCGCGTGCCACCCACGGCAACATCGAGGTCGCGACCAGGTTGGTCTGAGGCGAACGCCTCTCGAATCGGATGTTAGTGGACCCAACTCTGTCGGAGTACACATCATGCCTATCGTATCGATCCAGCTGACCCGCGAGGGAACCGAACCCGGCATCGACCATGTCACGGCGGAGCAGAAAGCCGCAGTCTACAAAGGCGTCAGCCAAGTCCTGTGGGACGTGCTCAAGAAGCCACCGGAGTGGACTTGGGTCGTCTTCCAGGAGGTCGAAATGGAAAACTGGGGCTGGGGCGGCATGCCCGTCGCCGAGTACCGCAAGCTGCTGGCCGCGAAAGGCGGCCAGGCCGGCGGCGGCTGAGGAGACTTGCCATGGCCATCGACAATCCGCTCCTCCAGCTGCTCGGCATTCGCCTGCCGATCATCCAGGCGCCGATGGCGGGAATCTCCTCGCCGGCCATGGCGGCCGCCCAGGTGAAGGGCCGCGAGCGCAATGACAGTATCGTGGAGGCCCGCGGCCGGCGGCCCGCGCGCGGCCACAAGCTCGCGGACAAGGTGAGCCGCGACGTTGACGCGGTCGCGCCGGAAAGCGAAGCAGAGCCTCGGTAACGGCCATTTTGAAGTTCTCCTCGCGACCCCATAGTGGTTCATTGCGATTGTCGGGGCGCCACTGTCGGCATTGGCCGACAGTGGTATTCGAACTTGCTAATTCTGCGTCTTCTTGGAAGCCAAGCCTTTCGCGGCCTCGGCGCGCGAGTTTGGCTTGCAGCTAGTGTCCAGTCGGTGGCCTAGCTGAGCGTGCGGGCTTCCTTCGCGAGCCGTGAAAACACGGATCGTAGCCGCGGCGCCGCGAAGTCAATAAATGCCCTGACCTTGGGCATCGAAATCCGGCCTGCAGGAGTCAGCAAATGAACAGGCAACGGTGGATGCTCCGCATTCGGGAGGACGATCTGCAATTGGCCGCTTCGGACGGCTTCCGCGATGTGATAGGAATAAAGACGAGTTAGGCCGCGCCCCCTGATCGCGGACGCAAGGGCCGCTCGAACAGTGTTTACGGTGAGCCGCGGACTAAAATGTACGACGCTCGGGATCCTTGACCCTGCAGCAGCCGCGAAGCTCCACGAATCAATGCCGAAGTTCGTGAAGGCGATGATTTCGTGCGCTGCGAGGTCCGCCGGCTTGGTAATCGCCGGGTAGCGCGACAGATAGGCAGGAGAGCCTACTACGACCCGGCGGACGTCAGTTCCGACGCGCGTCGCAATCAGAGAAGAGTCCGGCAGATCAGCGATGCGCATGGCTACGTCCATACCCTCCTCGATCAGATTCACGGGAAGGTCCAACAGCAAGAGGCGCGCAGAGACCATTGGATGGGCATCCAGAAAATCGTCCAGGATTGGCCGCAACACGTCCTCTCCGCTGATTGGCGGAGCGGAAATAGAAAGTATCCCCCTCGGTGCGGCCTGCTCACCACCAGCGATAGCTTCCGCCTCCTCAAGCTCCGCCAGCATGCGGCGACATGCGATGGCATAGCGCTCGCCTGCCTCACTGCACGCCATAGAGCGGGTGGTCCTGTGTAGCAGCTGCGTCCCGACACGCGCTTCGAGGAACGCGATCGCCCGGCCGACCGCTGCCGGCGATCGCTTAAGTCTGCGGGCGGCGGCAGCGAGGCTCCCTTCGTCCAGCGCCGTGATGAAGATGCTCATTGCCTCAATACGATCCATCGCATTGGCCTCCGCCGACCAGGGCCGCGCCGATGCCCTGCGACGCGCCGGTGACGACTGCGACTTTTCGCTCAACGCTCATGACAGATTCCTTCGTTCCGTAGGCCCATGGCATTTGGCATGCGGTCGAGCCGGATCTGCATCTTGTCGAGGACGTCTTCGTGCTGCCAGCGCTTAAGCCTCTTTAGCTTGTCCGCGGTGCAGTTCGGCTTGAGCGAGCACGTAAAGCACGCGGTCAAATAGCGGTAATGATCGATGTCGTCATTTCGATCAGATCGCACGAGCCCCTTGGTCAGCTTTTGGCCCGCTGGGCAGGTGTATTGATCGTTCCCAGGATCGTAGATGAAGTCATGGCGCGAGAAGAAGCCGCGCTGGGTTGCGCTGGAGGTGTCCGTCTTGGGGATGCAAGGCAGGGGATGCCGGTGTCCTCGCAGGCCAGGATCTGTTCGCCGTTGAAGTAGCCGCGATCAGCCAGGGCCGTAATTCGCTCACTACCTCCGCCGTCATCGCTTGAGGCCTTGCGGGCGTCATTGAGGTGTCGCGAACCGCGCGGCGGCGTGCGGCGGCCCGAGGTAAGGGAAATCGGCGAGCAGATCGCCGTGGGGGCCAACGCCGTCCGTCGTCACCTTCCCGTTCGTGAGGATCGAGAGGAAGTGGTCCTGGACGTCGTCGGTGAGCGCGCGGCCATTCTCCGGATACGAGGCCGGCCGCGTGTGATCGTAGGGCAGGATGTCCGGGAGAAGCGTTGCGGCCACCCGCTCCGCATCGGCAGCGGCGTAGCCGCCGGCGTGTTCGAGCGAGTGCGCGAACACGGAGACGAATTGGCGGTCGTCGGCCGGTTCCGCGGCGTTGTAGGCGGCGATCGCCTCGCCGGTCAGGAAGGGGGTCTGCGCAGGCCGCGCGCCGCGGTCGGCCTGCACCCAGCGGCCGCCGGCGCCGTCCAAGGTCCGAGCCCAAATGCCGACCCTCCCTGGCGCCAGAGAGACATTGGGAATTTCGAGGACGATGCTGCACACGTCCTTATCGGCGAAGAAGTCTTGGTGGGTGAACTTGAAGCCGTCCAGGACGCCAAGCACATCGAAGAAGAAGGGGTCGCTCCGCCAACCGGCGAAGAGGCGGTGCTCGCCGACCTCTGTTACGCGCGGCGTCCGACCCAACGAGACCGGCGCCGCTTCGATGAGCACGTCTCCCGTGTCGCCTACCCCGGCGGCCGCCGCACCCCGGACGTAGCGCAGCGTCGCCGTTTGCGCCCCTCCCTCAAAGGGGGAAAACCGCGCCCGGTAGGCGATGTCCGCGACGGAATCGCCGTCGGTGTCGATCTTGAACTCGTAGATCGCCTCATGCGCGAACGGGTCTGACCGGGTGGGCCCGCGAGGCTCCAGGCTGAACGACGGATGCACGTTCATGATCAGGATCGACTTGCGATCGTCGCCCGGTTTGCCGAACGCGTAGAGGTCGGTGAGGTCGAGGCGCGCGTCGCCGTGCGGGAACCCAAGCGCAGGCCCGGAATAGTGGTGTGACATCGGATCGATCCTTCCCTAGTGGTGCGTCGGCCCAGGCGGCGCAATCAGGCCGCGGCCCTTTGCTTCAGCAGATTGATGAGATCCGCAGCACCGGGACCTGACGACGCAGGGTTCTGACCGGTGATTAGCAAACCGTCCACGACGGTGAATACCTGCCAGTTGGCGACTTTTTCAAACCGGCCGCCGAGGCGCTTCAGCTCGTCTTCGACCAGGAACGGCACGACGTGGGTCAGGTGAACTTCCTCTTCTTCCTCGTTAGTGAAACCGGTGACCCGCTTGCCCTTCACGATCGGCTGACCGTTGATCTTGACCCGATGCAGAACCCCAGGTGCGTGGCAGACGGCCGCCACGGGCTTGCCGGCGTTATAAAAAGCTTCGATAAGAGCGATGGAATCCTCACTCTCGGCAAGGTCCCACATCGGTCCATGACCACCAGGGTAGAAGACTGCGTCATAGTCTTCGGCGCGGACCGTAGAAAGCAAAACGGTATGAGCCAGGACGGCCTGAGCCGCCTTGTCGCCCTTGAAGCGGATCGTATATTCCGTCTGACCTTCAGGCGTATCGCTGACAGGATCCAGCGGAGGCTGACCACCCTTCGGCGATACGACTGTAACCGTGACGCCGGCATCGATGAAGCGGAAATAAGGCGCCGCGAATTCTTCGAGCCAGAAGCCGGTTTTCCTGCCCGTATTGCCCAGTTTGTCGTGTGAGGTCATCACCATCAGAACCTTCATGTCAGTCAACTCCTCGGCTAATGTTTGGTGGTATTACTGGAGAAAGTTTTCAGATCCCGCCGCTCCAGAGACGGCCGGGCTGGCGGCTTCTCGTGTCCGCAACATGATTGGCGCGTTACCCGAGTAAGCCGCGCTATTGGCGAAATTGGAGGTGACGTGTTGTGTCACTTTCCGTCGCCAATCGACGGCGGCAGACGGAAGAGGAAGCCACGGATCAGGCTGGCGATCTCGTCGAGCTTTTCGTCCAATGCGAAGTGACCAGCGTCGAGGATATGCACTTCGGCATTCGGGACCATCTCTTGGTAGATGGCCGCGCCAGCCACGGCGAAAGACGGGTCGTATTTGCCCCAGACCACCAGCATCGGCGGCTTGTGCTGCCGCATCCATGCCTGCCAAATCGGGTAGGACGCGACGTTCGTCTGGTAACTCCAGAACAGATCCGCCTGGATCCGGTCTTGCCCTGGTCGCGATAGCTGGGCGAACTCGTCGCGCCATGTATCGGGGTTATAGCGCTCAGGGTGCGGACTGGAGCCAACATGGCGGATCCTGGCTCCCTCCAGCGAAGTGAACCCTGGCATAACCTTGTCCTCGTACGAGGCGCGATCCTTCCAGTAGGCTTTCCTGATATCCCAGGCCGGGCCGAGGCCGTCCTCGGATGCGACCGCGTTCTGGACGATAATCCCTTTGACCCGATCGGGATGGGCGAGCGCCAGGCGAAAGCCGATCGGGCCACCGTAATCCTGGATGTAGAGCACGTAGTGCTTCAATCCCAGAGTGTCGGCGAATCTAACCACTATCTCGCCGATATGATCGAAGGTGTACGCGAATTTGTCAGGCGACGGGGCGTCGCTTTGGCCAAAGCCTGGATAATCGGGCGCGACCAGATGGTAGCGGTCGGCGAGCAGCGGCATCAACGTGTCGAACATTCGCGACGATGACGGATAACCATGCAGCAAGAGCACCGTCGGCGCGTCCATCGGACCAGCTTCGCGATAGAAGATGTTGACCCCGTCGATCCCGATAGAATGGTAGGTCAAAGTGGATGAGGTCGAGGGCGAGGTGGGCATCGAAGCCAGTGCAGTGGAGGTTGTCAGCGCGGTGGCGGCAAACGCGGCGACAAGTCCGCGCGTTCTGATAAGCGGTTCACGACTAGCGCCGTTCGATCGTCGCGGAATTGTCCCGATCGGCGCCTGACCGATGCGGTCGCGGCCGCCTCTCATGACGGCAGCGATTTGCCGGTTGGCTTCTCGATCAGCCGGCCGACCTGATCGGTGCTCGCGAAGATGTTGGTGTAGGCGCCCTTCGGAGCGCTCGCCTCTTCGAGGATCCGCGCGAAAGCCAGCGCCGATTGCGGGACAATGGACGCGTGCTTGACGACGAACACGTTGCCGACCATCAGCTGCGGCCCGGCCACGCGGGCGAGCTGGTAGTAGGGGATGCGTTCGATCACGGACCGTGTTTCTTGCCCCTGCTGGCACGACATCGCACCTTGCGATGCGCCGGTCACGCCGTCGGCCGTCAATCCTATACCCATGATACACCTCAGATTGCCTGTTGGCTCCTCGGCAACACCGGCGGCTTGGCCATGCGGTGCTGCTGACCTGAGAAATACGTACGGTCACGCCAGGTGCGAGTGAACACTCGCCGTTCGGCAGACACTCCACCGCGCCGCGATTGAGTGGCAGTCCCACGATCGCCGCGTCCTTTGCCAGACGCGCGAATTGGCTTCGATGCCGCGACACTGCAAACGCGATACAGGCACATATATTGGGCACAGACAGTCGTCCGGGCGGCGAAATCACATGCACGGCCAAACTCCTGTGGCTTGCGCAGCCTCTCGGAAGCCGGGGCTTGATCCCGCATTCAATCGCGTACCGGAAGAGTGTCTGACGAATAACGAATATTCGCTTCCGTGCCGTCGGAGCATATCTTCGCACTGATCGGCGCCACACGGTCCAATTGGCCCGCGTTCCACCAGCGCCTCAGACCAAATGGACGTTTACCATGCGCACCGAACAGAAAGTTGCCGTCATTACCGGCGCGTCACAGGGCATCGGTGCGGACGCTCTGGCCTACGCCCAGGAGATGAGTAACCCTCCCCAGACGCTGTCCGGGATTGAGGATTCAGTGGTCGGCCTCCCCGCCAGGATGCTCGACCGCGACGCGCGCAGTTACGCGCTCATCGCACGCGTCTTTGCCAGTCAGCCCGAGGGCCTTCGAGACGACATCCTCGAAAACGTCACGCTCTACTGGCTGACGAACACGGCGGTTTCTTCGGCTCGTCTCTATTGGGAAAGCAAGCTGGCCTTTTTTGCCCCAAAAGGGGTCGCCATACCCGACGCCGTGAGCGCCTTTCCTGACGAGATTTATACGACCCCGCGGAGTCTTCGACCGCTCCGTCGATGGCTTTTTTCTGACTCACTACAATTTTCTCGCCAAGCTCGAAGACACAACACGTTTGTTGCCCGGCGAGGCTGCGGCAAAGCAGATGAATTGACCGGTGATTGTTTCGATGACCATCACTTCCGCCATGCCTACGTGAACCACCCGAGGTATCTAGAATGAAAACGCACATCCTTGCTGCAACACCCGTAGCTGCCGCAATGTCAGGCATCAATCCCGCTCACGCCGGCGAGCCGGCGGGAGCACCTGGCGCCAGGATTGACGCCGCGCCGAAGCAGGAGATCCGGCTCGAGCGCCTGACGCCGGAATACTGGCGCGTCACGCTGGACAACCCGCCGTTCAACATTTTCGGCCCCGAGACCATTCCGCAGCTGAACGGCGTCATCACCCAGATCGAGACCGACCCCAAGGTCAAGGTCGTCGTGTTCCAGAGCGCGGTGCCGGGCTTCTTCCTGACGCACTACGACTTCGTTCCGCCGCTCTCGGCGACGACCGGCATTCCGCCCGGCGCGACCGGCCTGCCGGCGTTGCCGGACATGCTGGTGCGCCTGAGCCGCGCGCCGGTCGTGTCGATCGTGTCGATCCGCGGCCGCGCCACCGGCGTCGGCAGCGAGCTGTCCCTGGCGAGCGACATGCGCTTTGCCAGCCGCGAGAAGGCGCTCCTGTCGCAGTTTGAAATCGGCGCCGGGTTGGTGCCTGGTGGCGGCCCCATGGCCCGCCTGCCGCGCCTGATCGGGCGCGGCCGCGCGCTGGAAGTCCTGCTCAGCGGCGAGGACATCCCCGGCGATCTGGCGGAGCGCTATGGCTACGTCAACCGCGCGCTGCCCGACGCCGAGCTGGACCACTTCGTGGACGCGCTGGCCCGGCGCATCGCCCAGTTCGACAAGCAGTCCATCGCCGAGATCAAGCGCCTGGTCGACATCGCGAGCCTGCCGCCCGACTCCGAGATCGGCGCCGAATGGGACGCGTTCCTGGCCTCGGTGCAGCGTCCGGCGGCCCAGCAGAACATCAAGCGACTGATGGAGATGGGCCTGCAGACCAAGCCCGACGTCGAGCTGCGCCTACCGTACTACACCGGCACTCTCGGCCAATAGCCGCGGCCCGACAAATCAAGGAGTGACGCACCATGTTCAAGGATAAAAGCCTGTTGACCTCGGCAGCGGCCAGCGCCGACGACGCCTCGCTCACGACCCAGATCGTGGACACCTTCTACAAGATCTACGGAACCCATCCGGGCTTCCGCGTCAACCACGCCAAAGGCGTGGTCGCGGAAGGCAGCTTTGTCGCCACACCTGCGGCGTCGGCACTGAGCCGCGCGGCGCTCTTCGACGGCAGCAGCATTCCCGTGACCGTGCGCTTTTCCAACGACGGCGGCCTTCCGTCCGTCCCGGACGGCGCCCCTTCCAACCCCAAAGGCATGGCCATCAAGTTCCACATGCCTGGCGGGGCCGAGGTGGACATAGTGCTTCTGGCGGTGAAGTTCTTCCCGGTGGCCTCCGGAGAGGAGTTTCGCGATCTGCTGGTGGCCATCAGCGAGAGTCCCACCGATGCACCCAAGCCGACCAAGCTGGATCAATTCGCCGCCAGCCACCCGACGTTCCCCGCGGCCTTCGCCACTGCGACCACTCCGGACAGCTTTGCAGACGAGGAGTACCGTGGCATCGACGCCTTCGTCTTCGTCGACAAGGCCGGGCATAGGCAGGCGGTGCGGTACATCATGGCCCCGGAAAAGCTCGTGCATCTGACTGCCGACGAGGCCGCCAGGAAACCTCCCGATTTTCTTGTCGACGACCTGCCGCGGCGCATCGCGAAGAGGCCGGTCGTGTTCCATCTCAAGGCCCAGCTTGCCGCAGCCGGCGACCAGACCAGGGATCCGAGCCAGCCCTGGCCCGACAATCGCCAGGTGGTGGACCTGGGCGTGCTGACGCTCGACAAGCCCGTTGCCGACAGCCTGGAGGCGCAGAAAAAATTGGCGTTCCTCCCGACCCACCTCACCGATGGAATCGAGCTTTCAGACGACAGGCTTCTGGTCATCAGGGCCGGGGCCGAAGCGCTATCGTTCGCGCGGCGCGGCAGGTGACCGCGCGCCGGGATCGAAGTGCTGCAATGGGCCCGCGTTTCAGGGAGAGCTGCACATGTCGAAGGCCTGGTTCATCACCGGCGCCAGCAGCGGCATCGGCCTGGGCCTGGCGCGCTTCGCCGCGCATCTGATTCCAGGGTGCCGTCGGTTCTCGCCTCGCTGACGAAAGGCGGCCTCGACGCCGCGACCAGGAGTCTGGCCATCGAACACGCCAAGCGCGGCGTCCGCGTGAATGCCGTAGCGCCTGGTGTAATCAAGACGCCCATGCACCCGGTGGCGACACACGACGCTCTCGCCGCGCTGCACCCGGTCGGACGCATGGGCGAGATCTCCGACATCGTCGGCGCAATCCTCTATCTCGAGAGCGCGCCCTTCGTCACCGGCGAGACCATCCACGTCGACGGCGGCATGAGCGCCGGCCGCTGACCCTTTACAAAGGAGAATGAATCATGAGCCAGCTCGATAAGGTTCTGTACACCGCCAAAACTCACACCACGGGCGGCAGAGAGGGTGCATCCCGCAGCCTTGACGGGCGCCTGGACGTCAAGCTCTCGCGCCCTGGCGCAGCCGGCACCGGCACCAATCCGGAGCAGCTGTTCGCCGCCGGATGGTCGGCCTGCTTCCTGAGCGCGATGCAGGTCGTCGCCGGCAGGATGAAGATCGCGCTCCCAGCTGACGCGGCGGTCGACGCCGAAGTGGACCTTGGCCCTGTGGGCGATGCCTATGGAGTTGCGGCGCGTCTCGATGTGAGCCTGCCCGGCCTGGAGCACGACGTTGCCGAGCGCCTGATCGAGGCGACACACCTTGTATGCCCCTATTCCCGCGCCACCCGCGGCAATATCGAGGTCGCGACCAGGCTGGTCTGAGGCGAAGTCTCTCGGATCGGATGTGAGCGTGAATGGACCCAACCCAATCGGAGAATAAATCATGCCTATCGTATCGATCCAGCTGACCCGCGAGGGAACCGAACCCGGCGTCGACCATGTGACGGCCGAGCAGAAGGCCGCAATCTACAAGGGCTTCAGCCAGGTCCTGTTTGACGTGCTCAAGAAGCCGCCAGAATGGACCTGGGTCGTCTTCCAGGAGGTCGAGATGGAAAATTGGGGCTGGGGCGGCATGCCCGTCGCCGAGTACCGCAAGCTGCTGGCCGCGAAAGGCGTCCACACCGGCGGCGGCTGAGGCGGCTTGCCATGGCCGTCGGCAATCCGCTCCTCAAGCAGCTCGGCGTTCGCCCGCAGATCATCCAGGCGCCGGGCATCTCCTCGCCGGCCATGGCGGCCGCCGTCATCGCCGCGGGAGCGCTCGGCTCGATCGGCGTGGGCGGCAACCGACCGGGATGCTTTGTCCGCTTTCGGGAAG
>Ga0209647_1003705_pt1 | contig 11745 bp, 10 predicted proteins | sample GraSoi_2013_60cm_FD_185827 | JGI IMG/M metagenome (GOLD analysis project Ga0209647, IMG submission 185827) | Grasslands soil microbial communities from the Angelo Coastal Reserve, California, USA - Sample 9_17_2013_60cm (SPAdes) (version 2) | ecosystem: Environmental > Terrestrial > Soil >... | reverse complement strand
TTTCACGGCTTCATGTTTGGCGACTCTTGCTTGGGAAGTGGCCCGACATAAGTTGAGTGAGTCCTGATAAGCTCGTTCTCATGAAATTGTTCCATTGCGTGCGCTATCCAGCCTACAACACGGCCGACAGAACTTATGCCAAGCTCTTCTCCGTGCATACCGAGGCGATTGCCGATAAAAACGGCCGGCACAATGAATTCCATGGATTTTCTCGAAGCGTCTCGCGCAGTTGCTTCAGCTGTGATGAGTCGCTGGAAAATGCGGTCACCGTGCAATCGCTCGCGCAATGCGCCCATGATTGCCGTAGTGCGTGGATCCGGTCGATCAACGCTTATGTTGAATCCGGGCAACGATTCGCCGTTGCGCAATCGTTGAACAATCGGGATGCTTCCGTCGTTGCTTGACAGAATTTCTTGCAGTAGCCGCGAAACCGCACCAAAGCGCTCAGCAAAGATACGTTGTCCTTGCGATGCGATTAACCCCGTGGTGATAGCTTGGTAAGGTGTTACGCCAACGTTGGCCACTGCGCGCACCGCATAGGTGATTGCGTCAAATTCGTGATCTGCCGACAGAACAAGCAATCTGCGGATGATTTCACCAAAGCCCGCGGGCGCTTTTAACGCCTTCGCAAGAAACTGATGCAACGGTTGGGCAGTCGGCTTATTGACCTTGCCTACAAGGGCTGCGTACCAGCGTAGCGCGTCGGCTCCTGTACGTGCAAAGCCTTGCAGCGACAAATCGTAGGAGCGCGGGTTTGTGCGTTCGAGCATTGGAAGCAGTGCAAAGGCGCACTCACGGGTTGTCATTCCTTCAAGATTGGTTTGAAAGTGCAACCACGTATCGGGTGCCGCGGGAGGCGGCACGCTGAACAGCGCCGACTCATCAATTTGCCAAAGCAATGCTGCCACTGACTCAATGGTCGAGCGTTCCGACATTGCAATTGCATCGTGACCGCGAAAATATAGACCGCCCTCAGTAATAAGCGTGATCTTTGAATGGGTTGCCAGCGGCGTCTGAGGCGCGAGCAAGTCAGTGTCGGTCAGCTTGCCCGACAGCCGATCAATGTCGGCCTTCCAGTATCGACGCTTCCGCGAACCATCAATGGTTTCCGAGCGAACGCGCTTGCGGCTCACGTAGGCATAAAGGGTTGCCACACTTACCCGGAGCTGCCTGGCAGCTTCTTCTGCAGTGAGATACAGATTTTTGTCATTCATGCGCTTAATTATTGATATTGATAAAAATTATCAAGATTGACAATGGTATGACATCGCCGTAAATTTCTCAACTATTATATATATTGATTTTTAATGATCAATATGTATGAATTTGGCCCGGCGTCCCGTCACGCGCCAGGCGGACTACTTGTTCAAAGGAGAAGGATGCGGCGGCCAAAATAAGTTGTTTCCAACCAAAAAAATAATGAGAAGAACAGAGGAATCATTCCCTATATCTCAATCTGGAGGAGTTCAAATGATCAGAATTCGCTATGCGTTTGCTGTTGCAAGCGTGGCAGGCGCCTTTCCTGCAATAACCCTTGCTCAAGAGTCAACTGAAGGAACTGCGGAAACCAAGACCTTGGAGCCCATAGTAATAACCGCTACACGACGTTCCCAATTCATGCAGGATGTCCCGCAAACAATTAACGTGTTTCCCGAGAAAAGAATCAAAGACATTGGCGCTCAGGATTTTTCTGGATTGGTGAACTCGTTGGCCGGTGTAGAGCTTCGTCAGCAGCAAGCTGGTCAAGGTGGGGTTGCGATCCGTGGAATATCAGAATTGAACATGGATAACCTTTTTGGTGGGACGGGGTCCGCTACCGGCATGTATCTTGATGAGATGCCGCTGACATCAGCTGGGCGTTTTCCCGGTCTGGGTGTGTTTGATATTCAACGAGTCGAAGTCCTTAAGGGACCACAAGGTACGCTGTACGGAGAAGGGTCGCTCGCCGGCACTGTGCGTTTCATTGCCAACAAACCAAAATTCAATGCAGCGGAAATGGCCGTCGATACGACCTATTCCAAAACAGAAGGCGGTGGAAATAACCATGCCATTAATTTGATGGTAAACATTCCGCTCTCTGACAATGTGGCGGCATTGCGTATGGTTGGCTACGAGAAAAAAGACAGCGGCTACCTCGATGCACGCATCACTGACGGCACAACCGTCTTTAATACAATCAAGGACGCCAATACTCGGAAAAGCGACGGTGGGCGAATTTCGCTACGTCTGGCGCCGAGCAACGATCTTACAATTACCGCAACGGCGCTATCCAACGATTCAAAAAATGGCACCCGTGGCAGGGGGCCGGACCCGAGCATCGGCTCTTTTTCAATTTCTGAAAACCAAACGGATAAGCTGAATGCGTTCAACCTGACTACTGAATATGCGCTGAGCTTCGCCGACTTGGTTGCCAATGCCTCACACACTGATCGGAAAATTCAAGCCGACACGGACCAAGGACAGACCATTGCCACGATCAATGGAGCGTTGAGCCAACTAAGCCCGCTGGCCAACTCTGTATTGCATGTGCCATGGGTGAGTCATGCGACCGGGGTACATAGCCTGCATAACATGAACGCGAAGGTCGATACGATGGAACTTCGCCTGGTTTCCAACGATCAGGGGTCTCTAAAATGGACCGCGGGCGGATTCTATAAGAAGACGGGCACCGTCTACACCACGGACGCAAATTCAATCCCGGCAGTACCGGATGCAAGCTGGGCGGCTGTGACCGGAGCGATCACACATGGCGCGGTGTCAATTGGGGATCCCCAAAAATTGAACTCTGCCGCATCGACTAAACAAACCGCGCTGTTCGGCGAAGTCTCCAATGATTTCACAAAACAATTTCAACTTCTGCTTGGCGGTCGCTTTTTCAGGGAGACAAGAAATTCCCTCGCTACGTGGAGCAGCGCATTTGGATTCCTGAGCGGTGGATTGCCCCCAGGTTCATCGGCAACACAGGCAACCTCTACACTTTTCAATCCCAAGGTTACGGCCAGCTACAAGTTCACTCCTGACGTAATGGGATACGGCACTTTCAGCCAAGGCTTTCGCAGCGGCGGTCAGAACGATTATCTCCCTTTTACACCAGGGGCCTCACCCGATTTCAAACCAGAGAAATTATTGAACCATGAGCTAGGCTTGAAGGCAACGTTACTCAATAACACGCTGTTGTTCGACGTGTCGGTCTACTACATGAAGTGGAAAGACTTGCAGCAAGTGGTGGCGCAGGGAATTGGCGGCATTGGAAAAGCGATAGGCAATGTTGGCGATGCGCACAGTACCGGACTTGATCTGGATACGAAATGGCTACTTAGCAAGAATCTCGAAATTAACTTCGCCGCGTCTTTCCTGAGTGCCAAGCTTGATAACGACGTTGTATTGCCGCCTAGTGCCGGTAACGAGACCGTACCCAAGGGGACGCGTATTCCGGGCACAACTAGGCAGTCGTTCAGTTTGGGGCCCACCTACCGATATCCGGTATTCGGCGATATGACTGGATTCTTGGGAGGCCGCATCACCAAGCGAGGCGACTTCACTTCTGATCTCGTGCATTACCAGCAAGTTGCGGCGGGAAGCACCACGATTGATTTCAAGCTCGGGATCGAGTCGAAAAAATGGCAAGTTTACGGATTCGTCGACAACGCCACCAACAAGAATGTGGCGCTGCGAGAAGACTACGACGGACCCGACATATATACGGGGCAGCGTAACCTCTTCTGGGCACGCCCACGCACAATCGGAGCCAATTTCCGTATGACCTTTTAAATAACGACTCCGTGCGCATAAACGAGCGACCGATCGCGCACGGAGACCAGCAGCTTCTTTGTCGAATACCGCAGAGGGTGCTCTTCATCAATTAGGCGCTGAGGAATTGAAGCGCTAATGTCTCGCCGGGTTGGGTATTTTTTCAGTGTTCTACCGGGCTACTTTTGAGGATCAATAATGATTTTTCGATACAACAGTCAGAGGAATGCTCCGCCGTTGAGCCTGGAAAGCCGGTCTTGCTTATTCAATGAACTAGTGTCTTTTGTACAAGTCTTTTCTATGGACTCATCGCGTAAAGAGAAATGAATGACTTCTCGAACAGGCGTTACGGAGCTATCGCCAAAGCCTTTCATTGGACTACGGCAACCCTTGTCCTGATTGCGTTTTGGTACGGGCCCGGGGGGCCCGAACTGCGGGTGTATTCACCTGCCCTCGATGGGGACCGCAGGCTGCACGAAACGTTGGGATTGTGCATTTTCGCGCTCGCTATAACGCGCATATTGTGGCGAACGGTGGATACGCGGCCAGACCCGCCCGAGGTAACGCGCTGGATGGGCTTGGTGGCGAAGTACATGCAAGGGGCGCTCTATCTGCTCCTCTTGGCACTACCGCTCACGGCTATCACCGGCGCATGGCTCGAAGGTCACCCCTTGACGCTTCTCGCAGGTGCAAATATCCCACCGCTCCTCGGGATATCACACCATATAGGTGCCGCCGTCGCACGAATTCACACTTGGCTTGGCGATTCAATCCTCTGGCTCGCGGGATTTCACGCAATCGCTGCGCTCTATCACCATATTTTTCTCAAGGACCATGTGCTCACCTCCATGCTTCCACGTTGGATCCCTTTGCAAAGACCGAAAGATCGTTGAAGGGCGATTATTGCCTAGCAAGTACCCGGCCGAGGCTGGCCGGATCAAGTCGTTTAACAACCGCATCCAACCGATTTTCATCAACGTTAAAGGAAATCTCCCTATGAAAAGATTTATTGCTGCAATCACTATCGCCTGCGCCGCTATTCACGCTCATGCCCAGACCTTCTATCACCTCGAGTCGTCGGTAACCTTGAAAAGCGCTGTGCCCGAGTGGGACTACGTGACGCTGGACGCCTCCCGCGGCTATCTTTTCATCGGACGGCGTGGCGAGGGCGCGGTCGTGTACGACGTGAACAAGAAAGTGGTCGTGCGCACGATCGACAATACTGATCACGCCAATGCCATCGCATTAGTGCCGGAATTCGACCGTGGCTACACCACCAACAGTGACGGCACGACAACCGTCTTTGTGCTGTCGACTCTGAAGCCGATCGAGCGGGTCAAGTTCGGCAAGGACGCCGACTCCGGCTTTTATGAGCCGGTGACCAAGCAGCTTGCATTTACCATGGGCGACGCCAAGGCCATCGCCTTTGTCGACGCCAGGAGCGGCAAGCTTCTCGATACCATGAAGATTGATAGCGAGAAGCCTGACGGGGCTGTCGCCGACGGAGAGGGCAACCTCCTGATGGCCCTTCGTGATCACAATACCGTGGTGAAGATAGATGTTGCTGCACGCAAGGTCTCGGCCGAATGGAGCACTGCAGGATGCGAGGATCCAACCAGCATTGCCTACGACCGCACGAACAAGCGCATCTTTGTCGGTTGCCGCGGCAGGAAGCCTGTGCTTGCAGTGCTCGACGCCATTTCCGGAAAGGTGATTACGACTATGGCGATCGGACAAGGAAACGACGGCGTGATCTACGATGCGGCGACAAAAAAAATCTACACCTCGAACGGCTTCGACGCCAATCTGGTCATTTACGATCAACTGACTCCTGACAGCTACCAATTCGCAGGAGCAACAACAACGCGCCCCGTCGCGCGCACCATGGCCTTCGATGAGACAACAAAAAGAATTTACTTGGTGACAGCCGAGGGCATGGTTGATCCGAAAAAGCCGATTTACAAGGTGGCGCCCTTCTATCCAAATCGGTATTTTCCGGACACCTTCACGGTGCTGACATATGCGCCGCAATAACCATCATTCTGGTCTTGCTTTTCGAGATTGGAGATTTGCCCAATGGTCTTTGTCAGGCTCACCACCGGCTTGGCTGGCCGCTACCGAGAGAGAATTCTTGAGTCGTATTCCGTGCCAGCTTGGCCCGTCCGGTCCGAGCGTCTCCGAACTCAAGAGAGCCGCTTTCTCATGGGCATCACGCGCTCCGGCAGGAATCCTGCGAAACGGATGAGCGGGCATACGTGAATAAGCGCACTTAAATTATGTGGCATAGCGATAGACAGGATTTGGAAAATGGAAGTTAGAGTCATGGCGGGAAACGGCTGCTTGGGAACAGGTTTCAAAGTGGAATCCCTGAAACGTGGCATCAAGATGAAGCCTCATGTGATCGCTTGCGATGCGGGTTCGACGGACTCAGGACCAGCGGCCTTGGGTAGTGGCAAACCAAAGCTCTCACGGGAGGCATGCAAGCGGGATTTGAGATTACTGCTCCAAGCTCGAGACGTACTGAAAGTGCCACTGATCATTGGATCATGTGGCACTAGTGGGCGCGATATTGGTGTGGACTGGATGACCGATATAGCCCGCGAGGTCGCCGCCGAAGAGGGGCTGCAATTCCGTGTTGCCACGATCAAATCGGAACAAGACCCGGATTATCTCCGCCGACGTTCGGCGGAAGGACGCATTCGGGCATTGAGTCCGGCACCTGTTATTGACGATGACGTATGGGACAAGAGCCATGTGGTCGGAATGATGGGAATCGAACCCATTGAATCCGCATTAAACGAAGGGGCCGACGTCATTCTGGCAGGTCGCGCGAGCGATTCAGCACTTTTTGCGGCATGGCCAGTCATGCATGGCGCTGATGCAGGCCTTGCTTGGCACGCTGCCAAGACTCTCGAATGCGGCGCAGCTTGCGCGGTTGTCCCAGCGGCTGATGGGATGATTGCCACAATACGTGGTGACCACTTTGACATTGAGGCTTTGGATGTTCACGCCAGGTGCACACCTCGCGGAATCGCAGCGCATACCCTTTACGAGAACGCAAGTCCGTATCTGCTCACTGAGCCGTCTGGCGTTATTGATACAGAAGGCGCTCGTTATGAGGCAATAGATTGGCGCTCGGTACGCGTCCGCGGGTCCCGCTTTCTCACAGCAAGGGAATACACGGTAAAGCTAGAAGGCGCACAACTTGTAGGCTATCAGACCATCGTAATTGGCGGGATTCGCGATCCCCACATCATTAGAGGCCTGGATAGCCTGCTTCCAAGAGCGAAAGCGTACTTTGACGTGCGAATAGCCGATCTCTTTCCCACTGAATTAAGGCAAGAGGACTATCAAATTCATTATCGCCTGTATGGCCGTGATGGAGTGCTCGGTGCAATCGAACCAATGAGGCAATGTCAGCCGCATGAGGTTGGCATCCTAATCACGATTACTGCGCCCAGTCAGGCCTATGCAACAAAGATTGCCAGTATGGTCGCGCATATCAGCGCTCACCTGCCGGTGCCGGAGTACGAGGGCATTATCAGCAGCATTGCATACCCTTTTTCACCGCCGGAAATCGAACGCGGAGCCGCGTACCGATTCAGCTTGAATCATGTGGTCCTCCCGGACAGCCCGCACGAAATGTTCCGCACCGAGTTCATGGAAATGAGGCCAAAATGAAAACGCTTTTTGAGCTTTGCAGCTTGATTCGATCGAAGAATGCTGGACCATTTGTTTTAACTTTCGACTTCATGCTCTCTAGTCAAGAGAACTATGCTTACGTGAAGCGGGCCCAACCGCTTCATGCGAAGCTGGTATCCAAACTTTACGACGTCCCCCCGGAAAAAATTACAGTCGTGTATCACGACAGTGCGATGGCGATCAAAGTGTCGATGCCTCGCCCTGTTTTTCAATGCGATCCTGGAGACAACGACTGTTATGGTGGGCAGCAATATGTGCCGTTACTCGATCTACCTGTCGACGCAGGTCCACCCACATGATTTCTTCAACGACTGCGGCAGGCATATCTGCACGAATTGATCGAATTCCAGCCAACCGGAAGCTTTGGACATGGGTCGCAAAGCTGTCCCTCGGGGGCTTTTTCGAGGTCTACGATTTAGCATTGACAGCGCTAATGAGTCCCCTGCTGGTCCAGGCGGGGCTATTTCGCAATGATGCAACGGGAATGTTCGGGGTGTCGGATCAGGCGACCTTTGCGTTCGCAACGATGTTTGGACTCTACGTCGGCGCACTGGGTTTTTCAAATATCACGGATAAGTATAGTCGTCGCAGTTTGTTCGTCGGATCGATGCTTTGGTACTCCATGGCGACGGTGATGATGGGGCTGCAAGATACGGCAATTGGAATATGTTTTTGGCGCTTTATTGCCGGCGTCGGGCTTGGTGTAGAGTTGGTTGTAATTGATTGTTATCTGGCTGAGATAACGCCGAAAGCACTGCGCGGTCGCGTCTTTTCGATCAGCAAATTCTTACAACTGTGTGCAATTCCCATAGCCGGCCTATTAGCGCACTTCGTCGCTCCACATGACCTGCTAGATGTAGCGGGGTGGCGCTGGATGGCCCTCTTTCCGGCAGTGGGTGCGCTGATCGTCCTCGCCATTCGTCGGAATATTCCTGAGTCGCCAAGGTGGCTGGCATCAAAGGGAAAGTTAGGCCAAGCGGACAATGTCGTGCGGAACATGGAGGAGTACGTTACACGGAGGATGGGTGTTTTCCTTGCTGAGCCAGTCCTTGTTCCTGAGGTGGCTCAGAAGAGCGTGAGTTATCGCGACCTATTTCGCGCCCCCTACCTTGGGCGCGTAGCGATGCTTATTGTCGCCACTTCTGCATCATCAATTGCGTATTACGGATTTGCGCAATGGACGCCAACGTTATTAGAGAATCAGGGCGTCAGTGTTACCAAGTCGCTGCTCTACGCAGCAATGATTGGTTTCGCTTACCCATTAAGTCCACTGATTGCCGCCACGTTCGCTGACCGCGTGGAACGAAAATGGCAGATCGTAATCGGTGGCGCGATTGTCGCCGTGTCCGGTTTGCTTTTTGCCTGGCAGACCACGGCAGTCATGTGGATCGCCATGGGTGTGTTTTTGACGTTCGGCAATGAGCTCAAGGGTACTGCCACCCATACCTATCGTGCCGAGTTGTTCCCAACTGAATTGAGAGGAAAGGCGGTTGGCTTTGTCTATTCGTTCAGCCGGCTTGCCAGCGCGGTGAGCAGCTATCTAATTGCTTTCGTTCTTCTTCAATTTGGAGTTCAGGGCGTTTTTATCACTTTGGCGCTTTTTATTGGGCTCAGCATCTTCGTTACACTCATGTATGGACCGAGAACGCTGGGACTTGCATACGAGGAGCTGGAAAAGGGGCGCGCTCGCAATTGAAATGAACAAGCCTGAAAACCGGAAAAAACTTGTCGCCTAGAGTTTACTCATTGGGATCGATCAATGGTTTCCCGCGATCATGCGATGTCGTAGCGTATCTATCTTGGCCGAGGAGTAACGCGAGGCGCCGGCACGGCAACTCAGCCCATTGTGAACGCAGTGGCCAGGATGATGGCCGATAATCTGCGAAGCAAAACGAGTGCAAGGTGATGCGCAGTTGCGTTCGTCAATTCTTCTGTCGACAAGTTAGCTTGAGTCGCTGCGCACCAGTTTCGGTACGAGCAAGTTTTGAACGCCCGCTACCCCAATATGGGTACCACGATACTGTCACAACGTTGATTAGGCCGTGCTTGTCAACTTGTATCCAATCCACACCATCAATTTCTAGCTCGTCGGCCGTGACATCCAGCTCGACCGCGCTGCCCATTGTGAATGCAATGGCCAGCATGATGGTTAATAACCAATGAAGCACAACGAGTGCAAGATGATGCGCAGCGGGCTTCATCATTTCTTCTGTCAATATGTTAGTTTAAGAGAAACCGATGGTCAGTCATACGATATGGCTGCGAGCGCAGGTTCGAAGTGGAGGAAATGTCCATGAAGGCGCTTTGCGAAGAGGCGACGAAATGGTCAAAACTTGTAGGCGAAATAAACGCCTGCAAAGTTCACTGCTTTTTTCTCCGTTATGGGACTCTTTCCAGAATCCCCGCCGAGATGGCCAAATGATGCCCGTGACCCAATCAGCCAGCTTTTGTCGATTTGGTAGACCGCACCCAGTTCAAGTGCCGTCGATGTAACGCCACTTTTTGGGGCGAACTCCGCTAACCCCGAGTTCACGGATTGCTGCGGAGTAACCCCATAAAACGTTTTCATATACTGCGTGTTTCCGTAAGTGACTTTGGGGCCGGCGTTCAGCTGAAGCCTCGGTATCGGGCGATATTTCGCCTCCGCGCCAATTGTTGCCTGCAGCCCTTGATGTTTGCCGCCAATATCGCTTAGCAGGCTGGTTTTCACGGTTAGCCAGGCATACTTGTATGCGCCAAACACGGCGAAGCGCTGTGTTGCTTTAATGTCACCCAAGCCTTTGAGATGCGCATCGTCAGATTCCTTGCGTTGCGTGCCAAGTTGCTGCGACAGGCCGACACCGAATTCGAACCGATCGTCCTTGTACAAATAAGCGCCAACGCCAAGTCCAACGGGTCCGCCGATAAAGTAACGGTCATACGTAACCTGGCCAACCGGAAAAACCTGTCCCTTTGTGTCCTTGGAACCAAGATACTTTGGCTCCGCCCCAGCACCCAGGCCCGCGATGCCATGGAACTCGCGGATGAATTCGTCATCACCTGCAATCGCTACAGCGGAATAAAGTAAGGTGGTAGCCACTGCCAAGCTGAGCGATGTTAGGGTGAGCTTGCATGTCCAGATCATTTTGATTCCTTCAAGTGATGTCATTTGAGTCAACGATGGTGCGGCGGAACGGCTTCTGAAAAAGCCATGCGTCACAGAATCATGATTTGATTCCGACGGGGCAAATTTAAGCCCCGTTCATGAAGGCCATGCGTGGCTGCGGTAAAGATTTGTAAAGGTGCCGATTTCAAGGGGATCGGCGGCCTTCATACTTCTTTACTTAAAATTTATGTGGTCTTCATCGAACGGTAGTAACGTTTGCAAATTGCATGAGAATTCGCCAATTCTCGGCAATCACTTATAGAAAATAGAAATGACAAGCACGCGCGTTTTGCTGATTGAAGATGACCTGCGCCTGGCGCGCATGGTCGAAGGGTTTCTTAGCCAGAACGGCTTCTCTTGCGAGCATGCGCTTGACGCCAGCAAGGGAATGGCCGCTTTTCGGCGCGAACCCTTCGATCTGGTTCTTCTCGACTTGATGCTTCCAGACGCTGATGGCCTGGATGTCTGTCGCGATTTGCGATCTCGCGACGATGGATTAGCGAAGACGCCGATCATCATGGTCACGGCGAGGGGTGACCTAAGCGATCGTGTGACGGGCCTGGAGCTGGGTGCAGACGATTATCTCGCCAAGCCCTTCGAGCCTCGCGAATTGCTCGCAAGGGTCCGGGCCGTACTTCGCCGTACCCTTGTTGATCGTACGCGTTCGCAGGGCGAAGTTCTGAACTTTGGTCGCCTCGAAATCGATCGGCGGACGCGGCAAGTACGCCTGGACCAAGAAGTGCGCGTTCTCACCTCCTTTCAATTTGACCTTTTGGTGGCACTTGCACAAAACGCTGGGCGCGTTCTCTCCAGGGATCAACTACGCCAGAGCACGCGAGGTGAACCCTTGGAAGCATTCGATCGCGCGATCGACGTCCATATTGGAAAAATCCGTGTCGCCATCGAAGATGACGTGCGTTTCCCGACCCGGATCATTACCGTTCGCAATGTAGGATATGTATTCTCAAAGATAGAGGCCGCATGAACGATTCCGTGAGCAACCTCTCAACGCAAGGCAATTCAAATGCGCCGGCATCGTTGGCGTCGGGGACGATGCCGCTTCGCCAAAAAATGTCACGCGCTCTGCCTAAGATGTATCAGCGAGTGTACTTGACCGTCATCGGCACCTTGATTGCAACAGTGGCGGT
>Ga0209647_1003704_pt1 | contig 11747 bp, 12 predicted proteins | sample GraSoi_2013_60cm_FD_185827 | JGI IMG/M metagenome (GOLD analysis project Ga0209647, IMG submission 185827) | Grasslands soil microbial communities from the Angelo Coastal Reserve, California, USA - Sample 9_17_2013_60cm (SPAdes) (version 2) | ecosystem: Environmental > Terrestrial > Soil >... | reverse complement strand
GACCAAGCTCACGATCCTCGCCACGCTCGCCGAGAAGGTGCAAAGCCTGATCGTCGGCGGCGGCATCGCCAACACCTTCCTGCTCGCGGCGGGCAAGCCGATCGGAAGATCGCTCGCCGAGCCCGACCTCGCCGGCGAGGCGAAGCAGATCGCCGCAATGACCGAAGTGCCGCTCCCCACCGATGTGGTCGTCGGGCATTCGCTGGACCAGAGGGAGGGCACCGTCAAGCGAGTGGAAGCGGTAGCGCCGGACGAGATGATTCTGGACATCGGTCCCGAGAGCGCGCGCCGCCTTGCCGCGTCGCTCGAGCGCGCGGGCACCATCGTGTGGAACGGCCCGGTCGGCGTGTTCGAGAACGATGCGTTCGCCAAGGGCACCGAGACGATTGCGCGCGCGATCGCGAAATCGAAGGCCTACACCATCGCCGGCGGCGGCGACACGGTCGCGGCGATCAACAAGTTCGGCATCGCCGGCGAGATCGACTACATCTCGACCGCCGGCGGCGCGTTTCTCGAATTTCTGGAGGGCAAGACGCTTCCTGCGGTGGCCGCGCTGGAGGCGCGCGCCGACGACTAGTATTCCGAGCGCCATAGTGGGAACGGCCGCCGGTCCCCTCGAGCAGCACGTCGACTCGCGCTGGCTGATGGCCTACAGCGCGGCGCTCGGCGAAACCGACCGGCGCTACTACGACACGGCGGCCGCGCACGGTGTGCTCGCCCATCCACTGTTTCCCGTCTGCTACGAGTGGCCCGTGTCGCAGCCGATCCGCCAGATAGCGGCGCTGCGCGATCTCATGCCGCGGCTGGTGCACGCCGAGCACGATCTCGTCCTGCATCGCCTGCCGCGCGAGGGCGACCGGCTCGCCACGCGCGCAAGCATCGTCGCCGTGCACAAGCGCAAGCCCGGCGCGTTCGTCGTGTTCCGCTTCGAGAGCCACGATGCTGCCGGCAAGCCGGTGAGCACGACCGACTTCGGCGCGCTTTATCGCGGCGTCGACGTGGACGGCCCGGATCGCGGCGCGGCGATCGAGCTGCCGCCAGCGTCCGGTTTGGAGACCATTGGCAACATCGACGTGGGCGCCAACCTGGCGCACATCTATACGGAGTGCGCGCGCATCTTCAACCCGATCCACACCGATGTGGCGCACGCCAAGGCGGTGGGCTTGCCCGACATCATCCTGCACGGCACCGCGACGCTCGCGTTGTCGGTGTCGCGGCTGAAGATCGAGCCGGCGCGCGTGCGGCGCATCCGCTGCCGCTTCAGCGGAATGGTGCTGATGCCGTCGCGGCTGGAAGTGCGCAGCAACGGCACGGATTTTGAAACGCGGGGGCCGGGAGGCGAGGTCGTCGTCGGCCGAGGGCGCATCGATCATGGTTAAGCAGCTTTCCATCCACACGCGCGGACAGGGACTGGTCGAAGTGACACGCCTGGTGGCGGCGGCGGTGGCCGAGGCGAACACAGCCGAAGGCCTGTGCACGGTCTTCGTGCGCCATACCTCAGCGAGCCTGGTGATCCAGGAGAACGCGGACCCGACGGCGAAGCAGGATCTCGAGCGCTGGCTGAATCGGCTGGTGCCCGAGGGCGATCCGTTCTACCAGCACGACGCCGAGGGGCCGGACGACATGCCGGCGCACATCAAGGCGGCGCTGACGCAGACCTCGCTTTCCATCCCCATCCTGGAAGGCAAGCTGGCCCTCGGCACGTGGCAGGGCGTGTACCTCTGGGAGCACCGGCGCCGCGGCGGCGAGCGCGAGCTGGTATTGCACATAGGCACCTGAGCCGATAAGGTTGACCCGATGCTCCGCAGTACGAAGATCGTTGCCACCCTCGGTCCCTCCTCCTCAGACACCGCCACCCTCGAGCGGATGATCCGCGCCGGCGTCGACGTCGTGCGGCTCAATTTCTCGCACGGCACGGCGCAGGACCACGAGAAGCGCGCCGCGCTGGTGAAGGAGCTTGCCGCCAAGGTGGGCCGCACCGTGGCCATCCTTTGCGACCTGCAGGGTCCGAAGATTCGCGTCGGCAAGTTCAAGGACGGCAAGATCACGCTCGAGAAGGGACAGCCCTTCGTGCTCGACGCCGGCCTCGAGATGGGCGACGGCGAGCGCTCCGGCCTCGACTACAAGGAGCTGCCGCGCGACGTCGGCCCCGGCGCAGTGCTGCTGCTCGACGACGGCAAGATCGTGCTCGACGTCAAGTACGTGCGCGGCGAGGAAGTGCACACGGTGGTGCGCCACGGCGGCGTGCTCTCCAACAACAAGGGCATCAACCGCCAGGGCGGCGGTCTCACCGCACCGGCGCTCACCGCCAAGGACATGGAGGACATCCGCACCGCGGCCAAGATCCAGGCCGACTATCTCGCGGTGTCCTTTCCGAAGACCGGCGCCGACATGTACATGGCGCGCGAGCTGTCGCGCGCCGCGGGCGCCAAGGCCTTCCTGATCGCGAAGATCGAGCGCGCCGAGGCGGTGGCCGAAGGCGCGCTGCTGGACATCATGCGCGGCTCCGACGGCATCATGGTGGCGCGCGGCGACCTGGCGGTCGAGGTCGGCGACGCCGCGGTGCCCGCGCTGCAGAAGAAGATGATTCGCCTGGCGCGCGAGCAGAACAAGCTCACCATCACCGCGACGCAGATGATGGAGTCGATGATTTCGAGCCCGGTGCCGACGCGCGCCGAGGTCTCCGACGTGGCCAACGCGGTGCTCGACGGCACCGACGCGGTAATGCTCTCGGCCGAGACCGCGAGCGGCATGTACCCGGTCGAAGTGATCGAGGCGATGGATCGCATCTGCCGCGAGGTCGAGCAGACGCAGCCCTTGATGCTCGAGCAGGAATTCCTCAATCGCGTCTTCACCCGCGTCGACCAGTCGATCGCGATGGCGGCGCTCTTCACCGCCTATCACCTGAAGGTCAAGGCGATCGCCTCGCTCACCGAGTCGGGCTCCACCGCGCTGTGGATGAGCCGCCTCAACTGCGGCGTGCCGATCTATGCGCTCACCTCGCAGACCGCGACGCGCTACCGCTGCGCGCTCTTCCGCGACGTGTTCCCGCTGATGGTGAAGTTCATCGGCCACGACCGCGAGGAGCTGCTGGCGGAAGCCGAGAAGGTGCTGTTCGCGAACAACGTGGTGAAGGAGGGCGATCTCATCGTCCTCACCATCGGCGAGCCGATCGGCAAGTCGGGCGGCACCAACACCATGAAAATCGTCAAAGTCGGGGAGCACCTAAAACCATGAACCGCCGCGCCGAACTCGCTTCACGCTTTGTGGACGTCGCAAACCTGCCGTGGGAGAAGACTCGCTACCCGGGCGTCGAGCAGAAAACGCTTTTAGTGGAGAAAGAAACCGGGCTGCTCACTGCGCTCATGCGCATGGCGCCAGGCGCGCATCTGCCCGACCACGAGCACGTGAAGATCGAGCAAACCTACGTGCTCGAAGGCACTCTGGTCTGTCCCGAAGGCGAGTGCCAGGCCGGCCAGTTCGTCTGGCGTCCCGCCGGCAGCCGCCACGAGGCCTGGGCGGGTCCGAAAGGCGGCCTGTTCCTCGCGATGTTCCAGATGCCGAACAAGTTCTTCCAGCCCGACGGCCGCATCACCGACTTCCTCGGCCGCGACTGGCAGGAAGCCTGGGGCAAGAATTCGGGGTCAGGACCGTAATTATTTTCGCGAGGGCGCTGCTCCTCGCATCGCTGTGCCTCGCGCTCGGCGCCTGCCAGGGCGTCCTGGTCCACGAGGTCAAGTCCGACTACTCGCACATCAAGGTGATCGACTACGGCAGCCGGCGCGCGCTCTACTTTGTCGGCGACAAGGAGCTCGACCTGGTCGAGACGCTGATCGATCTGCGCGAGCCCTACCGGCTGCAGCATCCCTACGCGCAGGCCATGACCGCGGGCCTGCTCTATCGCCCGGAGCCGAACTCGGTGCTGCTCGTCGGACTGGGCGGCGGCGCGCTGGTCCGTTTCCTGAATCATTACTTTCCCGACGTGCGCCTCGACGTGGTCGAGATCGACCCCGCCGTGGTCGAAGTGGCGCGCGATTACTTCGGCACGCGGCCGGTGCCCGGCACCCGCATCCTGGTCGCCGATGGCCGCGACTTTCTCGCGCGCTCGACCGAGCGCTACGACCTGATCCTGCTGGATGCGCATCTCTATCCGAGCGAGCTCACCGATGGCACCGGCCATCCGTTGAGCCTGCGCACCGAGGCGTTCTACCGCAGCCTGCACGAGCGGCTGCGGCCTGACGGCGTGGTGCTCATCAACATGATCGCCGGACGCGATGGCAGCTCCTACCTGGCGGGGGTCTGCCGCGCCTTTGCCGCGGTTGACGTGCTGGCGGTGGCGGAAAGCACCAATCTGATCGTGGTGGCAAAGGCCGATGGTGCGATGCCCGACGACGCCGCTCTACGCCATCGCGCGCGCTCTTTGGACCAGAATGGGAACTATGGTTTCTCGTTCGAGCGGCAGCTGGATATCCGCGCGCCGCGCGAGCGGACTTGCCAATCGAGGTGACGATGCGCATCGCGCTGTGCAACGAAGTCATCGCGCCGATGTCGTTTCCCAAGCAGTGCGAGTACGCGGCAAAGCTCGGCTATGACGGCCTGGAGATCGCGCCGTACACGCTCTCGGACGAGCCGCATCGCATGGGCGCGGCGCAGATCGCCGCGGCGCGCAGCGCGGCCGAGGATTGCGGCATCGCCGTCACCGGGCTGCATTGGCTGCTCGTCAAGCCGGCCGGCCTCTCGATCAGCACGCGCGACGACGCGGTGCGCAAGAAGACCGTGGAGGTCATGCACACGCTGATTGACCAGTGCGCCGAGCTCGGCGGCAAGTACCTGGTGCACGGCTCGCCGCATCAGCGGCGCATCGATCCGGGCGAGACGCGCGCCGCCGCGATGGCCCGCGCGCGCGACAGCTTTGCCGCCGTCGCCGAGCACGCGGCGAAGGTCGGCGTGGTCTATTGCATCGAGGCGCTGTCGTCCGAGCAGACGCCGCTCATCAACACGCTCGAGGAGGCGGCGCGCATGATCGATGAAATCGGCTCTCCGAGCGTGAAGTCCATGCTCGACTGCAGCTCCGCCGGCCGCATGGAGAAGGAGCCGCTCCAAGGACTGGTCGATCGCTGGCTGCCGAAAGGCGTGATCGCGCACGTGCAGGTCAACGACCGCAATCGCCGCGGACCGGGCCAGGGCGAGCAGCGCTTCGCGGCACTGTTTGCTTCATTGAAGAAACACCGGTATGCCGGCGACGTGGCGGTGGAACCCTTCGACTATGTGCCCGACGGCCCCGCCGCCGCGGCGCGCGCCATCGGCTATGTGCGCGGCATCATCGAGGCGCTCGAATGACCGAGAAGCGCATCGGCATCATCATGCATGGCGTCACCGGGCGCATGGGGATGAACCAGCATCTCATCCGCTCGATCCTCGAGATCCGCAAGCAGGGCGGCGTGGCGCTCAAGGACGGCACGCGCCTGATGCCGGATCCGCTGCTCGTCGGCCGCAACGCGGCGAAGGTGGAAGAGCTCGCGCGCAAGCACGGGGTACACCGCTGGACGGCCGATCTCGACGCGGCGCTGAAAGGCCCGGATGAAATCTTCTTCGACGCCGCGTCGACGCAGCTGCGGCCGAAGCTGCTGAAGCGCGCCATCGCCGCCGGCAAGCACGTCTACTGCGAAAAACCCGTCGCCACCACGCTCGCCGAAGCCAAGGATCTGTACGCAGCCGCCAAGAAGGCGCGCATCAAGCACGGCGTGGTGCAGGACAAGCTCTGGCTCCCGGGTTTGCTCAAGCTGCGCAAGCTCAGAGAGCAGGGATTCTTCGGCCGGATGCTCGCGGTGCGCGGCGAGTTCGGCTACTGGGTGTTCGAGGGCGATCGCCAAAAGGGACAACCCGGCGCTCAGCGCCCATCTTGGAACTATCGAAAGCAGGATGGCGGCGGCATCATCCTCGACATGCTGTGCCACTGGCGCTATGTGCTCGACAATCTGTTTGGGGAAGTCAAAGCAGTGTCCTGCCTCGGCGCGACCCACATCCCGTATCGCTGGGACGAGAACGGCAAGAAGTACAAGGCGACCGCCGACGATGCCGCTTATGCGACGTTCCAGCTCGCCGGAGGCGTCATCGCGCATTTCAACTCGTCGTGGGACGTGCGCGTGCGCCGCGACGATCTGCTCACCATCCAGGTCGACGGCACCGAAGGCAGCGCGGTCGCCGGGCTGCGCCGCTGCCTCACGCAGTCGTATGCCGAGACGCCCAAGCCGGTGTGGAATCCCGACATCCCGCAGCCGATCGACTTTTTCGCCGGCTGGAAAGAAGTGCCCGACCAGGGCACCGACAACGCCTTCAAGGTGCAATGGGAGCTCTTCCTCAAGCACGTCGCCGGCGAAGGCCCCTTCCGCTGGGGCCTGCTCGAAGCCGCCAAAGGCGTGCAGCTCGCCGAGCTCGGCCTCAGGAGCTGGCAGCAGAAAAAATGGCTCGACGTCCCGAAGCTCAAACCATAAAAGGGGTCTGACCCCATTTCCGTATGCAGCTGAGAAAACTTGGCAGCTTCGGCCTGGAGACGGACAGCCTGGACGCGCCGTTCAAGGAGATCTGGGACGCGTTCTTCGCCGGCCAGGTGCTGGTGTTTCGCGGCCAGTGCTTCACCTCCGAGGGCTTCCTGGTGTTCGCGCGCCAGTTCGGCAGGCCCGAGCCGCATGTGATCGACCAGTTTCACCATCCCGAGCAGGCGGACATCCTGATCCTGTCCAACCGGGAGAAGGACGGACAACCCGTCGGACTGGCGGATGCCGGCACCTACTTCCACACCGACTATTCGTATCTCGACGTGCCGGCCAGAGCCACGTTGCTCTATTCGATCGAGGTGCCGAAGAAAGGCGGCGATACGCTGTTCGCGAACCAGTATGCGGCTTACGATGATTTACCCCAGTCCAAAAAAAACCAACTGGAAAATCTGGTGGCGCTGCATCACTACGGCAACCGCGACGAGCAGGACAAGCGCTCGCGCACCGTCGCCTCGGTGCTGAACGATGACCAGGAGAAGAAGATGGCCTGGGTGCGCCATCCGATCGTGCGGCGCCATCCTGTCACCGGGCGCAAGGCCTTGTACTCGGTCTCGGGGAGCTCGTTCCGCGTCGAAGGCATGCCGGACGACGAGGCGGTCGACCTGCTCGACGAGCTGAAGGTCCATGCAACGCAGCAGAAGTACCAGCTGCGGCTCAAGTACGGCGTCGGCGACGTCGTCATCTGGGACAACGCGTCGCTCCTGCATTCGGCGACGCTCACGGATCCGGCAGACCCACGTACACTATGGCGCATCACGGTCAAGGAGGAGGGGAGAACATCATGAGGAGAATCACGCTCGGCATCATTGTCGCGGCGCTGGCCCTGCCGGCCGCGGCGCAGACCCAGACCTGGCACGGCGCTTCGCAGTTCAACGACGATCATGCCTTCACCAGGGCGCTGGTGCGCTTCCAGGAGCTGGTGCAGAAGTATTCGGGCAAGAAGATCGATTTCGTGCTGCACAAGAACTCGGAGCTCGGTCTCGAGAAGGACTACTTCGCCTACATGAACCAGGGCAAGGCGGTCGACTACGCGATCGTGTCGCCCGCGCACATGTCGACGTTCTCGCGCGCCGCGCCGTTCATCGACGCGCCGTTCATCTTCCGCGACCTCGCGCACTGGAACAAAGTGCTCGACGCCGACATTCTCAAGCCGATCGCCGACGAGGTGGCCCAGAAAGCCGACGTGATGCTGATCGGCTACGCCGGCGGCGGCACGCGCAACATCTTCGTCAACAAGCCGGTGCGCAACCTGCAGGAGATGAAGGGCCTCAAGGTGCGCGTGCAAGGCGCGCCGATCTGGAGCCGCACCTTCGCCGCGGTCGGCATGTCGCCGACCGTGATCGCCTACAATGAGATCTACAACGCGATCCAGAACGGCGTCATCGCGGCCGGCGAGAACGAGGCCGCGGGCGTCGAGTCGATGAAGTTCTACGAGGTCGGCCCGAACCTGTCGATCACCGAGCACGCCATCACCATCCGGCCGATCTGCTTCGCCGGCAAAACTTTCAAGGGATTGGACAAAGGGATGCAGGCCGCGGTGCTGCGCGCCGGCAAGGAAGCCGGCGCCTACGGCCGCCAGGTGGAGTCGAGCGAAGATGCCGCCAAGCTCGACGAGCTGGAGAAGGCGGGCAAGCTCAAGCGCATCAAGTTCACCGACCGGCCGCAGATGAAGAAGCTGGTCGATCCGGTGATCGAGGCTTACGCCAAAGAGATCGGCGCCGACCAGATCCTCGCCAAGATCAACGCGATCAAGTGACGCTGGGAATTCGGGGACGGAGCCCGAACTAATTCGGGCTCCGTCCCCGATTTGCGTATGAAAAGAATAATCCACGCCTATCACCGCTTGCTGACCTGGCTGATGGTGGCGACGGTCGCCATCCTCATCATCCCGGTGACGTTGCAGATCATTTCCCGCTACACGGCGCTGATCCCGTCGTGGATCTGGACCGAGGAGCTCTCCCGCTTCCTCTTTATCTGGATGGTGATGCTCGGCGCGATGATCGGCATCCGCGAGCACACGCACTTCGAGGTCGACGTCTGGCCCGACCTCGGGCCGAAGGGCGCCGCGCTGCTGCGCATCATCTCGAACCTGTGCGTGCTGGTGTTCGCGCTGGTCTTCGTGTGGTGGGGCATCCAGTTCGTGCGCTTCGGCTGGGACCAGCTCTCGGAGCTGGCCGAGCTGCCGATGCCGTGGATCTTCCTCGCCTGGCCGCTCGCCGGGCTGACCTGGGTGCTGTTCCTCGGGGAATCGTTCGTCGATAGCTGGCGCATCTTGCGCGCATGAGCAGCGTCGCTTTCGGCCCGGGCCAGGCGGCGATCATGCTGTTCGGCGTGTTCTTCGCGCTGCTCATCGTGCGCGTGCCGGTGGCGTTCGCGCTCGGCCTCGCCTGCCTGCCGGTGGTGATCATCGAGGAGCGGCTCTCGCCGATGGTGATCTTCAACGAGACCTTCAAGGCCTACAACTCCTTCATCCTGCTGGCGGTGCCGTTCTTCCTGCTGACCGCCAACCTGATGAACATCGGCGGCATCACCGAGCGGCTGGTGCGCCTGTCGCGCACCATGGTCGGAAATTTCCCGGGCGCGCTGGCGCAGATCAACGTCCTGCTGTCGGTGTTCTTCGCCGGCATCTCGGGTTCTTCCACCGCGGATGCGGCGAGCCAGAGCAAGATCTTCATCGAGGCGCAGGTGAAGGAAGGCTATGGGCTGTCGTTTTCCATTGCCATTACCGCCGTCTCCGCGGTGCTCGCGGTGATCATCCCGCCCTCTATCCTGATGATCGTCTGGGGCGGGGTGATCTCCACATCCATCGGCGCGATGTACCTCGCCGGCATCATTCCCGGCCTCTTGATCGCCGCGGCGCAGATGGCGACGGTGCACGTCTACGCGAAGATCTATCACTACCCGGTCTATCCGCGCGCCACGCTCAAGGAGTTCTTCGTCTCCGCGTGGCAGTCGCTGCCGGCGCTGTTCACGCCGTTCATCATCGTCGGCGGCATCCTGCTCGGCTGGTTCACCGCGACCGAATCCGCCGCGGTCGCCGTGCTGTACGCGGCTGCGCTGTCGATCTTCATCTACCGGGAGATGGACATGAAGCAGCTCTACCAGGCACTGTCCGAAACCGGAAAGCTCGCCGCGGTGGCGCTGTTCTGCGTCGGCACGGCATCGGCCTTCGGCTGGATGCTCGCCTACTACCAGATCCCGAAGGCGCTGCTGGCCAACGTCACCAGCTGGCACATGGGCATCACCGGCGTCGGATTCTTTATAGCGTTCGTGTTCCTGGTGGTCGGCTGCTTCCTCGACGCGATTCCCGCGATCATCATCGTCGGCACCATCCTGCAGCCGCTCGCGCAGTCGGTGAACATGCACCCGATCCACTTCGCCATCATCGGCATCGTCGCGCTCGCCTTCGGCCTGGTGACGCCGCCCTATGGACTGTGCCTGATGATCTCGTGCGCGGTGGCGAAGGTGCCGCTCAAGTTCGCGCTGAAGGACACGATGATCATGCTGGTGCCGATGCTCCTGATGCTGGCCGCCATCATCATCTGGCCCGAGATCCCGCTCATCCTGCCGAGGCTGGTCGCGCCCGAACTGCTGAAGTGAAGCTCGGTTACTTCACCATGCCGCTGCACCCGGTGGGGAGGGATTGGCGGCGCACGCTGGCCGAGGATCGTGAAGCGGTGCTGTTCGCCGAGCAGCTCGGCTTCGAGGAAGCGTTCATCGGCGAGCATCTCACCGACCTCGCCGAGACCATCACCTCGTGCCTGATCTTCATCGCCACGCTGGCGCGCGATACGAAGCGCATCAAGCTCGGCAGCGGCACGGTGAATCTCGCCAACCGTCATCCGGCTGCGACGGCCGCCGAGATCGCGATGGTCGACACGCTGCTCGAGGGACGCTTCATCCTGGGCGTCGGGCCGGGCGGCCTGCGCTCCGACGCCGAGATCATGGAAAGCCTGGACGCGGACCGCAACGCGATCTTCGTCGAGGCGATGGAGCACATGATCGCGCTGTGGACGCAGGAGCCGCCGTACCGGCTGAAGGGCAAGAAGTGGCAGCTCAGCACCGAGCGCACCTCGATGCCCGACCTCGGCATGGGCGCCATGCTGAAGCCGTTCCAGAAGCCGCATCCGCCGATCGTGGTCACCGCGATCCTGCCCGGCTCGGAGGGCATCGCCGCGGCGGCCGCGCGCGGCTGGACGCCGATCTCGGCCAACTTCGTGCATCCGTGGGTGATCAAGACGCATTGGCCGAAGTACGCGGAGGGCTGCGCACGCGCCGGTCGGCCCGCCCGTCCACAGGATTGGCGAGTGGCGAAGAGCATTTTTGTCGCCGATGACGACGCCACGGTGCGCCGCATGACACGCGATCTGGGCAATCCGTTCGCGTATTACTTCCGCAACCTGCAGCGCAAGGCGCAGGCGAGCCGCGGCAACGCGTTCTTCAAGCACGATGCCTCGCTGCCGGACGAAGCCGTGACCGACGAGTACCTGGTCTCCCAGATGCTCATCGCCGGGTCGGTCGACCAAGTGGTCGAGCGGCTGCTGGCCTTCCGCGAGCACATTGGTGGATTCGGCACCCTCTTGTACTGCGGCCACGACTGGGCCGACGCACCCGCGATGCGCCGCTCGATGCAGCTAATGGCCGAGGAAGTCCTGCCGCGCGTGAATCGCGCGCTCGGCGAATAAAGGGTCCTGACCCCTTTAAATCGCTGCTTCGGTGGCGGCGTCGAAGAAGTGCGCGCGCTCGGGATCGTAGGCGAGGCGCACGCGATCGTGCGCGGCCATGCGCAGGGCCGGATCGACGCGCGCCACGACCGGACTTTCGCCGACGCGCACGTCGAGCAGGATCTCCGAGCCGAGCGGCTCGACCACTTCCACGATCGCATCGAAGGCGTAATCGCCGGCACCGCCGTCCGCGGGATGCAGCGCCTCCGGACGCAGGCCGAGCACTACCGGTTTTCCCTGGTACTGTCGCAGCGCTTCGGTCTTCGCCGGCGGCACGCGCACCCGCATGCCCGGCGCATGGGCCCAGAGGGCGTTCGCAGTCCAGTCGAGGCTGACTGCGATGAAATTCATCGCCGGCGAGCCGATGAAGCCGGCGACGAAGCGGTTGGCCGGCCGCTGGTAGAGCTCGAGCGGCGCGCCCACCTGCTTCACCACGCCGTCCTTCATCACCACCACGCGATCGCCG
>Ga0209647_1003703_pt1 | contig 11749 bp, 14 predicted proteins | sample GraSoi_2013_60cm_FD_185827 | JGI IMG/M metagenome (GOLD analysis project Ga0209647, IMG submission 185827) | Grasslands soil microbial communities from the Angelo Coastal Reserve, California, USA - Sample 9_17_2013_60cm (SPAdes) (version 2) | ecosystem: Environmental > Terrestrial > Soil >... | reverse complement strand
CGCGTTCGACCCCGGAGGAAACATCTAAGCCCGGCGCGCGCGTGATGCGCAGCGCTTCCAGAACATTGCTCGCATCGAGACCACCGGACAACATGAACGGAACGCCGAAATTGATGTCCTTGAGCAGCGTCCAGTCGAATGGTTTGCCCAAGCCGCCCGGACGCGTCGCGTCCTTGGGCGCACGCGCGTCGACGATCAGCCGGTCGACCACCTGCGCGTATTGACGGATCGGCGAAAGGTCTTTCCGGTCCGCAATCGGCAGCGCCTTCATCACCGGCAGTCCGAAGCGTGTGCGCACCGCGACCACGCGATCCGGAGTTTCACTTCCGTGCAGTTGCAACATGTCCGGTTTGAGCGCCGCGATGATGTCGAGCAACGTGTCATCGTTGGCGTCGACGGTCAGTGCAACTTTACCGGCCCGACCTTTTACCCGTTGACCGAGCATGCGCGCCGCCTCGAGCCCGAGGTTGCGCGGGCTTGGCGGAAAGAACACGAACCCAACCAGGTCGGCCCCGGAATCAAGCGCTACATCAAGCGCTTGCGGGGTCTTGAGGCCGCAGATTTTGATCGACAGAGCCATTGTGAGGCGCGTTCGAGCTTGCGGGCCGTTCGCCGCCACTTGGCCTGGCCGATCCACGCTACCGCGCCGCCGATCACAACTCCCAAAATAAGCGACACGAAAATAAATGCGAACAGCGGCAGCGTCGCTGCATAGGCCGGGCTTGTTGAAGAGAACGGATCAAATGAAACCGTGATCCACTGCCGATTGGCCACCGCAAAGGCGATGATCACCACTGCCAGCGGAACAAGGATCAGCGTCGAGATGATTCTGCGCACCATAAGTTTGGCCTCGCGTCCCGGACGAGCGAGCGCGGAGCGCGAGCGAAGATCCGGGACCCAGGAGAAACGGCGCGAAGCGTCATTTTCGGTACAGTCGATCTAAATCTCGCTCACTAGATCGCGCCACGCGGGATTTGTCTTCTCTATGAGTTCCAGTTTCCACTCCCGTTTCCATCGCTTTAGACGTCGCTCACGAGTTCTTGCTTCGTCGATCGTGGAATATCCCTCGACAGGCACCAATCTGTCCACGCCATAGCGCTTCGTAAATCCGGGAATCGTTCTCGCTTTATGCTCGCCAATTCGCCGGTTCAAATTATTGGTCACGCCGACGTAGACTTCGTAAATCCGGGAATCGTTCTCGCTTTATGCTCGCCAATTCGCCGGTTCAAATTATTGGTCACGCCGACGTAGAACGTCCCGTTGCGTTGACTTGTCAGGATGTAAACAAAAAACCGATCCGCCATTTCAAACGATCGTTATTAATGTGCTTCGCGGATTTTCTCCTGGGTCCCGGATCTTCGCTCGCGCTCCGCGCTCACTCGTCCGGGAAAGACTCCTAGATCGCGCCCGGCCTGTTAAGCCGCTCACGCATTTCCTTGCCGGTCTTGAAGAACGGCACCGACTTCTGGTCGACGGCAACATGGGCCCCGGTCCGCGGATTGCGGCCCGTCCGCGCCGGCCTGTGCTTGACCGAAAATGCTCCGAAGCCCCTCAACTCGACACGGTCGCCCTTGGCCATGGCGCTCGTGATTTCTCCGAGGATGGCGTTGACGATGTTCTCGACGTCGCGTTGATAGAGATGAGGATTTTGGGAGGCAATTCGCTGGACCAGCTCTGACTTAATCATTGGCGCCGCCCTGCCCGGTCAACTGGAAATCAATTGGTGGAGGGAGGGTGCCAAAGCGCCAAGAGACCGTCAAGGTTGAGTCGCTCGACCGCTTGCACCGCACTCCATTCCTCAATGCGACGCGCCATGGCGCTCAATCCCACCGCTTCGAAGGACCAGGCGGCGACATGGAGGAAGGAAAGCTCGCTGAAACGCGGTTGCAGCGAATAATCGCGCACCGGCGTATTGGCCGGCACCTTCTTTTCCTTCTCCAGCCATGCCAGCGCAGCCTTCTCGTTGCCCAATCCGTCGACCAGCTTGAGGCCGACGGCCTGACGGCCGGTGAAGACGCGCCCATCCGACACCTGCGCAAGTTGCGCGTCGTCCATTTGCCGCCGATCCTTCACCAGGCCCTTAAACCAGGCATAGGAATCGAGCACGATGGCCTCAATCGCGGCACGCGCTTCAGGGCTGGTGGGCTCAAAGCCATTGGGCGCGGCCTTCAATGGCGACGATTTCACTTCCTCAACCTTGATGCCGATCGTCTTGAGCACGTCGGTGAAGTTCGGGTACTGAAACAGCACCCCGATTGAACCGACCAATGACGTTTCTTGCGCCACGATGTGCTCGGCCGACAGCGCAGCGATATACGCACCGGACGCCGCGAGCCCATCCACCACCACCACCATCGGCTTCTTGCCCTGCAACTCGCGCAACCCGTCGTAGAGTTGCTCGGAACCGGCAGTCGTGCCTCCCGGACTATCGATATGGACGATGACCGCGCGCGCGCGCGAGCGCCCAAGGCGCGCGAGGGCCTCGACGCGCTCCTGATTGCCCCGAATCAAACCTTGAACCTTGATGCGCGCGATATAGGCGCCGGCCGGCAGCAAGCGACTGCCGGGCACAAGCACGACTGCCGCACTGATGATGGCAAGCAGGGCTATCACCAACGCGCTGACGCGCCAGAATGTAAGTTTGCGCCGAATGCGGCGGCGATCGACGATGGCATCGGCATCGAGCGACATGGGTGCGCTCCTTCAATCGAATCGAACGTGAATTGTACCTATCAACGCATGGCATTGCTTGGCCATGCGGCGGAGTTTTGGCAAGGGGCCGGCCAAACGAAAAGCCCCGGGCAGCAATGCCCGGGGGTCGTTTGTTCCATGCGGCGCGCCGCCCGCTGCCTATTCCTCAGCCTTTTCGGTTTCGGCTTCGGCTTCGGGCTTGTCGCCGGCCCGCTGCTTGAGGGCAGCGCCTAGGATATCGCCGAGCGAGGCTCCGGAATCGGCGGTCCCGTATTGGGCGATCGCTTCTTTTTCCTCGGCGACTTCAAGCGCCTTGATGGAAACCCCGACCTTGTGGGTCTTGCGATCGAACTGGGTGACGCGGGCATCGACTTTTTGGCCGACTGAAAAACGCTCGGGGCGTTGATCGCCGCGCTCACGCGCAAGGTCGGCGCGCTTGATGAAGGCGAGAAGCTCGGTACCGACGATCTTCACGTCGATGCCAGACTCCTTCACCTCGGTGACTTCGCAGGTCACGACCGATCCTTTCTTGAGATCGCTCGCGGAATCCATAGGGTCGCCTGCCAGCTGCTTGACGCCGAGCGAAATGCGCTCCTTTTCGACATCAACATCGAGGACCTGGGCCTTCACCATATCGCCCTTTTTGTACTCCTCGATGACCTGCTCGCCCGGACGCTTCCAGTCGAGATCGGACAGGTGGACCATGCCGTCCACGTCCCCATCGAGCCCGAGGAACAGGCCGAACTCGGTCTTGTTCTTGACCTCGCCTTCGACGGTGGAACCCGGCGGATGTTTCTCGACAAACACTTCCCACGGATTGCGCATCGTCTGTTTGAGGCCGAGCGAGATGCGGCGTTTCACCGGATCGACCTCGAGGATCTGCACTTCGACCTCCTGTGAGGTCGATACGATCTTTCCCGGATGAACGTTCTTTTTGGTCCACGACATTTCCGAAACATGGATCAGGCCTTCGATGCCCGGCTCAAGTTCCACGAAGGCGCCGTAGTCGGTGATGTTGGTCACGCGTCCCTTGAAGCGGGTACCGACCGGGTACTTGCCCTCGATGCCCTGCCACGGATCGTCCAGCAGCTGCTTCATCCCGAGCGAGATGCGGTGGGTCTCGTGGTTGATCTTGATGATCTTGACCTTCACCTGCTGACCGATGTTGAGCACCTCGGTCGGGTGATTGACGCGCCGCCAGGCGATATCGGTGACGTGCAGCAATCCGTCGACCAGCTCCTGGCGCTGCTCGGCCCGCGTCTCCTCAAGGACAGTACGTCGTGAGACGACAATGTTGCCGCGCCGGCGATCCATTTTCAGGATCTGGAACTGCTGCGGCACGTTCATTAATGGAGTAACGTCGCGGATCGGACGAATATCGACCTGCGACCGCGGCAGGAACGCCACTGCGCCGTCGAGATCGACGGTGAAGCCGCCCTTGACCTGGTTGAAGATGACGCCCTGAACCTTTTCGCTGCCGTTAAAGGCCTTCTCCAGCTTGCCCCAGCTTTCTTCGCGCCGCGCCTTGTCGCGCGAAAGGACCGCTTCGCCGAGCGCGTTCTCGACGCGCTCAAGATAGACCTCAACATCGTCGCCGACCTTGAGAGAGGCCTGTCGTCCGGGTCCGGTGAATTCACGCAAGGCCACACGGCCCTCCGTCTTCAAACCGACGTCGATGACGGCGAATTCCTTTTCGATGCCGACGACTTTGCCCTTGATGACAGAACCTTCCTGCAGGTTTCCGCCGCCGAAGGTTTCATCGAGCAGCTTGGCGAAGTCTTCACGCGAGGGTGCTGTAGCGGTGGCCATGGAGTCTCCTGTAAGCGGGCGCCGGCGGGTTTGAATGGCGTTCAACAAGCTCGGGCCATTGGTCCCGCAAGACCAAAGGCGGCCTCCGGAAATCCGGATAGCCGGCGCAAATACCGTGCTTGTCGAACGATTGAGCGGTCAGGCGCGCCTTACGCAGAGGCTCGAGCGGGGCTTTGTCCTCCAACACGAGGGACGGTCAACCGCGCCCTCGGCCCGCTCGGGTGGCCTCGACGATGTCGATGGCGGCCCGGATGGCCGCGTCTATATCTAAATGCGTCGTATCGAGCAAGTGCGCATCGGGTGCTCGTTTTAGGGGCGCTGTCGTGCGGTTTTGGTCGCGTTCGTCTCTTTTGCGGATATCGGCCAGAACCGCGGCTTCGTCGATATTGCGGCCTTGCGCCTTGTATTCGACGGCACGGCGGCGGGCACGGACCTCCGGGGTCGCGGTGACGAAGATCTTAACATCGGCATGAGGACATATGACCGTACCAATGTCCCGCCCATCCACCACGGCCCCCGGCGGTCTGGCAGCAAACTCCCGCTGGAACGCGAGGAGCGCATTGCGTACCTCGGGGATGGCAGAGACGATCGAAGCCGCTTCGCTGATGCTGTGCGCCTTGAGCGCGACTTCGTCGAAGCGCGAGGGATCGAGCGCTTTCGCCGCAGACGCGGCGGCCGCGACGTCGGCAGGATTTCGACCCGCATCGAGCAGCGCTTTGGCAACGGCGCGATAGATCAGTCCGGTGTCGAGATGACGCAAGCCATAGTGCGCGGCAAGTCGCTTGCCGAGCGTACCTTTGCCCGAGGCGGCCGGCCCATCAATCGCAATGATCATGTGAGATCCGCACCGACCGAACGCATCAATTCAACGAAACCCGGAAAGCTGGTCGCGATGAATGCGCTATCGTCGATACGCACCGGATTTTCGGCGCCTAACCCCATCACCAGCGCTGCCATGGCGATGCGATGATCCATGTGGGTCTTCACCTCGCCAGCGCCGAAAGGACGTCCTTTGCCATGCACGATAAGATCGTCGCCTTCGATTTCGACAGCGACGCCATTGGCGCGCAGCATCTCGGCCGTGGCGGCCAAACGATCGGATTCCTTCACACGCAACTCTTTCAAGCCGCGCATCCGCGTCACGCCCTCCGCGAAGGATGCAGCCACCGCGAGGATTGGATACTCATCGATCATCGATGGTGCGCGTTCCGGCGGCACTTCCACGCCCTTGAGCGCCGACGTGCGCACGCGCAGATCAGCGACTTCCTCTCCACCATCGTCGCGCTTTTCCAGCGCTTCAATGGAAGCGCCCATCTCAAGCAACGTCATCAGCAAACCGTTGCGCAGCGAATTGGTCATCACCGCTTCGAGAATGAGTTCGGAGCCGGGAGCAATCAAAGCAGCGACGAGCGGAAATGCGGCAGACGAAGGATCTGCCGGCACCAGAATGTTTGCTGGCTCAAGTTCGGGTTGTCCCTGCAAAACAATGCGTCGGCCGTGCTCACCGTGTGGCTTGCTGGTGAGCTTGGCGCCGAAATGTTTCAGCAATCGTTCGGTGTGATCTCGAGTCGCTTCTGATTCAATTACTGTCGTCTCACCCGGCGCCGCAAGCCCAGCGAGCAGCACCGCCGACTTGAGCTGTGCCGACGCGACCGGTGATTCGTAAATAATCGGGATCGGATCGGCAGCGCCCTGCAGTATTAGCGGCAGTCGTCCGTCATCGGCGATTTGAACGACGCGCGCACCCATCTTCTCCAGCGGGTCGAGCACGCGCCGCATCGGCCGGCTGCGCAAGGAATCGTCGCCATCGAAAGTAACCGTCACGGGGGCGCCCGCGACGGCGCCAATTGCTAGCCTCGCACCGGTACCGGAATTGCCAAAATCGAGTGCCCGGGCCGGCTGCGCAAAACCGCCAACGCCGACACCGTGAACGCGCCAGGCGTGATCGCCGATGCGCTCCACCCGGGCGCCTAACGCACGCATAGCGTCGGCGGTATGCAAGACGTCCTCGCCTTCCAACAGTCCGGCGATCACGGTTTCCCCGACCGTAAGCGCGCCGAGGATCAGGACGCGGTGGGAGATTGATTTGTCGCCGGGGACCCGCGTGCGGCCCTGAACAGGGCCGCTTTTGCGGGCGGTCAGCGGCGTGAATTCAGCGGAGTTCACCGGGTGGTATCCTTAAAATCTGCGCCGTCCTACCACGCAGCCGCGCGCGCCGTCATCCTGCCGCTTTTGGCCTTATTGGGCGCGTGTGCGCTATTGACAGGGGCGTTGCAACTAGCCAAGTGAAACACCGATTTAAACGACCCTGTCCCGAGGAACCTCGACTGTGGCGAAACCCGATCTCGGCACCAAGCGCGTCTGCCCCGATACCGGTCGTAAATTTTACGATCTCAACAAGACGCCGGTGATTTCACCCTATACCGGTAAAGTCGTGCCGATAGCGGCACCGACGCCTTCGCGCGCACGGGCTGAACCCGCAGCGCCCGTGAAGCCCGCACCGGTCGCACCAACCGAAGCCATTGTCCCGGAAACGGCGGACGCCGAATTCGTTTCGCTGGAAGACGCCGAGGCCGAACAGCAGGGCAAGAAGCCGGCAACAGCCGAAGGCGCGACTGCAGCGGGCGAAGAGGAAGAGGTCGAGATGGATGAGAGCCTCGACGACGCCGCCTTCATCGAGGAGCAGGAAGAAGGCGATGCCGACGTGACAGACATCATCGGCGAATCCATCGAGAAAGAAGAGGAGACCTGAGTCCAACGCGCGGCTGCTCGCGTTTCTCGATAGGCGGCAATCGAATTCGACGATTGGGGCCATAGCTCAGATGGGAGAGCGCGTGAATGGCATTCACGAGGTCGGCGGTTCGATCCCGCCTGGCTCCACCAGCCTTCGCAAACGATAGTTTTGCAAGCCGTCCGATGGGCGGCTTTTTGTTGCCGCGCGTTTAACGTTGACCGCTGCTGACAAGTCATATCACGGCATTGCATGATACACGGGAAACCGGGGACACGACATGCAAGGCAAGATCGCGCTTGAAGAACATTTCGCTATCGACGACACGCTGATGGATTCAAAGGGATTCTTTCCCGAAAACGTTTGGGTCGAAGTTCGCGAACGCATTCTCGACCTACACGATCGGCGTCTTCGTCTAATGGATGAATTCGGCATTGAAACGATGATCCTCTCGCTCAATGCGCCTGCCATCCAGGCCATTCCCGATGCAAAAAAAGCCAACGACATTGCGCGTAAGGCCAACGACTATCTTGCCGATGCCGTGCGCAAACGGCCCGACCGTTTTCAAGGTCTCGCCGCCTTACCGCTGCAGGATCCCGACCTCGCAACTAAGGAAGTGTACCGATGTGTAAAGGACCTTGGCATGGTCGGGGTGCTGGCCAACGGATTTTCACAAGTGGGCGATACCAACACCATCGCGTACTACGACCAGAAGCAGTACTGGCCGTTCTGGGAGATGCTCGAAAAGCTCGATGTTCCGTTTTATCTCCATCCGCGCAATCCGCTGCCACAGCACGCCAAAATCTATGAGGGACACGGGTGGCTTCTGGGCCCGACTTGGGCATTTGGTCAAGAAACAGCTGTGCACGCCCTGCGGCTGATGGGTTCCGGACTATTCGATCAATATCCGAAAGTGCAGGTCATACTGGGACACATGGGCGAAAACCTGCCCTTCGGAATGTGGCGGGTCGACAATACAAACGGATGGATTCCAAATCGGCATAACTATCCGGCAAAGAAAAAAATCGGCCATTATTTTCAGAACAATTTCTACATCACGACGTCAGGCAATTTTCATACGCCCGCACTGCTCAATACGATGATGGTGGTGGGCTCTGACCGCATCATGTTCTCGACGGACTGGCCGTTTGAAAATATCGACCATGCCGCGAAATGGTTTGACACCGCCACTATCAGCGAAAATGACCGACATAAGATCGGCCGTACCAACGCCCTAAAGCCGCCACTATCAGCGAAAATGACCGACATAAGATCGGCCGTACCAACGCCCTAAAGCTGTTCAAGCTGAAAGGTAGCTGAGCGCCCAACTTACATGCGGTAGCGCTCGACCGCTTTCTTGTCCCACACCATGCCGCTTCCGGGGCGCGCTGGAACCACGGCGTGGCCATCGATGATCGCCAGCGGCTCTTCGACCAGCACATCCGCCCAATCGACATATTCTAGGAAATGGCAGGTCGGCGTCGCGGCGAGCAGATGCGCACTCGCCTCGGGAAAAAGATGCGAAGACATTTTGACGCCGTGCGATTGCGCGATCCGGGCGGCCTGACGCCAGCCGGTGACACCCCCGATACGCTCAAGATCTGGCATGACATAATCGGCCGCATGATGTTCGATCGCGACCGTCATTGCGGCAGGCAATGAGAAATTTTCGCCGATTTGAATCGGGACCTGGAGTTCGCGCGCGAGCTCTGCAGCGCCGGCATAGTCATCGTGCCGGATCGGCTCTTCCAACCAATATATGTTTTCGGAATCGAGTGCGTGGCCGCGCGCGAGCGCTTCACCCACGCTGAGCGCTTGATTGTAATCGACCATCAACGCAATGCCGGCGCCGACCCTTTTGCGTACGGCGTGAACAGCAGCGATGTCGGCCTGCAGTGTCGGATAGCCGAGACGAAGCTTGATCGCACGAAAGCCGCCCGACAGCAGCTTCTCCGCTTCGGCCGCCAGCGCTCCGAGATCGTCCATGAGGCCGAGGCCGCAACTGTTGTAGGCGGGGATGGGGTGCGGCTCCGCCCCGAGCAACGTGGCAAGCGGTACATCAGCCGCGACCGCCAGCGAATCCCAACATGCGGTGTCGAACCCGGACATGGCCATACGCACGACACCTTGCACGCCAATCAGCGTGAAGCGATGCGTGAGTTTCGCCCAGAGTTCACCCGGCTTGACTGGCGCACCCTTGACGACGCGTTCGACCTCACCAAGCAGGCTCATGATTGCTGGCGCCGCGGCACGCAAATAGCAAAACACGTAGGTACGGCCAGTGACGCCCTCCTCGGTCTCCAGATCGATCAGGAGCAAGGGCACCTGGCGAAACGCGCCCATGGTGGTACCCAGCACGAAATTGGGCGGAACCTCGACCGGCGTGGCGCGGACGGCGCGAACGTTCAACGATGGGATCGGCATCTGTTTAGGCATGAGAAACCCTGCTGGCGGCTGATTATAGCGGACTACGGGCCTGTTTCCGCCTGTTCTTGAACCATTAACCGACCCTGCCCATATTAGGAGCGACCGGTCGGCAGTTGCCGCACGGTTGGGGTGCCTGAAAGGGGCCCCGTCAAAGTCGCTTCAAGCGAGGGCTTTGAGACCAATGTCGCGAGTTCCATCCCTCTCCAGCCCATTCCTCTTGGGTTTCGATGAGATCGAGCGCGTGCTCGACCGTGTCACCAAGGGGGCCGACGGCTACCCGCCCTATAATATCGAGCGGTTGCCGCGCGACGGGCAAAACCCGGAGCGGTTGCGCATTACACTTGCCGTCGCCGGATTCACCCGCGAACAACTCGATGTCAGTATCGAGGAAAGCCAGTTGGTGATTCGTGGCCGGCAGCAGGACGACAAGACCCGCCAATATCTCCACCGCGGCATCGCCGCGCGCCAATTCCAGCGCACATTCGTGCTGGCTGACGGCATGGAGGTAATGGGTGCAGACCTGAAAAATGGGCTGTTGTCGATTGATTTAGTGCGGCCACAGCCGGAACGAATCGTGAAATCGATCTCGATCAATGAACAGGAATGACAGACTCGTGAAGCAGGACTCGACCGCGTCAAGCGTTGAATCAGAAAGGAGTCGAGGGCCATGACCAACGACAAACAGACTGAACCGAACACGACTCATCCGGCGATCACCCAGGAAGCGCTGGCGCAGCTCGGCGACGGCCGTCTGGCCTACGTCAAGTCGATCCGCTCCGAAGATGTCGCTAATTTGTTTCCGCAGGCGCCGAAAATCGAACCGGGCATCAAACTATTCGCGCTGCATGCAGCGGACGGCACGCCGATCATGCTCACTGATACACGTGAAGCCGCCATCGCGAACGCTTGGAGCCAGGAGCTCGAACCGGTCAGCGTACACTAAACAAATTGACTGGATTCCCGCTTAAGCGGGAATGAGCGGTTGAGAGTGCGCGGTCTTCCCGCTCGTCCCCGCGAAAGCGGGGACCCAGGGCCAAGCGCAACATTCTCACACTATCGATAATTACGCTGCGCTACTCGCCTGCGGCATCGCCAGCACAGCGTAGACTGCGTTCGCGTCACTCGATTCGCGAAGGCGGCGCGCGATCTCCGGATCGCGCAATTGCCGCGCGACTCGCGCCAGTGCCTTAAGGTGATCGGCGCCAGCAGCTTCCGGCGCCAGCAGCAGAAAAATCAGATCAACCGGCCGGCCGTCGAGCGCCTCAAAATCGATTGGTTTGTGCAGCCTTGCGAACAGGCCGAACAGCCGCCCAAGCTTGGGCAATTTGCCGTGCGGAATCGCTACGCCATTGCCAACCGCGGTGGAGCCGAGCTTCTCGCGTTGAAGCAGGATTTCCAGAACTGCCTTTTCGTTCTGGCCGGTCAGTTCGGCCGCGCGCGCGGCTAATTCCTGGATCGCCTGTTTCTTGCCGTTAACTTTGAGGGCCGGGATAACCGCGTTCGGCGCGACGAGGTCGGTAAGCGTCATGGACGTGTCCAATGATCGGAGATATCGGCGCCGAGTTGCAAAGGGGGTGTTGAAGGCGGCGGACCATAAGAGTGGTCCGCCCCGTCGTCAATGGGCGAAGTCGGCCCAGTATTGCCGGCTTTTTCCGCGTTTTTCGGCATTTTCAGCGGCCGCGGCGGGCTTGATGGTCTTTCCGGCGGCGTTTGTAGCGTCGCAACCGCTTTTCGATGCGAACAGCTGCTTGGTCGGCGCTGTCGTAAGCATCCGGGGCCATGCCCTCAGCTTCCAGCGATGCGCCTGAATCGAGATGGAGCACGCATTCGGTGCGAAATCCAAAACCATCCTTTCCAACGGTGGCATGCCCTGAATAGCCACCACGAAAATATTTTGATGCTGCCTCCTCGACGCGGTCAGTGATCTTTCGTTGCAGCGCCGCGCCGATGCTGATGTTCCGTCCCGAAACGCGTAAAGGCATCGATTGCCTCCATCGGCGCGTAAGTGGCGCCAGTTGCCCGTCCGGCGGTAAAGATTTCAGCTTAAAAATGTTCCGGACGTCAATGTATCAGGACACGCGAATTTAAGCG
>Ga0209647_1003702_pt1 | contig 11750 bp, 9 predicted proteins | sample GraSoi_2013_60cm_FD_185827 | JGI IMG/M metagenome (GOLD analysis project Ga0209647, IMG submission 185827) | Grasslands soil microbial communities from the Angelo Coastal Reserve, California, USA - Sample 9_17_2013_60cm (SPAdes) (version 2) | ecosystem: Environmental > Terrestrial > Soil >... | reverse complement strand
CGGATGCGCACCACCGTCTTGCCATGCTGGAGCTTGCCATAGTCACTAACCCACATTTCTCACTTTCGCGGGTGGACCTGGATCGCCCAGGACCATCATACACTGTAGATACGCTGCGACTACTCCACCAACGTTGGGGCGCACAAACAGCTTTCTACTTCGTGATTGGTTGGGACAGCCTGGAAGAGTTAAGCAGCTGGCATGAACCAGAGGGCATCCTGGAGCAAGTGACCCACCTTGTCGCTATCCATCGTCCAGGGTACGAGGAGGTACCTGGCAAACGTATGCGCCTGGAGGAACAACTCCCCGCGCTTAAACAACGCTTGCTCACCATGCCAGCGCCGCAATTAGAGATCTCTGCGACCGACTTACGTCAACGGGTGGCAGAGGGGCGACCAATTAAATATCAAATACCGGAAGCCGTTGAGCAGTATATCGCTCAACATGGCCTGTATCGTCAAAGGACAGAAGGCAGAGTTAACCATGGCACCCATGCATCTTGAGTTAGGAGACAGATTGCGGCTGCGCAAGCCGCACCCGTGTGGCAACTATGATTGGGTCGTCGTTCGCCTGGGAGCCGACATCGGTTTAAGCTGTGAAAAATGTGGAAGGCGCGTTCTGCTACCGCGTTCAGAGGTTGAACGTCGCACAAAGCAAGTACTGCCACGTTTAGATAAGACGGATGCCGACCTACCTTCATCGTAATTGTGTCGTGTACCGTGGCGAAATTCATCTGAAAGTAGCCTTTTAGATGAATTTCGCTCCCTTTGAGATACTCGATACGTATCTCTATTAAGGGGTATTTTTAGGTACACACAAGGAGATTGCAGGATGCCTCTAACCGCTCGTAATGAAGGATTCACGACTCTTCTAAAGAAGAAGAACTTTTTGCTTATCTGGTTGGCACAATTAATCTCCATGACTATCTTTTATGCCTCAAATTTTGCCCTGCTGGTGTTAATTGAAGAGGTTACAGGTTCAACCACGCTGGTCGGCCTCGCTATTATCTGTTTCAGTTTGCCCGCTGTATTGTTCGGTGCTCCCGCTGGTGTCTATGTTGATCGCATGGATAAACGGCTTGTGCTCTGGGGGAGTAATTTGTTGCGCGCGCTGGCAACCTTTATCTTTGCTATCGTCTTGCTCATCGACCGTCATCAACTTATCCCTGTCTATTTGCTCACCTTTTTGGTCTCGTCCATCGGTCAATTTTTCACGCCAGCGGAAGGCTCATCTATTCCGATGCTGGTGAGCGAAGAAGAATTAATGCCAGCGCTCTCGTTGTTTAATATCACGTTCATGCTCTCACAGGCCCTGGGCTTTATTCTGCTTGCCCCCATCGTCCTGAGCCTGCTACCAAACATCACCTTTGGTTCGCTTGTCATCTATCCAATCGAGAGCCTGTATATATTGATTGCCATTCTCTATGGCGTCTGCGCCGTGCTCACTGCTATGCTGCCCGCGGCTCAACTCTCAGACACTGCGAATAAAGCCAGGAAGCCCGCTAGCACCCAGGATAACCTTGAAGTTGTGAGCAACATGTGGACAGAAATGTACCAGGGATGGGCTTTTATTCGGCGCAATAAACGGCTCTTTTTAGCGGTTGTCCAGCTTTCCTTCGCAGGTGTTTTGCTACTGGTGATTAGCCAGTTGGCTACACCAATTGTCACCAAGCTGCTGCTCCTTCCAGCCAATGCCATGGCTTTTATCTTTGCGCCTGCTGGCATTGGCCTGGTGATTGGCTCGATCTTTATGCCGCGTATTACCAACCGCACAGGCAAATCGCGGGCTATTGTCATAGGTTGCGTGACGCTTACTGCCATAACGCTGCTCTTACCCACCTCAACGCTGCTGGCCAAAACTCTGCAGCCGAACGGCTGGAATACAAACCCTCTCCTGTTGATTTTCATTGCTATCCTCATGTTTGCAGCGGGTTTCTCCCTCGATTTTATCAATATTCCCGCGCAAACTGCCATCCAGGAATATACTCCTGATTGGATCAAAGGCCGTGTCCTGGCTTTGCAACTCATGCTGTATAACGCCTGCGCCATCCCTATTATTCTCTTTATTGGGGCTATTGCTGACCTTTTTGGCCTGGACCGTGTCTTATACCTGATGTCAATTTGCGAACTGGCCTTCGGTCTCTGGGGTATCTATTATGCCCGCAAACATCCCAGGAAGGCACCAGCCATCCAGGAAAAACCAGGAGAGACAGGAGAGACAGAAGCAGAGTCAGCTAAATTGCCCACCCAGTTATAAATATGCTTGACCGGGTTATCTATTGCCATTACAATAGATAAGGTAGAGACAATAACGCTCAAAAAGATTTGTGGTAATGCAAGGAAGGTTATGGATCAGAGTTTAGCAGTGCAGATTGCTCCCTATGAGCCATGGTTAGTGATTGCTGGAGTCTTTGTGCTCTTTATATTGCTACGAGTGACACGCCAGGAACTACGTAAACGCGTTGACAAGATTGGTTACCGGCTGCGGGGCGAACGCGGCTTGATGATCTGGTTCTGGCTAAATGCTCCCGGTGTGATATTGCATGAGCTGAGCCATGCTTTCGTAGTCTTGCTTTTTACCCCTTTCGGCTTCCGCGTCACAAGCGTCGCCCTGTTTCGCATCAAACCCATGGTGCAGCGTGGCCCTGATGGGCGTGCCGTTAGAAGCAATGGCAAGCAATCCCTGCAACTTGGAGAAGTACAATATGTCCGGCCGCAAGGCAAATTCATGAGCTATGTTGGCGATGGGTTAAGTGCTATCGCTCCCTTGTTCGGCGGCATGATTGCCCTTGTTTTCCTCTATTGGGTTGCTACCGGCTATAACCTATGGGATATTCGCCTGCAAATTTTGCGGCCCGGCTGGCCGTGGTGGACACTCATTTTCGCCCCCTACCTCATTCTCACCGTCACCTCCGAATTATGGCCCAGCCGCCAGGATTGGCGCGGTGCGCGCTGGTTTGCCGTGGTCTTCCTGCTGCTGCTAGCCCTGGGGCTTCTACTGCTGTGGTACAGCAAGTATCTTGTTTTTAATGACGCAAGCCTCCAGACCATCTCTTCCATTGCCATGCACATCGATTTTGCGTTGCTCTTACTGCTGGCGATCGACATCGTATTTTTCATTATAGCTGACGCTCTGTTACGTCTCATCGGGGGATAAAAGTTATGCAAGCCTTTGAAGTATCCCAGCTTCTCACTGAGTGCAGCCAATCAGGGAGAGAGTATCTTGAATTTCTGCGTCATCCCTCGCTCAGCGTCGGACTGTACATGCTCTCGGCAGGCGCCGTTGATCAGCAGCAACCTCATACCGAAGACGAAGTCTATTACATCGTAAAAGGGAAAGGTTCCATCGTGGTAGAGGGAGAAAGCCGTCCGGTCGCTGCCGGATCACTCGTTTTCGTCAAGGCCAATGCAGAACATCGCTTTCACACGATTACGGAAGACCTGGAGATCCTGGTCTTTTTTGCGCCCGCTGAATATACCAATGTGCTGCCATCTGAGAGCAAAGCATAACCGGCGCATCACCAGTCAAACTTATCAATCAGAAACATGCGGCTATAGTGCAGGAGAATAGGACTCCCATGAGGACATACGGCAGGAGCGGAGACCTGGGCAAGAGCGATGAGCAAAGCTTTCTGTTCATCTATGCCCAGTTCGCGCCCGCGCCGCATAGCTGAACGGCAAGCCAGGCTGATAAGTAAATGATCTTCCCAATCCGTACTATCTTCAGCAGCAACCTCCACCAGTTCGTGTAAATGACCAGCCAGTTGTTGCTCACCTTCACCACTGGGTACAGAACGTACCAGGAAGCTGCGTCCACCGAAGCGTTCGCACTCCAACCCGAGGTCTCGCAAGATAGGCAAGCGCTGCTCGAACAATTCCGCCTGGTGACGCTTTAATTCGACGATCACCGGCTCCAGTAAAAGGTGGGAGTCAACCCATATCTCTTCCGCATCAGTTTTCAGACCAATATGTTTCGTTCGCAGGTGTTCATAGATAACGCGCTCATGGGCCCGGTGTTGATCAACCAGGTAGAGACTGCCATCAGGAGCTTCAGCCAGGATAACCGCCTGCTGCAATTGTGCCAGGGGACGTAAACTTGTCAGCACTTCAGCCGCGGCCGGATGCGCCGTCTCTGCGTTATAACCTTCCGTGGTTTCGGCAACATGCAAGCCCCGTCGGCGGGGACCCGGCAGACGGCGTTGATAAACCAGTTCTGGGCCGGGCACATCTGTTGAAGCTGGTAAAGCCGGACTGCGTTCTAACACCGAGCGTACAGCTCGTGTCAAAGCAGCTATAACCTCAGTTTCATGCAGCAGCCTTACCTCTGTTTTGGCAGGATGGACATTGGCATCCAACTCCTCAGCAGGCACGTCCAGGTACAGAACCAGCAGAGGATGCTTGCCCCTGGGCAACAGACTGCGATAGCCTGTCTCTAACGCCTCTTGCAAAGGACGAGCCTGCACCCAACGTCCATTCACAAAGAGCATCATATGCTGGCGACTGCTCTGCGCGAGAGCGCGGTTACCGATATAGCCATGCAGGGTATAGTGTTCAGTATCGCTTAATGCTACAGGATGCAGCATCTCCGCCAGCGGTAAATGGTATAGTTCGGCCAGTGTAGTTGCGACATTGCCAGCGCCACCTGTCTGCAATACTGCTTGCTCTTCAACGGTGAGATTAAAACGCACTGCGGGATAGCCCAGTACATAACGCCGCAGGAGTTGCAGAATATGTCCGGTCTCAGTACGCGCACCACGCATAAACTTGAGACGAGCGGGGACATTATAAAAGAGATCGCGTACAGTCACTGTTGTACCATGTAAGCGCGCTCGCCGTCCTCGCTGTGTGACCTCGCCGCCGCGCACGGTCAACGTGGCCGCGGAAGCTTCCTCGCTCAAGCCTTCAGTCTCAATCGGGCGACTCACCAATGTTAACTCAGCTACAGCAGCAATACTTGCCAGGGCCTCACCCCGAAAGCCCAGCGTGTGCAAGCGGTTGAGGTCTTCAACCGTACAGATCTTGCTCGTGGTGTGCCTGGCACAAGCTCGCTCCAACTCATCATCCGGTATCCCGTAACCGTCATCGGTAACGCGAATCATACGCAGACCACCGCCGCGTACCTCGACACGTATCTCATGCGCGCCAGCATCCAGGGCATTCTCCACCAGTTCCTTGACGACAGAGACGGGCCGCTCGATTACTTCACCGGCAGCGATACGTTCGGCGACATCCGCGGATAAAGCCAGAATGGGTGTCCGTGTATAAAGCGTAGACATTAGCTCAGGCTCCAGTGATTGAGTTCAGGCTTTTCTTCTGCGTTTTTGCAGCATGAACAGCAAGTTGAGTGCATCAAGGGGTGTAATAGCACAGAGATCAATACTATTCAGGTCTGGCTCCTGTTCACGCTTATCCTCCAACGCCTGGGCGACAAGGCGCGCCTCTTCACTTTGCCACTCATACTTGCTGCCAGGCGCAGCAACCTGCACGCCTCCATTGTAGTGGCCATTTTCCTCGGCAACCAGCATACCAGTTCCATGCTGCGTTGACAGGCCGGAAGAGGGTAGAGAACTAGACGCATGCTCTCTCCCGATGAGTATGCGTTGGGCCTGCACACTGCTTTTGCTAGCCTCCAGATAGTGCAGGACTTCAGCCGCACGTCGCACAATGCTAGCTGGCATGCCTGCCAGTTTTGCCACGTGCACACCATAGCTGCGACCAATACAGCCAGGCGTTACGCGGTGCAAAAAGATGATGTCGCCCTGCTCATCATCGTTAATGGCCATCGTATAGACACGCAAATGTGGCAGTTCGTCCGCCATAAATGCCAATTCGTGATAATGGGTCGCGAAAAGGGTGCGCGCCCCTGTCGTATTATGCAAGTGCTCAACCACGGCATGGGCAATGGCGACTCCGTCATACGTGCTCGTCCCTCTACCGATTTCATCGAGAATAATTAAGCTGTGGCGACTGGCATGATGTAGAATTGTCGCCGTTTCTTCCATCTCTACCATAAAGGTGCTTTTCCCTGACGCGATATCATCTTCCGCTCCCACACGCGTAAAGATGCGATCTACCACTCCGATACGCGCGCTGCGGGCCGGCACAAAACTACCGATCTGGGCCAGCAAGGTAATCAGAGCGACCTGGCGTAGATATGTTGACTTGCCCGCCATATTTGGTCCGGTTAAGAGCAGGACACGCGCACCATCCTCTGCTTCAAGCGAGGTATCATTGGGAATAAAGACATCTCCATCCAAAGTATACTCAACAACCGGGTGGCGTCCTCCTACGACCTCCAGGCCAAGACCATGTTCCAGCTTAGGACGGACATACCCCTGGTGAGCGGCTATCTCGGCCAGGCTTAAAAGCACATCAACCCTGGCAACGGCTGTCGCGGTTGTCATGAGTTGTGAATAGAAGACACCCAGTTGACGCAGCACATCAGCATAGACACTGCGCTCCATCTCCTCAATACGCTCAGTCGCGCTCAAGATACGCGCCTCGTGCTCTTTCAGTTCGGGCGTAATATAGCGCTCGGCGCCCACCAGCGTCTGCTTGCGCATATAATCACCGGGCACCAGTTTAAGATGGGCATTTCTGACCTCGATATAGTAGCCAAAGATTTTGTTAAAGCCAGCTTTGAGCGATTTGATACCTGTGCGCTCACGTTCACGCGCCTCTAGCGAGACAATCCAGCGCCGCGAGTCGCTGATGGAGGCAACTAACTCATCTAACTCGGGGTGAAAGCCCGCCCGTATCAGCCGCTCGTCTTCGTCCTCGTCCCCCCGTGTTCCTGCCCGGGCCAATGATTTTGTGATTAACTCAACCGCCTCTGGACAGGCGTCCATTTCAGCGGCCAGTTGCAGCAAAAGCTCCGCGTCACATCCCTGGAGCACTTCACGCAGCCGGGGTATCACCGTTAAATAATCGCGCAGGGCAACAACTTCATTGGGCACAGCGCTTCCCTGGCGCACGCGCCCGGCAATGCGCTCAAGATCACCCAGGCTTTGCAAGCACATAGCAAAGCGACTGCGCAAGGCCGGGCTTTCATAGAGTTCTGCGATACTGGTTAAGCGACCCTCCAACTCGTTCAGGTCTAGCAGCGGTTGGGTCAGGGTACGGCGCATCTGCCGCGCTCCCATAGGTGTGATCGTGCGATCCAGCACAGCCAGTAGACTGCCATGCATAGAACCACTGCGCGAGCCTTGCAAAATATCCAGGTTGCGCTGGGTATGCGCGTCAAGCACCATATAGTTAGTAGTGTGATAGGAGCGCAGCTTCGTTAAAAGTGCCAGCAGGGCGCCGTTCATCTTCTCAAGATAGGCAACAATCGCGCCTGCGGCGGCAATCGCCTGGGGAGCACCGGCACAGCCATAGGCTTCCAACGACTGGACGCCAAAGAGTCTGCATAGCCTTGTGCTTGCCGCCTCGTACTCAAAGAAATAAGGAGGGCAGTGGGTGATAGTGACATTTTTAGTGGGGAACTGGTAGGACTCAGCACGGCTACCCTCGACCAGCAGGCATTCAGCCGGGACGAGTCGCTGCAGCTCGGCATCCAAAGCGGCTGGCAACTCATGGGGAGCAAACCACGTGACGATAAACTCACCCGTACTGACATCTACCGCGGCCAGGGCTGTCTGGGTACGCGCAGGGGCAATAGCTACCAGGTAGTTGTTCTGACGCGTGGGAAGCAGGCTCGGTTCAGACAGTGTGCCCGCGGTCAAAATACGGGTGACGGCCCGGTCAACAACACCTCTGCCAACTTCACCCACCTGGTCACAGATAGCGACTTTGTAGCCACGATGAACCAGTTTGCCCACGTAGTTCTCCAGGGCGTGTAAAGGTATGCCCGCCAGGGGTACCCTCGTATCTTCGCCATAGGAGCGCGCTGTGAGCACTATTTGCAGCTCACGAGCCGTGATACGCGCATCTTCATCAAAGGTTTCGTAGAAGTCCCCCACCTGGTACATGAGGATTGCGTCAGGATACTGGCTTTTCATCCGCAGGTATTGCCTGCGTGCAGGCGTCGACATGACCATAACTCTCTACTGAATTAGAACGCATGTTTTGAATTGAAACACTTGTACGTAGTCTTTATACTCTATTCTCTGCGGATTGTCAAAAATCGGTACTTGCGGGCTTCACAGCCCCGAAAAGAGAATAATGCGGCAAGCTCCGCTCTCACATTTAGTCGTAAGAGAAAGCTTGCCGCATACTCTGCTAAAGTTGTTCAGCTACTTCGTTCTGCCTTCATCAGCGGAGCTGAGATCCGTTAGTCTTCAGCAATGCTATTGCTGGCTTGGTCCACTTGAGGATTCCAGCCGTTCACGCATGTGTTCGAACGTGGCTGCATCGATCTCACCGCGCGCATAGCGCTGGCGAAGAATCTCCATCGCAGAAGGCTGAACAGGCGGTACGCCAGGCTGGTAGAATGGCGTTTGTCTGTAGAACGACATTGGCCTGTTCCCGGATATGAGCCGGCGTACCAGGAACCCGATCAGCAGGGCCAGGATCACGAACCAGAAGAGCTTGCCAAAGAGTAACAAAGGCAGCAGGAGCCATACTCCGTGAAAACCCCAAAACATGGTATTCTTTCTTTCTTATGAACGTTGTCAAAGTAATACGCCATGGCAACATACTTTATCTTTGCATGGTGTATCTTTCGATCTCACCATATACATGTACGTTTATCCAACAATTTAGTTATCTTTTACGATATATCGTTTTCTACTATCTACAACAATACGATGTATTGTTAGTATTCCAAATGGCATTCATCCACCAAAATTCGTCCAATAACCTCATCTGCTCCAAGATTGACATTAATCCGACCATATTCTATGCTAGGCTATACAGAGATAAATATCTGTGTTCTATGCATAAAAATATGAAAGTGAGGCCACTTAGACTATGGGCGATCCGCGCAATGCAATGGATATTAAACCAGGTTATCGAGGTCGGGCCTTTACTTCTGATCTAACCGGTCAAGAGTTCTGGCTCGTGGTTGATAAAGGCTTCCAACCAATGGGGCTGGTGATGGGCAATTGTATCTACTCAATGGGAGCTATCAAAAACTGGTTAGTAGGTATTAAAGGCAATTTCCAGGGCGAACTAAAAGAATACTCGCAACTGATGTATCAAGCACGAGAATTGGCGCTAAGCCGGATGCAGTTCGAAGCAGATCAGTTGGGAGCCGATGGTGTGATTGGCGTAGATATCAACGTTGAATACATGCATAATGGTGAATGGATGGAAGTTACAGCAGTAGGGACGGCAGTGCGCTGGGTCGGTGGTGGTCCAAACATGCCTCCAACAGGCCAGGGCAGAGTAACGATCCCTGCTGGTTGAGAAAAAAATGATTGTTGCTAATTGCAATAGAAGTGGCAAACTATGCTCTGCCACTTCTATTGTACTTAATAATAATCATGTACTATGTCTTGACATGTTCAAACACATCCTCTACAATCGATCCACTCTGAAAAAATAGGTAACCTTGTTCCAGGCGATGAATATCACCCAGAGAAAACTTCATCGTTCATCATCGCGGCACATGGAACCTTTCTCCGTCGATAAGCTGCCAAGAAGAGGGACACAAATGGTGGATTATGGAGACCAGGTAGGTCAGTATCGCATTTTACAGCCAATAGGACATGGTGGTTTAGCCGATGTGTTCGTAGCCGAACATACCGATACCACCACAAAGGTAGCCATCAAAGTACTCCACACTGAACTCTCTGACGAAGAGGTAGAAAATTTCATTACCCAGGCAGGGACGATCTCTAGCTTACGGCATCCCCACATTGTGCGTGTGCACGACTTTGGTATTGCCAACAATCGTCCCTTTCTGGCCATGGACTATGCTCCTCATGGTTCATTGCGGCAAATCCATCCCAGGGGTACGCAACTACCTCTCTCAACCATCGTCTCTTATGTCAAACAAATTGCCGACGCACTGCAATATGTGCACGATCAAAACCTGATCCACCGGGATATTAAGCCACACAATATGTTATTAGGGCCAGAACATAAGATTCTGCTCAGTGACTTCGGCATAGCAGTGGTTTCACAGAGTATGGGCTACCGGCGGCAAAAGGTCCAGGAGTTTGAGGGCACTATAGTATATGCTGCCCCTGAGCAAGTACGCGGCCTGCCACGTATTGCCAGTGACCAGTATGCGCTAGGCGTCGTCGTCTACGAATGGCTCAGCGGCGATTGGCCCTTTCATGGCACAGTAGAAGAAATTGCTAGCCAGCACACCCTGGTTCCACCACCTCCATTGCATGAAAAAATGCCCACGATTGCACCAGCGGTTGAATATGTAGTGCTCAAAGCCCTGGCTAAAGAGCCTCAGGAACGCTTCGAGAGCGTACAGGAATTTGCTCAAGCCCTGGAAAGGGCCAGTCGTTTTGAGCAAGCAGACATGGGTGCACGACAACTTACACCAATTCCTTTATCACCTGTACCTCTGTTAACGAAGAAAACATCCGAACATGGTACGCCATCATCTGCCGCGCTCATTACCTATCGTGAGCATACGGAAAAAGTACATAAGCTCGCCTGGTCCCCCGATGGTAAACACATCGCTTCAAGCAGCCTTGATGAGACAATGCACGTATGGCAAGCCTTGACAGGCGCAAACGTACTTATACAGCGCATGAATTCCTTACAAGCGACCTCTATCGCCTGGTCGCCTGACGGTAAATGTATTGCTGCTACCAGTGGCTTAGCCTCCGATACAATACAAATCTACGATGCCTCTTCTGGTCAAATTTCTCCTAAATATGCCAGCTATACCGATCATGAAGAAAGTATACAGGCTCTGGCCTGGTCACCTGACGGCAGATATATGGCCTCTGCAGGCGAGGATAAAACGGTTCAGGTCTGGGATGTCACAACGGGGCGCATGATCCACACGCACCGTGGACATTCTATGAATGTTACAAACGTGGCATGGTCGCCTGATAGCAGGCGTATCGCTTCCTGCAGCGAGGATAAAACAGTGCAAGTGTGGGATGCCACAAATGGAGGAAATATCTTCGTCTACTATGCGCACCTGGATAAGGTCAATGCCGTCACATGGTCGCCTGGCAGTACGCATGTTGCCTCTGCCAGCGAAGATAGGACCGTACACGTATGGGATGCCTCTTCAGGGCGTAAAGTGCTCATGTATTCCGGCCATGATGGCGGCGTAACGGATGTGGCGTGGGCCCGCGATGGTTTACGCATTGCCTCTAGCGGCCTTGACGAAACGGTACAGATCTGGCATGTGATGACAGGCAATACCCTTTTCACCTATACAAGTCACACCGATTGGGTCAGTTCCATCGCATGGTCTCCTGATGGAAAGCACATCGCTTCGGGTTCCTGGGATAAAACGGTACAGGTGTGGGAGGTCAAATAACTTATGTAGAGGTACAATGCATTGTACCTAATTTACTACGAGGAGCAACCTTTGATATGACCTTTGACCTGCGGCGCGCCCGTCAAGATACGCCTGGCTGTGAACGAGTCCTCCATTTCAACAACGCTGGCTCATCGCTTATGCCACAGCCAGTCCTGGATGCCACAATCGCCCACCTGCAACTCGAGGCGCAGATAGGTGGCTACGAAGCAGCCGCCAGTGCTCACGATAAGATTGAACACGTCTACGACGCTGCAGCCACCCTTATTGGAAGTGCACGCGATGAAATTGCAATAGTGGAAAATGCCACGCGAGCATGGGACATGGCCTTCTACTCCATCCCTTTCAAA
>Ga0209647_1003700_pt1 | contig 11752 bp, 9 predicted proteins | sample GraSoi_2013_60cm_FD_185827 | JGI IMG/M metagenome (GOLD analysis project Ga0209647, IMG submission 185827) | Grasslands soil microbial communities from the Angelo Coastal Reserve, California, USA - Sample 9_17_2013_60cm (SPAdes) (version 2) | ecosystem: Environmental > Terrestrial > Soil >... | reverse complement strand
GAGGTTGGCGGCAAGGAACGTTAAATCGATGAACAGGAACGGCAGCATCAGTGCCAGCGCCGCAATCAAAGGCCAGTGCCAGACCCGTCGTATAACGATGATCGACATCATGGCCGTTACGACCATAGTCCCGGTAACCGCAATGCCATAGGCGGAAGCGAGGGCGCTTGAAGAACGAAACAGCGCCACCAGCAGAAGTACGCCGATCAGCAGCAGCGTGTTCACCCGTGGCATATAGATTTGTCCGAATAGCGATTCCGATGTGTGGCGGATTTCCAGGCGCGGCAGCAGGCCGAGCTGAATCGCCTGGCGCGTGAGCGAATAGGCGCCGGTGATCACTGCCTGGCTCGCAATCACAGTGGCGGCGGTGGCAAGTATCACCATCGGCAGCAGGGCCCAATCCGGGAAAAGCAGGAAGAATGGATTCTCGACAGACTTCGGATCGGCCAAGACCAATGCGCCCTGCCCGAGATAGTTGAGAATGAGTGCGGGCAGCACAATGGCCAGCCAGGCAAATCGAATCGGGCCGCGCCCGAAATGACCGAGATCCGCGTAGAGCGCTTCCGCACCGGTCACGACCAGGAACACGGCGCCGAGCGTATAAAATCCGACGATGCCGTGATGGAGGAGAAAACTGATTCCGTACCAGGGATTGAACGCGAGCAGCACCGTCAAATTTTTTGTAACATGCCAGATGCCCGCCGCCGCAATGGCTGCAAACCAGAAAAGTGTAATTGGACCAAAGAAAGTGGCGACGCTCGCGGTGCCGCGCGACTGGACCATGAACAGCAGGACGAGAACGAGAACCGTCAGCGGGACTACATAGGCGTCGAATGCCGGTGTCACGACTTTCAGACCTTCGACCGCCGAAAGCACCGAGAGTGCCGGAGTAATGATTGCATCGCCATAAAACAGCGCGCCGCTGATTACGCCGAGCAGGATGACAATGCCGCCGCCGCGCGCGAGCGACCGGGAAGCAAGGGCCATTAAAGCAAGCGTGCCACCCTCACCCTTGTTGTCGGCGCGCAACAAAATGAGCACGTATTTGGCAGTGACTACCAAAAACAGAGCCCAGAGAATTAACGACAGGATGCCGAGGACGATGGGCTCGCTGACGGCGTTGCCAGACCCAGTCGCTGCCAAAACCGCCTCGCGCAAGGCATAGAGCGGGCTGGTACCAATATCGCCATACACCACGCCAATGCTCCCGAGCGTCAGCGCCCAGAAGCTGGTTTTCGCGACCGCTTCGCCGCCGTCATGGGCTGCGACCGAGCTGCCGCCGGCGGCGGCAATCCTTTGTGACATGGAGTGTTGGCCTGAATGTTTTGCTTTTTTGCAATGCAAAATGTCGGTGGGTCGCGGCTTATAACGCCGAGGCTACCGGTCCGGCATACGCATTTGCGCAATTCAGCATCTCGAGCCATGCGAAAATTGCAGGATGGAGCTAGTATTTCGTCAGTAAATCAATGAGTTAGTGAACGAAGGAGATCGATCGCGCGCATTTTTGCAGTGCAGACATCAAGATTACACCGTCACTTGGGTGCCGACCTCGACCACCCTTCCAGTCGGAATTTGGAAGAAGTCGGTCGCGTCGCTCGCCGACCGCGCCAGCGCGATGAAGAGATGATCCTGCCAGGATGGCATCCCCGACTTCGCTGACGGTTTGAGCGCGCGCCGCGACAGGAAAAACGACGTCGACATGATGTCAAATTGCCAGCCGTGCTTGCGCGCGATCGCAAGTGCCTTCGGCACGTTCGGCTGTTCCATGTAGCCAAATTTCAGCGATACGCGAGAAAAGTGCTTCGACATCGGAGTGATCAATACCCGATCTTCTTCGGGCACGCGCGGCGTGTCCGCGGTGATGATCGTGAGAATCACATTGCTCTCATGGAGCACTTTGTTGTGCTTGAGATTGTGCAGCAACGCCGTCGGCGCGAACCCCGGATCGCTGGTGAGGAAGACGGCTGTGCCCGGCACAAAATGCGGCGGCTTTTTCTCCAAACTGCGAAATAAGGTGTCGAGCGGCACTTCCGTGCGCCGGGTTTTGTTGATCAAAATTCCGGTGCCACGACGCCAGGTCAAAATCAAAAGGACCATGCTTGCGCCAAACAGAAGCGGCGCCCACGCACCTTCGAACAATTTGAGAAAGTTGGCAGAGAAGAAAATTACGTCTACGACGACAAAAGGCGCAATGAGGAGCAAGGTTTGCCAGAGCGGCCAGCGCCAACCTCTCCAGATCACCACAAAGGCAAGGAGCCCATCGACCACCATGGTTGTCGCGACCGCAATGCCGTACGCGGAAGCAAGCGCGCTCGAGGTCCGGAATAATCCAACCAACAGCAGAACCCCGATCATCAACGCGACCGTCACGCGCGGAATGTAGATCTGGCCAACGTGCGAAGCCGAGGTGTGCAGGATGGCGAGCCGTGGCAACAAGCCAAGCTGGATAGCCTGGTGCACGAGTGAATAGGCACCTGTGATGACTGCCTGACTTGCAATCACCGTTGCAGCAGTTGCCAGCACGACCATTGGCAACAGGAGGGTCTCTGGCACGAGGCGATAAAACGGATTTTCGATCGCCCCCGGGTCGGCCAGCACTTTTGCGCCTTGTCCAAAGTAATTGATCAAAAGCGCAGGCAGGACGAGACTGAGCCAGGCGATCTGGATGGGCTTACGCCCGAAATGGCCGAGATCGGCGTAAAGCGCCTCGCCCCCGGTGACGACCAGGAATACTGCGCCGAGCGTGACCAAGCCGATTGCGCCGTGATGCACAAGAAACTCAATGCCGTAATACGGGTTGATGGCGGCAAGAACGGTTGGATCGTCGCGGATATGCAAGGCGCCTGCGACTGCGATCGACAAAAACCAGACGACCATGATCGGGCCGAACATCGCCGCCACCTTGGCGGTTCCTCGGCTCTGGGCAGCAAATAACCCAATCAGAATGATGACCGTGAGTGGCGCGACAAATTCGCCGAACGCCGGACTTGCAAGTTTCAGCCCCTCGACTGCGGATAACACCGAAATTGCCGGAGTAATCACGGAGTCGCCCAGAAACATGGAAGCACCGATCACACCGAGGATGAAGACGAATGCGGTCCGCCTGCCAAGCGCGCGCGTTGCCAGCGCTGTCAGCGAAAGCGTGCCCCCCTCGCCGTTGTTGTCGGCGCGCAGCAGGATGAGGACGTATTTGAGGGTCACCGTTATGATGAGGGCCCAGACGATGAGCGAAAGCACACCGAGCACGATGCCCCGTGTAACAACATGATTCGTGCTGGCAGCGATTGCCGCTTCGCGAAAGGCGTAGAGAGGGCTTGTCCCGATGTCGCCGTAGACGACCCCGACGCTGCCGAGCGCGAGAGCGAAAAGTCCCGGAGGCGCGTCTTGGCCTGTATGCGCGGCCGTCATTTCTTTCGCGCCGTCACTCATTGAAATTAGCTGTGGTCCGCGCTGCTCGAATTGAAGGCGGGCCTTATATCATTGTGGTGGGCTGGAGAATACCGCGCTTTTTTCTGAATCGGTTAGGCCGACCCGCGGTTGTACATGGTCAGGGCGTCAAATTCTCCGGCAGCGGCGGCTCTTCCCGCATCAAAGTGATGGTAACGCGGCGGTTCGGCGACATGGAAGGGTCGTCCGGGAACAGCGGATCGGTGTCGGACTTCCCCGCCACCATGAAGATATTCCCGGGTGGCACACCTTCTGCGTCCAGAATCTGACGAACGGCATTGGCGCGGTCGGCCGATAGTTCCCATGGACCGTAGCCCGGCTTCGAGGGCACCTTGCTGGAAGCGGTGTGTCCAACAATCGAAAGCCGATACGGCATCGCTTTGAGCTGCGGCGCGATCTTCTGAATTATTTTTCTGGTGCGCTCGAATGGCTCTTTGGCTCCATCCGGGAACATCGAACGACCGTCCTGATCGACGATCTCGATGTTGAGCCCCTGCTTTGTTTCCTCGAGCATTATGTGCTTCGAAATATCGCTGATCTCCGGCATTTCCTGCAAGGCTTGCCGTAACGAAGCGGACGCAAGCGAGAATTTGCGATCTTCCTTGAAGCGGGCGCCAAAAGTGCGCTGACGGTCGCTGTCCTCCGGCGACGGTGTGGCTGAAGCCTCCGCGGGATCGATATGCGCCGAATTTTTGAGCCTGGGACGCGTCGGCAAGCCGAGAACTTCGATGATGCCGGAATATCGCACGCGATCCTGGACGCCGAAGGCGTCGCGCATCGAACCGGCAACAACCTGAAGCTTGGCTTGGTCTTGCGTGGAAAAGGCAACCAGCATCACGAAAAAGCTGACCAACAAGCCCATCAGATCGGCGAAGGTAACGAACCACCCGTGACCGCCGCCGTGACCTGCATCCTTGCGCCTGGCCATTTTCTATGGCTCGGAACCGAGCCGCATCATGCGGCCACTGGCTCCGCCTCTTCCTCTTTTTCCACGTCTTCTTCAGTGTGGCGATGCTTCTCGGGCAGGTAAGCGAGCAACATCTCGCGCACCAAAGTCGGACTTTTCGCTTCACGGATCATCAAGATGCCGTCGATGATCAAAGTACGGTTGATTTCCTCGTCCACCAGCTTGAGATGCAGCTTGTCGGCGATCGGCAAGCAGAACATGTTGGCCAGAGCTGCACCGTAGAAAGTCGCCAAAAGTGCGCCCGCCATGAACGGACCGAGCTTCGACGGGTCGGTCATGTTGGCGAACATCTGCACCATGCCGATCAAGGTACCGATCATGCCGAAAGCTGGCGCGCAGTCGCCGACCGCGCGGTAGATCTTCTGGCCCTCGTCAAGATGGGTGAGGAAGTTGTCGCGGTCGCGCTCAAGATTGTCGCGGATGAAATTGCCGTCGTAACCGTCCGCGACGAAGCGGACACCTTTGGCGAGGAAGGGATCTTCGATCTCGACCTTTTCCAGGCCAATCGGCCCCGACTTGCGGGCAATCTCGGCCAAGCCCGCCAATTCATCGACCAATTCGCGTTGGCTCATACGCCGCAATGTGAAGGCGAACTTGGCGCCCAGCGGCAGCCCGTGAAAAATAGAGGCAAGCGGGAAGCGGATCAGCGTGGCAGCGAAGGACCCGCCGAAAATAACGATGAATGCATGTTCGCTGACGAACATCTGCAGGTCGCCGCCCATCATAATCACGAGGCCGACGACAGCGACACCGCACAGCAGACCTAGACCGGTCGCAATATCCATTACTTCCCACCCAACGCGTACGCATTCCCGGAACAAACGCTTCCCGTAACGACCCTAGACTGGCGCTGTTAAGAGGGGGTAAAGGCTAACCGTTCGTGAAAGAAAAACGCTCGGAAGGGCCCGCCAACCGCGGCCCGCCGCTGAAAAACTTCAAAAATTGCTACAAAACCGGCGCCGAATGACCAATAGTCCCCGTTCCGGGCCATAAAAAGAAGCGGAGGAGTGCGACCCATGCGTGAGATCGGCCATTTCATAGGCGGCAAGACAGTAAAGGGCGGCTCCGGGCGGTTCGGCGATGTCTTCGATCCCAACACCGGCGAGGTCCAGGCGAAGGTTGCGCTCGCCAAACACTCCGAGGTCGAACACGCCATTGCCAACGCCGCGGCGGCACAACCGGGTTGGGCGGCGACGAATCCGCAACGTCGCGCCCGAGTCATGTTCAAGTTTCTCGAGCTCATTCAGAAAGAAGCTGACGCGCTTGCCAAGCTACTCTCCTCCGAGCACGGAAAGACCATTCCCGACGCGCGCGGCGACATCCAGCGAGGCATCGAGGTGGTGGAGTTCGCCTGCGGCATTCCGCATTTGCTAAAAGGCGAGTTCACCGAAGGTGCCGGGCCCGGCATTGATCTCTATTCTGTTCGCCAACCGCTCGGTGTGGTCGCAGGGATAACGCCATTTAATTTCCCGGCGATGATTCCGATGTGGAAGTTTGCGCCGGCGATTGCTTGCGGAAATGCATTTATCCTTAAACCGTCGGAACGCGATCCGTCCGTGCCGATGCGCCTCGCCGAATTAATGGTCGAGGCCGGACTGCCCGCCGGCATTCTCAACGTGGTCAATGGTGACAAGGAAGCGGTTGACACGCTGCTCACCGATCCGCGCGTGATGGCCATCGGCTTCGTCGGATCGTCTGCAATCGCCGAGTACATCTATTCAACCGGCTGCGCGCACGGCAAGCGCGTGCAGTGTTTCGGCGGCGCCAAGAACCATATGATCGTGATGCCTGACGCAGATATGGACCAGGCTGTCGACGCATTGGTCGGCGCAGGCTACGGCTCGGCGGGCGAGCGTTGCATGGCGGTATCGGTAGCCGTGCCCGTCGGCAAAAAAACCGCAGACATTCTGGTCGAGAAACTCATCCCGCGCGTTGAAAGTCTGAAGATCGGACCCTCCAACGACCCGCAAGCCGATTACGGGCCGCTGGTAACCAAGGCGGCGCTCAATCGCGTCAAGGATTATGTCGAAGTTGGCGTCAAGGAGGGCGCCAAGCTGGTGGTCGATGGCCGCGGCTTCAAGCTTCAGGGCTACGAGAACGGCAACTTCATGGGCGGTTGCCTGTTCGACGATGTGACGCCGAACATGCGGATCTACAAGGAAGAGATTTTCGGCCCGGTCCTGTCTGTCGTTCGCGCCAAGGACTACGAGGAGGCCGTACGGCTGCCATCCGAGCACGAATATGGCAACGGCGTCGCCATCTTCACGCGCGACGGCGATACCGCGCGCGATTTCGTCAATCGCGTTCAAGTCGGCATGGTTGGAGTGAACTTCGCTATTCCGGTCCCACTCGCGTACCACACCTTCGGTGGCTGGAAGCGCTCGGGATTTGGTGATCTCAACCAGCACGGGCCGGATTCAATACGCTTCTATACCAAGACCAAGACCATCACCTCCCGATGGCCGACCGGCACGAAAGAAGGCGCTGAATTCGTGATCCCGACCATGAAATGAGGCGTGCCGGGACATGACCTCCGTCAGGGCCGCAATAGGCGTCCTTGTCGTCCTCACGCTGACGGGCTGCGCCGGCGAGCAGTTATCATTAGGCTCATCCGCGCCGACGCCGGCGCCTGCGGATGCTTCCCTCGCTGGCCGCTGGATATTGTCCGCGCCGAACGCTCCTTCCTGTGGTCTCGAATTCCGCGGTGGACCCGGCGCGCGCAATGGCAACGTCGCGCCGGACGGCGGCTGCCCCGGCAATTTCTATACGAGCCGACACTGGGCAATGGAGAGCGGTTCACTTACGATCACGGATAGCGAAAATGAGCTGCTGGCGCAGTTCAAACTCGATGGCGGCCGGTTCGAAGGCCAATCAGCAAGCGGCACGCCGGTCGCGCTCAGCCGCTAGAACGCATTTACGATTGGAAATCTCACGGCCGAATATCGCGAACGGACGTAAAGAGGCCACGCTGAAAATCAAAAGGGACCACTCCCCTGATTGGGGGATGGAAAGGGGCCAGCACCCGCGCTTACGATCTCAGATGGCGAAAATGATTCGCTGGCGCAATTCAAACTCGATCGCGGCCGGTTCGAGGGGCAATCAGCAAGCGGGCTGCCGGTCGCACTCAGCCGCTAGAACTCATTTACGATTGGAAATCCGATGGCCGAATTTCAGCTTTATTGTTTTGCCCAATCCGGCAATGCCTATCGCGCCGCGCTAATGCTCAATCTGATCGATGCCGACTGGCAGCCGGTGTGGATCGATTTTTTCGGAAAAGGCGTTCAGCGTACGGCCGAATATCGAACGGACGTGAATGAGATGGGTGAAGTGCCCGTTCTGGTTCATGGACAGAAAAAGCTGACCCAGTCGGGCGTGATCCTGACTTATCTTTCGAAACTAACCGGCAGGTTCAGGCCGGAAGGCGACGAAGAGGAGCTCGAAGCGCTGCGCTGGATCATTTTCGATAATCAGAAGGTCAATGGCTTCCTCGGTCCATTTCGTTTCTTAAAGAACTTCGCAAAGCCGCCGGGCGATCCCGTAGTCCTTGCGTTTCTGAAGGGCCGCATCGACGCCAATCTTGCAATCGTCAACAAACGGCTGACCGAACGGAAATTTCTTGTCAGCGACAAGCCAACGATCGCCGATATTTCGATGGCCGGCTATCTTTACTATCCGTCCGAAGAATTCGGATTCGACTTCGCCAAGAACTATCCCGCAATTGGCTCCTGGCTTGAACGTGTGAAGGCGCTGCCCGGCTGGGCGCACCCCTACGATCTTATGCCGGGTTATCCGCTCGGTAAGAACTGACGTCAGTTCAGGCGCGACGGCCGGTCTTTTTCAACATCCCCGCCAACCGTGGCCTCGTGTGGAAATGCGGCATCGGCAGTCGTCGTAGCAGCAGCGGTGTCCTTGCGTTGGTATTCACGATAGGACAGCCAGCCAAGCGGCAGACAAGCCAGATAAGCGAGCGTGCCGACGGTGAGCACCTGCCACGGATAACTCACCAGCAACGCAAAAAACAAAACGACCGTGACAAAAACCGGCAACACCATTTCCGGCGGCACACGTTTTCCCACACGTTTTCCGGAAAATACCGGCAGCCGAGAGACCATCAAAAGCGCGATCAACAGTGTGTAAAAGAACGTGAGCCACACCGCGATCAGGCCGTCCGACACGCCGAGAAAATTCAAATAAATCGGCAGCAGCACCGTGATAGCGCCAGCCGGCGCAGGAATCCCCGTGAAGAAGTTTCCCGCCCACACCGGTTTATTGGGATCGTCGATCATTACATTGAAACGCGCGAGCCGAAGGCCGGCGCAGATTGCGAATACCATCGCGGCAATCCACCCCGCCGATTTGAGATCGTGCAATCCCCAGAAATAGAGGATCAAAGCCGGGGCCACACCGAAATTGACGAAGTCGGCGAGGCTATCGAGTTCAGCGCCGAAGCGTGACGTGCCTTTGAGCAAGCGCGCGATACGCCCGTCGATCCCATCAAGCAATGCGGCGAACACGATGGCGGCCAGCGCGAAGTCAAGCTTGTCCTCCACCGCCAAACGGATCGCCGTCAGGCCCGCGCAAAGCGCGAGCAACGTGATCAGGTTGGGCAGCAGCGTGCGGACCGGAATCGCCTTGAAGCGGCGCCGGAACGGCGGAGGCGCGGGGTCAAACGGCGGAAACACCATGCGCGAAATATATCCCTTTGCCAGCTGCTCGGCGAAAAAGTCTGAGAGCATAGTAAGCAGGATTTCGTGCCGAAATTATGGGCAATAGCCGCTACATCAAGTGGCATCGGTTGGCCGGATGAAATTTATGTGATTTTCCCACGCAATTTCAAAGAGATCGGCGGTTGTTTTATCTGGTCCGCATCTTGCCTTGGATGACCCGATCGGATGCGATCGCCTACGGGGATGAGGGAGCAAAAAAATGACTGCAATTTCGCAACCGCTGGCGGTGCCAGCCACGGCGTCGACGCGCTGGGTCCAGCTCGTGCTGGGCATCATCGCGATGATGACGATTTCAAGCCCGCAATATGTCTGGACGCTTTTCACAAAATCGTTTCAGGACGGTCTCGGAGCATCGCTGGCTGACATCCAGTGGACATTCTCGATCTTGATCATCCTGCAAACCTGGCTGTCGCCAGTGCAGGGCTACCTGGTCGATAAATTTGGTCCGCGGCTGCTGATCGCCGTCGGATGTTTGATGTCGGGCGCGGGCTGGATCACATCGGCTCATGCCACTAGCCTGATGAGCCTCTATTTCACCTATGGTCTGCTCTGCGGCGTTGGCACGGGCATCGTCTATATCGGAATCATCGGTCTGATGGTGCGCTGGTTCCCGGACCGGCGCGGCTTCGCCACCGGCATGGTCGCTGCCGGCTATGGCTTCGGCGCCATTCTCACCACCTTCCCGATCAACTCGATGATGACGACTGCCGGCTACCAGCACACGCTGGTTGTGTTCGGCATTATCCTCGGCATCATCGGCGCCGCCGCCGCACTGCCGATGCGGATGCCGCAATCGGCTGACAAACTTCCAAAGGCCAGCGTCGCGTCAACGGCGAAGGATGTCATGCCGGCCGACATGCTGAAGACGAAAGTCTTCTGGTTGATGTTCTTCATGATGACGATGATGTCGACTGGCGGGCTGATGATCATCTCGCAATTCGCTTCGTTCTCACGCGACTTCGGCGTCACGAAAGTCACGGTCTTCGGTCTGGCCGCATTGCCGCTCGCGCTCACGATCGACCGGATCACCAATGGTCTGACTCGGCCATTCTTCGGCTGGGTGTCGGACCACATCGGCCGCGAGAACACGATGGCGATCGCCTTCATCATGGAGGCTTGCGCTGTGGCAGCCATGGTCCTGATGCGTGACAACACGCTGCTGTTCGTCCTGCTGTCAGGCGTGGTGTTCTTCGGTTGGGGTGAAATCTTCTCGCTGTTTCCTTCAACGCTAACCGACACCTTCGGCACCAAAACCGCCACCACCAATTACGGCTTCCTGTACATGGCACAGGGTGTCGGATCGGTGTTAGGGGCGCCAGTGGCTGCGCTGATATACGCCAAGGCCGGCAGCTGGCTGCCGGTGTTCGCGATCATCATTGCGTTAGATGCATTGACCGGCATCCTCGCGCTGATTGCGCTCAAACCGATACGGAAACAATACCTGGCGGGAAAATAACGGCGTCGGAGCACCACCGGGCGGCAATCATCCCGCCCGGTATGCTCTGGCCTCGCCCGCCCCGCGCAAATCGGCAAGCACGGTTTCGCCACCGGTGGACGTCTGCCCGACCGCCACGAGCGGTGGTGTGCCTTCCGGCAAGTACACATCGAGGCGAGAGCCGAATCGGATCATGCCGAAACGCTGGCCGATGCCTATGGAATCGCCGTTGCGCACGAAGCAGACGATGCGCCGGGCAATCAAGCCGGCAATTTGCACCACGGCGACACGCGCGCCCGCAGTTGCGATCACCAGCGAATTACGCTCGTTATCGGCACTGGCCTTGTCGAGGTCAGCATTGAAGAACTTGCCCGGCTGATAGACGATTTTTTCGATTTTGCCGGCGACCGGGCTGCGGTTCACGTGGCAGTCGAAGACGCTCATGAAAATCGAGATGCGTGGCAGCGGCTTGTTGCCGAGGCCGAGCTCCGGTGGTGGTGTGGCGCTGGTGACCTGGCTTATCCGCCCATCCGCCGGTGCAACCACCAAACCATCGCGCACCGGCGTCACCCGCGGCGGATCACGAAAGAAATAGGCGCACCAGATCGTCGCCAGCGTGCCGAGCCAGCCGAGGGGGCTCCATAACCAAAAAAGAACGAGGCTCGCGAATGCGAAGGCGCCAATAAAAGGGTAACCCTCAGGCGTAATCGGCACGATTTGGGCGCGAATCGAATCGTAGATCGACATGGCTCGGACTTCAGCAATTCGGCTCTTGTCCCCTCTCCCCTTGGGGGAGAGGGTGGCGCGCGAAGCGCGCCGGGAGAGGGATATCTTTGTTCGAATGCATCAGCGCATTTGAAATCTCACCCAATACGATATTTGTGCGTTTCAACACATCGTCGTTCCAGAACCGCATCACTTGATATCCCTCATTGCACAGCCACTCATCGCGTCGATGATCTGCTGCGCTGTTGGCATGCTGACCGCCATCAACTTCGACGATTAATTTATGGTCGAAACAAACGAAATCGACGATATAACGCCCAATCGGCACCTGCCGCTTGAATTTCGATCCACCAAGGCGATGCGCGCGGAGGTTATACCAAAGCCGGTGCTCGGCATCGGTCATTCTGCCTCGAAGTTGCCTAGCATTCGTCCGCTTCATACCCCCCTCCC
>Ga0209647_1003699_pt1 | contig 11754 bp, 12 predicted proteins | sample GraSoi_2013_60cm_FD_185827 | JGI IMG/M metagenome (GOLD analysis project Ga0209647, IMG submission 185827) | Grasslands soil microbial communities from the Angelo Coastal Reserve, California, USA - Sample 9_17_2013_60cm (SPAdes) (version 2) | ecosystem: Environmental > Terrestrial > Soil >... | reverse complement strand
CAAAGCACCCAGTCAAGCGAGCGGAAAACCTGCGTGCTAATTGAATTGGACATACAGCTGTAGCCTCTCTTTCAGAGTCGTGCAAAAACTTGAATTCCGGTTGAAAGCCCCAAACCAGCCTAAATGGAACTGCCCCCATAGGCATTTCCAGACTATCACGCGTTGCGACGTGAGCTCTAAGTGCATGAGCATAGATAGTTTGAAGGGGGAAAAGGGTACGCGCCAGAGGGATACGGTGAACGGTGAAAAAGGGGGGTTGAACGGCGCAGGCGGCCAGCGAATGGGGCTAACTGATGGTAAGAAAAGGGGGTTACTGCTAGGAAGCAAGTACCAAAGGTTTGGCGGGAGTGGCTTGCAGTGCAGCGCAGTTATTCGTTCAGGCTGGGATGCAGGACGGCAATCAGGAAATGTGCGAAGTAGGAAGCGCCTTCATCCATCTGCAGCCAGCGAACAACGCAATGATCCGCGAGGTATTTGGCAACACGGGTTTCCGCGATACCGAGGTGTTCAGCAAGTTTCGGCTTGATGGATTCGCCTCCGCGCCGGGCTGTACCGCCACGGGCCATATTGGGAATGGCCACGCGCAATGTCTGGCAGGCTTCGACATAATAATACGTGGTCAAGTCAGAGTCGGTGAGAACCCACACGCCTGGACCGGCCGGAGCGCGATCCGCGTCATCGAGTTTTGTGGGAGCGCACGTGAGCAAGCGGCGAAAATTCATTTCGAGTTGCGTAAGGCGCGAGGCCAGGCCGGGATCACCGTAGCGGCCGCGAAGGCTCGGCGTGGAAACTTCGGCGGATTCCTCGGACAATGAGCGTGAAGGACGCTCCGCAGCAGCCGGTGATTCTTCCTCGGTGGGTGGCGGCGGTGTGTAGCCTCGTGAAGGCCCAAGCGGGCGTGATTCACGCTGACCCGTGGAAGGGTCCGCGCGACGAGGAGAACGGTGCGAATCGTGGCCGCGCCTTCCACGCCGGTGCCGGGAACCCCGATCGGATGGGGCGGGACTCCGCTCGGCAGGGGCTTGAGCTTCGGATTCCGCGGGTGCTGCCTCGGACTCAGTCTGCTGGCCTTGCGATTCGGGTTCGGCTGATTCACTCGATTCACTGACAGCCGATTCTTCGGCCGGCTTGCTGACGGGGACCGGAATTTCCGCGGGTTCGGTGGCGCCAAGCCGTGTGGCGCTTTCCTGCGCCTTGGTCTTCCAGTCGGAACGGCGGAATCTTTCGGCGGCGGTGAGATACCACCTGCCGGCATCCGCTGAATTGCCGACGGATTCGAAATAGCGGGCCAGTTCGAACGCGACCATGGCATCGCGCGTTTTGGCGAAAAGATTGGTCAATTGTGCCGCGGGGTCTTTTCCGGTACGTGCTCTGCGGATGCGCGCGGTGATCTGCTTCCAGTCGGCCATACTGTGAGTGCATTCTAGCAGCGAACGTGACGTTGTGCCAACCAAACACAATGTATACCCAAGGAACATGGCGGCTGGGAGACATGGCCCCCGTTTACCGATTGACGGGAACTCGGCGCGGGAAGTATCCTTTTGCTGCACAGCCCCTGGAGGACATTATGCGAGGTTTGCGCGAATCGTTCGCGACCTTGATGGCTATCGGACTGACGGTTTCGCCGGCATGGGCAGGTCCGAAGACGGCAAGTTCGCTGGGCACCATCGTCACCGCAGAACACGCGCGCGTGGGCGATTCCTCCGCCGAAGTGGGCACCACGGTATTCAGCGGCGACCGCCTGTCAACGGAACGCGAAGGCAGCGTTCAGATTCGCGCCGGCGCGGCTCGGTTGCTGCTACAAAGCGGGACCGTGGCCACTCTGAATGACAGCGACGGCGCACCCTCCGCAAAACTATTTCTTGGCACAGCGACATTTTCGACTGGCAATTCCCGGGCGTTCACGCTGTTCGCGTCAAGAGCCGCCATCCGCGCGCAGTCGGATGGGCCGACCATCGGACAAGTTACCTACCTGAACGAGAAGGAACTTCTGGTAGTCAGCAAGCGCGGCCCGCTGACGATCACCGTCGACGGCGAAACTGAAGTGATCGCGGACGGCAGCGCGTATCGCGTGCTGCTGGACCCGCCGACGACGATGGCGCAGGGACCCGAAGGCGCCGGCGCGCACAAAGATGACCGGCGACGCGGGATGAACGGCCCGCCGCTGAAAGCAGCTCGGAGCCACTTCCTGATAGCGGTGGCTGCAGTCACGGGCGTCGTTACGTGGCTGGCGGTTTCCGAAGCAATGGAAAGTCCGGATCGCCCATAAATCGTAAGGCAGACCGAGATCAAAAAGGCCACCACGAAAGCGGTGGCCTTTTTTTATTTAGGAGCGTCGTTCACCCTAATGGCCTGGCAGGGCTGCGATCATCTCGATCGCTTCAGAGAAACGCCACCACGTCGATTTCAACGAGCGCGTCCTTCGGCAGACGCGCGGCTTGCACGGTGGAGCGTGCCGGCGGCGCGGCTGTGAAGTAACGTGCGTAGACTTCGTTCATGGCGGTGAATTCGTTCATGTCCTTCAGATACACGGTGGTCTTGACCACGTGCCCGAGCGGCACGCCGCTGGCCTCCAGAATCGCCTTTAAGTTTTCCATAACGCGCTCGGTTTGCTGCCGCACGTCGGTCCCAGCAAACTCTCCGGTCTTCGGGTCCAGCGCAATCTGACCGGAAACGAAAACAAATCCGTTTGCCTTGATGGCCTGCGAATACGGGCCGATGGGTTTCGGTCCGCGGGGGGTCAATACGACATCTTTCATCAGAGTCTCTCCTGAAATGCGGGAAGCAGAATACCAGACGAAGGGAGCGAACGGGAGGACTAGCGGGCGCGGCGGCCGCGGTTGCGGACGAATTCCGTGTGGGAGTGATTGCGGGCGGACTCCAGCCGCGCGACGTACGCTTCGGCTTGCTTATCCGATAGTCCCTGGTAGATCAGCTCGAGAATCTTTTTCTCGGATTCGCCGACGTTTTTCAATCGTCCGATCTGCGCGCTGGTTAGTGTCGGCAGGCCCTGCTCGCGGCGCTGGATGACGACCTGCACCGTGGAATTCGACAGACCGATCAGCTTCAGCATCACCGCGTCGCTGCTGAGGGCGTCGATCTTGTCGGCTTGGGCCATCTCCATGATTTGCGCATCGGTGTAGCCCGCGCTGGACAACGAAATAACGGAATCGCCGCTGGTAAATTCGTGATTGTGGCCGCGGGCGGTTTTCAACAGATAGAGACACATGTCATCGCTGGCGCCGGCGAGCTTCAACTTAGTGAGTTCGCCAACTTCGGCCGGGGAAACGTTCATCTTCTTGACCTGCGCTAGATTGGTGGACCACATTCCCGACTCGTCGAGAGCGGTGAAGTCAATCTTCGGCTTCGCCTTGCAACCGGCAAGAGCGAATCCCAGGACAGAGATGAGCATGAGCGATTTCCGCATGCTTCCAGTGTATGCGTTTCAATACGTGGGAAGTTGGCCTGTGCTCTGGCCCATACTGGACGGCAGGACAGGTGAAGAAAACGCAGCTCAGACCTGGTAGATGCGTTCGACGCCGTAGACGCCGTTGATGCGCCGGATGTTGGAGAGAATGGTTTCGAGTTGGCGCTTGTCCACGATTTCGAGGCTGGCTTCCACACGCGCGTTCTGGCGGTCCGGCCGGCTTTCCAGCATGCGGATGTTGGAGCCGGCATCGCTGATCACGGCGGTGATTTCGGCCAGCAGGCCTGCGCGGTCTTTGGCGCGGACAAGCAGTTCAACGGGGAAGGTGGCGGAACTTTCGCCACCCCAGGCCACGGCGATACGCCGTTCCGTCTGGTAAAGCAGATTCTGCACGTTGGGGCAGGTGCGCGTGTGCACGGCCACGCCGCGCCCGCGGGTGACGTAGCCGATGATGTCGTCACCTGGAATCGGATTGCAGCACTTTGCGCGGAACACCAGCAAATCGTCGTGGCCTTTCACGATCAGCGGCGCTTCGCCCATCCCGAGCATGCGCTTGACGGTTTTGACCAGGGTGGGCTGCGCGTCTTCCGCCGGCTTGTCCGGCTCGCGGGTGGTTTCGCCGAAATAGCGCGACAGCACCTGGCGCGCGGAATATTTTCCAAAGCCGACCGCCGCGAACAGATCCTCGACACGCGACAAACCATAATCCGAAGAGAGTTTCTGCAGATCTTCGTTCGAAATCTTTTTCAGGCCGCGGGGGAAATTTCGCGACTCGTTCTCCAATAGCCGCTTCCCCATTTCGGTGGCTTCCTCGCGCTCCTGGGTATTGATGAAGTGGCGGATCTTGCTTTTCGCGTGCGAGGATTTGACGAAGCTCAGCCAGTCGCGGCTGGGCTTGTGGCCTTTCTGTGTGAGGATCTCCACCACGTCGCCGCTGACGACTTCGTGCCGCAGCGAAACCATCTGGCCGTTCACTTTTGCGCCGACGCACTGGTGGCCGACTTCGGTGTGAACGGAATAGGCGAAATCCACGGGCGTGGCGCCGCGCGGCAGCTCCAGCACGCGCCCCTTTGGAGTAAACGCGTAAACTTCCACCGGAGCAAGATCCACCTTCAGCGTTGAAAGAAATTCGCCCGGCTCCTGCAATTCCTGCGACCACTCGATCAGTTGGCGCATCCACGCGATACGCTGGTCCTCGCCGCCGGAGGACATCGGCTTGCCGTCTTTGTATTTCCAATGCGCGGCAACGCCTTCCTCGGCGATGCGGTGCATCTCTTGCGTGCGGATCTGGATTTCGAAGGGCTGCCCCGAGTGAATCACAGTGGTATGCAGCGATTGGTACAAATTGGGCCGCGGCATCGAGATGTAATCCTTGAAGCGCCCGGGGACGGGCCGCCAGATGTGGTGGACGACACCCAGCGCGGCGTAACAGCTGCGGTCGGAATCAGAGATCACTCGGATGGCCAGCAAATCGTAAATCTGGTCGAGGCTGCGCTCCTGGCGCACGATTTTGCGGTGCAGCGAATAGAGGCCCTTGACGCGCGCCTCCAGCTCCGCGGGAATGCCGTTTTCCACCAGCTTGGAGCGGATGGTGCTCTGGACCTCTTCGAGAAATCGCTGGTGAAAGGGAGCTTTGTCGCTGAGCTGCTTCTGCAGGGAGAAGTAGGCGTCCGGCTCCAGGTAACGGAAGGAGAGGTCTTCGAGTTCGCCCTTAATGACGGACATTCCCAGGCGGTGAGCGATAGGGGCGTAAATATCCATCGTCTCCCGGGCGATGCGCAGCTGCTTGGGTGGCTCCAGAAACTCCAGCGTACGCATGTTGTGCAAACGGTCGGCCAGCTTCACCATCACCACGCGGACGTCCTGCACCATGGCCAGAAGCATCTTGCGGACGTTTTCCGCCTGGCGCGCTTCCGGGGCCATCATGTTCAGGCGGCTGATTTTGGTGACGCCCTCGACGAGTTGAGCGACCTCACCGCCAAAGCGTTCCTCGAGGCGAGAAACGGGAAACTCGGTGTCTTCGATAACGTCATGCAGCAGAGCGGCCGCCAATGTGGTGGCGTCCATGCGGATGTCGGCCAGGATGTGCGCCACTTCCAAGAGATGGGAAATATAGGGGTCGCCCGATGCGCGGAACTGGTCGTGGTGGCGTTCGGAGGCTATTTCGAACGCGCGTCGCACCGGCCAGGGGTCTTCCGATGGCCGGTTGGTGCGAAGCTTTTCGAGCAACTCTTCCAGGCGAGTGTTCAGCTGCCGCTGAGTCCGGTCACGGTTGAAGTTCAGAGGGATATTCGCAGGCGACGGCATTCCCCAGTATACCAAAACCCGCCATTAAAGCGGTTTTATGAGGTTTCGGGAGGCATGGAAGCCTTCGTTGGAAATAGGAGCGGAACTACGTTCAAAAACTGGTGACCTGACGCATCCCTGCCCTGTCCTCAGCGGGATTCTTTTTGCCACCGTTCTTGGTGTTGGATGATGGAGGCGTAACACTCGCAGGTCGCAGCCTCCAGCCCGGAACGGTCCTGAATCAAAACCGCGCCGCGGGCGAAACCGATCAGTCTTGCTTTCTGCAGGTTGCCGAGGGCGACATTGACGCTCGCGCGGCGCATTCCCAACATGTGCGCAAGGAATTCCTGAGTGAGGCGGATCTCATTGCCGCCCAACCGGTCCTGGGACATCAACAGCCATCTTGCCAGCCGCTGGTCGGCGTTATGCAGCCGGTTGCAAGCCGCGATTTGCGAAGACTGAACCGTGACATCCTGGGCAAATTGATTAAGCCTTCTACGCAAAACTGGGGATTTGCTTAGTGCTGCAGTCATGTTCGCGGCGCTGATCCGGAACCCGCATCCTGCAACTTGGACGATCACCCGGCTGGCGCTGGTCTTCAGCCCAGCTACCAGGGGCAAGCCGACGAAGCCCTCCGCGCCGGTCAGGCCGACTTCCACGATTTTGCCGCTCTTAAGGATGGTGAGGATGGATGCCAGTCCGCACTGAAGGAAATAGCAATAGGCGATCGGCTTCGCTTCTTCGTTTAGAATCGAATGCAGCGGCAGTTGCACCAGTTCCAGTTTTGGGAATATGGCTTTGAATTCCTTGCGGGGCAATTTTCGCAGAATTCCGTTCGTGAGCCCGGCGCTCTTACCCACCTTGCTCCTTTGCGAAATTCAATCAGCTTCGCGGGAATGCTGGCCCGAAATGGGCGGAAAAGAAATTCGAGCCAGCGTTACCACCATAGTCTTTTTTACCGCTCATGGCTAGTTGCAAATGTTAGGCGGCAGACTACTTCGGGCAGTTGCGTTAACGGGTACGCTAGCGTACAGTGATCTTTGGACACGACCCTCATATGCTCCGGAAAACACCGATCTCCGGCAGGCCCCCCTGGGCAAAAACAATTCGCGCCCTGCGACTCAGCCTCAACTTGAATCAATCCGATTTTGGCTCGAGACTCGGCTTCTCCGCGATGGCGGTGTCCCGCTGGGAACGTGGCGCGCAAGAACCTCCTTCACACGGATACATCGGCCTCGGAAACCTCAGTTCCGATTCTTCCTGCTGGTATTTCTGGGAGCGAGCCGGCCTCCGCACTGAGAATGTGCTGCGCGTTTTGCCCACACTGGAGCGCAACACGCGGATTTCCAGATTGCAGAATTTCGAAATCGTCAGCGCGGGCACGGGCCCCCGGAGACCGCAGGAAAAAATTCAACTTGTTGCCGTGCCTTTGTTAAAGGTGGTGGCAGCATCACACGGCGAGAAGGGCGACGACCTGCATTTGCTGAGCGAGGCGCCGATCGAGAGCATGATGGCCGCCCCGAAAGACTGGTGCCCGAATCCCGCGCACACCAGCTGTTTGCGAGTGAAGGGGAGCTCCATGGCCCCGCTGATCCAGGACGGCTATATGGTGGCCGTCGACTCTTCCGAGATCGAACAGAACAAACTGGACGGAAAAATAGTAATTGCCTGGCATAAGGATGAGGGGTTGACGATCTCGCGTTTGCGGCTGTACGACCACACGGCGGTGCTGGTCCCGGAGAATTCGGATTATCAAGCGGTGACCATCACCGCCAAGCAGCCGTGGAAGATCGTGGCGACGGTTTTGTGGTGGATCGGCAGAGCGCCGTAGGCATTCCCGTCAAAATGCGCGGTGCTCGCGCATTGCGCAGGTATTGAGCGTCCGAAAAAGCCCCGATTGCGAATCGCTTAGAATGAATCGCGCAGTGGCAGCTTAGGATGGCGCCTGTTCCATTCCGCGCGCGCAAGGTTCAGCTGCATCAGCAAGGACTGTATCCGCGAGTCATCCGAATTTTCCGCCTCAGAGCAGCGGAGTTTTGCGTGGATGCCGAAACGCAGCAATTCGGGATTAGACATGCCGACAATGCAGGCGCGTGCAGCTTCGCTTAGTGCGGGGCGCTGTTCGGCCGAATGAATCGAACTTTCCATTTTTTCCGCGATTTGCATTGTCAGGCTCCTGTCCGCCGCCAGTTCATACCAATACCGGCTAGCCGCCATCGTTAGGTGATTCTACCGCTATCGATTGCGTCAAGACAAGAAGAAGGTAATGGACTGCCAGCCGAATCTTCTCAGGCGGCCCGGTTGTGGGGTTGCTGCCCGGAGGTTGGAGTCAACAAAAGGAAAACCCCGGCGGTGAGGCCGGGGTCTGGTGAATTTACGTCGTTGCCTGGCGATCAGGAGGCCGCTTTTTGATCCGCTTGTTCGGCGCGCTTCTGCTTGATTTCCTTCACCTTATCGAGCAGATCGTCCGCCTGCTTGGTGAACGTATCGCGCTCTGCGGACGATTCCACCATGTCCGCTTTGCGGCGATAGAGCAGGTTGAGATAAGTCATGGCGTCATCGTACTCGGGATTAACCTTAATCGCCTGCTGCAAGCTGCCGATGCCGTCGTCCACCAGAGAGCCGTACTTCTGGGTGTAGGCCGTGCGGACGTCAGGCGGCAGCGGGTCGGTGTCCTTCACCTGCTTGTTGATATGAGCCCTGTTGTAGTCCGCCCGCATTTCGGTGTTGCCGCGATAGGCGATCGCCCAGTCGATCACACCAATCGAGTAATACGGCCCGGGATCCAGCGGCTTCAGCGCAATGTGCTTCTGGTGATAGGTCTTGGACTCTTCAAATTTCTTCTGATCGAACGGCTGCCCGGCCATCTGGTAGAGGATGGAAGCCAGCCCGTCAATGGAGTTCAGATTGTCGGGAATCTTTTCGAGCACGCTCTTGTACTCGGCGATGGCTTCCTCGCCGTGGCGCTTGTTCTCTTCCGACGGCGCGCCGGGAATGTACTCGCTGGCATACGCGGTAGCCAGGTACAACCGGGCGTTCAACAGATCGGGATCAAGTTGCTTGGCTTCCTTGAAGAATTCCACCGACTTGTCAAATTGCCCTTCCTTGAAAGCGGCAACGCCCTTGTTAAGAAGGTCGCGCGCGCGCAATTTGTTGCAGCCTGAAACACCGGCTGCGAGGATCAACAACGCCACCAGGGCAAACGCCCGGTTGGCTGAGCGGGAAAGCCGCGAGCGGGTTTCCCGTGACACTATTGCATCTGTCATTGAAGCAACCATCCCTGATAAGCGCGGCCGGCCTTCCCGCCGCTGCTAGGATTCACATCCGCCCACTGGGGCCATTCCATCACGTTCAGCGATTTTTTTCCAGTTCAGAACTCAGCAACCCGATGGGTGTGGCGCCCGCCGAATGCATGAGGTCAAGAACCTGCGCAACCGCTTGAAAGTCCAGCGAACGATCTGCTTGAAGAAACGCAACCCGCTCGGAGCGCCGTGCGAAAACTAGCTGAAGCTGGGCGCCCAACTGATCGAACCGTACTGCGAACTGATTGATTCGAACCGAACCATCCGAGGCAATCTGAACGATGATCGGATCGGGTGGATTGTAAGGCCCCGGGCGGGCGGTCTGTCTGCTGCTGAGGTAACGCCGCGTCCAGCCCCTTCTGGTGAGGAATGATCATGAAGATGACCAGCAGCACCAGAAGAATATCAATCAGCGGGACCACGTTCATATCGGAAACGATCCCGCGCCTACCCGCAACAACGCCCATTCCCATGAGTCACCTCGCCAAGCGAAATTTCCCTGCGAGGAGGACTCCCACATCCCTGCGCGAAACACTGGTGCGAGCTTACTGCCCTGCTTCGAGCTTGGCGGTGATCAGACCCACCTTGTCGATGCCCGCTCCGCGCATGATATCAATGGCGCGCGCGACGGACATAAACAGGACATCGTTGTCACCCTTGATGAAGGCGACTTTTTCGGCGCGATCCTTGAACACCTGCTCGATGCGCGGCCCGAGAGTATCCCAGTTGGCGTCTTCGTTGTTGATTTTCAGCTTGTCGCCCTTCAGAACCTGGACCACAACGGTCTTGTTTTCGAGTTCCTGGTTCTGCTGCTTGTCTGGCGAGGGCTGCGGCACCAGGGTATCCATACCTTTTGGTGTAAGAGGCGTGATGACCATGAAAATAATGATGAGCACCAGCAGAATATCGATCAGCGGCACGATATTCGGTGTTGCCATTGCTCCAGAGCTGCTGCCTACATCCATTCCCATTGCGAGATCTCCTGTCGAGCCGCCGCTCACCTTCTTGGGAGTTGGCCGCCGCGCCGGGTGGGAGCCGGCGCGGAGCCTGAACTTCAGCAAACGAATGAGCGCACAGCGAAATCGCTACTGCGTCCTTAGTCGCCGGGATTGGCCGGCGCATCAGGAGTAGGAGGTTTAGGTGTACTTCCGGTCTGAACCTTTTCCGTCAGCAACCCGAGTTGGTCTACGCCCGCGGACCGGATTTCGTCCACGACGGCGACGACGTCGCCGTACTTGGCGCGCGCATCGCTCTTGACGTAAACAGTCTTGTCCAGCTTATTGGCGATCTGATCCTTGATCTGGCCGGTGATTTCTTCCTTCTTGATCTTGGTGTTGCCCATGTAGAGGCTGCCGTCGCGGGTGACCGCAACCACGATCGCGTCATCCTTGTCGGCGTCCTTCATGTCCCGGGCATTCTTGGCTGTGGCCATGTCTACCTGGTGGGTCTTCTGCAACATGGGGGTGACCACCATGAAGATGATGAGCAGTACCAACATGATGTCCGCCATCGGAATCACGTTCGGCGCTGCCATCTGGGGTCCGGCTTGCGGCTTGTAAGCCATAATCTTCCTTCTTCCGTGTTACTTCTTGGTCGCGCCGCGGCGCAGGATGAAGTAGTTGATCAGCTCCATGGAGGAGTTGTCCATCTCCACGTCGAAGGCTTCGACCTTGTTGGTGAAGTAGTTGTAGGCCCACACGGCCGGCACGGCAACGAGGAGGCCGAACGCCGTGGTGACCAGCGCTTCAGCGATACCACCGGCGACCGCGGAGAGACCCGTTGCCTTCTGGCTTTCGATTCCCTTAAACGCGTTCAAGATGCCGACGACCGTCCCGAACAGTCCGACGAACGGCGCTGTCGAACCGATGGTGGCGAGGGCCGAAAGGCCGCGCTTCATTTCCGCGTGCACGATGGCAACGGAGCGCTCCAGGCCGCGCTTCGCGGCTTCGATGACTTCCGCGTCGGAAACCTGCTGCGAAGCCGATTGGAATTCCGAAAGGCCGGTGGCGACAACCTTGGCGATGTGGCTCTTCTTGTTGCGCTCGGCGATGGCGATTGCTTCGTCGAGTTTGCCGTCCTTGAGTGCGCCGGCAACCTGCTGCACGAACAGGCGCGACTGCTTGCGCGCGTTGTTGTACATCAGGAAACGGTCAATCATGACGCCGAACGAGTACACCGAAAGAATGAAGAGGATGACCACGACGACTTTTGCGAGCAGGCCCATCGAAATCCACATGGAACGCAAGTCCCAAGAGGTGGTGGCCTCCTGCAGCCAAGCCGCGTAAATAAACAAAGTTGCTAACATTCGTTTGCTCCTTAGTTCCGAGGGGCGCCGGGCGAGCCGGATCCCACAAGTGAGTTAATTCGACTGCGGACTCAGACCGGCGCGCACGTCCCACGACACCCGCGCCGCCCCGTTGAACAACTTACTGTGCCAGAGAGAAAATCACGTCGATTTCGGTGTCCACTTCGACCGGATCGCCGTTCAGCAGCGTTGGCTGATAGCGCCACTGCCGAACCGCGTCCAGTGCGGACTGCACAAGGAGTGGATGTCCCGAAACCACCTGCAACTGTTCGACGGCGCCGTTCTTGCCGATGATGGCGTGCAGCTTCACGGTGCCGCTGATGCGCGTCTGGCGCGCAAGAGGCGGGTAGAGAGGCTGAACACGATTGACCAGGCGCGCGGCCTGCACGTTACCGCCAACCGTCACGCGCTTTGGCGTAACCTTTGGAGGAGGA
>Ga0209647_1003696_pt1 | contig 11756 bp, 11 predicted proteins | sample GraSoi_2013_60cm_FD_185827 | JGI IMG/M metagenome (GOLD analysis project Ga0209647, IMG submission 185827) | Grasslands soil microbial communities from the Angelo Coastal Reserve, California, USA - Sample 9_17_2013_60cm (SPAdes) (version 2) | ecosystem: Environmental > Terrestrial > Soil >... | reverse complement strand
ATATCCCGCTGCGCCTCGCCAGCGGTGAACTGGTCAAGGGCATGACGGGCTCTCTCGACCCCGGAGCGGCCGCCAACCCGTCGCAGCAGGTCGTCAAACCGCTGTCGGCGGACGGCACCCATTTGGTCTTTGGCTCCAACGGCAAATTCGAGCCCCTGGGTAGTACCGGCGGCTCGATCTATGACCGCAACCTGGCCGACGGCGGCACCCAGGTCGTCTCGACCACGCCCGGTGGCAGCGCGATCGCCGGCGGCGAAGTCGCCGAGCTCGACATCTCCCACGACGGCTCGCGCATCGTGATCGGCAAGAAGGTCGGCTCGGTCGGCGGCAACGACTACTACCACCTCTACATGCACATCGGCACCTCGCCGCACTCGGTCGACCTGACGCCAGGCACGACCAGCGGCGTCCTCTTCGACGGCATGAACGAAAGCGGCAGCAGGGTGTTCTTCACCACCAAGGACAACCTGCTGTCCGACACCGACGAAAGCGCTGACATCTACGAAACTGAAGTCGATGCCGGCGGCACCCCGCACATGCGCCTCATCACCACCAAGGGAGGCACCGTCAGCAATGACGACAGCTGCCCCCCCCCCCCCCCCCCCCCCCGGCGCTCCGGAAAGCTGGAATGCAGTTTCTGGAAACGGGAAATGCAGCGCGGTTGCATTTGCCGGCGGTGCCGGTTTGGCCGCGGGAGACGGCACCTTCTACTTCCTCAGCCCTGAGCAGCTCGACGGCTCCGAAGGCGAAGCAAATGAGGCGAATCTCTACGTGGTCGCACCCGGCGGCGATCCGAACTTCGTCGCGACGATAGATTCCAGCGCCTTCAAGGCGCCGCCCTCCCCGCCGAACCATCCACTCGTGACGGCCAATCTGGTCGAAGGCCTCTCCAGCCCCCAGTCGCTGGTGATCGATAACTCCAATGGCGATATCTACGCCTTCGAAGCGAACGGCACCAGGATCGCTCGCTTCACGCCCGCCGGCGCGCCAGACAATTTCACCGTTGGCCCCGGCGCCGGCACGAATAAAATCGGGGGGCTCGAAAACGAATTGGGCTCGGGCACGTATCAGGTCGCCGTCGACAACGCCCCAGGCAGCCCTTTCAATGGCGACATCTATGCCACCAATGAATTCGGAATCACCGTCTTCTCGCCGACCGGGGCAAACATCGGCAGCTTCAGCACCGGTGGATTCGACTGCGGCGTCTCCGTCGATCAGTCAAACGGTGCCGTATATGTCGGCGACGCCCTGTCGGAACGGATCTTCCGCTTCTTCCCGACGGGCTCGGCGCCGGTCACCAGTGCCGACTACACGGTCACCTCGATCAGTCCCAACGGCATCCTGCCCTGCCAAACGGCAGCGGACAAGGTGGGACATGTATATGCGAAGGACTTCTCCAGCAACAAGGCGCAGCTCTTCAACGCCCCCGACTTCTCGGCAGCCGGGCCGAGCGTGGTCGGAACGACGGTCAGCACCAATGCCAACGCGATCGGCACCGATGCGGCGAACAACGATCTCTATGTCAACGAAGGGAGCCAGATTGCCCGCTACGCCTCGTCCGGCGGCCTGATTCAGAAATTCGGCTCGACCTACATCTCCAATTCGCGTGGAGTCGCCGTCAATGCGGCAAGCAAGCACGTTTACGCGCCCAACGGCTCGAAGATAGTCGAGTTCGGCTTCGAACCGAGCCCCTACCATCCGATCGACAACAGCGCGGTGCTGAACGGGGTCCGGCAGGCGGGGGTCCATGACTTCGAAGACTTCCAGGTGTCCGCGAACGGACACTTCGCGCTCTTCGGCTCCGCCCTGCCGCTGCAGCCCGGCTACACCAACGCCGGGCACTTCGAGGTCTATCGCTATGACACGACCTCAGGGTCGCTGAAATGCGCCTCGTGCGCACCGTCCAACGCCACCGCCTCCGGCGACTCGCATCTGCCCGCCTATGGCCTGGGCCTCACCGAAGACGGTCGCGTCTTCTTCAACAGCACTGAGACCCTGGTGCTGCGGGACACGAATGAAAAAGAGGACGCATACGAGTGGAACGACGGCACCGTCCAGCTGATCTCCACTGGCGCGAGCAAGGAAGACTCCAAGCTCATGACCGTGACGCCAGGTGGAAAGGACGCCTTCTTCTTCACCCGCGAGACACTTGCTCGTGAAGACGAAAACGGCAGCACAATCAAGATCTATGACGCCAGGACGGGCGGTGGTTTCCCGTACGACCGACCGCCGTTCCCCTGCGCGGCGTCGGATGAGTGCCACGGGGCCGGAACCCAGTCCCCAGCGCCACCGGACATCCACACGCAGGTCCCGAGCCAGGCGAGCCCCTTTGCGGTCAGCACCGTGAAGTCCTGCCGTAAGGACTTCGTCCGCCGCCACGGCAAGTGCGTGAAGCGCCACCACAAGAAGCACAACGGCAAGCGCCCCTCGACGACCCGCCGGCACGGCTGAGAACACGATGAGCAAGGAGACAATGAGGATGAGCAGGCAGGCGATTGGCGCTCTCTTGGCGAGCGTGGCCCTCGCCGCGGTACTCGCGGCACCGGCGGCCGCGAGTCCGCCGATCGAAGAATTCTCTGTCAGCTCCAGCAACTCGCAGGCGGGGGGCCATCCCGACCTGACCGCGGCGATTCGCCTCGCTGAACCGAACCATCCCGAAGTCGCCAAAGACGTGGTCGTGAACCTACCGGAGGGTGTGTTCGGCAATCCGGGCGCGGTACGGAAATGCCGGTCGGCCGACTTCGTCGTCAACGATTGCGGCACCGCCACCCAGGTGGGCACCATCGGTCTCATCGCAGACTACGAAGGCAATGAAAACTACGTGCTCGGCACCGCGCCCGTCTACAACATGGAGAGGGTCAGTGAAGACGAATCGGCGCGCCTTGCCTTCGTCGCGCCGATCGTCAACCGTCCGATCATCATCCCGATCGGCGTGCGCAGCAATACCGACTATGGGCTGCGGATGGCGGTGAGCGGGATTTCCCAGGAAATCCCGCTCCGCTATGCGCAGCTCACGGTCTGGGGATTCCCAGCCGAATCCACCCACGACCCCGAAAGGTTCTACCCGGGCGAACCGGGCGCTCCGTCGAACTGCCCGGGCGTCCTCAACACGGGATGTCTGACGCTGCCCTATGCGGGTGCGGGCGAAGCCGTCCGCCCGTTCCTCAACAACCCCAGCGTCTGCACCGGGGAAAAACTGCCGGTCTCGCTGGAAGTCCTCAGCTACCAGGATCCCGGCAACGCCGCCGAAGCGACGGCCTTCTACCCGCAGACCACGGGCTGCGACAAACAGAAGTTCGACCCGGTCTTCAGGCTCGGCCTTACCACGGGCGAAGCAGACGCTCCGTCGGGCCTCGACGTCCAGCTGAAGGCCGAGCAGTTCCTGGAAGGCACCGCGCCCTCGCAGTCGGAGCTCCGCACGGCAACGCTGACCCTGCCCCAGGGATTGACGATCAACCCCGACGCCGCCGACGGCCAGACCTCGTGCACCGCGGCCGAGGCTGGGTTCGGCAGCAGCCGGCCCGGCAACTGCCCCGACAGCTCGAAGATCGGCACGATGGAAGTCCACACGCCAGCCCTCGAAGGGGCCCTGGTCGGTTCTGTCTATATCGGCGAACCGCTGCCCGGAAACCAGTACAGGGCCTTCATGGTCTTCGACGGCTTCGGCATTCACGCCAAGTTGGTCGCCTCCATTCACCCCGATCCGGAAACCGGGCAGCTGACAATGAGCGTCACGGACCTGCCGCAGGTTCCTTTCCAGGAGTTCGACCTGCATCTGTTCGCGTCCGATCGCGGCCTGATGGCGACGCCCACCAGCTGCCGGCTTTACGGCGCGGACTCGGAAATGGTGCCCTGGAACGGGACGCTCTCGCCGCAACACCCGAGGCCAATCGTCGGCATCACCGCGGGCCCCAATAGCACGGCCTGCCCTGGCCTTACGCGGCCCTTCCACCCGCGCTTGGTAGCAGGGACCTCGAACCCGGTCTCGGGCGAATTCTCGAGCTTCATCCTCAAGCTCGACCGCGAAGACGGCGACCAGTTCCTCGGCGACCTCAACTTCAAGATGCCGCCCGGCTTCACCGGCGACCTGCGCGGGATCGGCTACTGCCCGGAGGCGGCGATCGTTCAGGCGGCCGCAACCCCAGGCCGCGTCGAGCAGGCGACCCCCAGCTGCCCCGCCTCGAGCCAGGTCGGCACCACCAACGTCGCCGCCGGCCCGGGCAACCATCCCTTCCACGCGGTCGGCAAGATGTACCTGGCCGGTCCCTTCAAGGGCGCCCCGCTCTCGCTGGTTGCGGTGACCCCTGCCCTGGCCGGCCCCTATGACTACGGCACCGTGGTGGTCAGGGTGGCCCTGCATATCGACCCCCTGACCGCCCAGGTGGAAGCGGTCTCCGACACCGTCCCCTCGATCATCGGCGGCATCCCGATCCGGATGCGCTCGATCCGGGTCAACATCGACAGGCCGAAATTCACGATCAACCCGACCAACTGCTCGGCTTTCACGGTCGAGAGCCAGGGGATCGGCGACCAGGGCACGGTGGCCGACTTCTCCTCCTACTTCCAGGTAGTCAACTGCGCCAGGCTCCCCTTCAAGCCCCACATGACGATCACCCAGCTCGGCGGCCGCTCCCAGACCCCCCGCTCCCAGGACCCGAGCATGCGCTTCGACCTGCGCACCCGCCCGGGAGACGCCAACGTCAAATCGGTCGCGGTCACCCTGCCGAAGGCCTTCGCGATCGACCAGCGCCACCTCGGCAACATCTGCTCCAGGGCCCAGCTGGCGGCCGAACACTGCGCCGGGCGCCAGGCGATCGGCACCGTCTCGACCGAAACGCCCCTGCTCGACAGGCCCCTGGAAGGCCCCGCCTACGCCGTCTCGGGCTTCGGCAAACTGCCCCACCTGGCCTTCATCCTGGCCGGCCAGGTGACGATCGTCCCCGAAGCCGAGTCCTCCTCGGTCAAGGGCGGCCACCTGAAGACCGTGGTCCCGGTCGTCCCCGACGCCCCGATCGGCCACTTCCGCCTCACCCTCTTCGGCGCCAAACAGGGCTACCTGGTCAACACCCGCGACCTCTGCGCCGCCCCGGCCCTCACCACGGTCGAATACAGCGCCCAAAACGGCAAGAGGCTGACCCAGAGGGTGGCGGCGAAGACCGCCTGCCCGAAAGGCTCGCCCAGGGCCAAGAAGCACCGCCATCACGCTCGACGTTAGAGTCAGACAACCGAGTCTTTTTATGCGCAGAGGGGTTCCTTGTCCGGGGCCCGCAAACTTAGAAGCGGAGGAGTGAGATGCACCAAGCACCGAACAAGAAGCACTTCGGCCGGCCCAGCCCGGCGATGGTCGTCGCGGTCCTCGCCCTGGTCTGCGCCCTCACCGGCACCGCCTACGCCGCCCTCGGCAAGAACAGCGTCGGCACCCGCCAGCTGAAGTCAAAGGCGGTCACCACCGGCAAGATCGCCAACAACGCCGTCAACGGCGCCAAGGTCGCCAAGAACTCGCTGACCGGCGAAGACATCAACATCGCCGCCCTCGGAGTGGTCCCCCAGGCGACCTCCGCCGCCTCCGCCGGCAACGCCTCGACCGTCGGCGGCCACTCCGCCTCCTGCCCGGCCGCCACGACCCTGGTCCGCGGCACCTGCTTCGACTCCTCCCCCGGCCCCGAAGTCGCCAACGTCAAGGCCGCCGCCGACGCCTGCGCCGCCCGGGGCGGCTACCTGCCCGGCCCGCTGGCGCTCTACTCGGTCCGCGGCGTGCTCAACCTCGGCACCGGGATCGGCAACAACCACACCTTCACCGACTCCTACTACGCCAACACCGCCGGGGTCAACTACCGCACCGTGGTCCTCGACGGCACCGGCGCGATCACCGAGCAGTCGGTCGATTCCCCCGGCCACTACCTCTGCGCCTACGCACTCCTTCGCTAGGCGCCGCCCAGATGAAGACCGCCTCCAAGAAGACCGCGCTCGGGGCGGCGGCATTGGCCGCCACCGCCCTGCTCTGCCTGGGCGCGATCGCCCAGGCAGAGCAGGCCCAGAAGGGCAACCTGATCGCCTCCTTTCACGGCGGCATCTCCCCCCAGCGCCTGCCCCGCTCCCAAACCGCCCCGGTCTCGGTCCAGATGGGCGGCAAGATCAAGACCACCGACCGCACCGCGCCGCCGAAGCTGACCGAGATCGTCCTGGAGATCAACGCCAACGGCAAGATCCAGGCCCAGGGCCTGGCCCGCTGCTCGCTGGCGAAGCTGGGCTCGGTCTCCGCCGCCGCCGCCAAGCGGGCCTGCGGCGCCGCCCTGATCGGCCACGGCAACGTCACCTCCCGCGTCTCCCTCCCCGGCCAGGGCGCCTTTGCCTCCAACGGCCTGCTCCTGGCCTTCAACGGCACCTACAGAGGGCACCCCGCGGTCTTCGCCCAGGTCGAATCGGGCCCGCCCCTGCCGCTCACCTACGTGATCGTCTTCGAAGTCCAAAAGACCAAGGGCACCTTCGGCACCAAGCTGGTGGGCACCCTGCCCGAGATCGCCTCCGAATACGGCTACATCTCCGCCTTTGACCTCTCCCTCGGCGCCACCTACACCTACCACGGCCAGAAGCGCAGCTACGCCGAAGCCTCCTGCCCGGCACCGGCGGGCTTCACCCTGGCGAGCTTCCCCTTCGCCAAGGCCTCCTACGTCTTTGAAGGCGGCACCACCCTCTCGGCCAAGCTGGTGCGCAACTGCAAGGTCAGGGGCAGGTGATGATCGAGGAGGAGGCAGGGATGAAGGCAGGGCCCAAGTTCAAGGCAAAGCTGGGGCTGGGCGCCGCCGCCCTGGCCCTGATCGCCCTGCTCGCCTCCTCGGCCCTGGGCGACACCGTCCGCGCCGGCAACCTGATCGTCACGATCGACGGCTCGGTCAGCCCGAGGAAGCTGCCGAAGAGCGCCCCGGCGCCGATCACGCTCAAGGTCAGTGGCCAGATCAAGACCGCCGACGGCTCCCACGTCCCCGCCCTGAAGGCCCTGGCCCTGCAGTTCGACCGCCACGGCCACATCTACACCAAAGGCCTGCCCACCTGCAGCCCCGCCCAGCTGCAGTCGACCCTGACCGCCCAGGCCAGGGCGGTCTGCGGGGCGGCCCTGGTGGGGACGGGCAAGGTAAGCGCCGAGATCGCCTTCCCCGAACAGGCCCCCTTCAACGCCTCCGGGCCGCTCTTGGTCTTCAACGGCCAGCCCAAGGGCGCCGACCCGGTGCTGATCTTCCACGTCCACGCCAACGTCCCCGCCCCGACCACCTTCGTCACCTCCGGGGTGATCTCCCCCGCCCACGGCAAATACGGCACCCAGGCCCTGATTCAGATCCCGACGATCGTCGGCGGCCAGGGCTCGCTGACCTCCTTCGAAGCGACGGTCCACAAGACCTGGGCCTACCGGCACCAGAAAAAGAGCCTGCTTCTGGCAAGCTGTCCGAGCGGCTCGCTCTTCGCCCACGGCGAATTTACCTTCGTCGACGGGACCAAGGTCGCCGGCGACGTCGCCCGCCCCTGCACCCCCTCTCCCTGAGGCCAAACCACCGATCCAAGGAAACCCGATGAAGCTCCTGACCGTCGCCCTCCTCGCCTTCCTGCTCACCGGCGCCTCCCTGGCCGCCGCCGAAGAAGTCACCCGCGACTCCTACAAGGCCGCGGTCGAACCGATCTGCAAGGCCAACACCCAGGCCAACGAAAAGATCCTCAAGGGGGTGCGGGCGGAGGTCAAGGCGGGCAAGCTTAAGCTGGCCGGGGCCCAGTTCTCAAAGGCGGCGGCGGCCCTGAAGCAGGCCTACGCCCAGCTGGGGGCGGTGCCCCAGCCCCCCGCCGACACGGCCAAGCTCGGCAAGTGGCTGGCCTACGTCAAGACCGAGGCCAGCCTCTTCGAAGAGGCCGCCAAGGCGCTGGGGGCCGGCAACAAGACCAAGGCCCAGACGATCGTCGTCAAGCTCACCCACAACGCCAACCTCGCCAACGACCAGGTGATCAGCTTCGGCTTTCGCTACTGCAAGCTGGAACCTTCGAAGTTCACCTAGGGGGCCGCGTTGCGCCTCCTGGTCGCGATGGACCGGTCGCAAAGGGCAACCTCGAGGCAGGGCTGCGTCTATGCACTGGCGGGCGCGGTTGAGGAGGGCATTGGGGCCGGGGAAGGCCCCACGGCGGCCACGACCCAGCAAACCACGACCAGCAAGCCCCCCGGGGGCGCGGCCAGCTCCAAGGCCGCCAAGCCAAAGCCCAGCTCTGGCCCGCCAGGATCGGGCCAGAGCAAGCCGCGGCCCTCGATCGCCGAAGAAGAAGCGGCGCCCGGGGACCACAGCATCCAGAACTACGGCGCCGAAGCCGGCGGCGAAGAAAAGGCGGCGGTGCTGGCCGCGATGCGCTCCTTCATCGCCGCCCTCGCCAGCAGTGATTACGCCAGGGCCTGCGCCGCCCTGCCCGCCGCCAACCGCGAACAGATGCAGCAGTTCTTCAAGGCCCAGCACCACGGCGGCAGCTGCGCCGCGGTGCTGGCCAAGCTCCTGAGCCCCGCCGCCACCACCGAAGCAAAGAAGGCCCTCGGGGCGACGATCTCCAAGGTGCGGGTCGGCGAAGGCAACGCCTTCGTCCTCTTCCGCCCGGCGGGCGGCAAGCTCTCCTACTTCGTGATGAAGGAAGAAGGCGGGGCCTGGAAGGCGACCAGCCTGGCGGCGGGCAGCCCGCTCTATCCGTGAGCCGAATGCCCCTCCTCGCAACAGCCGCGCTGCTCGCCGCCCTGGCGCTCGCCGGCTGCGCCTCCAGCTCCTCCTCGAGCGAACCGAGCGCGGCCGCCCCGAGCCCCTATGCCCCCGGCGGGCGCTATGAACGCCAAGCCCCCAAGGGCGCCTCGCCCCTCCTGCGCCAGATCTACCGCCAGTTCCCGCCGCCGAGCCCGAACCCGGAAGTGAAGGGCTCCGCCGACGCGATCCAGGCCGGCGAAGCTTCCTGCAAGGGCAAGGGCCCGCGCCAGGTCAAAGAAGAGTTCTACGCCGCCGCCAAGGCCAACCTGCAGCCCGAGGAGGCGAAGATGATCGCCAAGCTTCCGAGCTTCGAAGCCAGGGCCGCCAGGGACTCCAGCTTCGTCGCCGGCCAGCTCGCCGCCGACGCCTACCAGGCGACCCTGCCCGAAGCGGTCGCCCAGTTCGGCTACGAGGGCTGCGTCCATGCGTTGGCGCTGCGGTTGGAGGGGGAACTGGGGGCGGGGGGGAGGTAGGGTCAGTTGTCCTCTCCGCACATGGTGGCGCGCGGCGTCGCCTCTCCCTTCGCAACCTAAGGGAGTTCTCCCGCGGCGCGGCGGCGGGAGCTCCAGGTCGCCAGCGGCGCGGCGGTCATCTCTTCCCAGGCAGCGTCCTCGCCGAAGTACTGCATGACGACGAAGTGGAGGAGGCCCGGGAGCATGTCGGGGGCGTGCTCGGCATCGCCGTCCATCAGCTTCGCGCACACAAGGGTCTCGATCGCCCCTACCATGAAGGTAGCCGTAACCGGAGGTGGAGCTTGGCGAGACGGGATCTCGCGGCGCGCGGAATCGATTGCGTGGGAGAGGCGCTCCATCAACTGATCGTGTTGGGCGAGGGCCCGGCCACCGGCCGCGTGCACCTCGACGAAGAGCGCCCTGGCCATGGCCGGCTGGTTGGCGCAGAACTCGAGCAGCTCCGCCAGCGCGACTCGCAGTCCCTCGCGCCAACTGGGCTGGCGCTTCGCGACGCCGATCAGTCGCCGGTAGAGCCACTCGCTGGCCTCCTCGTAGGCCTGCGCGAAGCAGTCCTCCTTGTCGGCGAAGTGTTTGTAGAAGGTCGCCCGGCTGGTCCCCGCCAGCTCGATCACGTTTTGGACCGTGACCTGCTCGTAGCCGAGCTCGCCGCTAACCGACAGCATCGCCTCCGCCAGTCGCGGGCGGAGCTGCGCCCGGGTCCGGGAGTGCAGCCCGGGGAAAGGGGTCACGGTGCTTGGCGGCCCATTCTCCTCGGCAGCGCTGGTGGTTCGATCGCTCACGCGGCAGCCCTTTCAAAAACAAGACCCTTTCATCTAGGTATAGCATCTTTTAAAAACTGGGGTGACCAGAACTACAGATTTTCTGTAGAAAACGAAAACAGACATAAGGTGAAACTTCTGGTATCGTGCCGGTATGTCCGAGTCGTCGCGGTCACTCTCGGAACGCCTCTCGAAGACGCCGGCCGCTCGCCATCTCGTCCCTCGCGACTTCGTCTCCCAGAGCCAGCGCGAGCGGATGCTCCTCGCCACCACGGAGCTGGTCGCCGAGCGCGGCTACCAGAAGACGACGATCGAGCTGATCGCGAAGACCGCGCGTGTCGCCCTCGTCACCTTCTACGAGCACTTCGCCGGCAAGGAGGAGTGCTTTCTGGCCGCCTTCGACGAGACCGTCTCCGCTGCCGCGGAAGCCTTCGACGGGCTGCTCGACCCACAGCAGCCCTGGCCGGAGCAGATCGCCTTGGGGTTGGAGATCTTCCTCGAGATGGTCGAAGCCGAGCCGGCTCGTGCCCGCCTTTGCATCGTCGCCTCCCAGGCGGCTGGCACCGTGGCGCTGGCCCGCTACCAGGCGATGCTGGAAAGCGTCGCGCCAAAACTCCGCGAGGGACGGGAGTTCAACCCGCGGGCGAGTCGGCTGCCGGATGGGTTGGAGGTTGCGCTGGCCGGCGGCCTCGTCTGGCTCATCCAGCAGCGATTGGTAGCCGGCGAGGTCGACGGCCTCAAAGCTCTGTTGCCGGAGATGCTGCAGGTGACGCTGACGCCTTACGTAGGCGAGGTCGAGGCGGGACGCGCCGCCGATGCGGCGCAGGCGAGGGTGGCTGCCTGAGGCGGAAGGCCAGCGCAGGGCGAGGGGCCAGGCCGATGTGAGCCCGCGGCACGAGGGGCCTCCGCCCGGCTCCTCCCGCGACCCGGCCCACGATCGCATCGCCGCGGCGATGGTCCAGCTCATCGGCAGCCGCGGATACGAGGCGACCGCGATCGAGACGGTCTGCGAGCGAGCCGGGGTCGAGCGCGCCGACTTCGACCGGCGCTTTGCCGGCAAGGAGGATTGCTTCCTCGTCCTCCACGAGGAGATTGCCGCCGAGCTCTGCCGGCGGGTCAACGCCGCCTACGCGGGTCCGGCGGCCTGGCACAACCGGATCTGGGCCGCCGGCTGGGCGGCGCTGAATTTCCTCCAGGAGGATCCGGTCAGGGCGCGTTTCTTCATCGTCGAGCTGAACGGGGTTGGCGGGGGGGCTCAGGCCCACCGGGACCGCATCCTCCAGCGCCTCGCCGACCTTCTCGACGGCGGCCGCGAGCAGCTCGAGGACCCCAACTCCGCCTCCCGCTGCACCGCGGAGATCGCCGCCGGATCGATTTACGGCGCGATCGCGACCAAGGTCAGGGGCGGCTGGATCGACAGGGGGGAGCATTTCCTGCCCGAGCTGATCTACATGGCGATGCTGCCCTACCTCGGCGCCCGCGCTGCAGAGGACGAGCTCTTGGTCCAGCCGCTGCAGCGGCCTCAAGGGAGGGTTTAGGGACGATGTCGGTATACGGTAGATACGGCCAGCTTGAGCGGTGGCCGTATTTAGGTACTCTGACCTTCATGGCTGAGCAGGTGCCTCCCGCGATCAGACTGCCGCCCGGCCGTCATCCCCTCCCCAAGGAGTTCATCGCCCGCCACCAACGGGCCCGCATAATCTCGGCCCTGACCGAGGAGACCGTGGAGAAGGGCTACCGCGCGGTCACAGTCGCCGACGTCGTGC
>Ga0209647_1003695_pt1 | contig 11757 bp, 11 predicted proteins | sample GraSoi_2013_60cm_FD_185827 | JGI IMG/M metagenome (GOLD analysis project Ga0209647, IMG submission 185827) | Grasslands soil microbial communities from the Angelo Coastal Reserve, California, USA - Sample 9_17_2013_60cm (SPAdes) (version 2) | ecosystem: Environmental > Terrestrial > Soil >... | reverse complement strand
CGCGCTATATCGACAGCGTCGATATTGTCGATCGTGGAGGGGCGATGGCGGTAAGGATCCATGCACAATTCTCTGATGAATGCAATTTATCGTACGAATTTGCGAATTTGCACGACCACAGACCGGCGATCAGTATCACTTTGGGAGGGCTTTCCCGTGTCTGCGCGGGCCAATTAGTGGCAGCTCGTCAGGTTTCTCCCGCTGATCGATAGTTGCGCTCGTTGCTTCGCGACGCCGCGTCGCCTCGCGGCTATGCGGATTATCGAAATTCTGCGGCGACGTGACGCCGTCAGTAATCGGCTTGCGTGGGCCGGATCGATCGGGAACCGATTCGCTCGATATTGGCTTGGCTTCCGAACAACGGTCGTTGCCTCCGGCGGCGCCGTGGCCGATCAAATCAGCCACTTGTCGGCGAAGCGCATCAGTCGGCTCCAACGACCCGAAACCAGCCATGGAACCTGGCGCATTGAAGTCCCAGTCATAGTCCGCAAGCCCAACGAAATCTCGGATCTTGAGGTCGGTGGTCCAGACGCGGCGTAGCGCGGCGCGCGTCAGCTCGGGCGGCACGAAAGGCGCGAGGAAGGTGCGGATATCGGTCTCGGCGGTGATCGATTCAATCGAAGGCAGCTTCGCCAGATCGAATGCCGGGCCGGGCCGGTCGCCGGCAGTATTCGGCGATATGGGAGCATCGCCAGACTTAGCTCGAGCTTCGCGGTCGCTCTGCTTCGGCTCATTGGCGCTTGCCGCGGTCTCGCGCTTGCGGCGCGACCAGCGCAATAAAAAATCTTCACGACTGTTCATTCGCGTCCGTCCGTGACTCTCGGTCGGCGGCGCGCCAGCGCCTCCGGGTCGGCAGGGTCGCGTTTGCGCTTGTGGAACGGCTGCTCGACGGGATGCGCAGCCACGAAGGCCTCGACGATATCGCGCACGGCAGCCGGCATCGACACGGTAGCCACGAGGTCCTTACCCGTCTGAGTAAAAGATTCGCCCTCGGCCGGATCGGCCGTGACTGCAAGAAGTTCATAGGGCGGCTCGAGCCCGGTCGGCCTCAGTGCGATCCACAGCAAGGGCACGTCATAGGCAAGGTTGTCCCGATAATTGCGACCTTCGGTCCGGTAGAGCACGATTTCGGTTGAGCCCGCGTAGAAGGTCGCAATCTCGGCATCAATAGAAAGGACTGTCCACGGCGCCGCGTCCGGGCGTCCGGGCAGTGCCATGAGGGGCTGCCAGGTGAAATCGATCCACGGACTCGTCGCCCTGCGCCGCTCGACCACGACGCCAACGGGGATCCGTGCAAGCGCGGGCACGACGCTCATCAAACCGTCTCCAACTGCAGGAGCTTCACATCCGTGGCTCTCTCGCCACGGGATCGAGCCAGGAAGGCGTGGCGAGCGCATTGAGCAAGGAACGCCGCTCGGCCTGGCGCGCCCCCGCGGGCCACACCAGCAAATCACCATTCTCATCGATGTCGCGTCGCGCGCCTTTCTCCGGCACGAGGCGCGTGAGATAGCGCTTCGTCAAAACGCCGAAGCCCTTCTCGTGGTACGCGTCAACCGCAGCCATGAGATGACGCGCGAAGCTTTCGACGAGGCGTCCGGAGCCGAGATCATCGAAGCCCTCTTCTTCTAGCGCCGCGGCAAGCGGCCGTTGGCCCGCCTCGGGGCCGTCCCCAGCCACGGTGCGGACCATGCCGCCGACGACGAGCCATGCGGGCGGTTCACCCTCTTCCGCTCCGCTCGGCCAGCCGAGACGTACACCCCCGATGAGTCCGCCATCCACGAAGATCGCATCGGGCCAATCGAAGCTGATCGGCTTTTCGGGCGGAGCATGCGCCGCGAGCGCATCGCCAAGCGCGCAAAGTCCGATATAGATAGCGCGCCGTGCGGTCCATAACGGCTCGGCAGGCTCGAGCACGACTGCGAACTCAGCAAGGTCGAAGCGACCAACGTGAACCAGCGTCGCCGCCCCCTCCTCCGCAGCGATTGCCGCCGCATGTGCGAAAGCGTCGTCCCACTCGCGCAACTTCACAAGGCGGAACGGTGGCGGGAGGTCGAGCGCGGTCGCATACGGCGCGCCGGAACCGTTCCTGGCCTCGCCTGGATCGAAACCCAATGCCTTCACAGTCGCGGCCGCCCGCAGTCGGGACGAGGTCATGTTTCGCCCTTTTGTGTCTGTTGTTCGCGCTCCCGCAGATAATCGTCGGTCGTGCGTATCTTCGGGCGAGCCGGCGTACCAGAGCGATCGAATTCCGCTTCGGCCACGGCTATCACGCGGCACTCGCCACACATCTTCAATGCCTCGATCCGCCGGTCCGTACCCTGATACATCCAATGCTTGCCTGCGAGCTTGGCGGTGACGCGCTCTATCGAGCTCTTCGTGCCGAACGGCTTGCCGCAACGTATGCAGTGAAACGGCTCCTCCTGCTTGAGCACGCGTGCGGGCCCAAGGGCCGCGCGAAGGTCGAGCTGCGGCTTGAGCGTGATCACCTTCTCGGGACAGGTCGCTTTGCACAATCCGCACTGCACGCAGGCGTCTTCCACGAAACGGAGCATGGGTCGCTCCGGATCGTCTAGCAACGCGCCGGTCGGGCAGGCCGACACGCAAGCAAGGCATAAGGTGCAGCCATCCACCTTGACTTCGACCGCGCCGAAAGGCGCACCTTCAGGCAGCGCGATCACCTCGGCACGCACGGGCGCCGCAGCACGCAACTCGCGCAGCGCCGTCCGCAGCACGTCCCGCTTCCCTCCGATGGGCAGGAAGGTCGCGGGCCTGGGGGCGGGATCAGCCGCGGCAATCGCCCGCAGCGTCTCTCCCAGCATGTCGGGATCGTCGGTTTCGATTGTCGCTGCCCGACCTGGGCCGAACCCAAAACCGACCAGGATCGGCTCTGCGAGCGCGAGCGTCGTCGCAAGGCTCGCGGTCTCATGGCGCGGTTTTGCGCGCAGCAAGAGACGCAGTCCCGATGCGCCATAAGCGAAGGCTGCCGCAATTACTTCCAGGCCTACCTGCGTGACCTCGTTGACCGCAAGCGGCAGCACGTTCGCCGGCAGCCCGTCACCGAAACGCGCGAGCGCACTTATCAAGGGCGTGCCATGCGCCTCGTCGTGCAGCAATACGATCGCGCGCTCGCCGCCCGCATCGCGATAGGCGGTCAGCAATGCGCGCAATCGGCGCATCAGCGCATCGGCCGGCGGCAGCGCATAGGAGGCGGCACCTGTCGGGCAGGCGGACGCGCATTGTCCGCATCCAGCGCAAATCCGCGCGTCGATCGCTACGTGATCGCCCGCCGGCATGATCGCGCCGGTCGGGCAGAGATTTAGGCAGCGATCGCACCCGACGATCTGAGAGCGCGAGTGGGCGCAGAGATCTTCGGCAAAAGTAACGTAACGCGGCTTTTCGAAACTGCCGACGAGGTCCCGTGCCCTGAGCACGGCCTTTAGCACCGCGGCTGGATTGCCCGGATCCGCACGCAAATAGCCATCGCGCAGATCGGCCGCCGGGAAGAGCGGCGCGTCGCCCGACATGTCGAGCACGATGTCGCAACGCGACACCGCCCCATCTTTGGTCGGACCGAAGACCAGCACGCCACGCGATGACGGCGAGGCTTGCCCAAATTCGTCGACGGTCAACTCGAAGGCGCCAAGGTGGCCTTTCGCCGAGCGGATCTTCCCCTTCGCCACTGGAAAGTCGGTAACAGCCGGCGGCTGCAGAGCAGCGGGCGGCTTGATGAGCACCGTCACGTCGAGATGCTGCTTGAGCAGATCGGCGGCGTCGATCGTTTGCTCGTCACGCCCATAAACGAGCGTCACGCCCTCGCTGTTGAGTTCGACGAAGGGAATTTCGGGCACAGCTTCGGCTGCCGCAGCAATCAACGCCGCCATCTTGGCACTTGCCTTCGCTGCCTCCGCGGACCAACCCGCGGTCTCACGAATATTCGCGTAACGGATATCGGCGCCGCCTTCGCGCCCTTCGGCGATCTCGGAAAAGAGAGGCGCTTCCTGCGTGCAGGCGACGATCAGCGGATCCCCGCCGGCCGCGGCTGCGCGGAATCGCTCGAGTTCAGCGCGGCAAAGCTGACGCGCCGTCGTGACCTGACTGCCCCGACAGCCGCGCCGCACCGCTTCGGCGTCGAGCGGTATCGTGTCTTCGCACGAGCAAATCAAAATACGCCGCGGCTGATCCGCCATGCTGACTCCGGTGCGCAGGGTCTTCGGTCGATCGTTCACTCAGCCGGTGAAGTCGAGGCCTCCGGCGCCGGGGTAGGCCCCCGGCCTTTCGCGATCTCTTCATCGAGCCAAATGCGATGATGCTCCTCGGCCCAGTTGAGATCGACGCTGCCGGTACCCATGGCTTCGAACGCGCCTTCCATCCCGAGAGTGCCGATGTAGATGTGACCGAGGATGACTGCGACGAAGAAAACGGCAATCAAACTATGCACGATTTGGGCGAGTTGCATTCCGGCAATGTTCGTCACGTAGAACGGGAACAGCAGCAGATACCCGGATACCGCCACGGCTGCGCCGCCACCGAGAGCGAACCAGAAAACCAGCTTTTCTCCGGCGTTGAACCGGCCCGCTTGCGGGTGCTTCGAGCCGACAAAACCACCGCCTTCCTTCAACCAAACGATGTCGACTTTTCGTGGAATATTGTCCTTGATCCAAAGTGCCACGATCAGGACAAGCCCGACGACGAATGGAAAGCTGACGAAATTGTGCACGTATTTGGCTATCTCCGAAACACGGCTGAAGGTATCCGGGCCGAGTACTGGCAGCAGCAACAGCTTTCCGAACGTCATGTTCAGCCCGGTCAGGGCTAGAACGACGAAAGACGCGGCCGTGAGCCAATGCGAAAAGCGCTCAAAGGCGTTGAAGCGGCGCACCTTCCGTCCGGAACGCCCGGCTGAGATCCGGATCCGTCCGATGCTAAGATAGGCAATCGCCAGCAGGGCAATCGCACCGACGATCACGACGGCGCCGATCCAATGCAGGAGCACTTCATGGAAGAAGCGCCAGGCTCTGCCGGCCGGCTGTATCAGGACACTCTCACGCGGTTCGGGTATGACGATTGTCCCTTCGATCCGCGGCGATTCTCGCAGCAGGTTCTGTTCCTTCACCGCGCTCGCATCTGGATCGACCAAGGGCGCTTGCGCTGCTGATGGTGTCTGTGGCTGGGTTTGAGGCTGCTGCGCGTTTACCGGAACCGCGATCAGGGCGATGGCGAGGAAGATGAGGGCACGAATCAAGGTGCACATGGCGAGCGGAGTGCGCGCGTAACGGATTGCCATGCCTTGTCCTTTCACTGTTTTTCTCGCTCAACGCCGACCGGCTGCTGCGCTGTGGTGCTTTTGCGCTAAACACCCGTGTCGGCGCCGTAGGCCGTGATCCAGCCCCACGCGCCAGAGCCGTAACCGCGCGTTACGACGCGCTCTTTGTAGATGTCGGCGACGATCTCGCCCTCGCCCGCGAGGAGCGACTTGGTCGAGCACATCTCGGCGCACAACGGCAGCTTGCCTTCGGCGAGGCGGTTGGCGCCATATTTGGCGTATTCTTCGGGCGAGTTATGCACCTCGGGCCCGCCTGCGCAAAAAGTGCATTTATCCATTTTCCCGCGCGAGCCGAAATTGCTCACTTGGGGATATTGCGGCGCGCCGAACGGGCACGCGTAGAAACAATAACCGCAGCCAATGCACTGATCCTTGGAATGCAGCACGACGCCATCCGCGGTCGTGTAAATGCACTCGACCGGACAAACCGCTTGGCAGGGCGCATCGGTGCAGTGCATACAGGCCATGGACACCGAACGCTCGCCAGGCTTGCCGTCATTGATCGTGACAACGCGCCGGCGATTGAGCCCCCACGGCACCTCGTTTTCGTTCTTGCAGGCGGTCGCGCAGGCGTTGCACTCGATGCAACGATCGGCGTCGCAAAGAAACTTCATCCTGGCCATGCGCGCAACTCCTTAGGCCGCCGTGATCTGACAGAGGGTGACCTTGGGTTCCTGCATGTTGGTCACCGGATCGTATCCATAAGTCGTCACCGTGTTGGCGCTCTCACCGAGCACAAACGGGTCGGCGCCCTGCGGGTATTTGCGGCGCTGATCGACTCCTTGGAACCAGCCGGCGAAATGGTACGGCATCCACGCCACCCCCTTGCCGACGCGTTCGGTGACGAGCGCTTTCATGCGCGCCTTCGAAGCGTATTCCGCACCCGTCACCCAAACCCAAGCGCCATCCTTGATCCCGCGCTCGAGGGCATCCGCCGGGCTGATCTCGATGTACATGTCCTGGCGCAACTCGGCGAGCCACCGGTTGGACCGGGTTTCCTCGCCGCCGCCTTCGTGATCGACGAACCGGCCGGTACTGAGGATGAGCGGGAATTGTTTCGCGACACCCCGGTCGACAGCGCTCTTCTGAACCGTGAAGCCGATATTCGGCACGCGGAACTGCTTGGCGTCCGGCAGCGTCGGATATTTGCCGACGAGATCGACGCGCGGTGAATAGATCGGCTCGCGATGGACCGGCACCGGATCGGGCAGATTCCACGCCACGGCACGCGCCTTGCCGTTGCCGCAAGGGACGCAACCGTGTTCAATTGCCACGCGCTGAATACCACCGGACAGGTCGGTCGACCACGCCACCGCATCGGTATTGTTGCCGCCGACTTTCGCTATGACGGCCAGCTCCTGCGGCGTAAGATCCTTATCCCAGCCGAGCTTTTTGAGCACGGCCATCGTGAACTCGGGATAGCCGTCCCGGATTTCCGAGCCGGCCGAGTATGAGCCTTCGGCGAGCAATGTGACGCCGTTTCGCTCGACCCCGAAGCGCGCGCGGAAGGTACCGCCACCGTCCTTCACGTGCAGGCTTGTGTTGTAAAGCGTGGGCGTCCCGGGGTGCTTCAATTCGGGCGTGCCCCAGCACGGCCAGGGCAGACCGTAATACTCGCCCTTGCAAGGCCCGTCGGACGCTCGCAGCGTGACCAGGTCGAAGTCCTTCTGATGGTCTCGATGCAGCTTGAGCCGCTCGGGAGACTGTCCGGTGTAGCCGGTGCTCCAGCTGCCGCGGTTGATCTCCCGCAGCAGATCCTCCGAAGACGGCACGCCGTTCTCGACCTTGATGTGCTTGAACAGCTGTTCAGCAAATCCGAACTTCCCGGCGAGGAGATAGATGACTTCGTAGTCCTCTTTCGCCTCGAAGATCGGCTTTACGATCTGGTCGTACCACTGCAGCGACCGATTGGACGCGCTCCGCGTCCCGGACGATTCGAACTGGGTGCCGGAGGGCAGCAGGTAAACGTCGTTCTTGCGGTCCGAAAGCACGGCCCAGGTCGTCGGGACGGTATCGACCACGACCAGCAGATCGAGGGCCTCGATGCCTCTCTTGGCTTCCGGCATCCGAGTGATCGTGCTGCCGGCATGGCCGAAGACCATCATGGCGCGGAGATTGTCGGGCTGGTCGATCTGATCCTTTGCCATCAGGGTGGCATCGAACCAGCGCGTCGAGGTGACGCCTGCCGTCTCCATCAGCTGTTTTGATGCGAAGCGCGATTGCACCCAGTCGTAATCGACGTCCCACACCCGGCACCAATGTCTCCAGGCACCTTCGTCGAGGCCGTAATAGAAGGGCAAGGTGCTACCATCGAGCCCGACGTCCGTTGCTCCCTGCACATTGTCGTGGCCGCGGAAGATATTGGCGCCGTTGCCGAACCCGCCGACATTGCCGGTGACGAGCAGGGCGATGCAGCTCGCCCGGACGTTTGCCGTCCCGACGGTGTGCTGCGTCTGGCCCATGGCCCAAATCAGCGTCGCCGGCTTCTCCTTGGCAAACTTTTCCGCGATACGCTTCAACTGCTCGCCGGGAATTCCGCTCACCCGTTCGACCTCGTCGGGCGGCCACTTCGCCACTTCCTGGCGGATCTCGTCGATGCCATAGACACGCTGGCGGATAAACTCCTTGTCCTCCCAGCCGTTTTGGAAGATGTGCCACAACATGCCCCACAGCACCGGGATATCTGTCCCCGGGCGGATACGGACGTAGTCCGTTGCATGGGCAGCGGTGCGCGTCATACGCGGATCGATGACAATGAAGTTCGCCCGATTGAGCTCCTTGCCTTCGAGCAGGTGTTGCAACGATACCGGATGTGCCTCGGCGGGATTGCCGCCCATGATGACCAGCGTCTTGGCGTTGCGGATATCGTTGTAGCTGTTGGTCATCGCGCCGTAGCCCCAGGTATTGGACACGCCCGCGACAGTGGTGGAATGACAGATCCGTGCCTGGTGGTCGGCATTGTTTGTTCCCCAGAACGCGGCGAACTTGCGGAAGAGGTACGCGGCCTCGTTCGAGAACTTGGCAGAGCCGAGCCAATAGACGGAATCGGGCCCGGACTTGTCGCGGATCGCCATCAGCTTGTCGCCGATCTCGCCGATGGCCTGATCCCAGGAAATGCGCACCCACTTCCCGTCCACGAGCTTCGTCGGATATTTGAGTCGCCGTTCGCCCCTCACCAGCTCGCGCACCGACGCGCCTTTGGAGCAATGCGATCCGCGATTGATAGGGCTGTCCCAGCTAGGCTCTTGGCCAAGCCAGACACCATTCTGCACCTCGGCTGTGACCGTGCAGCCAACCGAGCAATGCGTGCAGATGCTCTTGCGCGTCTCGACCGGGATCCCCGGTTTTGGAGGCGGGCCGGCTTCCGCGTTGCGGACGCCACTGACCGGCAGCGTGCCGATCGCGGCAAGAGCGCCGGCTGTAAGACCGGAGCGGCGAAGGAACGCGCGCCGGTCCATCCCGCCAGATTCCGCCCCGAGTGCACCGACCAAGGTGCCGCGGCGAGCGGCGCGTTCCGCTCTCCTGATGAGCATCAGCGCCTCCCTTGAGGCGGATAGCGGTTGACTCGGTAGAAGGTCTTGACCTCTTTGGTCTCTCGATAGAGAGGTTTGCGCCGTTCGTCGTAGCTCAACGTGTCGGCCACGCCATGGCCCCCGAGCGGTGCCGTCGAAGCTGCGGCAGCCCAGCCGCCCGCCGCCAAGACGCGGAGGAAGCCGCGCCGGCGAAACACTACCTTGTCCTCTGTATCCATCTGCTGTTCGTCCGTCGAGGCATCTTTCAACGTCGGCTCGAAATTGAGATCAGCGGTCGCTGAACCGTGCCATAGCGACCGGCGGCGGTTCCTGCCGCATCATTTGGCGCGCCTAGCACTTCGCTCAGATCGAATCAGTCGGGCTCAGATCGAAATCAGCCGGTCGCGAACAAGCGAAACTCGGACGATCGAAGCATGCCAAACGATCCGGCGATTGAATTGGCCGGTGTTGCTGCGATCGGCTCGGTCTTGCCTCGCCTTCAAGGCGTCGCCCCTCGCCATAGGTCATTCTCTGAGAACTTTGGCCTGAGCGCCTTGACTTTTGTCAATTTTGCGCCGCTTGGCCTGACATTCGAGGTTGAGCGTACGAGACGCTAAGATCTCGCCGATGCCCAAACCCCGCCGTCCGGTTGACATGACAAACGCCGGATCAGTGTCTGCGGCCTGCGGTTGCAGCAGTATTTGACGAATCTGAGCATCGGAAAGCAAGACGACGCCGATCGACGCCCCTAGTTCTCAGAGAGGGGCGCCGACGCAGCAGGGCGCCGCTTCCGAGGCCTTTTCGGACCGTATGGCTGTTCAGGTCGTGTGGATGCCTTCATGGACACGCTAGGCAGGGCTCGCCGTCGTCGATGTCGTGAGCACCGCATTGCCTCAACGCGCCGGTTCCCGCCAAAGAGACCATGACCGACACCCTAGTGGCTCAAGCATCGACCGCGACGGATCGTGCGATCGTTGCTGGCCGCGAGGCCCTGGCCGGGCGGCGCGGCGCGATCCGATCGATCCTGCCCTTTGCCGGTCCCGCGATCATTGCCTCGGTCGCCTACATGGACCCCGGAAATTTCGCGACCAACATCCAAGCGGGCGCCAAGTACGGCTACAACTTGCTCTGGGTGGTCGTTTTCGCCAACGCGGTTGCGATGCTGTTTCAGGGCCTTTCGGCCAAGCTCGGCATCGTCACGGGACGGAACCTGGCCGAGCTGTCGCGCGAGCACTTTCCGCCGCCTGTCGTCTGGGGGATGTGGGTCGTGAGCGAGATCGCGGCCATGGCGACGGACCTTGCCGAGTTTCTCGGCGGCGCGATCGGTCTGTCGTTGCTGCTGAATCTGCCGCTCATCGTCGGCATGGCAATCATCGCCGTCGTGACTTACGCCATCCTGACGCTACAGCGCACCGGGTTTCGGCCAATCGAGTTGCTGATCGGCGGCCTCGTCGTCGTGATCGGCGCGAGTTATCTCATCGAGCTGGTCATCGTCCGGCCAAACTGGGCGGCCGTTGTCTTCCACTCGCTCGTGCCGCATTTCGACGATACGAACGCCATTATGCTGGCCTCGGGCATCGTCGGCGCGACGGTCATGCCGCATGCAATCTATTTGCACTCGAGCCTGACGCAGACCCGGATCGTCGCACGCGACGACGATGAGCGGCGCAAGCTGATCCGCTTCTCTGACCGCGAAGTCGTCCTGGCGCTTGGCGTTGCGGGTATCATCAACATGGCAATGGTGGTCATGGCGGCGGCCGTCTTTCATGACGGTCTGCACAATGATGTCGCCGAGATCGAGACCGCTTATCGCACGCTGGTGCCGGTCCTCGGCGTCGGCGCCGCGGGCATATTTCTGGTTTCCTTGATTGCGTCTGGCGTTTCCAGCTCGGCGGTGGGCACGATGGCGGGTCAGATCATCATGCAGGGTTTCGTGCGGTTCCGAATCCCGATCTGGCTGCGGCGGCTGCTGACCATGGCCCCGGCATTCGTCGTCGTAGCGCTCGGGGTAGACGCCACACAGGCGCTTATCGCCAGCCAAGTCGTGCTCAGTGTCACGCTTCCGGTCCCCATGGTGGCTCTGCTGATTCTCACGCGACGTCCCGACGTCATGGGGTCGTTTGCGAACCGGCGCGTCGTCTCGATGACCGTGATCGGAATGGCGGCCACAGTGCTCGCCCTGAACGGCCTGCTTATCATTCAAGCGATGGGCGTCACATGGACATTCTAGCGGACGAATCAGAGGCGGAGGGGCAATGGCGGCGCTCTTCACCCGTAATCCGCTGTTCGACCAGAGCCGCGCGGTCGAGCTCAGCGTTCCGACGAATGACAATACCGGATCAAAGGCGAGGGGCCATGAGCGCCGCTGACGTCAGCGCCGCGTCGTCCTCAGGTCGTACGCTTGGTTTAGACGAGTACCAGTTATGAGGCGTCCGTAGACCAGAACTATCAAAAGCGAGAAACATCATGACAAACATCTCACGTCGTAGCGTGTTGGCAGCGGCGGCCGCGGGTGGCGTGGCAATGGCGGCGACAGCGGCCCAAGCGCAAACCGGGCAGGCCATGCCGATGCCCAGGCGTCCTGGGGAAGGCGGAACTGATCCCGGTCCGCGCGACGCGTTGCGGGACCAGCAAAACCCTGATATTTACGCGCCCCCCGCGACCGATCACGGCACTCTGCCAAATCTGCGCTTCTCATTTTCAGATGCCCACATGCGGCTCGAGCCGGGTGGTTGGACCCGTCAAGTGACCGTCCGCGAACTCGGCGTTTCAAAGAATATCGCGGGCGTGAATATGCGCCTGAATGCCGGAGGCGTGCGCGAACTGCACTGGCACAAAGCTGCGGAGTGGTCCTACATGCTTTACGGCAATGCGCGCATCACGGCAATCGATGCGCAAGGTCGGAATTTCGTTGATGACGTG
>Ga0209647_1003694_pt1 | contig 11758 bp, 10 predicted proteins | sample GraSoi_2013_60cm_FD_185827 | JGI IMG/M metagenome (GOLD analysis project Ga0209647, IMG submission 185827) | Grasslands soil microbial communities from the Angelo Coastal Reserve, California, USA - Sample 9_17_2013_60cm (SPAdes) (version 2) | ecosystem: Environmental > Terrestrial > Soil >... | reverse complement strand
TGCGACGAGATCGCCGATCGTCTCGAAATATTTCTCGACGAACTCCGTGAAGCCGCCGACGAGCACGCAATGGGCGCGCGGCGCGGCGGCAGCGAGATGCCCCCACCGCAAGGCGGATCCGTCCGGCGCGGTGAAAAGGCCCCAGACGAAATTCGCCGGCTCGCGGAAGCGCGGCGAGAGCGCAGGTGTCGCATCGACGACAGGCGGCGAGACGGCAAAGCGCCGGTAGTCTGCCCAGAAATCGTCCATCCGTCGCCGGTCTAGAAGCCGAGCTGGGGCAGCGGTCGGACGCCCGTCGCCTTGGCGTCGAGGCGATCGACGTCGAGGCCGAGAATGCGCAGGATGGTCGGTGCGAGCGCCCGCGTCTCGACCGCCGTCGTCACGGTCAGCGCCCGCCCGCCTGGCAGGACGACGAGCAGCGGAACGTGGCGGTCTTCGCTGGCGAACCCGCCATGCTCGGCGATCTTGGTCGCCGTCGGCTTGGTATAGATGACGCCGAGCTCGGTCTCGACGATAAGATCGGGAACGCGGCTGTCGCGCGCGGGATCGCCGAATTCGGCCAGCAGCGCCTTGCCGCTGTAGATCTTGCGAATGCCGAGCTCGCTGCGACGCGCCTCGAGCGTGCGGTGTATCTCTGGCGTCTTGGCGCGATCGGTGAGCCAGAGCAAGGCCACGTCATCGGCCGTCTGATAGGCGAGCGCGTCGCCGACGACGCTCTTCAAGAGCTTGCTGTCGACGATGCGCTTCTTGCCGACGTCGACCGGCGATTGCCCATGCTTGGCGGTGACGGCGATCGCGGTGCGGGCACTCAGCCCGGCGCTATCGAGCGCCGCCAGCATTCGCGTCAGGCTGGCATCGATGGCGGTCAGCGCCCGGAGCATCTCGGGGTTCGGCGTTCCGGCGGCATCGAGATAGCCGGCGCTGTTCTTCTGGGCGACGCTGAACGCCTCGAAATTCATGCCGAAGAGGACCGGCACGGCAGCGGCTGCGCCGGCCGAATCCTTCCCGGCGATCTGGTTGAGCACGGCGGCGACGCGCAGCTCGTCGTTCGGGATCGCTTTCTCGACCGTGGTATCCGCCTTGCCGGCATTGATCTCCGGTGTGAAGAGGTCGTCGATGCCCTTGCCGGAGGGGCCGCGCAGGATCTCGTAAGACGGGTGCTTGTCGGCCCAAGCGGTGCGCCCGCCGGCCGCCTTGGCGATCTCGAAGATGGTGTTGACACGAAGATATTGGTGCGGCCAGACGGGCGTGCAGCCTTTGGCGGGATCGCGCGGCAGCTTCGCCTCGTCGATGGCGGTATCGATTTTGTCGCCGTCGACATCGATATCGGCGTCGAAAGGCGCCGCCGCGCCCTTCTTCGCGCAATTCGAGCCGGCCGGCGACAGGGCGCGGTCCCAGGTATCGTCGTAGAAGACGCCCGTTCGCTTGGGCAGCGCGCCGGTGGCCAAGGCGATCATGCCGGGAAAACTGTCGGAGGGGCGCGGCGCCAGCGCCTCGGTGTAGAGTGCGCCGCGCTGGCGGAGCCTGGCGAGGGCCGAATTCGGGTTGGCGGCGACAAAGCGGGTGAAATCGAATTCGTGCATCCCGGCGATGCTGATGAGAAGAACGCGATCCGCTTTCGCCGTGCTTCGGCCGACCGGCTGGGCGACGGATGGCGCAGTCAAGGCCAAACAGGCGACCACTCCACATGCCGCGACGCGACTGCACATGCCCCTCATCGAATCCCCCTCGCTGACCGAAACGCGCAAAGCCCGCGCATGATCGGGCGATTTTGTGACAGCGCGATTACACCGCGGCGCTTGCGGGCAATGCTGCGGAGAAGATGAATTTTTTATGACATTGCGATGAATTGATTGCTTTGCCTTTGGCGCCTCGCTGTACTCGTAGGGGGCGGGCGAGGCCGAAATGGCTAAGCCATTACCACATCACGGGAAAATGACGTCTTGCTTCGGCCAGGCCTGCCCGACGGGAGTGCTGTATTCGATCATCGGCAAACGCCCAGGTGGAATATGGACGTGGAAAAATCGCGAGCCGGCATTGAGGTCGAGCTCAAGCTCCAGGTACGCTCGGAGGACCTGTCGCGGCTGCGCGATTCGCCGCTGCTGTCGCCGCCGGCCGCCGGCTCGGGCGTCACCCGCACGCTGGAGAGCGTCTATTTCGATACCGCCGATTTGCGGCTGCGCCGCAAGAACATGACCTTGCGCATCCGCAAGCAAGGACGCCATTACGTGCAGACGGTGAAGAGCAGCGGCCATTCTCTTGGCGGCGCCCTGCATCGCGGCGAGTGGGAAGCGCCGCTGGCCAGCGCGGTACCCGATGTCGCGGCGATGTCCGCCGAGATGAACGGTCATCTCGGACGCCTGCGGGCGAGCGAGTTGCGGCCCGTCTTCGCCAGCCATATCAAACGCACGATCCGGCGTCTCGGCGATCCTGCCGATAATAGCGGGCCGGCCATCGAGGTCGCTTTCGACGAAGGCGAGATACGCACCCCCGACGGTGCGGCGATGCCGGTCAGCGAAGTCGAGTTGGAGCTCAAGCGTGGCGACCCCTCGGCGCTTTACGATCTTGCGCTGGCGCTCAGCGAGATCGCGCCGCTGCGCATCGAGAGCCGCAGCAAGTCGGAACGCGGCTACGCGCTGCTCGATGGCGCGGCGCGCATGCCGGTACACGCCGCGCCGATCGAGCTTAGCCCGGGGATGACGGTGGAGGAGGCGCTCGCCACCATCGTCCGCCACTGTCTCGATCACCTCGCCCATAACGACGCGCTCGTGCTGCACGAGCATGACGCCGTCGCCCTGCACCAGATGCGGGTCGCGCTTCGACGCATGCGCTCCGCCCTGTCGGTGTTTCGCTCGCTGCTGCCGCCGGTGCAATACGGCCTCTTCGTCGGCGAGATCAAGTGGCTGGCGGGCGTGCTCGGCGCGGCGCGCGAATGGGATGTCTTCGTTGCTGAGCTCGTCGGCCCGGTGCGCGGCTATTTCGCCAACGATGTCAGCCTGGCCGCGCTCGAGCGCGCCGCGCGCGAGCGTCGGGTACTGGCCTACGCGGCGGCGAGCGAGGCGATCGCGTCGGCGCGCTATACGAGTCTGCTGCTCAAGATCGGCGGTTGGCTCGACGGCAAGGGGTGGCGGCAGCAGCCGGTCTCGGAGCGCTCGGCGATGCTCCTCAGCCCGGTCGTCACCCTCGCCGACCGCATGCTCGCCCAGCGCCGCAAACGGGCGCTCAAGCGCGGCGCGCATTTCGCCCGCCAGACGGCGGCGCATCGCCATGAGCTGCGCGTCGCCCTCAAGAAGCTGCGCTACGCGACGGAGTTCTTCCGCTCGCTCTACGACCGCAAATCGGTGCAGCGCTATCTGCGTCGCCTCACCGAGCTGCAATCCGCACTCGGCCATCTCAACGACGTGGCCTCGGCCACCGATTTGGTGACGCGGCTCAAGGGCGACGGCGCCGCCGAGCTGTCGACCGAATGGGGCGACGCCGCCGGCAAGGTCATCGGCTGGCACGCGCGCGACCTCTGCGAGTTCGAGCCTCGGCTGCGCAAGGACTGGAAAGCCTTCGCCCGCATGCCGGAATTCTGGTCGCCGCCGGCGTAGCGGCGCTCCGCCTTAGATGGCGATGCCGACGAGGGGCTCGCCCTCGGTGATCGCCAGGCTGGTCACGTGATAGAGGATCGGTCCCGAATGCTCGGCGAGGATCGTCCGCTTGCCGGGTCCAACCAGATCATGGATGATTCCGACGGCGGCGCCGCGCTCGACATTGGCGCCCGGCGTCACCGCCGGATGCCAGTATCCCGATACCGGTGCCTTGGTCACCGCCATCTGGCAGACCCGCGGCGCCGGTCGTGTCCCGCTCATGTCGCTCAGCATCCCGAGCTTCGCCATGATCCGCGCGACGCCGGTCTCGAGCAATCCGACGCTGTCCTCGCTCCACAAGCCGTTGCCGCCGCTTTCGAGCAGCACGCCGGGAATCCCCATCGCGGTCGCCGCGCCATAGCTGTGCCCGCCGGCGCTGCTGCGGACGACGTAGGGCAGACCGCTGGCGGATGCCAGCTCGCCGCTGCGCGCGTCGCCGTCGCGGAAGATGGCGAAGGGCAGCAGCGCCTCGATGATGTCGCCGCAATGCAGATCGACATAGCCGTCCATCCCAGCCATCGCGGTTTGCACCAGCCAGGCCGCCAGCCGGTCGCTCGCGGTGCCGTTGGCATCGCCGGGGAAGACCCGGTTGATGTTCTTGCCATCGAGCGGATTGACGTAGGGCTGATGGCTCCAAAAGGCCTTGATGTTGACGACGGGCAGGATGGTGAGCTCGCCGGCCAGGCGATCGGGATCAAGCGCGGTGAGCCGGCGCGCGGCCTCGATCGACGAATATTCGGCGCCGTGCACGCCGGCGGTGACCAGCAGCTTCGGTCCCGGCCGGCGGCCGCGGATGATCGTGCAGGGCAAAGCGAGCCCCGGCTCCGGCTCGACATAGCCTGACCAACGGTCCTGACCGGCGCTCGCCGGGACATCAAGCGGCATGATCGGGTCTCCTGGCTTGGTTCAACGATAGATCCCGGTGATCGGCGTCTCGCTGCCGCGGGCATAGCCGCGATACATGCCCTCCGTGTTGAACGGCAACTCGACATTGCCGTGCCTGTCGATCGCGACGATGCCGCCGCGCCCGCCGAGCGGCGGCAGTTTCTCCATGATGACCTGCCGGCACGCCTCGGCGAGGCTGGCGCCGGTATAGTCGATACGGGCGGCGATGTCGTGGGCGGCGACGGTGCGTACGAAGACCTCGCCGACGCCGGTCGCCGAGATGGCGACGGTGCGGTTGTCGGCATAGCAACCGGCGCCGATCAGCGGGCTGTCGCCGATCCGGCCGGAATGCTTGTTGGTCATGCCGCCGGTCGAGGTCGCGGCGGCGAGATTGCCATCGCGATCGATGGCGACCGCGCCGACCGTGCCGACCTTGCGGCCGAGATCGGTCGCGGCGAAGCGGCTGGCCGCGTCGTGGTCGAGGGCGACGCCGCCGCCCTCACGCACGAGCAGCCATTGGGCGTGGCGACCCTCGGTGTCGAAATAGCTGTTCTCGACCTCGGCGAGACCGCGCTCGAGGGCGAAGGCGTCGGCGCCCTCGCCGACCATGAAGACGTATTCCGAGCGCTCCATGACGATGCGCGCCGCGCGAACCGGGTTGCGAATGCGCCGCAGACAGCCGACCGCACCGGTGGCCAGGGTACGGCCGTCCATGATCGAGGCGTCGAGCTCGTGCTTGCCGTCGCGGGTGTAGACCGCGCCGTGTCCGGCATTGAACAGTGGATAGTCCTCCAGCGCGACGACCGCCTCGGTCACCGCATCGAGCGCGCCGCCGCCCTGTTCCAGCACGCGCTGGCCGGCACGCACCGCACCGGCGAGCCCGGCGTGGTAAAGCGCCTCCTGTTGCGGCGTGAGGCTGCTGCGCGCGATCGTGCCGGCGCCGCCATGGATCGCGATGGCTGGAAGCGGACTGGGTTTCGTCATCTGCGCTTGCCCTTATCTGCTGGGGTGAAACTGCGGGGCGGTATCGCCGCCGCGCATCGCTCGCCTGTTAATAACAGGAAAAAAACAGGCGGACGGTAGTGTCGATGGTGCATGGATTCTCCTATTGAGAGAATTTCCCGTTTCGGGTGTGGCGCCTTCGCGGTGGCGGCCCAGTCGTTTAAACCCTCGAAACTCTCTCATTCCTGACCTCCGGCATCCTGCTACCGAAAGATAATTCCTAAATGGAAATATTTCAACCTTTTTCGGATATTTTTTCGGTTACGCCGGACTGGGATGGCGGGGTTTTCCGCGCGGTTGCTGCCGTCCGCTGGCGGCGGGATGCCGGCCGCCTCTCATCGAGAGCGCCGAGATAGAGATAGGGGAGCACCCGCTCGGTGAACTCCGTCGCGGCGTCGAGCGGATCCTTGGTCTGCCGCGCAACCGCGGCGCCGAGCGCCTCGATCAGTGCGAACGCGGCAACGCCCGAGCTCGTCAGCACGCCGTGCTCGGCGCCGACGCAGAAGACGATGTCGGCATTCTTGGCGACCGGCGAGGCCGGTCCGTCGGTGATCGCGATGATTGTGGCGCCGCGCTCGCGCGCAAAGCGGAGCAGGTCGACCGTGTCCTTGGAATAGCGCGGCAGGGCGATCGCGATGACGGCGTCGCTGCTGTCGAGCCGAAACAAGCGGCGGACCGCCTGCTCGGCACCGCCTTCGCCGGTGGCGTTCTGCGCGAAGCGGCAATAGGGGGACAGCGCATGCGCCGCGAAATTCGCCAAGACGCCGCTCATCCCGAAACCGATGGTGAAGATCCGTTCGGCGGCGAGGATCGCTGTTACGGCCCGCCCCGTATGCGCCGCCGCCACATGGTGCAAGGTGGTTTGCAAGTTGCGCTGGCTCTGCTCGATCGAGGCGCGGGTGATCTCGCCGGCGCTGGCATCGCGCTGCAGCTCGGCGCGTAGCTTTTCGACCGGAGCTAGCGTCGCGCTGAAGGTGCGGACCAGCTCGGCGCGAAATTCCGGATAGGTGTCGATGCCGAGGGCACGCGCGAAGCGGTTGGCGGTGGCAACCGAGATGCGCGCGGCGCGCGCCAGCTCGTCGATCATCATCGTCGCCGCGTGAAATGGATGCTTGAGGACGAAATCAGCCGCCTTGCGGTGCGCCGGCGACAGTGTCGGATAGGCGGCGGCGATGCGCGCCATGACCGTCTCGTCGGCGGGCGACAGGCCGTCCCGCGGCCTTGCCCGCCCGTTCGCCCGACTCAACATCGCGTCACGATGACGAGGGGGAACGGACGCGATGAAAATATAATTTCATGGGCCGGCATCACCGAACCGCGAGCTTTCTTGATGACAGTGCCGAGGGATACGTGAAAGAGTTACCCATAGAACCCTGTACGTGTAAATAATTTTTCAGTTACAATTTCGTCGGGTCGACCGACCTCGTGGAGGTCCGTTTGCGGGTGGCGCGCCGAGGGTTCATCCCCGGCAAGGCGCCCTTGTTCGTCAGGTGCGAATAATCGAGCCGAACTCAGGAGGGGTACACCATGAAACGATTACTGCTTGCTGCGGCGCTGGTCCTCGCGTCGCTCACCGGACATGCGATGGCGCAGAAGACCCTGGTCATCGCCATCGCCGCCGATCCCACGGGCCTCGACCCCGAGGCGGTGCAGAACAACACCTCGGGCTTCATCATGGCGACGATCTTCGACAGCCTGGTCAAGTACAAGCCGGGTTCGGTCGATGTCGAGCCCGGTCTTGCCGAGAAGTGGGACATCTCGGAGGACGGCCTCACCTACACGTTCCATCTGCGCAAGGGCGTGACGTTCCATGACGGCACGCCGTTCAACGCGCCGAACTACGTCAAGACGATCAACCGCCTGCTCGACAAGGCAGACCCCGATTCGATCTTCAACACCGGTCCCGTCGAGAGCTTCATCGACGACACCTACGGCGAGGTGGCGAGCTATTCCGCTCCCGACGACAACACCGTCGTCTTCAAGTTCAAGACCGTGTCGGGGCCGTTCACCACCAATCTCGCGATGGTGTGGAACGGCGTCGTCAGCCCGACCGCGGTCAGCAAGTTCAAGAAGGACTTCCGCAACCATCCGGTCGGCACCGGTCCCTTCATCTTCAAGGAATACCGGCAAGGCGACCAGGTCATCCTCGACGCCAACCCCAATTACTGGGGCGGCAAGCCGATGGTCGACCGCATCGTCTTCAAGGTGATCCCCGACGCCCAGGCGGCGCTGCTCGCCATCAAGCGCGGCGACGTGCACATCCTTGCCGATGTCAGCGTGCAGACCATCCCGGCGGCGCGAACCGACACCAATCTCGTCGTCATGAACCAGCCCGGCCTCGCGGTCAGCGGCATCGCCCTGCCCAACGACATCAAGCTCTTTTCCGACAAGCGGGTCCGTCAGGCGCTCAACTACGCGGTCGACAAGGACACGCTCGACAAGACCCTCTATCAAGGACTGGCCGAGGCGATGACCTCGCCCTTGCCGTCCTCGCAATGGGGCTTCGATCCCTCGCTCAAGGGCTACCCCTACGATCCCGAGAAGGCGAAGAAGCTGCTCGCCGATGCCGGCTATCCCAACGGCTTCGAGTGCGAGCTGCTCTCCTACAGCTCGCCGCGCGGCTACAACCCCGCCGGTCCCGAGCTCGCCGTCGCGATCCAGGGCTACCTCCAGAAGGTCGGCGTCAAGGTCAACATCCGCAAGCAGGAGATGGGCGCCTTCCTCGCCGAGGTGCGTTCCGGCAAATACGACAAGGGCATGTTCACCAGCGGGTGGAGCGGCGATAACGGCGATCCCGACAACTTCCTCTATCCGCTCTTCGCCTCGCCGAGCATGCCGGTCGGCGACACCGCGCACTACAAGAGCGCCGAAGCCGACAAGCTGATGCTCGATGGGCGCCAGACCGCCGATCACGCCAAGCGCATCGAGATCTACAAGAAGGCCCAGGCGGTCATTCTCGAGGATGCGCCCTGGATCTTCGTCAACTCGGTGCTGCAGACCCGGGTTGCGCGCAAGGAGGTCAAGGGCTTCCAGCTCAACCCGACGCAGATGTTCTTCGACATGCAGAAGGTCGCGCTGGAGAAGTAAGGGACGGTCCAACGGCCGCGCCGGAAGTCCAGGCGCGGCGCCGTTCTGCTGAAAGGGCGTGATTCTGGTGCTCCCGCCTACTCGACGTCGTCATTCCGGCGAAAGCCGGAATCCATGCTTCCGGCAACACGACACCCGAAAGATGGACCCCGGCATGCGCCGGAGTGACGAGCAGATTGGCGCCGTGTGCTCGGTTTGCCGACAGGCGCACAACGCGCCGGGGTGACGCCAGGGGAGCGCGATTGGTAAAGTGCGGCGGTGAAGCAGTTCTCCGTCTACATTCTCGCCAGCCGTCGCAACGGAACGCTCTACATCGGCGTCACGAGCGACCTCGTCGGCCGCATCTGGCAGCACAAGACGAAATCGCTGCCCGGCTTCACCGCTCGCTACGGCTGCGACCGGCTTGTCTATTTCGAAATGCTCGACAGCGCCGAGGCCGCGATCACGCGCGAGAAGCAGCTGAAGGAATGGCGGCGAGACTGGAAGATCGCATTGATCGAGGCGGCCAATCCCGACTGGGCGGATTTGTACGCCGGCATCGCCTCCTGACAGCGCACCGCAGGAAAGATGGATCCCGGCTTTCGCCGGGATGACGACAAAGGTAGATGACGGCATTTCTATCCATGGCGGTCTGCAGAGCGGAAGCGTTAGGATCGCCGACCCTAAAGAATATCGTCCCTGATGCAGGCCTTGACGTGGCCCGGCGCGACCTCGCGCGGCTCCGGCACGCGCGCGGCGCATTCGGCGATGGCGTAGGGGCAGCGGGTGCGGAAGACGCAGCCCGAGGGTGGGTTGATCGGGCTCGGGATGTCGCCCTGCAGGACGATGCGCTTGCCCTTGCGGTCGGGGTCGGGGACCGGCACGGCGGAAAGCAGCGCCTCGGTATAGGGGTGCTTGGGGCTGCGGCACAGCTCGCTGGCCGGCGCGCTCTCCATGACGCGGCCGAGATACATGACGACGATGCGATCGGAGATGTACTCGACGACGGCGAGGTCGTGGGCGATGAAGAGCAGCGTGAGGCCAAGCCGGCGCTTCAAATCGTGCAGCAAGTTGACGACCTGGGCCTGGATCGAGACGTCGAGCGCCGAGACCGGCTCGTCGGCGACGATGAATTCGGGACCGGCGGCGAGCGCACGGGCGATGCCGATGCGCTGGCGCTGGCCGCCGGAGAATTCGTGCGGATAGCGGCTCATATGCTCGGACGACAGGCCGACCAGGCGCAGTATCTCGGCGACGCGCTGGCGGCGGTCGGCGCGGCCGCTGCCGATATCGTGGACGATGAGCGGCTCGGCGACGATCTCCTCGACGCGCATGCGCGGGTTGAGCGAGGCGAAGGGGTCCTGGAAGATCGGCTGCGCCTCGCGGCGATAAAGCTGCAGCGCCGATTGCGGCAAATGGGCGATATCCCGGCCCTTGAAGAGAATCTCGCCAGCGGTCGGATCGATGAGGCGTAGGATGGTGCGCCCGACCGTCGTCTTGCCGGAGCCCGATTCGCCGACCAGCCCCAGCACCTCGCCGGCGGCGATGGCGAAGGACACGTCGTCGACCGCCTTGACGTAGGCCTTGCTGCGCGCGAAGACGCCGCTGCCGGCCTCGAACCACGTCTTGAGGTGGCGGATCTCGAGCAAGGGCGCTGCGCTCATCGCCGTCCCTCCGCGCCGCCTTCAACGATGTCGCGCCAGCGCAGGCAGCGGACGAGATGGCCGGGCGCGCAGGCTTCGAGCGGCGGCACGGCGCAATCGCAGAGGCCGGGCGCGACATGTGCGCAACGCGGATGGAAGGCGCAGCCCGGCGGCGGGTCGCGCGGGCTCGGCACGTTGCCGGGAATGGCGGCGAGCTCGTGCTGCGCGGCGCGATCGATGCCGAGGCGCGGCACCGAGTTCAGGAGGCCGATCGTGTAGGGCATATGCGGCTGGCGGAAGATCGCCCCGCCTCGACGATGCGCCCGGCATACATCACCATGATGCGATCGGCGATCTCGGCGGCGACGCCGAGATTGTGGGTGATGAAGATGACCGCCATGCCGAGCTCGCTCTGCAGGCGCTTGATGAGCTCGAGGATCTGCGCCTGGATGGTGACGTCGAGGGCGGTCGTCGGCTCGTCGGCGATGAGCAGGGCCGGGTGGCACGACAGCGCCATCGCGATCATCGCGCGCTGACGCATGCCGCCGGACATCTGATGCGGGTAGCTGCGCATGCGCCGCGCCGGCTCGGGGATGCCGAGCAGCTCGAGCATCTCGACGCCGCGCGCGAAGGCCTGGCGGCCGCTCTTGCCCTGGTGCAGGCGGATCGCCTCGATGATCTGGTCGCCGATCGTGTAGATCGGGTTGAGCGAGGTCATCGGCTCCTGGAAGATCATGGCGATCTCGTTGCCGCGGATCTCGCGCAGCGCCCGGTTGTCGAGCCGGGCGAGATCGCGCACGCCTCCGTCGCGCCCGCGCATGCGGATGGTTCCCGCGGCGATGCGTCCCGGCGGATTGGCGACCAGCCCCATGAGTGCGAGGCTGGTCACCGACTTACCGGATCCCGATTCGCCGACGACGACCAGCGTCTCGCCCCGCTCGACATCGAAGGAGACGTCGTCGACGGCGCGGACGACGCCGTCCTCGGTGGTGAACTCGACGGTGAGACCGCGCACCTCCAATAGCCTGTTCGCCGCCATCGGCGGCTGCGCGGCGTCGCTCATTCCTTGCGCCGGCGCGGGTCGAAATGGTCGCGCAGCGCATCGCCCAGCAGATTGAAGCCGAGGACGACCGCGAAGATGGCAAGGCCGGGAAACGTCGCGATCCACCAGGCGGTGAGGAAATAGCCCTGCCCCTCGGCGAGGACGGCGCCCCAATCGGGCGAGGGCGGCTGCGAGCCCATGCCGAGGAAGGAGAGGCCGGCGGTCTCGACGACGACCGTTCCGGCATGCAGCGTCGCCATCACCATGACCGGGGTGAAGCTGTTGGGCAGGATGTGGCGCAGCATGATGCGCAGCCGATGGGCGCCGATCGCCTGCGCCGCGAGGACGAACTCGGTGGTCTTGACCGAGAGGACCTGGCCGCGGATGAGCCGCGCGTATTGCGGCGTATAGACGACGCCGATGGCGATCATCGAGTTGAGCAGGCCCGGGCCGAGCGCGGCGACGATGATGAGGGCGAGCAGCAGATA
>Ga0209647_1003691_pt1 | contig 11760 bp, 12 predicted proteins | sample GraSoi_2013_60cm_FD_185827 | JGI IMG/M metagenome (GOLD analysis project Ga0209647, IMG submission 185827) | Grasslands soil microbial communities from the Angelo Coastal Reserve, California, USA - Sample 9_17_2013_60cm (SPAdes) (version 2) | ecosystem: Environmental > Terrestrial > Soil >... | reverse complement strand
ACAGGCCGACGAGATCGAATAGTTGACGCCTTTGATCTTGAACCAGGTGGCGAGCGTCGCCGAGGCGGTGGACGACATCGCTTTGGGCACGGCGAAGGGTCCCACACGCTTGGGGCTCTTGTTGCGGGCGGTGTCGGCCGCCTCGACGATGGCGCGCGTCGACGGCCCGCCCGAGCCCATGATGATGCCGGTCATCTCGTGGGAAATTTCGCGCTCCTCGAGCCCGGCATCGCGGATCGCCTGCTCCATGGCAACGTGGTTCCAGGCCGCGCCGCCGCCGAGAAAGCGCATGGCGCGACGGTCGATCGCGTCTTCCGCGTTGAGGGTAGGCGCTCCGTGCACCTGACAGCGAAAACCGAGCTCGGCATATTTTTCGGCGCGCGAAATGCCCGACTTGGCCTCGCGCAGGCTCGCCAGAACTTCCTGGGTGTTGTTGCCGATCGATGAGACGATGCCCATCCCGGTGACGACGACCCGTCTCATGCATGCCTCGTCCGCATCTCGATGCGTAGAGCGAGCGCTCCTGCCGCCGTCAACCTCCGCTCGGCTGCATCACTTCGTCGCGGAACAGACCGACCTTGAGGTCCATCGCCCGATAGATGATCGAACCGTCCGCCGACAGCCAACCGTCGGCGATGCCGAGCACGAGCTTGCTGCGCATGACCCGCTTGATGTCGATGCCATAGACCACGTTCTTGACGGTGGGGAGAACCTGGCCGGAGAATTTCAATTCGCCCAGCCCGAGCGCGCGTCCCTTGCCGGGAGCGCCCAGCCAGCCCAGGAAGAAGCCCAGCAGCTGCCAGAGCGCATCGAGGCCCAGGCAGCCGGGCATGACCGGATCGCCCTTGAAATGGCAGGGGAAGAACCACAGGTCCGGCTTGAGCTCGAGCACGGCGCGGACCAGGCCCTTGCCGTATTCGCCGCCGGCTTCCGCGATCTCGGAGATGCGGTCGAACATGAGCATGGGGGGCAGCGGCAGCTGGGCGTTGCCCGCGCCGAACAATTCGCCCCGCGCGCAGGCCAATAGGTCATCGTAGCCGAAGCTGGTGCGCCGGTTCTCCATCCGCGTCCTGTCTGTGGCCGCCTGGTGAATGCCCAAAGCGAGGAACTCCTAACATAGGCGGCTCGGGGGGCAAAGCCTGCTACCCCCTGCCGAATATCGCCCAGATTAGAATAGTCCGAGTGTTGTTGCGAGGGAGTTGCATGTTCGGCGCCATATGTTACAAATGCAACAATCATTGCCGGGTCAGTGTCTAAAGGTTCAGTTGTGCCCATGACGCCGTCGCGTACCATCGTTTTCACCAAGGCCGCCGAGGACGCCGAGCGGTTGCCGAGTACGTCGGCGCGCTCCGCGCTCACCGGCTGTCCCTGGCACGACGTGAAGTCCATGCTGCGCGACGTGGGCCTTCGTCCGACGCGCCAACGCATGGCGCTCGGCTGGATCCTGTTCGGCAAAGGCGACCGCCACATCACCGCCGAAATGCTCTACGAGGAGGCGACCAAGGCCAAGGTGCCGGTATCGCTTGCCACTGTCTACAACACGCTGCACCAGTTCACCGATGTCGGGCTGTTGCGCCAGGTCGCGGTCGACGGCTCGAAGACCTATTTCGACACCAACGTGTCCCAGCACCACCACTTCTTCATCGAGGGGGAGAACGATCTGCTCGACATTCCCGACAAGGACGTGGTCGTGGGCAGGACGCCGATCCCGCCGGAAGGCTACGAGGTCGCGCGCATCGATGTGGTGGTGCGGCTGCGCCGCAAGGCGCGCTGAGCGGCTTTCTTTTCTTTCAGCATTGCGCGCTCGTGTCGGCCGGCATTGCCGGCCGTTGACGTTTTCGAATTACTCGACCTTCTCGTTCGGATAAACGCCCCAGAGCTGCTCCTGCACGACCCAACCGTCGAAGCCCGCTCCGGCGATGCGGCACCAGCTTCCGGTGCAGCGTTTGACCGCGGCGAGCACGCCCGCCTGCAGCCGCGCGATCACCGTGGCGCTGCTGTCACCCTGGTCATAGAGCGGCACCAGCTCTTTCTTGTCCTTGGGCGTGACCACCGCCGTGCGCCGGCCGGAGAGCAGTGAGTGGTAAACCCAGCCCTCCGATCCTTCCCAATCGCGGATGCGCCGCCAATTGTCCGACTCGGCGGTAATCTCCACCGGCAAGCCGGCGCGGGTATAGACGAAGGTCACATCGTGGTCGCGCGTCGGGCCGCCGCGCACATTGACGCGATCAGGCTTGAGGCTGACGAAGCGCGGCATCGGCAGGCCGCTCTTGGGGCCGGTGCCGAACTCGCCCGCGGCACGCGCGGTCGCGGCGCAGGTCAGCGCCGCGATCAAGGCGAGAGCCGTCACCGGCGCGCGCCGCACGATCCGCCAACTGCGCTTTGAATTCATCGGTTCAGGGCGCCGGAAAAATCATGCTGCCGATTGGCTCACGCGCGGTCCGCGACGGCCGCGATGCGGGCCTTTGTCTTCACACGTCCATCTGTTACAGAGGGATTCCAACCCGCGTAAGGAACGCCAGTGTCCGGCATGGGGGTTAAAGAGACCTGAACGGAGGAACCCGTTCGCGGGCTGGCGAGGTGGCGAAGGGCGAACCATGGCGAGCCGCAAGAAACCCCTGGTCGTCGTCACGCGCAAGCTTCCGGACAGCATCGAGACGCGCATGCGCGAACTCTTCGACGCGCGCCTCAACCTCGATGACAAGCCCTTGACGGCGGCCGAGCTCGCGGAAACGGTGAAGAGCGCCGACGTGCTGGTGCCCACCGTCACCGACCGCATCGATTCCTCGGTGCTGAGCCGGGCCGGCGACAAACTCAAGCTGATCGCCAACTACGGGAACGGCGTCGACCACATCGACGTCGCGACCGCGCTGAGCCGCGGTATCACGGTGACCAATACGCCGGGCGTTCTCACCGAAGATACCGCGGACATGACGATGGCGCTCATCCTCGCCGTGCCGCGCCGTTTGGCCGAGGGTGCCGCGGTGCTGAGCGAAGACAAGCCGTGGCACGGCTGGTCGCCGACCTGGATGCTCGGCCACCGCATCTGGGGCAAGCGCCTCGGCATCATCGGCATGGGACGGATCGGCCAGGCGGTGGCGCGCCGCGCGCGCGCCTTCGGGCTGCAGATCCACTACCACAACCGCCGCCGCGTGCCGCCGAAGATCGAGGAGGAGCTGACCGCCACCTATTGGGAGAGCCTCGATCAGATGCTCGTCCGCATGGACATCATCTCGGTCAACTGCCCGCACACGCCGGCGACCTTTCATCTGCTCTCCGCGCGGCGGCTCAAGCTCATTCGCCCGGAGGTCTACATCGTCAACACCGCGCGCGGCGAGGTGATCGACGAGAACGCGCTGGTGCGCCTGATCTCCTCGGGCGACATCGCCGGCGCGGGGCTCGACGTGTTCGAGCACGAGCCCGCGGTCAACCCGAAGCTCGTCAAGCTCGCCCGCTTGGGCAAGGTGGTGCTGCTGCCGCACATGGGCTCGGCCACGCTCGAAGGCCGCATCGACATGGGCGAGAAGGTGATCGTCAACATCAAGACGTTCCTGGACGGGCACCGGCCTCCCGACCGCGTGCTGCCGTCGATGCTGTAACCGATTGCTGCGGTTCGCCGCGATTTGCTGTATCGTGAAGCCGACGCAATTCCAGGGAGAGCCGCCATGCGCGCTTTGCTCATAGCCGGCGTGGCTGTCGTCGCGGTGACCGCGCTCGCCTTTGCCGCAGCGCTTGCGCCGAACGAAATCCAAGCGACCTTCTTCACCGGTCAGCCCTTCACCGCCGCGGCGACGAATATCAAGTACAAGATGATATTCAGCCCCGACGGCAAGATGACGCGCGAGCCGATCGGCGCGGGCGGCTCCAAGGCTGACGGCACGTGGAAGCTCACCAAGGACGGCTTCTGCACCACCTGGCAAGGCTCCAAGGCCAACTGCTTCAAGATCCTCACCGCCGGCGACAACAAGTGGTCGGTGATGAAGGGAACCACCGCGGTCGCGACTTGGACGAAGTAAGACCTGGACGAAGTGAGACCGGCGCCGCGGCGCGGACGAGAGCGCCGGCTGTTCTTCCCCAGACCTGTCACCTGATTCGCGTTTCCAGAACAATCAGGCGTGCAGCGATAAATCCTCGATCGTGGGATGCTCGCCCGAGAGCGGGTTGGACGGGTCCCAAGCGTACTGCAGCGTCTCGAAGCGCATGGCGCGGGCGTCGAACATGAGGAGCCGCCCCACGAGTCCCTCGCCGAAACCGACGATTTCCCGGATCACTTCGAGCGCCATCAGCGAGCCGAGCACGCCGGTGAGCGCGCCGAGGATGCCGGCCTCCGCGCAGGCCGGAACCGTGCCGGGCGGCGGCGGCTCGGGGAACAGGCAGCGGTAGGTCGGATTGGGCGTTCCGTCGGCTTTGCGCTCGTGGGCGCGCAGCGTGGTGAGCGTGCCGTCGAAAATGCCGACGGCGGCGGTGACGAGCGGCTTCTTGGCGAAGAAGCAGGCATCCGCGACGAGATAGCGCGTGGCGAAATTATCGGAGCCATCGGCAACGACGTCGTAGCGCCCGATGAGCGCGAGCGCGTTTGCCGCGGCGAGCCGCGCCGCGTGGGTGTGCACCGTCACGTGCGGGTTGAGGCGGCGGATCGCGGCCGCCGCGCTCTCCACTTTGGGCTGGCCGATCTCGGGCGTGCCGTGGATCACCTGACGCTGCAGGTTCGACAGCGCGACCGCGTCGTCGTCGATGACGCCGAGCGTTCCGACCCCGGCCGCCGCCAGGTAGAGCAGCGCCGGCGCCCCCAACCCGCCGGCGCCGACGACCAGCACACGCGCGCGCTTGAGCGCTTGCTGCCCCGGCCCGCCGATCTCGTGCAGGACGATATGGCGGGCATAGCGTTCGAGCTCCTGCGGACTGAGCATCGAGACTCCTCGCATTCGTAGCCCGGATGGAGCCATAAGCGCGTTTACGCGCGTCCATAGCCCGTCCTGAAGGGTGTTTACGCCCGTCTTCGCGGGCTATGGACGGGCGTCAACGCCCTTAACGACGCGCTATGGCGACATCCGGGAGAGTCCCGGATTTCGCTGCGCTCAATCCGGGCTACGGCACCACGCCACTACATATGATCGCAACCGCGCCGCGTCATTCATTCGTGAACCGCGGCGGGCGCTTCTCGATGAAGGCGGCCATGCCTTCCTTGCGGTCTTTGGTCGCGAACAAGGCATGAAAGACGCGGCGCTCGAAGCGCACGCCCTCGGCCAACGATGTCTCGAAGCTGCGGTTGACCGCCTCCTTCGCCGCCAGCAGCGAGGGCTGCGACATCGCGGCGATGGTTTCGGCGACCTTGAGCGCTTCCTCCATCAGGCGCGCCGCCGCCACCACGCGCGCGACGAGACCGGAGCGCTCGGCCTCGGCCGCGTCCATCATGCGCCCGGTCAAGATCAGGTCCATGGCTTTGGCCTTGCCGACCGCGCGGGCGAGACGCTGCGTCCCGCCGATGCCCGGGATGATGCCGAGCTTGATCTCGGGCTGGCCGAACTTGGCGTTGTCGGCAGCGATGATGAAGTCGCACATCATGGCGAGCTCGCAGCCGCCGCCGAGCGCAAACCCCGCAACCGCCGCGATGACCGGCTTGCGCACGCGCGTGAGCCGCTCGTAGTCGGCGGCGTAGTCGGCGCGGAAAATATCGATATACGACTTGTCCGCCATCTCCTTGATGTCGGCGCCGGCGGCAAATGCCTTGTCCGAACCGGTGATGAGGATGCAGCCGACATCGGCGTCGGCGTCGAAAGCCTCGACCGCGCCGAGGAGCTCGTTCCTGAGCGTAGCGTTGAGCGCATTGAGCGCCTGCGGCCGGTTGAGGCGCACGATGCCGACGCGCCCGTGCCGTTCGACGATGATGGTTTCGGTGGTCATGGCCGTCCTCGGCTTCGGTTCAGCCGGCATGCTGTCACGGCGCGTCGCACGCGCAAAGCGCGTCCTGCCACGGGTGCCGCTGCCGCGCGCCGACGGCCCGACACGTTGGAGTTGCGCCATTCATTGTAAATAACAACCCGGAAACAATGGAGCGCAGCCGGCGTTCGTTTCCCACAGCCGCAGGTTGGTGCTTCGACGTGGCCAAGCGATCGTCGTCCCGGCCGAGCGCAGCGAGAGCCGGGACCCATAACCACTGGCGGTGACCATGGGTCCGAGTAGTCGCAGTAATGCCGACCGCATTCGTAGCCTTATTCACTTTTCAAACAGCCCATCTCGTTCCCGCGGCGCGTTTTCCGCGTCCGGGGTTTTGCACCTTTGCTTCACTCACCCCGAATCGAGGGGTGGGCGGAGCGCCGAGAAACGTTCGGGTGCTCGGCGGAACACCCGTTAGGCCTGCACATGACGCGGCAGGCCAGGCGCCCAGCGAGGCGCCTTGCGTCCCATAACGCGGGACGCTCGCCTCTCGGCGCTCCACCGTGGCGGTTTTGGGCCTCGGGGCCGCGCTTCCGTCTCCGGCATGACCCGGATCCGTGCAGCGAGCTCCTCGCAGCCAGGTCGTAGTGCCTGGCGGGCGACTTCCCGGGCCTCCCGAGGCGAGCGGTTACGAGCCGCCCGCCGCAGGACGCCACTCCCCGCTCCGCCTTCAGGATCGTCTCCGGAGACGCCCCTCGATGAGCGAGGATGCGAATGTTCTAGCATGGACGCGATCCGTAGTCAATACCCGAAGTCAATTCGTAGCCGCCGGAGCGGATAGCCAGGGGGCGGTATTAGATCCTAGCTGACACGCAGGGATTCACCGGAGGGATGCACGTCGCATATCGGCGCGAGCCACGCGCAATCCGGTGGCTCAGCTGCTTGATCTGTCGGAGGCGAACAGGTCGTAGGGATAGCGGGCATACCCAAGATGGCGCTGCTGGCGCCCAGCAGTTCTTCGATTTCGTCGGCCGTTTTCTCGATCACGCTAGGCGGCCGGCCGGCCTGAACTTGGCGCCTCAGCTCGATGAGCGCCTGGTTGGCATCGTCTAGACGCCTTGCCAGGACCGTTGCAACGTACAGGAGCGCGATCGGGTCTACCCTGAGGAGGGTGGCGGCGTCAGCGACGTAAAATTGCGACGCCTCGAGCGCACGTACGTCTGCCGTGTGAGGCTGATCGAGAAGCGCGGAGATTTCGCCGAATACGGCGCCGGGCTCCCTCACTGTGCCGATCTCGACGCCTTCCTTGAGAACTGTGACCACGCCCTTCTTAAGAATCAGCAGCCGACCGGTCGTCGAGGCGGCAGCCAGCACGGTCTCGCCGGCCTGGTAGGTTGCAATCGGAAATCCGGCAAGCTTCCTCTGGAATAGCGCGATGTTGGGAATGAGGGGCGTGGGCATGCAGGGTCCTCAGTTCTTTGTTTACGCCAGCACATTGACGGTGCAGACCTAGCCATCAGCCTCGCCACCGCTGAGGTGCTCGGCTGCGATACGGAAATATGCGATCGGCGCTGCTCCCGCGGGGTCTACGTCGAGGGACACCAAACCATAGCTCGCCGAGGCAGTCACTGAGCGGGGCTCTCCTCTAAGAGGGAACCAGCCCATTGAAAACACCAAGTCGTCACCGCGAACACCTGACCCCCAATCGTTGGGCGCAATGGTGGCCAATCCCGCTGCGCCTGATCGTGGGTTACGGTTTCATGGAGCACGGCTACGCCAAGCTCGCCCGTGGGCCTGAATCTTTCGCGAATATTCTCCACGCCCTTGGAGTGCCGTTCCCCTCCTTAATGGCGTGGGCGACGATCGCGGTTGAGCTTTTGGGCGGCTTGTTAATCTTGCTGGGTGCATTCGTGACGCTCGCGAGCATTCCGATGGCCATCGTGCTCTTGGTGGCCATCTTCACCGTTCATCTCCCGAACGGATTCAGTTCGATCAAACTATTATCGGTCGATGGAGCCGGCGCCCACTTCGGGCAGCCAGGATACGAGACCGACCTTCTCTATCTTGCTGGCTTGATGGCGCTGGTCCTCGGCGGGCCTGGCCCCCTCTCCGTAGATCGGCTGCTACTTCGGTGGGGCATCGATACGAACTGGCCGTCGTTCCTTCGGCGGCCAATGGGGGATCGAGAGGGGTGACAGGGGTGTCCGTGTGGGCCGCGACTATGAGCGTTAGCGCTGGCACACCGGGCAGAAAAACGTCGATCGGCCGGTCTGGACCATGCGCCGGATAGTGCCTTTGCAGCCCGGCGTCGGGCAACGTTTGCCCTCGCGGTCGTAGACGCGGAAATCGTGCTGGAAATCGCCGAGCTCGCCGTCGGTGCGACGGTGATCGCGCAGCGAGGAGCCGCCGGCTGCGATCGCGTCCGCGAGCACAGCCTTGATGGCATCGACCAGCCGCTGCGCGCGCTCGTGCGGCGCCCCGGCTCTGGTCGCGATCGTGGACGCGCGCCGCTTGGGCGAGAGCCGCGCGCGGTGGAGCGCCTCGCAAACGTAGATGTTGCCGAGCCCGGCCACGACCTTCTGGTCCGACAGCGCGGCCTTGAGCGAGGTCTTCTTGCCCTTGCACGCGCGCGCGAGCATCGCGGCGTCGAATTCGTTGCCGAGCGGCTCGGGGCCGAGCGCGCGCAGCAAGGGCTCGCGCTCGAGCTCGGCGCGGGGGACGAGCTTCATCATGCCGAAGCGGCGCGGGTCGTTGAAGGCGATGCGCGCGCCCGACGACATGTGAAACACGACGTGGTCGTGGGCGGCGTTCTTCGAGCGCTCGTGGTAGTAGCGCCCCGGCGTGGTTTTTCCGCCGCTCCTGGCGACGCGAAACGATCCCGACATGCCGAGGTGCATCACCAGCACGTCGCCGGAGGACAGGTCGGCCAGCAGATATTTGGCGCGGCGGCCGAGCCCCTCGACCCTCTTGCCTTCGAGCCGGGCGACGAAATCCGGCGCCAGCGGCCAGCGCAGGTCGCCGCGATGCGCGATCACCTTGGTGAAGCGCGCGCCCTCCATCACCGGCGCAAGTCCGCGGCGCACGGTCTCGACTTCGGGCAGTTCGGGCATGGTTAACGAGCTCCCGATCGACAGATAGCGTCCGCCGCGCCGCCGCGCTATGGTCTTGGCCGACAAACAACCATGCCGCGCACGCGCGAACATACCGATTTCGGCTTCCGGCGGGTGCCGCTCGAGCACAAGCAGGCGCTGGTCGACGACGTCTTTCACAGCGTGGCGGGCCGTTACGACCTGATGAACGATCTCATGTCGGGCGGGCTTCACCGCGCCTGGAAGGATGCGCTCGTCACCGCCGTCAATCCGCCGCGCGCGCGGCCGGCGCCGGCGCAGGAGGCCAAGGCGAGCGCGCGGCCGTTCGCGCTGCTCGATCTTGCCGGCGGCACCGGCGACATCGCCTTTCGCGTGCTCGAGGCCGGCGGCGGCACGCGCGCCACCGTCGTCGACATCAACGCCGACATGCTCGCGGTCGGGCGCGCGCGCGCGGCCGGGCGCGGGCTCGACGACGCCATCACCTTCGTCGAAGGCAATGCCGAAGCGCTGCCGCTTCCCGACCGCAGCTACGACGCCGTCACCATCGCCTTCGGCATCCGCAACGTGCCGCGCATCGCGGCGGCGCTGGGCGAGGCCTATCGCGTGCTGCGGATCGGCGGACGCTTCCTCTGCCTCGAATTCTCCACCGTCGACGTGCCGGGCCTCGCCGCGCTCTACGATTTCTATTCCTTCAACGTGATTCCCGCGCTCGGCCGCGCCGTCACCGACGACGCCGAGGCCTATCGCTATCTCGTCGAATCGATCCGCCGCTTCCCGCGACCCGATGCCTTAGCCGAGATGATGCGGGCGGCCGGCTTTGCCCGCGTGTCGTTTCAGCGCATGAGCGGAGGCATCGTCGCGCTGCACTCGGGCTGGCGGTTGTGACTGTTCACACCGAACGCGCCGCACCACCGTGATCCACGCCGTCGCCCATCTCGTCCGTCTCGGCCACGCCGGTTTCGTGTGCGCGCGCGAGGGCGTTTTCGGCGGTATCGACACCACGCTGCTGCCGCCGCCGGCGCGCGCCGCCGTGCGCGTGGCGCGGCTGATCGAGCGGCCGGCAAGCCGCGTGGCGGCAAACCGCCTCGCGGCCGCGCTCACCCGCCTCGGCCCCAGCTATGTGAAGCTCGGCCAATTCCTGGCCACGCGGCCGGACGTGGTCGGCGTCGGCTTGGCGCGCGACCTCGAGACGCTGCAGGACAAGATGACGCCGTTCGCGCAGGCGGAGGCCGAGCGCGCGGTCGAAGCCGCGTTGGGCAAGCCGGTCGGCGAGCTGTTCGCCTCGTTCGGGCCGCCGGTGGCGGCCGCCTCGATCGCGCAGGTGCATCGCGCCGCGGTCGCAACCGATGGCGGCCGCCGCGCGGTGGCGGTGAAGGTGCTGCGGCCGGCGGTCGAGCGGCGCTTCAAGGTCGATCTCGACGCCTTCATCTTCGCCGCGCGCACCGCCGAGAAGCTGTCCGCGGAAGCGCGCCGGCTGCGGCTCGTCGAGGTGGTGGAGACGCTGCGCCGCACGGTCGCGATCGAGATGGATCTGCGTTTCGAGGCGGCCGCGCTCTCGGAAATGGCCGAGAACACCAAGGACGATCCCGATTTCCGCGTGCCCGCGGTCGACTGGGACCGCACCGCGCGCGACGTGCTCACGCTCGAATGGATCGAGGCCACGCCGCTCTCCGACCGCGCCCGGCTCGAGGCCAAGGGCTTCGATCTCACGAGCCTCGCCCGCGCGGTGATTCAAACTTTTTTGCGCCAGGCGCTGCGCGACGGCTTCTTCCACGCCGACATGCATCCCGGCAATCTCTTCGTCGACGATGCCGGCGAACTGGTCGCGGTCGACTTCGGCATCATGGGCCGGCTGGGAAAGAAGGAACGGCGCTTCCTCGCCGAGATTCTGCTCGGCTTCATCACCCGCAACTATCAGCGCACCGCCGAGGTGCATTTCGAGGCCGGCTACGTGCCGCGGCATCATTCGGTCGAAAGTTTCGCGCAGGCGATCCGCGCCATCGGCGAGCCGATCCACAACCGCACCGCGGAAGAGATCTCGATGGCGAAGCTGTTCGCGCTGCTGTTCGAGGTCACCGGCCTGTTCGACATGCGCACGCGGCCGGAGCTGCTGCTGCTGCAGAAGACCATGGTCGTGGTCGAGGGCGTCGCCCGCTCGCTCGATCCCAAGCTCGACATGTGGACGGTGGCGGAGCCGGTGGTGCGGGATTGGATCGAGCGCAATCTCGGCCCCATGGGCAGGATCGAGGACGCCGCCGAAGGCGCGCTCGAGGTCGGCCGCCGCCTCCTCGGCGGCGCGCCGGAGCTGCTGGCGCGCGGCGCCGTGCTGGCGGAGCAGATCGACGCCATCACCCGCGACGGCCTGGTGCTGGCGGCGCAGACCGTCGCCGACATCGGCCGCGCGCACGCGCAGCGCAACCGCTGGACCGCGGCAGCGCTGTGGGCGATCGCGCTGCTGCTGGCGTGGCTGATCTATTTGCTCCTTCGCTAGCGCTTTCGCGATTCGCTGCAGTACTTCGACACCGCGCTCTGAAGGACGCAGGAGTGCTTCGCACCGTCCATGGCGTGTACTCATAAAATCGCGATTGGCGAGAGCGACGTGTCAATGCGCGCTTTGGTCCACTTTGCTGGCTCAGGTCGGGCATTTCCCGAGGTCCGAGAAGTGCCGATTTTGTTGCAAAAGGCGTTGATGGCTTCCGCGAAGAGTGATTCGGTCGCTCAGATGCGATTCGCTGCGGAGGCGAGCGATGATGGGGCGGCTCAACCACGACCAAGGACAGCTATTCTATTCATT
>Ga0209647_1003689_pt1 | contig 11762 bp, 13 predicted proteins | sample GraSoi_2013_60cm_FD_185827 | JGI IMG/M metagenome (GOLD analysis project Ga0209647, IMG submission 185827) | Grasslands soil microbial communities from the Angelo Coastal Reserve, California, USA - Sample 9_17_2013_60cm (SPAdes) (version 2) | ecosystem: Environmental > Terrestrial > Soil >... | reverse complement strand
TTCGGCTTCACGCACCATGCGCTCGACCTCCTCCTTGGAGAGACCGCTGGTGTCGGTAATTGTGACCTTTTGCTCGCGCCCGGTTGCCTTATCGCGTGCCGTGACATTGAGAATGCCATTGGCATCAATATCGAAGGTCACCTCAATCTGTGGCACACCTCGTGGAGCTGGAGGAATGCCTTCCAACCGGAAGCGGCCCAGGCTCCTGTTGTCGCGTGCCAGTTCGCGCTCGCCTTGCAGCACGTGGATATCCACCGCCGTCTGGTTATCTTCTGCCGTGCTGAAGGTCTCGCTCTTGCGCGTCGGAATGGTCGTGTTGCGCTCAATCAGCTTGGTCATCACGCCACCCATGGTCTCAACACCCAGTGAAAGCGGCGTGACGTCGAGCAGGAGCACATCTTTGACGTCGCCCTTGAGCACGCCTGCCTGGATGGCAGCGCCGATGGCCACCACCTCATCAGGGTTCACGCCCTTGTGCGGCTCCTTGCCGAAAATCTTACGCACCAACTCAATCACGGCTGGCATACGCGTCTGTCCACCAACCAGGACGACCTCATTGACCTCGTTCGCTTTTACACCTGCATCCTGCAGCGCCTGCATGACGGGGCCGCGCGTGCGTTCGATGAAATCGCCCACCAGTTGCTCCAGTTTGGCCCGCGTCAGGGTCATTACCAGGTGCTTGGGTCCACTAGCGTCAGCCGTGATGAAGGGCAGGTTGATCTCTGTCTGTAACGACGAAGAGAGTTCGACCTTGGCTCGCTCTGCCGCTTCCTTCAGGCGCTGGAGTGCCATACGATCCTTACGTAGATCGATGCCCTGGTCTTTGCGGAACTCGTCGGCCAGCCAGTCAATGATACGCTGGTCGAAGTCGTCACCGCCCAGGTGCGTATCGCCATTGGTCGCCTTGACCTCAATGATTCCCTCGCCTAGCTGTAATATGGAGATGTCGAAGGTCCCACCGCCGAGGTCGTAGACGGCAATGACCTCATCTTTCTTCTTGTCCAGCCCATAAGCCAGCGAGGCAGCCGTTGGTTCGTTGATGATGCGCAAGACCTCGAGTCCTGCAATCGTGCCCGCGTCTTTGGTCGCCTGGCGCTGCGCGTCGTTGAAATAGGCAGGCACCGTAATCACGGCCTGGGTAACGCGCTCGCCCAGTCTCGCTTCCGCATCGACCTTCATCTTTTGCAGAATCATCGCCGAGATTTCCTGCGGGCTGTATTCGCGTCCACCCAACACTACACGGACGTCACCGTTGGGGGCACGCGTGATCTTGTAGGGCACGCTCTTGATCGTGCGTTGAACCTCGGGATCATCGTACTTGCGCCCCATGAGGCGCTTAATGGAAAAAACCGTATTTTCTGGGTTGGTCACCGCCTGTCGTTTCGCCACCTGGCCGACCAGCCGCTCACCGTTCTTGGTGATCGCCACGACAGAGGGAGTGAGCCGCGACCCCTCGCTATTCTCAAGGACGGTCGGCTCACCACCCTCCATGACCGCCACCACCGAGTTGGTTGTTCCCAGGTCAATGCCAATTACTTTCGCCATTACTTATCCTTTCATCTCTCATGTCCGTGCTGCGCTATGTGCAGCACGATCCATCTACATATGTTCGACTTCTTCCAGTTCATCGTCCAAACCCTTCACGGGCAAGCGCATGCTGCAAAGCACTCTCATACATGCGCCAAAGATTCTCCTTCGCCAGCTCCGCGTAGGCACGCTCCTCCGCCTCGGGAACATGCTGGGCAAGTTGATCGATCTGCTTACAGACCTCATGCACAGCACGTTCCAAATCGGCGAAGGTTCCCGCCACAATAATCGGTTGGTCCATACGCTCACCTTCTTTCGGATTATCCCGCTTTATGCTCCCCTTCCGCTGTTGGAAGGGATCTAAGATATATTCGTGTCTCTTGCTTCACCTGAGTGAACACACTAACGTGTGGGAGTGTCTCCCTGCTGCGCAGGCGCATCACTCTTGGGAGACGGGCTAGCTGCGACGCTGACCTGAGCAGGGCGAATGACACGTTCTCCCTGGGCATATCCTGGCCGGGAAACGTGCAGGATCGTTCCTTCAGGCACATCTGCTCGCACCTCCGTCGTAATGGCTTCATGCCAGCGCGGATCGAATGACTCTCCCGGTGTGCCGATCTGTCGCACACCTAGTTGGTTGAGCAGCGTCGTAAGTCTTCGTGCAACCAGGAAGAGGCCCTGCGCCCAGGGGTGCGTAGCCAGCTCTGGTGGTGCTGCCTCCAACGCCCGTTCAAGATCATCGAGTACCGGTAAGATCTGAGAGAGCAGCGCACTCTGAGCTGCGCTGCGTCCCTCAATCTGCTCCTGGCTCATGCGCCGCCGATAATTCACGAAATCCGCCTGTGTTCGCAACAACAGGTCCTGGCACTCTCGCACCTTCTGCTGTTCGGTAGTAAGCTGTTGCTCTAGTTGAGCCGAGGCGGCAGAATTCGGTTCGCCTTCCTGTTCTGGCTGCCCGGCTGTTTGTTGCAGATGACTGCGCTCCTGCTGTTCCTGTCCGTTTTGCTGCATGGCACCTCCCTTTTCTCTTCCGTCAGGGCCACTGCTGCCAGCGGCCTGTTACTCCGGAGAGATTGCCTGCTGGGTCAGGCATTTCTCCGTTTCATATTGTCTCAAGCATAGAACACGAGATGACGACACCACCCTTTCATCAATAGTGGCGTCGTGTCGCGTGCAGCAGCTATTGTGTGTGCCTGATGTATTTCCCAGGCACTTTATCTTCGGCTTCAACGCCTGTTGGGAGCATGACCGGTAGCAGTTCGGCCCTGGGATCAACAACCAGATCGTTGATGACGGAAGAGAACAATGCGCACACACCTATCTCTTGCGCTTGTGAATTTCCTCCTCAATATCTGAACATCATGGACGTTTGATGCTGTCCCCATCTATGAAAAGCACCTCCTCCGCTCAATCGAATCGGATGTCGCAGCGAAGATACGTCTCTTGACCTTGATCCTGGGCTCCTAGATGAATATGCATCGAGCGGATCAGGAAGAGCATGCTCAGCCTCCTCCTCCAGGCGTCGCTCGTTGCGCCGCACGAAAACCAGAGACGTGATGATGATGAGCAAACCCAGTGCGATCGCAATCAGTCCGATCGGTCCTGTCAGCCGATGCACATTATCGCCGAGGAAGTAGCCTCCCAGCCCGTAGATTGTGACCCAGGTGATTCCCCCGAGCGCGTTGAAGAGCAGAAAGGGTCCCCACGGCATGCAGTTAGTTCCGGCCAGGAACGCGGCCCAGGCACGCAAGACGGCGATAAAGCGGCCAAAGAAGACTACTTTGCCGCCGTGCTTGCGGAAGAGATACTGTCCCAGTTTCACTTTGCGCTCATCGAGACGGATGTAGCGGCCATAGCGGCGCAGCAGACGATAGCCACCTTCGCGCCCAACCCAGTAGCCGTAGGCTGTCAGAAAATGCGTCAGCTCGGATGTGGCAAGATGGAACATGTCAACTGCGCTTTCTTCACCTCCCCTCCTACGTATAAGCGGTACCTGCTGTTCTGAACTGGAAGGCACGGATGATGAGGACTATCCCGAAAGCCAGGGCATAGATCCCGATCAACCACACTAGACTCAAGAGTCCCACACCAGGTAGAATGGCCAGGAGCACGCCAAACAGAACAGAGAGGACACCAGCCAGAACCAACGTCCACTCATGCGCAATAGGCAGCCACCCCGAGAAGGCGGCGGAGATCTCGAGGATTCCTGTCACGATAGCCCACGCCGCAATGAGGTAGAGCAGGACCAACGCTGTAATGGCTGGCCACACAAAAGTCAGCACACCGGCGATAATGCCCGCAATTCCTCCTAACAGCACCACCCACCACTGCCGAACATTCTTGCGCTCTTGTAATGAAACGATCACCGCCATCACACCATCCACCAGGGCATATGCACCGAAGAGGATCACCAGCACGAAAAGCGTCAGTCGCGGCCATACAATGGCAGCCAGACCAAAAAGCACTGCAAGAATCCCGCGTATCGCCATGAGCCACCAATAGTGACGAGGAAGCTGCGTACCGGTAATGGCATTCATTTTCTCCCTCCTCTCCAGAGATCAACTATTATCTTTGCTGTTGCCCTGCCCCGACGGCTACCTGCTGTGGTTGACTCTCACTGCCCGTGATGCCGATACGCTTCGGGCGGCTTTCTTCACTGACAGGAACCATAACCGTGAGGATGCCATTCTGGAATTTCGTTTGGATATTGTTGGTATTGATAGGCCTGGGGAAGGTGATCGTCCGTTCAAACGAACCGGAGACGATCTCCCGCAAGAGCCAGTTGTGTCCCTTCTCTTGGCGTTCCGTCCTGCCACGCTGAGGCTGCTGTCCTCCACCCGGCTGCTGACTTTGCTGCTGCGCCTGCTGTCCTCCGCCCGGTTGCTGACTTTGCTGCTGCGACGGCCCACCCTGCATCTGACTCTGGGACTGGTTCTGACGCTCATCCTGATGGCTATAGCGACCGCGAATCGTCAAGCTGTTTTGATCAACCGTGAGTTCAATATCTTCCGGTCGCACGCCTGGGAGCGCAACATCCACCTCGTAGCCATTCGGCGTCTCAAAGACATCCATCGGTGCTATTAGAGATGGTGCGCCAGGCATCAAACCGGGAGGCACAACGCTCTGTTCGAATAATTGATCCATCGCACGGCGAAGGCTGAGTGCCTCGCGGAAGGGGTCGTAACGAGTAATCATAGATCTGCATCTCCTTGTCTCTGGTATACTATCTCATCTATTGTTTCTTTGCATCGCTCACCATTTTGAACTATAGAAAAGCGAGTGATGCTTTCTCCCCGCACGAAGTATACGTCGTATGCGTTGCTTTGTCAAGTATTTGTATTACCTCATCTACTATTAATAGAAACAAAAATATATTTTCTTTACAAATATCCCGAGGTTTGGCGTCACCCGAAGGGATTCGTATCAAAAAATGAGCCCGTAGCACAAGTTAAGGTAAAAGAAGCAACTAGTGCCTGGTTACCTAAGTCAGGAATCAACCCACTCCACGACCTATGAAGCTCCCAGGTGACTTCCCAATCAGAGGAGCTCTGCAATGTCTGTATAATATAATCTCGACAGAAAATATATTTTTGTTTCTATAATTCATAGATGTATTTGATATAAATACTTGACAAAGCACATATTAAATCGTATACTTATTGCGGTGAAACAAGAATGAATATGCTGTCAGGCGATGAGCCTGGCAGAAAATGCGTCAAAACAGTAAAGAAGGGAAAGGAGACAAACACCATGGCGGTTAGCATCCGTGCTGATGAAGATATCCAGAGAGACGTCCTGGATGAATTGAAGTGGGATATGCGTGTCCGACCGAATGAAGTCGGGGTAGCTGTCAAGGATGGCATCGTCACTCTGACTGGCTGGGTCGATTCGTATCTGAAAAAGCTGGCGGCGGAGAATGCGGCTCATCGCGTGCCTGGCGTCAAAGCGGTCGCCAACGACATCGAGGTGCGTCTGCCAGGCTCTGCTGAACGCACCGACGCCGACCTGGCCAAAGCCGTCCTCGATGCCCTCAGATGGAATGCCGCTATTCCGGCTGGCAAACTGGACGTGACGGTCAGCCAGGGCTGGGTGACGCTCAAGGGCGATGTCGAATATGGCTTTGAGAAGAGAGATGCCGAACGTGCCATTCATCATATATCAGGTATCAAAGGCGTCACCAATCTCATCACGGTCAGGCCTCATCCGTTGCCAACCGACCTGAAGCAGAACATCGAGAAGGCGCTCGTTCGCAACGCGGAGACGGATGCCCAGCGTATTACCGTTGAAGTGGAGGGCAGCAAGGTCATCCTGCGGGGGACGGTGCGTTCCTATGCGGAGAAAAAGGCGGCGGAGGAGACCGCGTGGTCCGCCCCGGGTGTCACGGACGTTGAGAACCGGATTGTGATCTCGCCCATCCTGTAATTCTTGCCTCACGGCTAGCGAGCTGATCTTTTGACAGCGATAAAGGTCTTTCCTCAGCGGCGAGTTCCTTCCAGCCACAGGCGGGGACTCGCTTGAGCGAACGAAGAAGGTCAGGGAAAAAGCCGTAACGATGGAGAGAGTCCCTAATTACGCTATTGCTTCCATAAGACGGCCTGTGAGAGGGAGCCGGCAATGTTCGCCAAGTACTTTTCTATATAAAATATATTTTTGTTTCTATTATAATCGCATTAAATAATACAAATACTTGACAAAATACCAGATACGACGTATACTTTATATGGTGAACACAGATTGCCGCTTCTGTATCATGACATTGCTCACATTAGCCCTTTTACCAGCTAATGTGAAGGAAAAGGCACACGCCGGAACGTCCGATGAGTGTCTTGTTCTCTGGTTCCTCATTGCGTTCACGGATCGAAGGCCACTCTAAGCAACATATATCGTTCACAGGTGTATAAATTCCGTAAGAAAGGATGTACAGATGGTTACACAAACATGGCTTGAAGCAGCAGTATACCCTAATCCGGCAGATGCCCAGGCAGCCGTCAGCGAGTTGCGGAGCAATGGTTTCGACGAGCAATCAATCTCTCTACTCTATACGGATGCCGGTCATACCATCAAAGCAGGGGCAATCAATGGCGCTATATGGGGAGGTGTGCTGGGCGCAGTCTTCGGGTTCCTCTTTCCGCCGGTAGGTTTGCTTATCGCAGCTGGACCCATTGTGGGCGTCCTCGCCTCGGGGGCGAGCCTGGCGGCAGCAGGAGCGTTGACTGTAGGTTCACTGTCCGCACTGGTCTCCGGCCTGATTCAACTTGGCATGCCCAGGGAAATCGCGACAGGTCTGGGAGAGCGAGTACATAAAGGGGACGCACTGGTCATCGTGCACGCAACAAATGAAGAGTCAGCAGCACTCGCTCGCAGCATTCTGGCGGCTCATAATCCACGACCTGCAGTCGGAGAGAAGCAAGGTGGAGTTGTTTCCGTCGCTCCGTAAGCCTAGGTGAGGCTCTTTTTACCTACGAAGGAAACATACGTGCCCCCAGGATTGCTATCAAACAGTTCTTACAAGAGTACGGTTTAAGGCAGCAGGGAAAAGATCCTGACGATACGAGATATTGGGCCGATGGTAGCTCGTTTAGTAGAAAAACGGCTTCGATTAGAGAGTCGGGCTGCTCTCAACCAAAGAGCCCGACCCTTCAACCGGCCTGCTACTGCTTTTTCTCGGGCTTCTGCTGAAGCGCTTTCAAGACCTCCTGGATGAAACGTGGCTCTGGTAATGCTCCAGTAAATTCCGCGCGGTCATTGATGACGGTTTTAGGCACCCCCTGCACCTGGTAGCGCTGGGCGAGATCAATGAACTCGGAGACCTCTACAACATCCGCGGTAATATGCGCGTTTTCTATAGCTAATTGGTGGGCCAACCTGGCCGCTCTTGGACAGTAGGGTCAAGTCGGTGTAACGAAGACCTGGATGTGCAGATCTTGATCGACCTTTGAGAGTGCCTCACGAGTCTTTTCATTGAGCGTTGTCGTCCCTTTCGAAACATCGAGGAGATCTTCGATCAGCGTAGAGAACTCGTACCCTGCCGGGCTGCCGAAAAAGCGAACGGTTCCTCTGGCATGTCCCTGGAGGATAAAGGCGGGAATATGCGTAATCCCCAGGCGTTGGGCTTCCTGCTCATCGCGGACAAAATCTTTCACATGAAGATGGAGTTTCTCCGAGATGGCCGTCACTTCTTCGAGCAACTCACGGGTATCCTTGCAGGTGGCGCATTCCTGACCTCGAACGGTCATGACGGATTCGCGTTGTGTAAAGTAGGTGATAGTCACATCATCCTGTAGCTCTTGTGCAAAGAGCGTTTCTAATGTTCGGCGATCTTCTGGTGAGATCAATGGCATACGCTTGTACCTCTCTTTCTGAAATGTTGTCGATTGCTTTTTCTAACACGGGCACACTACTCAGGGTATGTTTCTCCCCAATAACATCAAAGCGTTCGCTCATGTCCTTGCCTTTCTCCTGCATGGAGAGGGCGGCTGCAATGCTCGGCGTGCCTGCACCGTCACGCGTCTCTCCGCCGTGCGAATCTCGGTCAGAACAGTTATGCAATGCCAGTGGGCAGGTGAATACCACTCTCCACCTTACCAAGTGTACGTTGTATCTGTCGCTTTGTCAAGTATTTATACTATATCATATACTATTTATATGAAACAAAAATATATTTTCTATAGAAAAAGGCTATGTGAGCATTGCCAGCTTCCACTCACAGGAAGTCTCATTGGAACTATGGAGGTTGGGGAGTCGGCTGACCCGCGGCCATGACGGTGCGCTGGTACCTGGGAAAGTATCGCAAGTTCCCAGGTGCGCCCCTATCTTGACTCACCACCATCAAACAATCTGTTAAGAAGTTTGAGCGTAATACCTAGAGCAAGAATGACGGCGGCGCTAACGGCCAACTCGATCATGGCATGCATAAAGTCGATTGCACTTAAGTTAAAACCTTGAATGGAGAGTCTGGCGCCAATTGAGAGGATGCTTCGTGTGGCAGAAATGATACCAATAAAGAGAAATGGTTGTAAGGATGTAGCGTGCACTTGCAAGTAATGAATTACGGTGCCGAGCATTTCCATAATGATCAGGACAAGGAGGAGACCGGAGACCAACTGAATGATAGCTTGTGCTTCTTGTCCTGGCCGCTGATTCATTGGAAACGTTTGTAGTTCTATGAGCGAGAAGCCGAAAGCCCAGAAGGTATAGACGAGAGCCAGGATAGCTGCAAGGAGGAAGCAAACGCCAACGATGGCGTAGACTACACTATCTGCTCGGTCTAGCAAGCGAGCTAAGTATTGAACGAAACGTTCTCCTGACTGGTGGGTGCTTCTGTTATGCTGGGAGTGTAACGTCTCTGGCGATGGTGGTATGTTGTCTTCTTGCCTCATAGTATTGCGAATCTCTCAAGGAAAGCCACTTTACGACAAAAAGAGAGCGGTTCATATTAGTGACCTCCAGTACCAGATACCTGGACTTTGCCACTGAAGAGACGATATCAGAAAACTGAGCACTTTGGGAACGATGATGGGATTGTCGAGTCGCCCATTTGCCGCATCGGGTTGACCGATGATGACGATACCAGCGCCCTTCTCTGTATGGAAGAGCCCCTCCATTGCAGCCAGCTTGATAGGCTGATTACCAGTCACCTGCTGTCCCTCCAGATCGCCACCAGGGTAGAGCGGAAAAAGATAGTGATAGCTAGTCGTGAAAGCAAATCGTAGACGCGATAGAATTGTTGCTACATCCATAAACTCTACCTCACTTACGGGGTCGAACGATCAGCAGGGGTAACTTATTACTCGCACCAGGATGATGGAGCCACCAGAGGCACGAGCCAGGCGCGCCGCAATAGGAAGCGCTCGCTCGGCTGTGACCACGAGGTCTACTTAGTTTACACCGCGCAAAGTATACATTGTGGTCACTGATTTTGTCAAGTATTTATATTATCTCATCAACTACTAATGTAAACAAAAATATATTTTCTAGAGAAAGATGATATGCGAACGTTCTGACACTCCCCCGGCTCAAGCGCGGAGGGTTCTTGGTTCCACCAGACAGCGCAATGGCGACGATCGCTCAATCGCCACAGGAGGCCATCTGTCCCCAAGCGTTCACGGGACGAGCCCGCCGGTTCCCGTCTGCCCGACGGTACCGTCCAATGCTTTCTGCAAGATGTTGAGAGCCGCATTATGATCACGATCCAGAACCATGCCACACTTCGGACAGATATGGGTCCGCATGCTTAAGCTCTTCTTGACCATCGTGCTACATGTAGAACAGTTCTGGCTGGTGTAGTGCGGTGGAACGGCAATGATTGGAATGTCATGCAACAAGCCATAGTAGTTGAGCCAGTGAAGGAAGATCCCCCATCCTGCATCATGGATGGATTTAGCGAGATGGTGATTTCTGACCATATTGCGTATCTGGAGGTGTTCATAGGCAATCAAGTCGTGAGACGAGACGAGCGCGTTTGCCTGCTTACGGGCAAAATCTTCACGCTGCCTTTGCACTTTCAGATAGCCCTTCGCAAGCGCCTTACGGGCCTTCTTGCGGTTCTTGCTCCCCTGCTTCTTTCTGGAGAGTTGCCGATGCAAACGTTTGAGTCGTTTCTCCGCCTTGCGGTAGTAGTGCGGGTTGTCCACCGTCTTGCCTGCGGAGTCGGTTAAGAAGCTCTTGAGTCCCACATCGATGCCGACTTGCTTACCTGTCGAGACGTGGTCGATCACGCGTTGCGCTGTGATGCTGAACTGCACGTAGTAGCCATCGGCTCGCCGCATGATGCGCACGCGCTTGATCTGCTTGGTGGGGAAGGTTTCAATCTGCTGCTTGGGATTACCGACGAGCCGAAGGCGACCAATGCCACAGCCATCCGTGAAGGTGATGTGCCTGCCATCTGGTTCCACCTTCCAGCCCGTCTGCTTGTACTCGACACTTCTGTTATCGTGCTGAAACTTGGGATAGCCCTTCTTGCCTGGCTTGTGCTCTTTACAATGCTCATAGAAGCGCTCAATAGCGAACCAGGCACGGTCCGCGCTGGCTTGACGGGCTTGCGAGTTGAGAGAGTTGGCAAAGGGGTATTCACGAGCCAGGACAGCACAAGAGGTCTGCAAGTCATTTTTGGAGACGCCGCGTTCATCCATCCATTGGCGCAAGCACTTGTTGCGGATGAATTGGACCACGCGTATCGCCTCTTCGATGGCCGCATATTGCTTCTGATGGCCAGCAAGTTTGTACTCGTAGACCAGCATGCCTCTTGCCTTTCTCGTCTCATTCTGTTATATTCAGTATACACCCTTATAGGGAAGTATGTCAAGAGGATGAGCCAAAGATGCGCAAAGAACGGATCAACATTTACATCACCGAGCGGCAAAGACGGCAACTGGAACACCGGGCACAGCAGGAAGGATTACCAATGGCAGAGATCATCCGCCGGGCATTGGATACCTACCTGGCGTGGGATGATCCGACCTATACCCCGCCTCCCCATGCCCAAAGAAGGAACGCCCATTCATCCCCCGCATGATTGACGGGGGCTTTCTGGGCCGACCTCTGTAAGTCTTTTTCGATGCCTCCGTACATTTCTATAGAAAATAAATTTTTGTTTCATATTATAATAGATTAATATAATATAAATACTTGACAAAGCGACAGACGCGACGTATACTTTGTACGGTGAATATTTAAAGAAGAGCCCGTTGTAACAAATGTGTCGTCTTCTTTCGGTGAGGTTTTCATAGCAGTTTGAGCACCAACTCACTTGTAAGCTCTATTGTTCCATCGCGTGTCAATATGCCTCTATTTGCAATCATACTGTTTATTATATCCTTTTGCCTTGATGTGCTGGGATTAATACTGCTTCTCTTAAAGACTTTTGAACCTTAATTCACAAGTCAACACGGAGGATGATAATGTCTCAGAACGTTTGGAAGTCACCAGCCCAGAACCCGCCGCGTAGAGGACGCAGCTGGATCCGTGTGCTGCTGATTGGCTCGGGTCTCTTTATCATCGCGACGATAGTGATGTTCTTGACCGGCAACCCCAATCTATACCCAACTGTCATCCTCATCGGAAACTTTCTAGTCCCGATGGTTTTTGTCGCGTTCCTGTACGACCACCAACATATCAGTGCGTTGACGCCAGCAACAGTTGCCACAAGTTTCTGCATCGGTGGTGTCCTGGGTGTGCTAGGAGCGGCGGTTCTCGAATCTTTGTTGCTCCCCGCGCCACCGACCCCTACTCAAGGC